>Ga0213820_1000351_pt1 | contig 37300 bp, 48 predicted proteins | sample MC6MC0910MG_FD_179889 | JGI IMG/M metagenome (GOLD analysis project Ga0213820, IMG submission 179889) | Enriched soil aggregate microbial communities from Iowa State University, Ames, United States - MC6-MC0910-MG | ecosystem: Environmental > Terrestrial > Soil > Unclassified | place: USA: Iowa... | reverse complement strand
AGAAAACTTCAAATCCGTGGCCGAGTCTGGTACAAAGTCAGCCGCTCTGAGCGGGTGTCGTATAATGGCATTACTCCAGCTTCCCAAGCTGATAACGAGGGTTCGATTCCCTTCACCCGCTCCACTATTTTCAAGGCCTCCAGCGGTATCGAGGTAGCGTCAGGCGAGACTGGTGACAGTTTTGGTGACAGTTACTCAATTTGCGTGGAAGCGCCGCTCAGCATCCCCTCCCCTGGCAATCGCCCACTTTTCAGTTGACCCATGGGAAAAAGGTAATTTTGGTAATGTCCTTTTTCACCACCCTGAAATCTCAACAAAATCAAGCACTTACAAACATTCCTCAAAGGTAATAATTGAGTAATAGACAGGTTAGAAAATTACCTTTTCACTCAGTAATACCATTCCCTAAAAAAACCCAATAAAATCAGGTACTTGGCGAAATATTACCTCCAGCCTTACCAAATATTACCTATCAAAGTAATGAGCAAAAGCCACGTAGTGGAAGGGCTCCAGCTCACTTTTCCTCTTTCATTACCAAAATTACCCTTTTCCGATAGCAGCTGGGAAAAAGCGCCATGCCGGTCGACGTTCAGCAGGGCTATCATCCCAACACCGGCAGCCCCATAGTAGGCTTCGTCTCGCTAGGTTGCCCAAAGGATAGTAAAAATACACATCACCGTTACGCCTGAAAGCATGTAGCCCATGATTTTTTGACTTGGTGATCCTTCACCGACCCGGTCGAACGAATGTTACGGTAGGCTAGAGTTGATTCATTCTACGAATCGACCCTTAGGAGGCTTCTATGGACATACTGGATTACGATCCGATAAAAGAGCTTACAAAATACTGGATAACTGGCATTGAACCTAGCAATGAGCTACCTAAAGCAATTAAAAGCTTAGAGTTATTTAGGGATGATAATTTTAACTTAGCTATAAATGTCTATTCAGACGCAAATGACAAACCCTCTATAGCTGACAGACCCCTTGGACTTGTTTACACATCAGACGATTCACTCAGCTTAAAGTGTCGCGTTGGAAGCGGCTCAGTCAATGGCATTAACTTAGTAAACGTCAACTCGAAGATCACCACTACCAATCGCGACACGGCCACCACTTCAACATACAAAATCGATAACTTGAAGTTCAAAATCTCCGACGATCCAGCTTCATATATAGTAGAGCGAATCGCTAACCTTCCGCAGCAACTAATATGGCCTCACAGCTTTGAGGAAAAGCAATCCGGCGAGTACGAACTAACCTTTGGTGGCGACCTTCCTATAACTATAAAACACTCTCTACCCGGCACACACCACCTGTCAAATTCATGTGCAAGATTTGAATTTGGAGAACACACTGCGATCATAGGAGCCATAGCTAGCGAAGATATTCCAAAATCAAAACATCCTGGGTATATTTTTTACAGTGGTTCGCCAGACACTGAAACACGAGAAAAAATACGATCTAGCCTGTCTTTTTCTTTTGGCCGTCCGCTTGTTTATTTCGGATCTTGCTTTTACAAGGAAGGTAGCGAACTTATTGGTTTAGAGGTGGTTTCCCCAAGAACTATTGATGGTCGAGTTTGGACTATCCCTCCCCGCCCTTTTGCACCAATTATGACTTCACGCTCAAACGAATTAGATATCGAGCCAAGTCAAAAACTAGCCCAATCTTTTTTTGAAAATTATGAAACGCTAAACCTTAGGAATTTTATTTTCAGACTGTGGTACGCAGAAGTATCTCCTTACTATATGAGACCTGCTTACTACGGTTCTATGATTGAATCTATTCAAAAACAGGAAACCGGAAAGCCTGGATCAAAAATCAGCCACACTATAATCCCCAAGCCAGATTACAGAGCGGCAATAAAAACATTAACACGCTACTTACAAAAACGTGAAATTCCAACTGCCGCAAAAACGTTATTCCAAAAAAAACTGGAGAATGGAAACTCTGCGCCTCAACGTATTATTGCAGAGCGTTTCTATAACGCATTAGGCTTAGAACTGGGCGATATTGAAAACGCGGCGTGGGATAAGCGCAACGATGCAGCTCATGGAAACGAGCTAGCCCCGGGATCGGACATTGATCAAATTCGCTCCACAAAGGTCCTGAGAGTAATTCTTGCTCGCATTGTATTGAAGCTCCTGAATGGTAGCGATCGATACATTGACTACTATACTCTGGGTCACCCCACCAGAAACTTAGGTGCTTCGATCCCTGACTCCTGACAGTTATTGGCCGTGGCGACCGAACTGGCCGTAAAACCGAAGCCCCAAAAAAATCAACTACGGTTTGGCCTACGGGGCTTCCAGCGGTTTTCTCAAACCACTGCTGAATTTGGGAGGCCGAAAAAAGGGGTGGGAGTAATAGCGCGCGACTGGGTCTAGCCAAAGCGAAAGCCTTCGGATAGGGAAATCCGTTGAAACGTCCCAAACCATTTCAAACCCACGCCTCGCGCAGGATGAGGGTAAATATGCGTCTCCCCGCACGCAGGCGCTCACAACCCGAAAATGATCGGCCCCGTTTTTTAAAACACGACCAAACATACGTTTTCAAAATTTTCGCTCAATGAAACCGGGCACTCCAGCGATACCGCATCCGTAACCTCCCAATGCATCGCTGTGCAACCGCTCTGCATTTCCCTTCAAAACTTTGCAATTTGTGAAATTGCCGATCACCCGCAGCGCCCCACGGCCCGCCCGGGCTGCAGGTTCGTTTGCACTACATCCGGATTTGCACAAAAAAAGGACGCAAAGCCCGTCGGCGGGAGGGGGATAAGTGCTTTTTCAGCAGATTTTTTTTGGCTGCAGGATTTTCCGCGGGCCGAGCAGCTGCGGGCATCGAATCAGAAATGCACGTCTTCACTGGTCGCGAAATGCCGTCAGTCGCTCCATTGATGTTGAGGAATACGCCTACCGATATACTGTCTGCATATACAGTATTTCAGTAAGGTAGGCATGGCCGATGAATGTAGAATCTGCTGGAACCCCGACGACTGAAGCGCCCTCAATGGCGCAGTGGCGGATTATGCTGCGTGATGAGGTGTCGTTACTCGCAATGCCTGGTGCCCATCACAAAGCGTTGCTTCGGCAAGCGCATGCACTCCACCAGGGCCAAGTGATTGACGCTGACAAGCTTGGCGACTTGCTTGAGTTAGCGGACGCGGCGCTGGCCTACGCTGTTGAGTCGTTACTCGACCTCGACGCTGACGAGTAGGAGAAGCCATGCACGTACTTGTCACCCCAATGCGTCTTCTTGGTATCGCGCTGGATCCGAAGGAGCGGCGCCGGTATCCGGCTATCCGGGGCAACGTGATGGTCAATTCTACTCAATGCCATGAATTAGGCCGTGCAGCTAACGTTGCCCGCGTTGAGGTGGGAATGCCACTTGATCCGGATCCGCTGCCGCCTTTGCTTGATGCGACTTTGGCAGGGATGGCCGTTACAGGATTCGTATTAAGCGGCATTGAGTACATCGATGGCTGCGCTTATGCGCAATCTTGGTGGTGTAGGCTGTCTTGACTTGTGTCGATAGGGAGGTGATCTCCCTATCTCACGTTGTAATAGTCTATAGCGTGTTCATCTGATCGAGATTAAATGCATCCCAAAAAGGGCCATTTTGAGAAAAACTTCTGTACTCGTTCGGTAAGTTTTTCGAATTTATTATTACCGCCTCCTTTATTTCGTCTAGCGTTTTGCCTCCGAGAATAATTTGCAGCTTCGAAAAGTGTTTACGCTGAGTCGCTCGAAGGAAAAACTCATATTCTTCGTGAAAAGCAGAATAGAAAAAAGTCTGAGGGTACCAAGGTCGAGAACTAGAGGTAACGAAAGATGCGAGAGTAATAAGCAGCTCTGCTTCTTTCAAACTAGAGAAAGGTGTGTCTTGCCGATCTGCCTGCCGCTTTATCAGCTCTCCTGCTGTACTCTTGTAAGTGCCGCCATCAGCGGGCTTTAGTACACCCCCTAAAGTTGCGGAGTATGTCCAGAACGAGCCGAACCCATCGAATTTTCGTCCACGATCTCTTTCTGCTTTTGGTAGCAGAAACTGTGCCTCAAATATCATTTTCAGGATTACTGTTTTTTCGCTCCTCATTAAAGTGGCTATGATGTAGATGAATAATTCATAGGCGAATAAGTGGAGAGCGTCAAGCCATGCCTCGTTCCAAGGGTTGAGTTCTTCAGGCTTTGATTTTAGATCCAGAATCTTCTCGAGAACCTTGAGAATGACTTCGCCGAATGAATTCTCATCTGCGCGGTTGACCTCCAGTGAAATCCAGTCAACTAACTGGTCTCTGACATCTTTTAGGCGGGCGCAGTCACCCAAAACCCGCTCCCCCAAGGAGTCTAAATCTGGTGGCGTACGCACCCTCATAGAATCTACAAACTCATAGCAAGTCGTTAAGAAGTCTTCCCGATATCCCGGTATTCCGGGCTTATTTTGAAGCACTGCTTGTCTAAGTGAATAAAATTTTGTTGCACTTGGAGTTGCATTTTCAGACGTTTCGGCAGTTATATAACTAGGAGGCTTTCCGATAGCAGGTTTACGATGCAAAGGCTTGCCATGCAGAAGTCTAACAAGTGTTTCCCAGTTTTCATTCACCGCTTCGGGAGAGGAGAAATTTATATATATCGCCGAGCTGATGAATAGGGGGGTATACGCCTGTCCGGCTTCATCGTACTCACAAATGATAGGAATAAACTTTGTCTGGTTTACTTTCTCGTAGACTTGTTTGGAAATGATTTGGGATTCGGTTCCCACTCCGGAAATTTTCGCATCGGCCTTTTGAGAGTAAACTCTGTCGCATATAACAAGTACATGAGATATTGTCTCATCTAAAACCATGCTCTCCATAAATACGAATTTATTGTGCCCCTCTTTCAAATCGTAAATATCAAGCACGACATCGATGCCATCTTCAAGCAAACGGTCGGCCCAAGACTTCACCAACTCTTGATGAGTTGGTGAACTCCAACTGTAGGAAATAAAAACCTTTGGTTGCATGTCTATCCCTCCCTTTAGACGAATCCACATCATAGGACAAATCTTAGGGTTTATAGGGTTATCGTGCGTTGCAGTGCCTCTAATCTCTTCGCGCTCTGGGAAAAGGTCTCGAAAATCGTGGAAGAAGCGGGAGGAGCTAACGGGGGGTGGACATGAGTGGCAATTGCCGAATTCATATCCCCTACAATCGCCAACAACTCAACCATCAGTTCAAGTGTGTTTACGGTTTCTGATCCAATCCAGCTCTTGGGCGCTTGCAAGCGTTGACTTACGCCAGCCAAGCTGTGACGCAATCCTTCTATACGCTCCTGCATATCCCCACCCACCGTAGCGTTGTGCTTCTGCCCCACAACCAGGTTCAGATCCCGCCCAGTTGCCTGGTGCAGATCGTCCACCGCCGCAAGGCTCGCAGATCCGCCTGACAGCAGTTTGAGCGCGCCCAGTGCCTCGATCTTTTTCACACCGCCCACCGTCTCGCTCGAATGGTCATCAACCGCCCGCGTGTGGCTCTGGAACTGCTCGCGGTTGTCCAGGGCTTCAACCTCGCGCTCGATCGCCTGATCCCGGATCTTGCCATCGGTCTGGCGTAGCCAGTTGCCGTCCGCGTCGATACGCTGCTGCGCTGTGCCGCTGTGCTGCCACACCTGGTCACCCTTCGGCACCTTGGGCATGCTCAGACCGTGCGGCAGGATCGACTGAATGTAGGGTTTGTTCGGCAGGCCGTAGGCGAAGCACACCACCACCCGCGTGCCTTCCTCCGGAAAGGCATAAATGCCCATTTCTTCGCCGCCGGTGGGCAGTGGCAGCGGCACGCCGGTCAGCGGCGGCATGGCCGGATCTGGCGCGTCGTCAGGGCCGAGAACAACAATGTCCACGGCATAGCGCGGGCGAAAGTCGTCGCACAGTCCAGCGTCCGCCGGCGCATCGGCCACGGCGGTGACCTGGGCGAATCGCGGCAGATGATAGCCACCGGTGAGTTCGGGGAATTGGCGCTCTACAGCGCGGCGGATTGCGTCTTCCATCGGATAGCCATCTGGTCATTGGCGAGTGCCACACTGGTGACGCGTTCGCCGGCGTTGATCGTTGCGCCCGGTCGCAGCCCAGGAAGGGCCGCGACCATTGCGCTCTGGTTGCCCTGGTAGCCGTCGAACAGCTCCGTGGGGATCTGCAGCGCCGTCCGGGCGCCAAAAAAGCTATCGGCCCAGCCGCCGGCGAACACTTCGCCGTTGCCCAGCTGGTGCCAGGTAAAGTCAGGAATACTGAACACGCGGGCCAGGCTGTCCATCGCCTGGTATCCGGCAGCAAGGCTGTAGAAGTACGGTGCCTTCACGCCGGCGTAAGGCCGATCGGGAACGCGAAAGCGCAGGCCCGTCTGCTCGCTGATGGCAGCCAGCACCGCGCGCAGGTCAACGTGACGCAGATTCAGCGGCAAGGGGTTTGCCAGCACAGCGGCCAGCTCGCGGCAGAACAGCACCTGCTCTACAGCATTGGCGGCAGTGCAACGCTCGATGTAGCCGATGAAGTGGCGCTGCAGCGTCCGATCGTTGTATCCGATATCCAGCGTCGCCAGTCCTTTCAGCGGCTCAGCAGACTGAACGGTGAAGTTGGCCCGCCCTGGACTGGTGGCGTCCAGCCGAACGTCTTCCTTGACCAGGCGAACAGGCGCGCCATTGATCGACAGAACTTTGTGCAGTTTCACTTCTGCTCACTCCCCAGCCACTTGTCCACGCGGCCCAGCACCTTTTCAAAGCCGCTCAGTTCCGCGTTGTCGCTCGAACCGGAGTTACTACCACCCTCACCGACCGCGCTGCCCGGGGCGCCCTGGGCGTCGACCTTGTTGCCAGCACGCCGACCCTCGACCTTTTCCGGGTTCGACTCGCGCTCGCTCAGCGTGAACTGCACCAGCCAGGCTTTCAGGTTGTCGGCTTCGCGGGCGCTGACGCCTTCGGAGAACTCCACCTGGCGCACGCCGAACGCCTCGGCGGTGTCGTTCACGACGCGATACAGATGCAGCTCGCCGCCGCTCGCCGTGGCTTCGGCCAGACGCATTAAGTCGGTCAGCTGCACCCGATCAACGAAGGGGATCATCAGCGAGACGGCTAGCGTTTTGGGCTTGAAGCCCTTGTGGGCCTTATCGGTGTTGCTGGTCTGCCCCGACATGTCGCCGCTTTCGATGCGTAGATTGCCGGTGACCTTGAGGTTCTTCCCCTGGACTTTTTGCCCATCGAGCAACAGCGTCATAGGCCCACCAGCTCCCGTACAAAACTCAACCCGTCTTGCGTGCCCACCAGCAGCAGGCCGGCGCATTGCACCCACTCATGCCCAGGGGCATCGCCGCTCAGCAGCTCCTGGCGCAGCTCGCTGGGATTACCCGGGCCAATCAGGCGCGCCCGTATGCTGACGTCGGGGTTGCCCCCAGCCAGCAGGTTTTTCAGTTCAGCCAATTGCTTATCCCGCCCCTGTTGCTGTGCCGCTTTGCGAGCGGCCAGCGCCGCCAGATCGCCCAACGGCGAACTGTCGGCGGCGTAGCCCTCCAGCACGGCCAATTGGCCGGCCATCGATTGCTTGGCAGCTTTGACCACCGTGCAGCGCTCCAGGGGCAGTCCTTGCCAGCGCGGCAACGCACCAGCGCCGGGGATCTCCCACTTTTCAGTCTCAAGTTTCATCAGGTGCTGGGCGCGCCGCTCCGTGCGCACTAGGTCGGGAATCGGCAGTAATGCGTTGAATCGGGACAGGCCACTGGCCAACTGTTCCAGGCGCGTGCCCAGGAACAGAATCGACAGCGCGTATTGCGGCCCTGCCGGACGCCCGGAGTCGGTCGCGTCTTCCAACTTTCTGGCCAGGTGTTCCAAAACGTTCGGCGCCGACAGGAAACGCTGGTAGCCCGTGCCCTGGCCGATACCACTCTGGAATGGCGTCACCACCAGGCACGCCGGCACCTGGCCCAACTGTTCAGCCAGCGCCGCCCGACCGGCTTCAATGGCGCCTTTCGCGGCATCGCCGACCGGCCCCGGGTTGGTGCTGGCCAAACCTTCCAGACCTGCCACCCGCTGGGCGGTGCTGACCAACTCGCCCGTGGCCAGATCCTTGGCGGCGGACAGTCCACCCATCCACTGCGTGGCCTGCTCCGGCCAGCGCATCGTCACCGGTGCCCAGGTCATGCCGGCGGCGTCCAGGTGATGGCTTTCATCGCCTTGAGGTTTTTGTCTTTCAGGGCCTTTTCAACGGACTGGCGCAACAACTCGGCGCACTGCTGGGCGCTTTGACGAAAGCGCACCAGGTCGTGGCTGACCTTCTGCAGTTGGGCGATGGTGTGGGGCCGGAAGGCCAGCACCTGGTCGGCGTCGTAGCATGGATAAGTGTCGTCCATCCCCAGCAACACCTGACCGTTCAGGTTCACCTGGTCATCGATCGCACTGCTGTAGCGGTACACCTCGCCCAAGGCGCTGGAGTTGAAACCGCCAGCGATGTACGCCGCGCAGTCGGTGGCGATCGCCTGCAGTTTTTTCTCCCGAAGTGCGGTCAGCACGGCATCGATGTCGTCAACCCATTCGCCGTTCTTCCAGACCTGGTTCGGCCCCGGCTTTTTCATGGTGAAGCCTGCCGGCACCGGTTCGAAGCCTTCCAGAATTCGCGGCTCGCCGGTGTCGGTGCTGTACACCGCCACGCCGCCAAAGTAGTCCACCAACTGCCAGCCTTTACCATTCCACCAGGCGGCTTTGTGTTCAGGGATCACCGGCGGCGCTGTCTCTACGCAACCGCCCGGGATCATGTACACGCCAGGCTCCAGCGGCGATTCGTCGGCCCTCACAGCGCCGACCAGGATGCCCAGGTGGTTCGTCTGATAGACAAGTTTTTCAGTCATGCTCGATCTCAATACTTGATGCAGTAGAAAAGGGCCAAGTTCCTGGGCCGGGTTTCAACGCCACCGGCGGCGGCCACTGTCACGCCGTGGGTGTGTGAGCCGCCGGCGCCCACACTGATGTTGTGAGCGTGCAGACCAACAACATCCATTCCGATGGCATGCTGGTGGTGCCCAGCCCATGACGTTTCGTGAGCGCCACCTGATTGCTGTACAGAGTTGAGGCCGCCAGCGCCCTGGCCAATACCTGGCGAACTGGGCGCGGTGTGGGCGTGTCCCCCTTGCGCATCAGTCCAAGCCCGGTGCGCGTGGTTACCCTGAGCGTCAGACCATGCGGCGTGCTGGTGGTCACCGACCGCTGCGGCCGAGGCGGTGTGGGCGTGGGAGTGGATCATCATGTCCTGATAGACGCCGAACGCACGGCCCGGGTCGAGGCCGCGCCCGTCGTCCCAGCCGCGTGGGAACAGGCCGCGCATATCGGGCAAGTTGAACGTGGTTGTTCCGTCGCCGGCGCCGTAGTGCGTACCTAACCATCCAAACAGCCGCGGATAGGCCGTGCGCGACACCGCCGCACCGTTGCATTTCAGCCATCCCGGCGGGGCGGCAGTCATTGCAAACGCTGCCACCATGCCGGTCATCGAGTCGTCGACCTGCTTCTGCAGCTTGTTCAACGCGGCCGTGGTGGCAAGGATTTCGCTGCTGTTGGTGGTCGGGTCATCGCTCTTGGCGTTGGGCAGGTTGCCCAGATCCACGTCTTCTTTGGTCGTACCCCGGGCGCGCAGGTTCGCGTAATCACCATCACGCGCCGCGAAGTGTTGGATCAGCGGCCCGGAGACTGACTCGGGCTGACGTGCGTCCCAGAAAGCCGTTGGCGATGTGTAAAACGCGATCGGCACGCAGTAATGGCGAACGCCGGCCGAGTCGGTGTAATCGGACTTCTCGCCGTAGACGACTTTCCACGTTGCCACCCGATCGTTCAGCTGTCGCTCCAGGCAGACGTCGAGGGTGATTGTCCCGGCAGGAATGACACCGGTGAACGGCCACGGGGTTGTCATCGACACCCGAATGCCTTCGATGTACGCCGTACCGGCTCCCAACTGAAACCCGTTTTCGCTCTTTCCAAACGCCAGTGCGTTGCCGAAAAAACAGGCACGACCGTACATTTCACGATTGCTCAGGCGCTCGCGCTCATCAATCCCGGCAAGGCGCACGGTGAAGTCATGCTGCCAAGTGCTGGCATCGATCGTTACGCCGGTAAGCGCCTGGGCGCCGTCGAACGCCACCAGAAAGTTGCGCGTGACGTTGTTGCCGATCTGCAGCGGCGGGATGTTCTTGCGCTTCTGCTGCAGCGGGACGTAGGAGACGGCAAACAGCAGGCCGTCCGCGTCCTCGAGGCCGACCCAGTTGAAGTCCCAGTCGCCGATGTCGGAACCGAGCTGGGCGCTGTAGACAACTTGGTTCGGATTCACAAATCCACGGTTTTCCTCGGGGATGTCGTAGACCTGGACAATCTGGCCCGCCGGCGGCTTGCCGGCGGCGCGATCCACCGGCGTTTCGGGGTTCAACCCGGGCACGTTGGCGAAGATGAATTTCGTTACGACCAGGGGCTTTTTCTGGCTTTGTTTCAGGGCGATTTGGCTCTCGCCGGCCAAAGTGATACTGGCGCTCACGGTGCGCTCCTACAGGCTGGCGACCAGCGTCTGCTGGTCGTCGTTGAAGTCGATCAGGCCGATTTGTAGGCCCACGGGGGTAATGGTCACGAAGTCATAGCGCCGGCAGGTGCGGCCGTACTGCTGGATCAACACGCGCAACAACTCCGGATTGAGGGACAGTTGCGCATTGCTGAACTTGAGCAGCACCACGTCCCAGTCACGCCCGGGCTGGCGTTCCTCGATCTCGACGTAGCCGACGCCCAGGCGCTCGAAAATGCGCTTCATGCCGGCGGTGCTGCCGGCGTCCACGGAGTTCACGAAGGCGTATTTCACGCGCAGGCGGAACAGGGCTTCCGGTTCACCGGTGAAGCGCGTCACGTCACGCTGCCAGGCCCACAGTTCCAGAATGGCCAGGTGACAGGTGTCGGGATCGATCTGCAGGTAAGGCCAGCGCAACCAGCTGGTGACGGTTTCCCACCAGGACTGTGCAGCGGCCAATAACTTCGACAGCTCGGTGCCGCCGAGCCAAAAGGGCAATCTGAGCTTGGTCATTGCGCCGTCACCTGCAACTGGCCCAGGCGCGGAATGTTCAGCCCGCTGATGATGTCCTGACCGGGTAGGAACCGCAGGGACGCGATGTCCTCGAACTGCTGGTGAATCTCTTCACTGAGCCGGCTGTAGCTGAAACGCGATTGCGGATAGGTCAGCGTCGGCTGGTAATCCGTCGCGGTGCTTTCGCGAAAAGCAGCCCGCACGAACAGTTCCACCTCTTTCACCAGGGCGGCGATCTGCTCGGCGCTCAAGTTGGGCTTGGGCCACAGCCACAGCGTCACGGTCACCGGGACTTCGGGCATGACCATGGCCATCAGATCGTCGCCGTGGCCATGGTTGCCCTGGTCGCGGATGTGCGCATTGATCTGCTGCAGGTAGGCGTCCGCCGGCACACCCGCATCGAAAAGGATGTAGGCATTGGCACTGCCCGGGCCACGGGGCGCGCCGTGTTCGAAATACACACCATCCGGCCGCACGCCCGGGAAGGCGGAAATCATGGCGCGATACACCGCGTCGGTGTGCCACTGGTTGACCGCCGAAAACTGGTTGCGCACGCGCAGGCGCAACTGGTCGTTGGGTTCCGGATCTGCACCTGGGGATTCCAGCCAACCGTCTTTGTTCACCACCTGGACAATGCCAGGGATCGGCACCGGCAGGATCGCGTAGTACCCCGGCGCCAGGTTGAAGCCACTGCCGGCCTCGACTGCCTCCACGGGAACGTCCAACTGCAGCTGGCCCTGCTGGAACGTCGCCGGCGCCGTGGTAACCAGTTTGTAGACGTTGCCATTGATCGCGGCAGACTGCACCACGATCCCCTTTTCCAACTCCAGCACGCCGTCCGGAATGGCCCGGGTGAACAGCAATTTGCCCTTCGCCTTGGTCGCGCCCTTGCGCTCGACGTTGACCGCCCATGCCAGCGTGTCCAGCCAGGCGTCGACAGCCGTTTTCACAAAGAAGTTGGGCAGCACGGTCAGGCACAGGAAATCCAGCAGCCACAAAACCGGCTTGGTCACCAGTGCGGTCATCACTCGCCAGAATGGGGAATAGCTGCTGGTGTTGGCGACTTTCGCGCCCTGGGCTTCAACCTCTTTTTCCCATGCCGCCTTTAGCCCCGCCTCGGTGGTCGGAATGCCGGTATCGGCGATCACCTTTTTGAAATCGACGCTCACAGACTTACCTCGATCGATCCGAATTTGATGGTTTTGGCGGTCACCAGGTACACACCTGGCGCCTGCTCGGTGATACGCGCCGTTCCCGGCACCAGGCGCACGTCTTCTTCAACCAGCAGTTCCATCTGCTGGATGCAATCGCGTTGACGCAGGCGATCGCGTTCGGCCACCAGCGTCACCAACAGCCCGCTGTCGCGGATCATGTGGGCGATGTCCTGGGCGATACAGGCACGGTCGTCGACCAGCAGCGGCTGATGCGACAGATCCAGCGCCAGGTCGTTGTCGACGATGAGCAGATCCACGTACTCGCTCATCCGCCTACCGCCATCGCAACCATGTTTTCCATCTCCAGCGGCGTCATCTGCTTGCCGGTGTGAATGTTCACGTTCTCCACATGCGTGCCCTTGTTCTGGCTGCTGTTGTTGTTCTGGATACTGGTCAGCAGGCCACCCGGGGGCACCGCCGACGGGCGCGCCGGCGACAGGCTTGGAATGGCCGCATTGATGGTCTGCTGGGCTTTCTGCGCAGCGTTGGCAGTGTCGGAAGCGCTGGCAGCAGCGTCGACGCCTGGCACCTCGGGCATACCGCCGAAGCGCGCTTCGATGTTCACGCCCGGGATGCTGTTCAGCAGCTCGATCACGCCGTTAACGGCCTTGGTGAAAATGCCGACGATGCTGTCCCACGCGGCCTTGGCCATGCCCGACCAGCCGCCCATGGAGTTAAACCAGTCGGACAGTTTCTGCAGCTTGTCGGCGACGAACTGGAACGCGGCCGTGTTCATCAGGGCGCTCGTCCACTCGTTCCAGAAGGCGACCGCCGCCACAATGACCGCCACCAGGGCGACGATCCCGACCACGATCCACACCACCGGGTTGGCCAACAGAGCCGCGTTGACCAGCCAGATCGCGCCCTGCCACAGCATCATGGCGCCGCGAATCAGCGCCAGGCCGGCGCTCAGCGTGTAGATCACGGCGACGTAAGCCAGGATGGCCAGCTTCTGCAGGATGAACACCGCGACGGTGCGCAGCCCCATCAGTTGGAAGACTTTCCAGACGGTCAGCATCCCCAACCAGGTCATGCGGGCAATGCCCACCACCATGGTCAGCGCCGACATCGCGGCGACGATGCCCATGATCGTCAGCGCGGTGATGCCGATCACGCGGGTGATGTTCGGGAACAGCTGCGACCAGCGCACCAGCGTTTTGCCGATGTCCACCATCTTGGCCATAAACGGCGACAGCACCGGGATCAGCACCTGGCCGAACACTACTCGCATGACTTCAACCAGGGACGCCCATTGCTGCCAGGGATCGACCATCGCCCGGGCCATCTGCTCGGCGTTCTCCAGCCCTCGCACCTTGCCCAGTTGCTCGATGCCGTTGCGCAGCCGATCGGTGTCCTTGGCCAGCGCACCGATCACTTGGGCACCTTCGCCGCCGAAGGCTTCCATCAGCTTGGCGCCGGCCGACGCGCTGGTGAGGTCGCCGAACTTGCCCTGGAGCTTGTCCAGGATGGCCATCATCGGCAGCACCTTGCCCTGCTGGTCGGTGAACTTCATACCGAGCTTTTCGGAGGCGGCGCCGATGTTTTCGAAAAACGCCTTATAGCGTCCGCCGGCGTCGCCGCCCTCCATGGTGCTGCTCAGCGTGCCGATCACCGCCATCTGTTCAGCCAGGTCGACGCCGGAAGTCGTGGCGATCGCCCCGGCTTCCTTGAAGGCGTCTTTCATGGCTGCGCCGCTGGTGCGGAACAGCTGCACCGCCAGCGCCGTCTGGCCGCCGAGCTTTTCGACCCACGCGCCCTTCCCCATCGCATCGGCTTGGGATTTCTGCAGGTTGTAGAGCGTGCCGACGTATTCGCCCATGGTTTCGGCGTCGGTCTTGGTGGCCTTGGCCAGCAGGTTGCTGGTGTTGGTGAAGGTCGCCAGCTGGTTGCCGGCAAGGCCCTTAATGGCGCCCTCGATCAGGTACGCCGATGCCACAAAGTCCTTGGCGTTCTCGCCGTAGTTCACCGCGAACTCCAGTGATTTGGCGTTGAGCGCCGACAGCGCGTCCTCGGCCACGCCCAGCGATCGGACATCGCCCAGGGCACGATTGACCTCCAGCGCCGGTTCCATGGATTCGCGAATGGCGACCACGCCCGCCGTCAGCCCACCGAGGCCCAGGCCGATCGTCTTAATGTGCTTTTCGCTTTGATCGGAAAGCTCGGCAAAACCCATTTTCACCTTGCCCAGGGGCGCGGTGACCTTGTCCTGCAAGCTGAGAATGAAAGCCAGGCTGGCGCTACGGTCTGCCAATGTCGTTACCCGTTCAGCGCAAGGGCGATGCCGCTAGCCACGGCAAACTCCATGCGTCTCCAGTGTTCGTCCTCCAGCCACTTGGCCGTCCCCATCGCCTCGGGCGTGGGTTCGACACCAGGTAGCCAGCGGTTCGTCAGGGCCATCAGCTGGCCCAGGCCGTTTTCGCTCAGGCGCTCAGCGTGCTCGAGCGCTTTTTTACGATCACCTCAACGTTGGGCGCGTATTCCTCCAGCAACGCGCCGGCCAGCTGCATCACCATCACCGGGTTGGCCAGCAGCGGTTTCAGCGTGCCCTTTTCCTCTTGCTTGACGGTGGTCATCAACAGGTTGTTGCCCGGGGCGACCTTGTTGGTTTGGGTCAGGGCGTTGAAGTACTTGGTCACGTCCGCCGGGGACAGGTTGAAGGTGAATTCCTGTTCGCCGACTTCCAGGGTGATTTCGGTGTTTTGCTGGCTCATGGGGTATCGCTCTTTTTGAGGTTGGGAAAAGTGGTGACTTGGGGCGCCGGCGATCGCCGGCAAACACCAAGGACGTATTGCTGCAGTCCGACGATCATTTGCCGGCTTTGGGCGAGTTGATCTCGGAGGGTGAAATAATCCTGTCGAGCGTCTGCTGAGAGTTCGGCGCGTCCTCCATCAGCCACGCGGGCGGTGCCGGCGGTGGCGGACACAGATCCGGAGGCGGGACAGGTGGCGCTGACGTACAGCCGGCCAGTGCCATCGCCAACAGCGCGGCGCAGGCGTTCGTTTTCAGTGCGTGCATCGGTCAATTCCTTGGTGTTTCGTTGGTCGATCGCGTCCCGCTCGGCGAGCATTTCGCCGGTAATGCGTGCCGCTTCGCGCAGGCCGCTGGCCTCCCATTTCGCGCTGTCGCGCTCGCGCCTGGCTTCGTCGCGCTGGCCTTCAAGTACGTCAAAACCGATCCAGGCAACCAGGCACAGCACGACCAGGAACACGGCTTCGCGCAGCATCACAAGCCCTCCGCACACAGCCGGGATTCGGCCAGCCGGCGGTTGTGCAGGCCCGGCACAAAGCGCTTCTGGCCTTTGGCGTCGGTTACAAAGGCCCATACCGGCGTCTTGCCGTCCGGCGCCCACGCCAGGGCTTTGCAGCCCTCGGCGATGCGACCGGCGTTGATAAGCGCGACCGCTCGACTGGCGCAGGTGCTGGTCACGCCGAAGTTGTGGCCATGACTGGTGAGTGCGTCGAACGTGTTCTGGCCCACGTTCGGGTTCGTGATGCACTCGGCCAGCTGCAGCTGCGTTTTGCGGATCACCAGCTGCTCCACCTCGGCGCACTTGGCGGGCGACCAGTAGTCGCCGACCACGACCGGGTACGGGCTGGTAAACCGGGTGATGCCTTTGCAAACCGTGGGCAGTCCGCCGGCGAGCTTGTCCGCGTAAACGGTGTTCTGGCCGTTGCCTTCCCAGGTGCCGAGGAAGATCACCAGCGGCGTGCTGGCCAGCGCGATCACGCCGGCCATGATCCTGCCGCGCAGGCTCATGGGAACCACACGCGCAACAGTGCCGGCACGACCATCTGCAGCACGGCGCCAACCAGCGTCAGGATGGTCAGCAAGCGCCCGACCTTGGAGCCGATCACGTTGACCGCCAGGGTCAACGCCTGCTGTCCCTTGTTCAGTTCCTTGAGCTGGCCAGTCATGTTTTCGAATTGCTGCTCAAGCTTGGTCACGCGAGTCGGCACGGTGTCGTGACGCCCCTCAAACTCGTTCATGCGGTGCTCAATCACGGCGAGTTGCCGCTCCAGCGTTCCCAGACGCGAAGTTTCAGTGGTCATCGGCGTTTACTCTTCTCGACGTCCGTCTGGCACGGGACGCACCGGGTTATGCCGCCGTGCGCCTGGCGCGCCGGCGGGATTGGTTTGTCGCAGTCCTGGCAATGGGTCAGGCTCGGCCCGACCGGCACAGCCTTGCTCAGCTGGGCCTTGATCGCCTGGTCACGTTGGCGTTGCTCCAGCTCCTGGGCGCGGTCGAACCAGTCCACCATCAGCGCAGCCCCTCGGTTTCAGCAGCGGCCAGGTACGGAACGCCGTTGATGCGGATGAAATCCGGGCTGGTGACGTCGAACGGAACCTTGTATTTGCTCTTCTCGCCGCCCTTGGGATCGATCGACAGCAGGCTGGAGACCTTCACCCGGCAACCGAACGCTTCCACGCGCATTTCTTCATCCTCGCCGGCCTTCGCGAAGAACACCGAGTCGAAGGGTTTCAGCTCGCGGAAACTGCCCGCCGAGCGCGCCGCGTCCACCAGCAAGTTGAAATTGGTGCTGTCCAGTTCCAGCTCGCCGGCGGCGGCGACATCGCCGTCCACGTAGCCGTCCGGCACGCCACGGGTTTGGGCCACTGCCGAATTGTCGGTAATGTCCAGGGTGCAGCTTTCGACGTGCAGCGCGATGTCGCCCAGGTTTACGTCAAAGTTCTTGCCGCCAATCTTCGCCATGGGGCGTTACTCCGTTTTCTCAGTGGAAAGATCCAAGGCGATGTTCGCGGTCAGGTCTTTCGGGCAGTTGTGGGGTTTGAGCTTGATGTAGGCCGCGACCTTGGTTTTCGTCAGCCAGGTCAGCACCAGGTCGCCGTCCTTTGGCGGCTCGATGTCGCCAGGGAACACCTGGCCCGCGAACGTGACGGACTTGGCCATGGCGCGCAGCGGCGCCATCAGCTGGTTGGTGTTGACGGCCATGCTGTTGGGGGTGTTGTTCAGTCGGCGATCGGCCACGCGGCGAATCAGCAGCGGGCGGATCTGCCGAGCGGCCTTGTCGGTGATGCGCAGGTATTCCACGACCTGAAAGTCACTGCCGGCGGTGTCCAGCATGTTGCCGTCGCCCCAGTACACGCCCGGGTAGTCGGGATAGGTCTGCGAAACCGAGTAGCGCGCCCGATCCAGCTCGCTGCGCACCGCCGAGGTCAGCGGGACTTTTTCGCCATCGATCGGAACAGGGCCGAGGCCCAGCACGGCACCGGTAGCCACGCGCATCGGGCTGTCAGCGATGCTCACGGAAGCATTGGCCAGGCGACCGGCCAGCACGCCAAGGTCATTGCCGTGCAACTGCGGTACGACCAGCACACGCGGCGCGGCCAGGTTGGCCAACAACGCTTTGCGTTCGCTGACGTACTGCGCCCAGTTCTGTTCGGCGGTGATACCAGGTGCGGACGCCATGACGAACACACGGCGCCCGTAGGTGTTGTTCAGCGCGATCGCTGCGTCATGCATCGCCGACAGCTCGGCGGCAGCGGTCACCGGCTTGGTAATCACCACAGATTCGACGGAGTAGCCCTGCTGCTGGGCCTTTTCCAACGCCTCGTCCCATTTGCCCTCGGCGCCGATCGGAGCCGCGACACATGCCCATCGCTGGCCACCGTTGAGACGGGCAGCGGTGATTTGGGTTTTCAGGTCGCTGGCCGGAACGCCCAGTTCGGCGTCCAGATCGCTGTCCGTGTTCAGCGGCAGGATCTGGCCGACGTTCTTGCCAGCGGGGCCGATGAAAAGAAAGTAACGCTCAATCTCGCTCACAGGCCCCTGGCCCAGGTTGAGATTGTCGACGGTGACTTGACCGAGTGCCATGCAGTGCCTCGTTAGCGGGGTGAAGTTAGGATTTGTTGCAACACCTGGCTAATCAGCAGGTCGGTGTCGCGTTCGGTTTCGGCGCCGATGAACTGGCGTTTCGGGAGCGTGATTTCCCAGCTCTGCGCGCCCGACGACTCGCTGCGCTGGTCGTCCAGGATGCGGATCAACAGACCCGCCTTGGCGTAGTTCACATGCTCTTGAATCCACGCCACCGACGGCCTGGTCAGGCTCTTTTTGCCGGCCTGACGCACGCGAAAACCCAACCGACGCAAGCGCTTTGCCTGTTTCTCAGTGGCAGCCAGGCCGGGCGGGGTTTTGTTCCAGCGGCGCATCTGCGCGGCGGTGCGACGCTCGCTGACGCCGTAGTGCTGCTGGGCGGCGACCCATCGGGTCAGAGCGTTTTTCCAGCCCAGTTCCGCTTCATCAGCCGTCAGCCTGGTGACCACCATCAGCTTGGCCAGGCCGGCTTCCATCTTCTTTTTGCCTTTGCCGTCGCCCTGACGCGGGGCGAACGCCGAACCGTCCAGGTTCTGCTGGGCACGCTGACGCTTGCGGCTCATCGTCCGCACACGCTTGGTCACCTGGTTCAGCAAACGCCGGCGCAACTGCGGCGGCAGGCTCAGCAACGCCAGTTGCTCGCGCACGCCCAAGCGTCCGCGCACGTCGAGTTCGAACGTGCTACGCCCCGCCATTGGTGGCCACCTCGCCGCGCTCAGCGACCCACAGGTCAAACGGGATGAACGCCCAGGTCTTGCCGAAGGCCTGGATCTCGCCGTCCGGTTCTTCGGATAGATACTGCGGCTCGACGAATTCCAGCGTGACTTCCACGTCGAACAGATCGCTGTCCAGGGGCTCCACGGCGAATTCCGGCGCCGGCAGTTCGTGGCGGTCGCGATCGGCGTCGTGAGTCTCCAGCCAACTGCCCACCAGGGCCATCATGCGGGCCGGATTGGCGGCGAAACGCTCCAGGACAATCACGGCGCGATAGTGCATGTCGGCAAAGTGCATGCCGTCGACGTCGGGTTTCCAGATCAGCGACAGCTTGACCTGCTCCGTCCAGCTGTCGAGCTGTTCAGGCTCGACCAGGCGGCGCTCCAGCAGGTAGGCGGTCAACGCCTGCAGCTTGGTCATAGCAATTTCGCCGTGATGCGGCCACGGCCCTGCAGGGCGCGCACAGCCTGCTGACTGAATGCCAGAAACGTGTCTTCACGCTCCGGCGCTTCCTTGCCGGTGTTCTCGGCGCTCTCGCGGCGGGTCACGGTGGCGAACTGCTGCAGGGCGCTGGCCTTGGCGCGGCAATACACGGCGCGCTTGTACAGCTTGGCTTTGAATGCACGCTCAGGCAGCAGCATCGGATCGGCTGTTTCCACGGCGACGATGCCCGTTGCCAGCCAACTGGTTTTGAGCTTGGCCAGGTCGGTATTGACCTCGGCCATCGCGATAAACAAGGCGTCGGTCAGCAGGTCGCCCAGGAACTCCGCCGGCAGGCGATAGCCCTTCTGAAACTCGGCCACGGAGAGGTTCGGCCAAAAGCCGTCGTTCTCGATCGCCTGTTCCACAACAGTGGTGGGTTTCCCGGAAAAGCTCATTGCTGACCGCTCGAATTAGGGCGGGGAGACTGTTTTTCGTGGGGCTGTCCATAAATGGCAGACACACGTCCACAGTTCCCCGCTGGGGGGGTAGTCGGTTATTGGGCGCCGGTGACGGCGGGTGTTTGTTTGGCGATCGCCTTACGGCACTTCGCAATGCGTGTCTCGTTACCGGCCTTGGCGTGCAACTCGGTAGATCGCTCCAGGTGCTTGAGCGCTGTTTCCCACTGGTCGGCCTCCATGGCGCGCATACCGATCAACTTGTGGTACTTGCTCGGGATCTGTTCGGGCAGATCCCATTCGCCGTCGACACGCGGCAGCAGGTCGGACAGGTACGGTTCCGGGCTGCGCTGGGCGTTGTATTCACGGAAAGCCCATTCGATCACCGCGTCCGCTACGAACGTCTGCACGTTGCGCTTGAAGCGCTCCGGCATTTCCTGCCCCTGCTCGATCGCGAAGTCCGCCAGTTCCAGACCGTCTTCGAACTGCTCGGTGTCGAACAGCCAGACCATCACCTGCACCAGGACGGGGTTCTGCATCACCAGGCCCGAATCCATGTAGCGCTGGATGAAGTCCTGGTACTTGGGCAGCAACTCATTTCGCTTAAGCGTTTGTTTGCTCGCCAAGTTCTTTAAATCGCTCAAGCGCTTCAGGTCTTCATCCAGCGAGGCTTGCATCAGCTGCAGGTGCTTTTTCGCGTTGGCCGGACTGCTCAGGGCTTCCGCCGGCGAATACGCCAGCGGTGCCGCTGCAGCAGCGATCACTGCAGCGGTTCCCTGCGCCAAAGTGCGGCGCTTGTGGGCAAGAGCCAGGCTCACTTCACCAGCTCCACGTTTTCGGTCAGCGCGATCTTTTCCAGCTGCTCGATCACGTAGCCCTCGTTGCGGCTGTTGTAATCCTCGACGCGGGAACGTTTCGGGTTGTCCACGGTTTGCTTGCGCCAGCTGGAGTCCTGGAAGTAAATCGACAGGTTGTCCCAACTGGTGACCAGCACGCCGTTGACCGGGAAGAACGGCACGCTAAAGCTCGGCAGACCGCCGTAGGTGGCGATCACCTGGGCGTCCTCGATACGCTCTTTCTCGGTCGGGGTGTCGCCCTGCTTGGCGTACAGCTTGGCCTTGTCAGCGGCCAGCAGGTCGGTGCCGATGATCGCTACCAGGTCGCCGCTGTCGCGCAGACGCTCGTCCACCATTTGCTTGGTGTCATGCACCAGGGCGTCCAGGTTCTCGTAATCACCACCCGGCCCCATGGTGACCTTGCCAGGTGTATTGCCTTCCTTGAGAACCTGCTGCGGTGCCTGCTCGCGCAGTTGCTGCAGCCAGCCTTTGTTCACGTCCTGCAGCATCGGATAGGTTTCGATATCGGTCTGCGCAGCCGCTTTCACACCGTGGAAACCGACCATGATGCGATCCAGGGCGATCTGTTTCTGCACAGCAGCCGAATACTTCTGATGGAAGTCCGGGAACTTGGCCCAGGCATCGATCTTCGCGTAGGGCAGGCCCACATCCGATTCGGTCGACGACAGTTCGTAGGTGCTGTTATCCAGCGCCGAAGCGTCCTTCGCCACGCGGTCGGTGGTCTTGGTGTTGGTGCGGCCTGTCACCGGGCCAGACACGCCAATAAACACCTTCTCGCCCTTGATCTCGGTCACCGGAATGACGTTGATGCGTTGCAGGAAGTCCGACTTGGCGGTGATAGCCTCGTTCAGTTCTTGGGCGATCGACGGTTCAACAGAGAACATCTTGCTGGCCAGCTCGACACCGTAGGTCTCGGCGATCGCCAGCTGCATTTCGGCGTACATCTTGGCGCCGTAGGCGCTCAGTGAACGGGCCATGTCAGAGCACCCGCACTTTGGATTTGTCGGCGGCGCCGGTGGTGCGCGGCAATTGCCGACCGGCAGGGGTGTTTTTCAGTGCGGTGAACTGCTTCTCCAGGCGACCCAGCGCGGCCAGGACAGCTTTGTTGCCGGCACCGCTGCGCTTGAACTCGCGTTCTTCCTCGGCAGTGGTGACGATTTCGTCTACTGCAGCGCTGACATCATCGATCGGGGCCTGATCGGGTTCCGGTGCGTCTTCGGCTGCAGGCTCGATCACGGCCTGAATGCCGGCAGCGACGACCAGCAGCTGGGCCAGCAGGGCTTTCAAGGCCGTTGCGGTAGCTTCATCCATTGGGGGTTTGCTCTCGGTTGGGGTTTGCGGGGTGGTTTCGGTGGGCGTGTCTTCAATGCCGAAACGCTTGAACAGGCGGGTGAACATGGCGGCAAGGCGCCCGATCTCGCCCTGCGGCTCGGTTTCGCTCAAAGAGCCCAGCTCGTGGGAAGCGGCGTAGTACGAATCGCGGCTGGTGCGGCTGGAAAAGTAGAGTTCTTGGGTTCCGACACTGGCGGGTTCGTCAGTGACCGCGATGCCGGTCATGTAGGCTTTGCCACGGCCCCGGAAATTCGGCCTGATCTCAATGCTGGTGAACAGCTTTTCGCCGGCGTCGTTGAGGCGCAGCAACTTGTCGTTGGGCTTCAACTGCGCCTCAAGGGCAACTTGGCCAGGCTCCAGGTCTTCCGCGTCCTCGACGAGACGCACAGCGAAGACGGTGCCAAATGAACCGAACCAACGTTCGTGCTCACACCAGATAACGGCGGTGTACAGGGTCGGTGTGTAGGTCTCGGCGATGTCGCGCAGTTCCTGGGGCAGGATCTCGCGGCCATCGACGGTCGGGCCGCTGGTGGCAACACGTTTCCAGTAGGAGACAAGGGAACGGGGCATGGTCGGTAACTGCGCTCAATCGTTGAATGAGCCGCCACGATAGGGAGCCGTTTTGCCCCAAACAAACGGTTGGTTTTCGGCGTTCTCCTATTTTCCGGATATAGGCGAATGCCGGGATTTAACCCCGCGTTTCCAGCGTTTTCGCCGCATAGACTGCGGCCCATGAACTACCCGACCGAAGTCAAAGAAGCCGCAAAACGCCTATACCTGCGCCGCTGTTCGGTGAAGGAAATCCAGGCGCATTTGAAGCTGCCTAACATCCGCATCGTCTACTACTGGATTCGCCAAGGCGGCTGGGACGAGATGCTGACGGACGAAGAACCGTTGAGTGCCGTCAACCGACGAATCACCCTGATTCTGGAAAAGATCGATCCGCTGACGGATGCCGAGCTGAAAGAGTTGGAGCGGCTGACAAGCCTGCTGGAGCGCCTAAAAAAACTCGCGGCGAAACCTGCGCCGGCAGCGCCTGCCGACCGTCCGGACGAGTCTGACGAACGCCAGCCAAGCCAACGCCGTGAGCGGCGCGAGGGCGGCGGCAAGAAGCGCGAAAAGAAGGCGAAGAACGACATCAGCGGCCTTACCGAAGTGGACTTCCTGGATAAGTTCATCTCGAAAATGTACGGCTACCAGAAAGAGCTGTTCGAGGCTAAACAGAACCCGCTGACCCGCCGCATCCGGAACATCCTCAAAAGCCGTCAGGTCGGCCTGACCTACTACTTCGCCGGCGAAGCGTTCATGGATGCCGTGTTGAGCGGTGACAACCAGGTGTTCCTGTCGGCCAGCCGATCGCAATCCGAGATTTTCCGCAGCTACATCATCCAGTTTGCCCAGCAGTGGTTCGGCATCGAGCTGACCGGCAACCCGATCACCTTGAGCAACGGCGCCGAGCTGCGTTTCCTCAGCACCAACAGCAGCACCGCCCAGGGCTACCACGGGCACGTCTACGTCGACGAATACTTCTGGATTCGCGACTTCGAAAAGCTCAGCACCGTCGCCAGCGCCATGGGCACCCACAAGAAATGGCGCAAAACCTATTTCTCGACGCCCAGCGCCGTGTCGCACCAGGCGTATCCGTTCTGGTCGGGCGACGAATTCCGCAACAGCAAGCGCGGCAAAAAGGCCGGCGGCGAATGGCCGAGTGAAGCGGCCTACACGCAGGGCGCGCTGTGTCCGGACGGCCAGTGGCGCAAGACGATCACCCTGGACGATGCGATCGCCGGCGGCTGCGATCTGTTCGACCTCGAGCAGCTGCAGCTGGAGTACGACGAAGACAAATTCCAGCAACTGTTCTACTGCAAGTTCATCGACAGCACGCAAAGCGCGTTCAGTCTCAAGGATCTGGAGCGCTGCTACTCGGATCTGTCGTTGTGGGAGGACTACAACCCGGATCTGGATCGTCCGTTTGGCAACAGCCCGGTCTGGCTGGGCTACGACCCGAGCCGAACACGCGACGACGCCACCTGCGTGGTCATCGCGCCGCCGCTCGAACCCGGGGCGAAGTTCCGGATTCTGGAAAAGCACAGCTGGCGGGGCCACTCGTTCACCTACCAGGCCGCGCAGGTCAAGAAGCTGACCGAGCGCTTCAACGTGCAGCACATCGGCATCGATGTCACCGGCGTGGGTTACGGCGTGTTCGACCTGGTGCGCGACTTCTATGCGAAGGCGACACCGATTCACTACAGCCTGGAAGCGAAAAACGCCCTGGTGTTGAAAGCCCAGGACACGATTCAAGGCAGTCGCATCGAGTGGGACGCGGGCTGGACGGACATCGCCCAGGCGTTTCTGACCATCAAGCGCGGCGCCACCACCAGCGGCCAGATCACTTACAGCGCATCCCGTACCGAGGCCACCGGTCACGCCGACATTGCCTGGGCGGTGATGCACGCCCTGTCCAACGAACCTTTGAACACCAACAAGCGGCGCCGTAGCCGCTACGTCACGAGTAACCAGAACAGCCATGGCCAACCGCAAACGCAGAAAGCACCACGTAGCCCAACCACAGCAACAGCCAATGCGCTCGTTTACGTTCGGGGAGCCGGAACAAGTGCTGTCCGGCAACATCGGCGAGTACGTGGGCGTGTTCCCCAGCGACGACGGCAAGATCTACAAGCCGCCGGTGTCGCGGGCTGGGCTGGCCAAGCTGCTGCGCGCCAATGCGCACCACGGCGCCATTCCGAAGTTCAAGCGCAACCTGTTGCTGCGTGAGTTCATCGCCTCAGCAGGCTGCAGCACAGAGACGATGGGACGCGCCGGACTGGACTACATGGTGTTTGGTGAAGCGTACTTCTACAACGACACCAACGCATTCGGCCAGGTGCTGGAGCTGCAGCACCTGCCGGCAATCAACATGCGCGTGAAGGTCGACGGCGGCTACGTGATGCTGCTGCCCGACAACAAGGAAATGGAGTTCGAGGCTCACGAAATCTCCCACGTCCTGGACTACGACGTGGAACAGAACATTTACGGAATTCCGGACTACCTGGGCGGCCTGCAGGCGTTGCTGCTGAACGAGGCCGCCACCCTCTTCCGCCGCCGGTACTACAGCAACGGCGCGCACGCCGGTTACATCTTCTACACCAACGACCCCGACCTGACCGAAGAGGACGAGGACGAGCTGCGCGCACAGATCAGCGCGAGCAAGGGCGTGGGCAACTTCCGATCGATGTTCGTCAACATCCCCAACGGTAAGGAAAACGCGATCCAGATCATCCCGGTGGGCGACTTCCAGGCGAAAGACGAGCTGGAGAAGGTGAAGAACATCACTCGAAACGATGTCATTGCAGCCTGGCGGATGAACCCCGCGCTGGCCGGCATCATCCCGGAAAACACCGGCGGGTTTGGCGACATTGAAAAGATCGATCGCGTGTACACCAGCAACGAGATTCGACCGATTTGCCAGCTGTTCGATCAGCTCAATGACCGGTTACGCGAAGACAGGCGCTTTAGCTGGAAACCTGCGCCAGATACAGTGGATGCCACTGCATGAAACACCTTTCGTAGCGAATGCCACTACAAATTGTGGCAATATGGTGGCGATCAGCTGCCCCTGGGGAGGGACACTATGAGAGTTGTATGCAAGTGCGGCCACAAGGGCCGAATTGCTTCACGGGAAGAGGTAACAACGGAGTTCGTGAAGCTGTATTGCCAATGCCTGGACGCGAGGTGCGGGCATACATGGGTGTCGAACCTGACGTTCTCACACACGCTCAGTCCGTCTTCGCAGACTTTCGAACGGATGTTGATCGATCGGTTTCGCGAGTTGCCCAGGGCAAAGCAGCGGGAGCTTTTCGAGCAGTTGGGATCGCAGGCGGTGGCGTAGACACAAACCGCCGACACTTGGCCGGCGATTACTCACATCGACGGGGTTTTAGACGGCCGGAGAGTCAACACCTTCTGACTCTTCCGGATTCGTTGCAAGAACCTCAAATAGCCGGCGGAGCTGCTTTTGCTCCTGCTCACTCAGCTGACGATAAAGGCTGATGAGGCGGCGCTCCACTCCGGTCATACCGAGCCATTCAAACTCGAAAGACCCAACGCGGGCAGGTTCTTTTGTGGTGCGATCCAACATGCTTACTACTCCATAAAGTGCATTGCTGAATCGACGTTTTGGGGGCGCCCGAACGCTTTAGAACGGGGAGGTGACAAACTATGTACATGTTTTGTTACGGGCTAATTCTGCGTCCGAGCCGCATCGTCGGCCATCGCTTTCACAAATCGACGCACAGCTTTTTGGTCATCTGCAGGGATACTACGATATTGCTTCAGCAGTCGTTCATCCTCTTCGCTCAGGTCACTCAAAGGTTCTGGCACCCGGGCGCCTGTGACGACGTAAAGCACATCGATTCCAAGTCCTGCAATCGCCGCGAGGTACGCGGTATCAGGGTTCCTCGCCCCCCGCTCATAGCTACCTTGCGTGTTGCGGTTAACGCTGCCAGCTGCCGCCAAATCTTCCTGTTTGAGGCCCAGCCGGGTTCGTTCTTCGCGAAGGCGTTCGCCCGCACTGTTGGTCATGTCACCCTCAGAAGAACAACTTTTCAATCATCTAACCCTTTACAAGACCAAATAAACGATCATAATCGTCGCTCATGAACACGAAACAACACGAGCGAACACTATGCCCGCCACCCTTACGCCCGAGCAAGCCCGTGCGGATCTTGATCGCCGGGGAATAAGCATTGCGGAGTTCAGCCGTAAACACGGACTGAACAAGAATTTGGTCAGCGACCTTTTGAACGGTCGTAAAAAAGGTCGCCGTGGGGAGGCACATCGCGCCGCCGTACTACTCCGCATCAAAGACGGCGTGATTGCACAGTAAAGCCCGTAGCCATGAGGGAAAAACAGAAGATGAAAGGATCAGTTCTAAAAAGCAGGCGCCAAGTCATGAGCGCAATCATCTGCAGCTACCCCGGGGGACGCGAATGTGCAGCTGCTCGCATCGGCTTACCGCTTAAGAAGTTCGACAACCATGCCTACGAAAATAACAACAGCCGTCCTCTAACCGACTCTCAAATTCACCAGCTCGAAATTGAGGCCGGCACCACTCATTTGCCTGAGTACGTCGCTGCCATGTACGGCGGTATGTTCGTGCCCGTTGTCGAACCAGACGCTTTGGACAACGTGGAAATGTACTCCCGATGCGTACAAGCAGCTGCAAAGAAGGGCACCGTCGATCACCTCATAGCAGAGGCACTGAAAGACGGGATCATCAATGAGGCCGAAGCAGAAGCGATCCTACATGCCGACTCCTTGCACCTGGCGGCGAGGCATGCCGAGGTTCTAGCCGTTATCCAACTCCATGCTTCCAAGTCAGGAAATGCCAAATGAACAATTTGCCTGCAGTTCAGGAATATCAGGACATGCTCAAAGCGGCAGCGTTGGTCTTTCTTGAGCGTCACCAATGCGAACACCTGAGCGACGACCAGCAGCTGCTGAAACGCGCAGTCCAGCACCTAGTTGCCGACTTTGACGTGCTGACTCCTACCGCCGAAAAAATGGTTCACCTGGCCTACAGCGATCTGTCTGCAGTGAGCGATCGGCAGCGTCTGGATGTTCTGACCAGCACGCCGACACACACCGTTATCACGGACACAGGCACCGGTGAGGTATGGGCCATCCCCGTCAGCCTGATCTATGAACGAATTCTGAACGCACCGGACAACGGGCGTTTCCGCATCACCACTCCGTAACACCCAACCAACAAATCCTCCCGATCCCCCATTCCCGTGGGTTTGGGTGAGCTGCGCCCGAAATTGAGGTTTGACGATGGAAAACGCCCTGAACATCCACGCAAAGCTGCCGCCGGAACAAGCTCAGGCGCTCTTGGCCAACCTGCGTGAACAGTACCGTCTCAGCCTCAATGACCTTTGGTACGCAGACCAATACCGATTCATTCCCGAAGGCCTGCGTCACGGATCGATCCTCGCCAACTGCCCCGTGATGGCCGCTCAGAAACATCTGATCGGCGCCCTCTCCCACTGCCTTAAGAAAGTGAAGTAACCATGAAAGAGCAACTGCGCGTCGACGTGCTTAAGCGCCTGCAAAACGATTACGGACTTAAGCAACGGTCAGACGCCCACTACATGCGCGGCGGAACTTGCCCGAAGTGCCGGCAGAAAACGCTGTACACCCGCATTCAGGCTCCGTGGCTGGTGATATGTGGCAGACCCGAGAAATGCGCCCACACAATGCATGTGAAGGAGCTGTACGACGATCTGTTTGAGGACTGGAGCAAGCGCGCACCGATAACCGATCAAGATCCCAACGCTACCGCCCGTGCTTACCTGGAGTTCGCTCGGGGCTTCAACATTCAGTTGATCCAAGGCTGGTTCACCCAGGAAAGCTTCTACTCAGTCGAACACAACGCCGGCAGCGCGACGGTTCGCTTTGCGTTGGAGAAAGGCGGTTGGTGGGAGCGCCTGATCGACCGACCGAGCCGCTTCGGCAAGATGAAAGCGCGCTTCAAATCGAAGGACAGCTATCGAGGTGTTTGGTGGTGCCCGCCCTGCGTGGATCTGCTCGAAGCCAAAGAAATCTGGATTGTGGAAGGCATATTCGACGCGATTGCCTTGGTGCATAACGATATCGCAGCCGTATCCGCCATGTCTTCGAATGCGTTCCCGGAGGAATCCCTACGGGCGCTCATTCGTGACCGTGAGGGGAAGCTGCCGAAGCTGGTCTGGGCGCTGGACAACGAACCAGGTGCACATGCCTATACCAAACGCTGGGCAAAGCAGGCGCGAGCGCTGGGGTTTGTTTGTGAGGCCGCGCAGATCCCTCTCCGTGACGGACGGAAGACCGACTGGAACGACCTGCATCAACGCTGGGGCTTTATCGACGACGAAAGCGAACGCGCTGACCAAATTGCCGCTGACCTCAAACAGGTACGTCACCAGGGCGCGCTGCTGTTGGCAGAGAGTGCCGCCGAGAAAGCATTGCTGATGTACGACTGGAACAAGCGCGGTGAATTTCACCTGGGCTTCGGTAGCCGCCTGTACTGGTTCAAGTTGGACATGGAGAAGTTCAACCGGGCGATGCAGGACATCGAGGACAGCGAGAACCACGACGACCAATTGCTCAACCAGTCGCAACAGCGCGAGAAGGCTCTGCAACAGTCGGGCAGCGTCGTCGAGATTGCCAACTGCTACCCACAGGCGCTGTACTTTCAACGCAACGAAGTCACCGACGAATCCTGGTACTACGTGCGCGTAGACTTCCCTCACGACTCAGAAAGCGTGAAGAACACCTTCACCAGCGGTCAGCTGTCAGCCGCCAGCGAGTTCAAAAAACGTCTGCTCGGGATGGCTGCCGGTGCCATGTACACCGGTAGCGGCCAGCAGCTCGACAAGTTGATGAAGGATCAACTGTTCGGCATCAAAACCGTGTCCACTATCGACTACGTGGGCTACAGCAAGGAATACGGCTGCTACGTTTTTGGGGATCTCGCCATCAAGGATGGCACGATCTACAAAATCAACAGCGAGGACTATTTCGAGTTCGGAAAACTGCGGCTGAAATCGCTGCAGAAAGGCGTGCCGATCAAGCTGCAGCGTGACGGGAAGGACTTTAACGAGCAGTGGCTGCAGCTGCTGTGGACATGCTTCGGCGCCCAGGGCCTGGTCGCACTGGTGTTCTTCTTCGGTTCGCTGTTCTGCGAGCAGATCCGGGCGCGCTATCAGTCCTTCCCTTTTCTGGAAGCCACCGGCGAGGCCGGCGCCGGCAAAACCACCTTGCTTAACCTGCTGTGGAAACTGCTCGGCCGCGAGGGGTACGAAGGCTTCGACCCGATGAAGTCGACGAAAGCCGGCCGTTCGCGGTTGATGGGTCAGGTATCCGGAATGCCTGTGGTGTTTCTTGAAGCAGATCGCCACGGTGACGATCGATCCCACGCCAAGACTTTCGAATGGGACGAGCTGAAAGACTTTTTTGGCGGCGGCACCTTGGCCACCAAAGGTGTGAAGACTGCCGGCAACGAAACCTACGAACCACCGTTTCGCGGCACGATTGCCATCAGCCAGAACGCGGCCGTGGTCGCCCATGAAGCGATCATGACCCGGATCGTGAAGCTGCACTTCATCCGGCCGACAGTGACGCCGCAAAGCCGCGCTGCAGCGGACAAACTGAACGCCCTGGACGGCGGCACGCTCAGCCACTTCCTGATTCGGGCCGTCAGTAAAGAGTCGGCCGTCCTCGAGCTTTTCGCCCAGCGCATGCCCGAACACGAAGCCAAGCTGCGCCGGCTGCACACCCACTGCTTCGACTGCGGAACCGAGTTCCCAAGCGAACAAGGTAACTGCCGCAGTTGCGGATCCGACCTGCGCGGATACATCCGTGTGGAGCGGATCAGCAAGAACCACGCGCAGTTGCTTTCGCTGCTCGATGCCCTGCGCCTGGTTCTGAAACTGGACGAGCCTCAGGTAGCCGCAACCCAGCGGCAGATCGTCCGAATGGCAATCGAGCGCCAAGCCTCAATCAGCTCAGACCACCCGGCCGTTGCCGAATTCTGGGAAGTCTACGACTACCTCGAATCGCTGAATGATGACCCCTTGGTCGATCACAGCAGCGACCCGAGCGTCATCGCGATCAACCTCAACGAATTCAGCGAACGAGCCGCCGAACACAAACAAAAGCTGGCCGACGTGGCCACCCTGCGCGACCTGCTGAAAGAGTCCCGCTCGCACAAGTTTCTGGAAGCAAATAAAGCCGTACACAGCGCAGTCCGCGCAGCGATGAACAGCAGAACACCCTTGGCGCCGGGCCGTCCCACAACGGTCAAGTGCTGGATCTTCAAAGCGTGAAAAGGAGGCTACACCGATGCAAATCCAAGTTTTTATGGGGAATGCCGGCGACGGCAACACGAACAAGCTGCAGGAGATCATTGATCGCCTGAATGCACTGGGGAAGAGCCAGCCGGTGATTCAAGCCGGGGCTTATGGCGAGGACGGGCTGCTGCAGATTCTTGAAGTTCGTGCTGCAGGTGGCCAGCGCGAAATCCTGGTGGACTCATGCAGCCCACAGCAGATTTTGAGCGTACTTGAATGGCAATCCTGTACCGACGAAGACCCAAATTACGCTGACCTGGTTATTCACCTGGCCCGTCGGGACTGACGGAATAGAAGCGATGTCGAGGAGTTGCAGCTCCCCGACATCAACCACCACTGAGGGCAACACCATGGAAGCACAGCACCAAAGCAGCGGCGATGTGAAGGCTACCACACCGACCAGGCACCTGGTCGCAACCGCAATCATTGGAGCGGCGATGATTGGATACCTGGTTCACAAAACCCCTGACGCTCGTATTCGCCTGGAAAGCCTTACGACGATGGCTCAGCAATTGGGGGAACTGAGTGCCAACGATGTAGCGGTGGTTGCGCAGCTACTGGCCAGCCGCCCGAGTAAAAGAACAGGACGCGATATATGACACCCATTGCTCAACAGGCGCTCGAACGCGCAAGGCAAAGCAAGACGAGCGCCGAGATCGAAACAACCTCTCGCCGGCGCTTCTGGACGACTGCAGAAGAGTCACGTCTCAGAGCGTTGTACCCCAATACCCCGATGCCGGAATTGATGAGCCAACTGGATCGCCCGAAAGCGGCGATCTACGGTAAAGCCAAAGATCTCGGTTTGAAGCGCAGCGCTGAGTTTTTAGAAGGCGAGCATTCGGGACGTCTACGCCGAGGTGGTAGTCAGGGCACCTCGACGCGGTTTCAGAAGGGGCACAGTTCCTGGAACAAAGGAAAGCCATTTGTCGCCGGCGGCAGATCCGCGGAGACGCAATTCACTGGTGGCCACATACCTCACAACCACGTACCAGTTGGCACAGAGGTCATGGCCACGGATGGCTATCTGAAAATAAAGGTCGCTGAGCCGAACGCATGGGAATGGACACACAGGCGCAATTGGGAAGCCGCTCACGGCCCCATACCCGCCGGCTTACTACTGGTGTTTAGAAATGGAGATCACACCAACTGCAGCGTTGAAAATCTGGAGCTGATAACCCGGGGTGAATTGATGCGGCGCAACACGATCCACCGCTACCCCGAAGAACTGAAATCCACTATCCGCCAACTGAGCAAGCTGAAACGAGCGATCGAGGCCGCAGATGAATAACAAGATGACAGACCTACGAAACCACATGTTCGCGACCCTGGAAGCGCTGCAGGATCCGGACAAACCGATGGATATCGAACGCGCGAAGGCGATCGCGGAGGTCGGAAAGGTGTTGGTCGATTCCGCGAAGGTCGAAGTGATGTTCCTGAAAGCGATGGATGGCGAAGGAAAAAGCACGGGATTCATTGAATCCGAAAAGGCGCTGCCGGCATTGCCGCATTCTGGAGGGCGGGTGTGAGCAAGTTGGATCGTTTCATGCGGGAGAAGGATGTTATCGAGGTAACGTCGTTATCCCATTCCACATTATGGCGTGCGATGAAACAGGGGCGATTTCCCAAGCCGATCGCTATTTCACCTGGTCGGGTCGGTTGGCGAGAATCTGCGATCGCTGCATGGCAGGCAAATCCAGAAATGTGGAAGGCTCCAGATGCAACAGAGGCCGCGTAAGCGGCCTCGTCTATGCAAGCACCAATAGTGCTACCGGACTCAATCAGTTTCTTCAAAAAACTTTTTAGCGTTCCTCGAACATATCGCTAGCTGCTCTTCGATCCGCTTCATATCCCATTGGGCGCCTTGATAGGTCAGCTTGTATTTGGTGCGCAGCTCCTTTGCAACCAATAGGGCTTCATAACCGAAATAACCCACCAAGTCAGCGTCCGCAGTCAGCGCATCTTCGACGTCAAGATAGACGTGCCACCTGGCGCGAATACCATCACTCCCCAGCTTTATGTCGTTTTCAATCCAAGCAATTCGACAAGCTATCGTACGATCAATTTTCGATAGGTTTTCGTGTTCAATTTTCAGCTCTGGCTTGACGCAACTTCGGACGTGTACCTGTTGCCCTATGACACGTCCCTCGTCCCAGTTGCGGTGAAACTCCCAGTAATTTCTAGCACACTCTGCAGCTAGCGCATCCAGTACAGAGATCAGATGAATCGCTTCGATTTCAGCCTCCTGCAATGCCTGTAAGTTGCGCTGGGATCGCTCCTTGAGCCATCCGATTCCGGAACTCACCAGAGCCGCAATAACTCCACTGCCTGCTGCAATTTTGATCACATCCGCAACTGCAAGTTCTTCCATAGATCGTCACATCCTCTGTAGTACCAGGTAACGACACTGTCTCAGCACCATCAACTATTCCCTTCCGCACCAACAACATTGTGCTGCAGCCAGGTAGCCCATGCAGTGAGACCTTGCTTTTTCTCTTTGAAGTAATCGTAGCGGTCGTAATGCTTCGAAGACACGTCACTGAAAGCATGCCCTTGAATGCGATCCCTCAGCTCCTTGCTCAGCCCCGCAACACCCATCAGCGTTTTACAGGTACGTCGCAGATCCCGCAGGGTGAATGGTGCCTCGAATTTATCAACGTGGCGTTCGTAAAGCTTGGTGATGGCTCGTGATAGTGAGTTGGCATGCAGAGACTTCCCCTCCGACTTCCCCATAAAGGGGTATTCACTGCTGTCGTCGATCTCAGACAGCGTATGCAAACAGTTCCGCATGAGCTTGTTGTACGGTACGGCGTGCAGTGTCCGCTCACCGTCTGGCCCCTTGTTGTTGCGAATAAGCAGGTGGTCTTTGTAGTACTGCTTACGCTCGACCGCCAACAGTTGCTGCGGACGTTGGCCACCGGACGCGATGAGAAACTTGATGAGTTCTGACGTAACCAACGTCAGATGTTCGGGAAGCAGCTGCCAGAGCGTAGCAAGCTCATCGACGGAAAGCGCACGATCACCAGGGCGTTCCCAATCGCTCTGGACTGGCACACTTGCCACCGGGTTACTGACCAAACCGTATTTCAGATCCGCATCCTGGTAGCGGCGCGGGTTGTACTCTTGTTCGAGGCCCATCTGAAACGCAGCATGTAACTGCGACCTCAGCCGGTTGCAGTACGTCGTCACCCCGTCACCAATCATCTTGGCAATGATGTCTCGCACGTCTCCCGGCCCGATCAGGGACGCCGGACGGACGGCCAAGCTTGGAAAAGGATCAGTGACATAGTGTCGGAATGACCACTTCACATCTTCCGCCGAAGCAGCCCCTTCCCCTTTCAGCTTGTTCACATAACCGTCTAACAGATCCTGCAGTGTGCCCGCCGTCACCAGGATTTCGCGTTGTTCCCTGCATTTGTCGCGAGCCTCGGTAAGACTCAACGATGGCCACACACCGACCTTCGTTAACCGCTTTTTACCGTCGACGTGGCGTTGAAAGTAGAACTCCTTCGTGGCGTTCGGCCTGATCTTCAGTATCAGAACGCCTTCCCCGCGAGCGCTTCGACCATCCGAAACGACGTAATCCTTTTCCCGTGCTTTCAAAGCGCGGATCTGCTTTTCCGTGAGCATCTGGTGACAGTTCCTGGTGACAGTTAGCCCGAACGTGTATGACATGGGATGAAACACCCTCAAATCACCACCCGCCCTGAGAGCCTTGATTTTACTGGCCTGAAGACTGTCTTTGATACCCCTAGAACGTACATGAGACTACACGCGGCAAAGCTTCCCAAGCTGATAACGAGGGTTCGATTCCCTTCACCCGCTCCAATCGAATTTATGTCCTGCGTCGTGGTTTGACGGGGGATGAAAAAACCGGCCTTGATGGCCGGTTTTTTTGTGTCTGGGATTTGAGTTTTCAGTGGCAAATCCAAAGATCGCTACCGTCGAAACAACCCTGCCCCTACTGTTCCTTAGTGATCAGCTTATCGCCGCAAATTCCGCATACGTATGATCCTTCTCCGACGGCGAAGTCAGGTTTAAACCCTCATAAGCAACGCTCCGTATTCAGGCCAAAGAACCTGGTAACCAACCGGCACAGGGATCGACCATGAACGACACAGCTATTCCCGAGGGCTTCACTCCGCTGACCCGCAGCAGTCCGCTGCTCGACTTGCTTGGCCCGATCTATACCAGAGGCAGTGGCTTGCAACTTGAAATCGGTCTGCGGACAGACTCACGACATGCCAACGGACGGGGCACGTTGCATGGCGGTGTATTGGCGACATTAGCGGACGTCGGCATGGGTTACGCCATGGCATTCTCCAGCGACCCTCCCCTGCCATTGATCACGGCGAGTATGACCCTGGACTATCTCAGCGCGGTGCAGATCAATGAGTGGCTCGAGGTACGCGTTGAGCACTCCAAAAAAGGACGGCAGCTGGCGTTTGCCACTGTCGGGTTGCATGTCGGTGATCGAATGGTTGCCCGTGCCAGTGCGGTGTTCGCGGTGCCGCAGTAGTCCCCCCCTGAATCCAACCGGTCTTGATGACCGGTTTTTTGTGCCCGTTTCATTTCGCAGCAACGGCCCGCAATACACTCCTGATCCTGCTGAATGATCCCCGCCTAGACTCCTTCGTGAACACCAGCCCCATCAAAGGACGATGACCGCTCGGTGGTTATAGTGTTGATCGATAAAAAATCGTGGGTATAGTATCCACCAAGCACACCACAGGGAGGTGTTGTGAATAGCCGTTTTCTAATTGGCCAGCTCGTCGCAGACGGTTGGTATCTGGTGCAGGTCAGGGGCAGTCATCATCACTTCAAACATCCGACCAAACCTGGTCTGGTCACACTGCCTCACCCGAAGAAGGATCTGCTCAAGAAAACGGCCATCAGTATTTTGCAGCAGGCGCTGCTTTGACCCGTCAGGTCAATTGCGCCGTGGAGGACGACACATGCTTTACCCGATCGCGATTTCAGTGGGTGATGAAGGACATGCCTGGGGAGTGGAGGTGCCGGATATTCCGGGCTGTTTTTCCGCCGGTGATGATCTGGACGATGCGATGGCGATGGCCCGCGAAGCCATTGAAGGCCATTTCGAGATACTGGCCGAAGACGGCTCGCCCATCCCGCCGGCCAACAAGGTCACACTGCATGCCGCCAATCCAAAATACGCGGACTGCACTTGGGCGGTGGTGGATATCGATGTGACCAAATACTTGGGCAAAGCTCAGAAACTCAACATCACATTGCCGGGCTACCTGCTCAATCGAATCGATGAATACGTGTTGCACCATCCGGAAGAGAAAAGCCGCTCCGGATTTCTGGCCTCGGCGGCGCTCAAGGTTTTGCAGCAACGTTGAAAGTGAATTGAGAAACCGGTCCTGATGACCGGTTTTTTAATGTCCGTCTTTGATGGAACCTCAGGCCGTCATTCCTTGATAAATAATTCAGATCACATGCTTCAACGTGGGCCCCTACGCTTACGACAAAGCGACTCACCCGCTTTGCTCAATGGATATCAGAGATTGCATCTCTGTTAGGCGAAGACTAATATCTCCCAAAACGGGAGGAGGCATGGATGCGGATAATTGCAAGAGCAACCTTGCGGGAATTTTGGGAGAGCAATCCGGCTCATCTTGATTCCCAGACCCCGCTGGTTGAATGGTATCGCCATATGGAAAAGGCACTCTACCGCACGCCACAAGAGATCAAGGCCGAGCTCAGAACAGCCAGCATCCTCAAGGGTGCAAGGGTTGTCTTCAATATCGGTGGCAACAAATATCGAGTGATTCTGGCAATTGATTACCAGCGGCAGCTTGGCTTCATCCGGTTCGTCGGCACCCATGCCCAGTATAACCAGATCAACGCGGAGACCGTGTAATGAACATCAAGCCAATTCGCAGCCCGGAAGACCTGACTGCGGCGTTGACACGAGTGGAACAGCTCTGGGGAGCTGAAGTCGGCTCGACTGAAGGTGATGAACTGGAAATCCTCGTGCTACTCATCGAGAAGTACGAAGAAGAACATTACCCAATACCACCGTCTGATCCGATTGAGGCGATTAAATTTCGCATGGAACAGCAAGGCCTGACTCCTCGTGACCTGGAGCCTTTCATTGGCACCAGCGGACGCGTGTCAGAAGTACTGAACCGCAAACGAAAATTAAGCCTGTCGATGATTAAACGTCTGCATGATGGATTGCGAATTCCTTATGAAAGTTTGCTTTCGGGCGTTTCTTGACAGAACAAATCAAGAAATACGGAAATGAAAAAACCGGTCGCGACGACCGGTTTTTTTTATGCCTGCCAGAACAGCTGCAATTCAGTCCTTCACCTCAACATGATCCAGCGCCTGATTCACCGCCAACTCCCCCAGCATCACCAACTGCGCAATGCCTATCGCGGTTCTGCGGTGGGTGGGGTCGAGGGTGGCGGCGAAGTTGTTGAGCATCTCGGATGCCGAGCCCAGTGATTCGCTGGCGTTGGCCAGCAGGGATTCGGTGTCGTAGGCCGGGTT
>Ga0213820_1000339_pt1 | contig 38387 bp, 40 predicted proteins | sample MC6MC0910MG_FD_179889 | JGI IMG/M metagenome (GOLD analysis project Ga0213820, IMG submission 179889) | Enriched soil aggregate microbial communities from Iowa State University, Ames, United States - MC6-MC0910-MG | ecosystem: Environmental > Terrestrial > Soil > Unclassified | place: USA: Iowa... | reverse complement strand
TTCAGACATATGTAACCCTCCTTCGCATCTTCCCTTACTATTTTATTCGATATTGAAGACAAAGACAAAAATAAATCCTTTAAATTCTAAAAATGTCTGAAATTTTAGGATTTATACCATTTTTTCTTGTGCTAATTTTAAAATGGCTTGTGCTGCAGCATCAATTGATAGCGCCGTTGTATCTAAATAAATAGCATCCGCTGCCTGAATAAGTGGTGATGCTTCACGCTCACTATCCATTTTATCGCGCAAAGCAATTTCTGCTTGGAGCTTTTCAATTGAAGACGCTATGCCTCGTTTTTCATTGTCAATAAAACGGCGTCTAGCACGTTCTTCTACAGTTGCAGACATAAAGATTTTTAGTTCCGCATCTTTTAACACATGTGTAGCAATATCGCGTCCATCCATCACAACACCACCATTTGCTGCAAGCTTTTGCTGCTGTGCTACAAGCATTTCACGCACTTTGGCATGTGCTGCAACTTGTGACACAGATGATGTTACTTCGTTTGAACGAATGGCATCTGATACATTTTCACCGTCTAAAAAAACAAGCTGACCTTGAGGTGATGGCTTTAATTCAATTGTGCTAGCTGCTAGCATTTCTGCTAATTTTGCTTCATCATTTAAATGTATGTTTTGTTGCATTGCTTTATACGTAACTGCTCGATACATTGCACCCGTATCGATATACGTGAACCCTAGTGATTCTGCAACGATTTTGGCGATTGTACTTTTGCCAGCTCCTGCTGGTCCGTCAATTGCGATTTGAATGTTTTTGTTCATCTATTTTCCCTACTTTCTTTCACACCATATTGTAACATACTAATAAAAAAAAGCCCTCTACAAGTATGAGGGCTAATTGGAATTTAATCATCAAATGGATTTATTTCTTTACGGCGATTGACTAGCTGTCGTTCAAAACAAAAACGTACGATATGTTGTTGATCAATATCATCCGTATCTGTTAATTGAATGGTCGCAATCGTCTTATCATCCTTTTCAAATATTCGAACAACTGACGCATCTGTCACGACATAATTTACTTCGCCATTGGCAAATGGCAAGACAATCGTTAATTTAATATCATCGCCATCTTTAAAGGCTACATCACCTTTGACGATTAGTGCGAGTCCACCTGCACTTATATCCGTTGTGACTAACTGATACTTATAATCCTTAAATTGCACCGCCACATCGACAGGTGTCTCGACACGAACATATTCACGTCGTTGGATTTTGATAAACTCATCCGGTTGTGGGCAGTGCAACATAATCATCGGTATATTGCCCGCTTTGCGTCCAATTACTTCCGTATTGAATGCATAGGAGTTTTTATCTTCTGTTCGAAATGTTGCCCTAAATTCAGAACCATCTATTAAGAATGCTGTTTTCTTCGTTGTTACATTGATTGGATAGTCAATATAAAGAATTTGATCTTTTTGTTCAACTACTTTACAGCGAAATTTCTCAATACGATCTGTATAAGTAGGTTCAAGTTGTAATAGTGTACCAATTTTTATTTCCATGAGCATCTCCCCGAACAATATATATGCCTCTATTATCGCATGGGATGGAAATTTTGGCTATATGAACTGGAAGCTTTTTCTTTGCTTAGGTTAAATATTCTACTTTTAACACATTGTGATTTTCTGCATCAATTACGATGCGGAATGTTTCTTGCGTCTGTTCATCTCGCACGGCAATAACCTCATAGCAAAGTCGTTGCTCGAATTGACCATTATCCGTATAAATATTTTTCACTTCTTCAACACGTACGTCGTCATCAAAGAACGTTTTCCAATCAATTGGATTGGCAACTTGCGGTTTAATCGATTCTTCCTGTATATACTCCATTGCATTGGCACCCAGTAACTCACCATTATCCTTGGCAATTTTCAACTGAACACCATCTGCATAAATTAAAGCATTATCGCCAGGATGAACGCGCGCAAATGTAACGTGCCACGCTAAATGATTCTCTCGTGCTTCCACAAAAGCTACGTCTTTCATTTCTAAGCGCTGTAAATGTTCTTGTGCTTTTTTAATAATTTCATCTTGTGAAAGCTTTGCCTCATCAACAGGACGTTCCACTAAATAGGACAGTAAATGTCCTCCCTTTTCCGTTAAGTCGACATACCCTAAACGGATACCTTGGTGGAACTGTATGTGATAAAACGGATAAGGTGCTGTTTCACTACTTTTTGTCACAGTAAAAGTTGCATCTTTAATAACCGGGAATAAATATTTTACTTTTTCTAATGCTTCTTTTTCAGTAATAACGGAATCTTGTAAAGCTTTTAATTCTAATTTCTTTTGCCAATCCGATTCACTCAAAGTAAGCGGGAAATCACTTTCACCATAATCTTTTAAGGTCTTTTGAATATTATCAAATGATGTATTCGGATTTTTATTGTCTACTTGACGCATCCAAACATCCATATTGCCATCTTGCTTATAGTAATCAACAGTGGCTGTTGTCCATTCATCTGATAAAGCTTGTAAATTCGTAGAGATTTGGGGCATCTTTTTGCGCCAAGCTTCATAATCCCCAGATTTCGCCGTTTTTTTCGCTTCATCCCCCAATCTTCCTAAATAACCCAACCATTGATTGGAAAGTTCTTGTCCGATAGGAATATTAGCCATCGAGGAACGTACTTCTGAGCTTAGGCGCCAAACGGAATCTAACTCACTGTGGATTGCTTGCTCATCCTTAAATAACAAGGATTGAGAAACGGCCCTTTGTAAGTATGATAACTTTTCAGAGGCATCTGTTAATTTTTCGGTATACTGCGCATGGACAGTACGTTGTAAACTTTCTTTATCACCATGTAAATCAATACTATAAGCTCCTAAACCAATTACGGCTATCGTTAAAATAACGAGCATTGTTCTCATTTATTGACCTCCTTTCTTATGAGCAGAAAATATGCTCACCTATTTGTTTTATTTGAGGACGAGACCAAATCCACTTACTAGTTGCTGTTTTAGGGTTAAAATAATATAGTGCATTTTCTGATGGATCCCAGCCATTCATCGCATCGATAACGGCTTCCTTTGCACGTTGATTTGGCTCTAGCCAAATTTGTCCATCGGCAACCGCAGTAAATGCTAATGGTTGGAATATAATACCTGAAATTGTATTAGGGAAATCAGGGCTTTCTAAGCGATTTAAAATAACCGCTGCTACAGCTACTTGCCCCTCATATGGTTCTCCCCTTGCTTCTCCATAAACCGCATTGGCGATTAATTGTAAATCGCGTTCTGTATACTTTGGTGGTACTTGTGTATTTGTACCATTACTATTACTACTTCCACTACTGTCATTATTGTTGTTGGCTGTACCGCCTCCTGTCGTACCAGCATTTTTCACTTGTTGGTCAAGCGGGATACCACCATAATAGGTAAATTGATTACCTGCTTTTAATTGAGCTTTCACCCAAGCTTCATCATAATCTGAGTATCCTGCTAGTGCTTTTTTCGTCTTTGTACCTGCTATTCCATCTACCGGTATTCCATATTTTTCTTGGAAATTTCGTAATGCCCAATAAGTGTTGTAGCCAAATTTCCCGTCAATTTTACTTTTATAAAATCCTAAGTATTGTAGTCTAGCCTGTAACTCAATCACATCATCTCCATAAGCGCCACGGGTAATTTGTTGGTCGCTAAATGCTGTTGCGTTATTTTGTGGAATTGAGACTATACTAATCGCAATTAGGAAAGCAAAAAGCATGCTTAATAAACGCACAATCATCACTCCTTTTTTTATAGCTTGAAACAAAGAGCACATTTTATACATTTATAAAATAGAAAAAAACGTAGAAATCTTTTTTAGATTTCTACGCTTTTATATTTTTTTATGCATATGCAAATGTTGGACAAGATGATAGTGCGCTAGCTTCACTTTACGCAAGCCAAACCACCATAGAAATAGCATAAACGGTATCATTAAATATACCCAATGCCCTTTAAATGATAATATTGTATTGTATAAAATGTGTAATACAACCGGTGCACAAAATGCCATTGCTATCATTTCTTTCGTCTTTGCATGCTTTGAAAATTTAGCACGCCCATAATAATAACCCATTACTACCCCAAATAGTGCGTGACTCGACACGGGTAACAATGCTCGCATAAAGGCTGTATTCAAACCGAAAGAAAATAAGTATAAGACATTTTCAATTGTTGCAAATCCTAAAGATATACTTGCACCGTACAATATGCCATCATAAGGGTCATCAAATTCCACGTGATTGTAAAGAGCTATTAACAGAACAAACCATTTAAAAAACTCTTCTATAACACTTGAAAAAAGGACATCTTGCATATAAAGATATCGAAAAACCCCTTCCTCTGTTAATACATATTGTAAAAACAAAATAGGGAATGTTAAAAAAGCGCCATATAAAAACGTTTGAAGTAAAGTTTTTCTTGGCTCCGTTGCCATTTGATTGCGCAGATAGAAGTAACTAAAAAGCGCTAGACCGGGAGCAATGGCAGCTGATAAAAGGATGATCATGTTGCCGGCTCCTTTCAACAATAAACTACTATCATTATACCATGTAATGACAAAAAAACTTTTTAAAAGGAGATTTATTTTTATGAGAAAAACAATTTTATTAATCCATACAGGTGGCACAATATCGATGGCAATGAGTGATGAAGGTGCGGTTATGCCAAACAAGGAAAATCCACTCATAAAAGAGAGTAAAAAACTTGATTCGCTGGCAGCAATTAAAGAAGTGGAGGCATTTAACCTGCCTTCGCCACATATTACGCCGAAAGAAATGCTTCATTTACGTAATTTAATTATGGAAAAAACTTCAACCGAGCAGTTTGATGGTGTTGTTATTACCCACGGCACTGATACGCTAGAAGAAACGGCCTATTTTTTAGAGTTAACAACAAATTTATCGATCCCGATTGTGCTAACAGGTGCGATGCGTTCCTCTAATGAGCTCGGTGCAGATGGCGTCTATAATCTAGTGGAGGCAGTGCGCGTAGCTGTAGATGAGGAAGCACGGGACAAAGGTGTGCTAGTGGTCATGAATGATGAGGTTCATCTCGCTGTCAACACGACAAAAACGAGTACGAGTTCAGTCAATACATTCCAATCGCCACAATACGGACCAATCGGACTTATTACAAAATCGCGTATATTGTTTCACCATGCACCGCTTCGCCGCCAATATGTAGATGTACAAGGCTTAGAGAAACGAGTAGCGATGTTGAAAGTATATGCAGGGATGGAAGTGGATTTACTCGATGTTGTCCTAGCTTGTCAATATGACGGCGTTGTACTTGAAGGGCTTGGACAAGGGAATGTGCCACCAACCGTTGTCAAAGGCATTGAAAGTTTATTAGAAAGAGGAATACCCGTTGTGTTAGTTTCTCGCTGCTTCAACGGTATCGCAGAAGGCGTATATGGTTACGTTGGCGGAGGAAAAATGCTAGAAGATTTAGGTGCTATTTTTGCAACAGGCATCAATGGTCAAAAAGCACGATTAAAATTACTAATCGGTTTAAACAAAGTAGGAAATCCTTTGGACTTAAAAGAATTTTTCTTGTAAAGAATTTTAATACCCCAATTGTTAGATAAGCGCTAACAATTGGGGGTTTGTTGGACATGGTAACGTCAATCGCCAATAAAACAACGTGTAACGCCACTAAATTAGCTTAAATCGCCAACAAAACATCGCTTAGCGCCACTAAATTGGCACAAATCGCCACTAAAGGAACACCTCCATCTCAAATAGTATATTGCCATTTATTCATCGACAGTGTCCATATAGTATGTTAACAAATCACGTAAGCGACTGAATGCTTTATCAAAATCAGGTTGAATTACCGATAACTGTATAAAATTTCGTTTACGTAAATATCCACTATCGCCATGGACATATAAACCGTTCAATTTTAAATCAGTCGATATATTAGTAAGACGCCTTGGACATTGAATTGTGACAATCATTGGATAGACCGTCGTTTGTAAACGATTGTGCATAACGGGCAGCTGTAATAGCGCATCGAAGCGTTGCTGAAGTTGGCTATAGCGAGCTGGATAAGCTTGTAACGCATGTGCCACATTCCCTATTAATGCTGCTGGTAATGTATAAGGAATTTCACCTTGCTGATAATTAGCTAAATCTAAATAGGCAGGTAAAGTAGTAGAAGGCGTCACAAGTTTTTGCGAAAATACAAAGGCCAATCCGCTAAGTGCCCCTATTGCTTTGCCACTTACAGCTGTCGCTAAATAACAATCGGCTAATGAAAACGGTATTGCCCCAAAAGAGCTAATACAATCTACGCAAAGCTTGATGTTATAACGCTTAGCCAACTGTGCTATACCTTCTAAATCATTACATGTACCTGTTGAAGTTTCCCCGTGCACCATTACTAGCCACTTGTAAGAACCAGTTTGTAATAGAGCCTCCACTGATTGCAAGTCTAATGCGCTTCCCCACTGTTGCTCGACCATATCAAAATCCAATGACCAACGCTCTGCCTGCTTGTGTAGCCGTTCCCCAAATTCGCCATTCGTTAAAATCAGTCCATGCCCTGCTTGTTGTGCCTTGAGTTGTCCAAGCATCACCTCATTTGCCAATGTCCCAGTGCCTACAAATGTAGCCATATGCTTTGCATTCGATAACGCTAAAAGCTTGCTGCGCATCTGTTCATATAACGATTGGAATGCTTGAGATCGGTGCGACATATCAGAATACAAAATAGGTCCTTGTTGTTTTACTGGTCCTGGATAAAATGTAAAACTGTCATGTGCAAGTTTTTGTTGCAAAGATTGTTCAAATTGTTGTCTTGTTAAGACCATTGGCAAAAACATGGCTTCAGCTGTTCCGACTGCTGGAGCGAATTGCTTAAAGCCCATTTGCTTATACAACTTTTCCTCTCGTGTAGTACCTGATATGACAGCAGCTGAGTAACCTTTTTCATAAGCAAAAGCATTTAACGCTTGTGTTAGCCTTAATAGAACACGACCTGTTCGATACGGTTTTTTCACAGCAAGCAAACGAATTTCACAAAGCTTTGTACAGATTTCCTTTGGCAAGTATTGCTCCACTTCGCCAATTTTTTCATCAATTGAAAACGGTCGCTGATCTCGAAAAGCTAACATGCCGATAAGCTCCGTTTCTTTATAAACAACTAAATACGTATTTTCTTGATGAAAACGATCTACTTTTCTTTTTAGCGCATTTGGTTCATGTTGCGGAATTTCTTCTACAAACGTTTCATAATTTAACTGCGCTATGGCATCAAATTCGTTTTTTGTCTGTGCAATTTTACACCAATACATATCTTTACTTCCCCCTACTTAAAGACTCCTTTATATTGGATGCATGCTTTATTAGCATACAAATGATGACAATTAACATCGGTATGTATAGCAGAAACTGTTCTGTTCGTATCATGGCTAAAATGTAAAACACAAAGCCACCAAGCATGCCCAGTGTCAGACTTCTTGTCATAAGAAGGACGATGGCTGTACCGACTATCATCATGGAAAATAAAGCTGGTGATAACGTAAGACCTACGCCAATAAACGTTGCCACACCTTTCCCACCATGAAATTTCAGCCATATTGGATACATATGCCCGAGAATGACACAACAGCCACCGACAATGATTGCCCATTGTTCCATATGCCAAAAACTTCCTAGCAATACAACGAGAACACCTTTTAAAGAATCCCCTAAAAATGTCCACATAAACGCAGCCTTGCCGATGACACTTCCTGCATTGCGTGCACCTAAGTTTTTACTTCGTTCCTGCTGTAAATTAACACCATATACTTTTCCAACGAAAAAAGCCGTCAAAAAGTTTCCAATACAGTAACTAACGAGCCAATATAACCAAGTCATGTTTCCCCACCTTTTCAAAGCTCTTATTGTAAAAGAAGCTGTATAAGCAATCACGCCTATACAGCTTCTTGTCGTTATATTCTTTGTGCGATGGCTTGTGCGATAGACTCACCGTGGAAGCGTCCATTTTCAATAAAAATTTCATTGGCGTTGTTTCCAGCTGCGATAACCCCAGCAATAAATAGCCCTGCTACATTCGTTTCCATTGTTTCAGGGTGACAATATGGTCGACCTGATTCCTCGTCAATTGTCACACCCATCGCTCGAATAAATGAATGATCTGGATGATAGCCCGTCATAGCAAAAACAAAGTCATTTTTTATTACTTCTTCACGACCGTCAATATTCACTACCACTTCATGCTCTCGTATTTCCTTTACAGTTGTTTTAAAATGCATTGTGACTTCTCCGTTTCGCACAAGCCCGTCAAATTCAGGTAACACCCATGGCTTAACACTTGGAGAATATTCACTACCTCGATAAACAACTGTGACACGTGCGCCAGCCTTGTTTAACTCTAATGCTGCATCGACGGCTGAATTTTTCCCACCGATAACAAGGACATCCGTATCAAAAAATTCATGCCCTTCTTTAAAGTAATGGTACACTTTCGGTAATGACTCACCCGGGATATCCATATAGTTCGGATGATCATAATAGCCTGTTGCAATGACTACATAGGGCGTTTTATAAACATCTTTATCTGTCGTTACCGTAAATTTTTCGCCATTTTTCCTAACACTACCGACTTTTTCAAAACGGTTTACTTGAATATCTTTCAAGCGCACCACTTCACGATAATAAACAAGTGCTTGATTGCGCTTTGGTTTGCGCCCCTCAATAATGAATGGCACATCACCAATCGCTAAACGCTCACTCGTACTAAAAAAAGTTTGATGTGTCGGGTAATTGTAAATGGCATTAACGATATTCCCTTTTTCAATAACGATTGGTCGTAAACCAATATTTTGTAATGATATTGCTGCGGCTAAACCACATGGGCCTCCTCCAACAATAATTGCATCAACTTGCTGCATTGTTTGACACTCCTATCAATTCACATCCGAGCATTTAACACAGATGCTACGCTTTCCATGCAAACTGTACTTCCTATCGATAGCACAGTTGCATTTTAAAAAACTTTCGTTTCCATTATACGCCTTCTAAACATTTTTGGTTGTTTATTTACCCGAAATTTCAATGTCAATAATATGGCATTCAGGTTTTGCGCCTAAACGGAATGGCACTAATGTTGTGCCATAGCCGTTACTAACAAGAGTCATCACACCATCACGTTCGCGATACGAACCAAGCGGATGAACACCGTATGGACCTACTCTTATTTGACCACCGTGCAAATGGCCGCCAATCATTAAATCTGCTCTAAATTTTGCACGAACGCGCGCAAACACACCGGGATTATGTGAAATAAAAATGACGAAATCTTCCTCGCCTACTTTTTCAAAAGCCGCATCAAAGCTATATTTCATCGTCGATGTATCCTCAATCGCATTTAGCCAAATACGATTCTTTTGTGGCAACAGGACGGCATCATTCGCGATGATTGTAACCCCATGTTGTTGTAAAATATCGCGAAGTCTCTCCTCTCCTACTTCTCTATCATTATTTCCCCAGACAAAATAAGTAGGACCTAGTGGCGTTAATAAATCAAGATTGTCATGAATACGTTGTATAGGGGTGCGCCCATCTGCAAAATCGCCACCGATAATAACCGCATCAAATGTGCCTGTTAATTTTGCAATCATTTGGCGATTGATTTTCCGTAAATGCGTATCTGAAATAAAAAATAGTCGTAACTTTTCTTGCTCACCTTTTAGTGATAATTGATGATGCATCACATTATTTTCGTGTGCAACCTTCCACATATAGAGTAGGAAGGCGATAACTATTAATAGTAATAGTCCAATATATAGCATACCCTCACTTCTCCTTACGACAGCAAAAAGGCGATTCATTTTGCTGTAGAATCGCCTCTTCACTCATCAGACGTTTGCCTAAACCTTACCTTGGTGTTGACGTTTGTCCTATATTTTATACTAGAAAAACAGCATTGCCAAAGAATGACACCGTTTTTTCTATGGTAGTTTAATGACTTGCCCAACAAATACCGTATCATTAGGCATGCCGTTCGCCGCTCTAATTTTCGCTAACGTTGCTTCACTACCATCACCGTAGTACTTTAATGCAATACGATATAAATTTTCATTTGATTTTACTGTATGTGTTTTGGCATTAGCGGCGTTTTTCTTCGCTTCTTCAGCTTTACGTGCTTCTTCAGCCTTTTTAGCTTCTTCTGCTTTTTTTGCTGCCTCTGCCTGTTGCTGTGCTACTTTTGCTTCTTCCGCTTTTTTCGCCTCTTCAGCCTTCTTCGCTTCTTCAGCAGCCTTTTGTTGTGCTGCTAACTTTTCAGCATCTTTTTGTGCCTGTTCTTTCGCTTGTTCATTTGCTTTATCATCTTTGTCATTTTCAGTTGATGTAGAAGCTTCCGCTTTACCGTTCGTCTTATCAAATTCTACAACAGAATCTTTCATCGTATCCTTTTCAGCTTCTTCAATCGTTTTACCAGGATCATAGAATTGTACAAAATAAATTAATATCGTTAATGGAATTAAGATAAAGGTAACAAAAAGAATCGTCATTAAAGGAAATTTACGTTGTTTTGACTTTTTCGGTTTTTTGTTATTGCTTCCATTTTTATTCATTCTAGAAACTCTAGATAGATTTAGCTGTTCTTGTTGTTCTTCTTCAAATGACTGACGATGTTCTTCGATTTTATCACGATAGTCTTCTTTACTCATTCGACTTTCCTCCAACCTTGCTACGCATTCTTCTATCATTCTATTATGACGAATTTTGCGAAAAAAGTAAATGACCGTAAGTTTTCGTCTAATCGCTTAGTAAAAGCTGGTTTAATCGACTTTGCCATGCAACCATTTCTACCTTTTTCACTTCCTGAGCGCGTACTATATTGATTTCATCATAATCGATTCCACAATTTTCACAACAGTTTTCAGGTTTTTTCTGCAATTTTTGCCCAAAATACCCGACAAGCTGTTCACGAATACAGCCTTTGGTCTGAGTAATTTTTAACATTTCATCAACTGCTTGATATTTTTCAAGTGCAAAATAATTAAGTCGCGCTTTTACTTGTTCAATAGACTCCTGATGATACCAGTAATCCAGCACTCGAAATGCCGTTTCACTTAGCTCACCATTTTTTAACATTTGTACAGGCTCCACATGTTGCAATAGAAGTTCTTGATAGCGATCGACATGACTTACTGACGGCAAATCCCCTGTTACAACAAATTTCGCAAGCTCCTCGTCACCATCACTATAAAGTAATATCGCTAGCGCTGGCTCGCCATCACGACCTGCGCGGCCAATTTCTTGCATATAATTAGCGACATTAGCTGGCATTGTTTCATGAATGACTTGGCGGATATCGGCTTTATTGATGCCCATACCAAAAGCATTTGTCGCCACTATCCAATCTAACTCTCCATCAATGAATTGCTGCTGAATAAATTGACGATCATCTGCACTATAACCAGCATGATAAGCGGCAGCTCGTATACCCGCTTGGATAAAGGTTTCACCATATTGCTCTGCACGCTTGCGAGATGACATATATAAAATACCGGGTCCAGCTGTTTTTTTCACATGGTCTACTATCCATCTTGCTTTATCCGCCCTATCCTCGAACACTACACGTCCAAGGTGAATATTAGGACGATCGACATTATACATAAATTCAAATGGTGCGTTCAGCGAAAGCGTCGCATGAATATCCTTGACAACTTTTTGCGTTGCAGTAGCTGACAACGCTAAGACGGGGGGACGATTGTTTTGCACAAACCAGTCGCCTATACGCAAATAATCCGGGCGGAAATCAAATCCCCATTGCGAAATACAATGTGCTTCATCCACTACAATTAAACCAAGTGCCATGTTCGCCAGCTTTTCCTGCACCTGTTGTTGCAACAGCATTTCGGGTGACGTAAAAATAAAACGATATTGTTCGAGATAATGGAGTGCATAGCGTTTTTCATGTGCTGATAAAAATGAGTTTAACGCTACGACTCTTTTTTCACCTAATCGTTTTAGTTGTTCTACCTGATCTTGCATTAAAGAAAGTAATGGTGACACAATCAACACAGGCTTTTGTAAGATATAGGCCGGCAATTGATAGCACAGCGATTTACCCATGCCTGTTGGCAATAATGCAATGACATCTTGCCCTTTAAGAACGGCTTCAATTACTTCTTTTTGACCTGGTCGAAACGTAGTATAGCCGAAATGTTTAGCTAATGTTTGCTCTAGTTCCATCTATACTTCTCCTTTCGCGAGGACAAGTCTGAGCTGGAAATAACTTAATTCATTTACCACATCATGCAATGCCTTTAATTTTTTCGTTTGGTATTGCTTGGATGCCTGCCAAACTTTTTCCGCTTCTTCATATGAGACGAATGGACCAATCGAAAAGTTCGGTTCATTCATCGCTAATTCAACTAAATGGTCCTCAATCGTACTTTGTTTCAATTTTCTTATTTGCACAATTTGCTCAACAGAATAGCCTTGTTCATATAAATAGGCAGTTTGCTGGGCAGAATCTGTCAACAATGCTTTTACACGAAGTTCAGCTGCTATTATGCTAAGTAACGGATAGTCTTCTGTTGCATGTACTTCATTCAATAGTATATGTAGCAATTCTATAAATGCTAATTGACTATTTAGTACCGTTTCCTTGCGTTCACTGGAAAGCTGCTGCCATGTCCAACCTGGTAAACTATGGCCACTTAAACGATAAAGGAAGAGTTGTTTATTGGCATCTGTTACAGGTAAAGCAGTTAATACATGCAGACATTCATCGTACAATTGTTGTTGTATTTGCCCTGTTTGATACTGCTGATTTTGTAAAAAAGCACGTACCCATGACTGAACTTGTACATCTTTACTAATCGGTGAAAAAGAGCGAATTCCCTCTTTATGATAAGACAAGCTTTGGACGATTAATGACAGTCGGGCAAAAAAGATATGCTCATTTCCGCGATAATGCCAGCCATCAAATAAAAATGTAGTTGTTTGCTCTGCTCGTTGCAAACCTAGCTTTTTTATGGAATAGTGACCTGATTCCTGCATATTTAACCAACTATATTGCAAAAAGGTAGATACTGCTTCGTCAAATGTCGCACGTGGAAGTTTTGGCAGTAATCCAAAATAGTTATGTAACTGAAATAGTCCAACATCTTGTATTGTCTGGCCTGAACGCTTGCCTCTAAGGATATGATACGCTGCTGAAACTGTTCGTTCATTATTTAGTTTTTGAAAGATTTGCAATAAAATTTGATAAAACATTGAAGCAAATTCCTCCAATTTAATAGTATTAGGTTGAAATGTCAGTTAAACATCTTTAAAATGAGTATGAAGCTTTGTAGGACCATCGTAAAAGGAGAGAAAGAAATGGCTAAATACACAATTGTTGATAAAGATACATGCATCGCTTGTGGCGCATGCGGAGCCGCAGCACCCGATATTTATGATTATGATGATGAAGGAATTGCCTTCGTTATTTTAGATGATAACATGGGAACTGCTGAAGTTCCAGAAGATCTACTAGAAGACATGCAAGACGCTTTTGAAGGTTGCCCAACTGATTCAATCAAAGTGGCGGAAGAACCTTTTGATGGCGATTCTTTGAAATTCGAATAGTAAAATACCATTACTACATAAAGGCATCCTTCATTAGGATGCCTTTTTGCATGCAATTGTCAATATAGCTACAAAATTGTATGCTCTTTTCATCTTATTATTGCAAGCACAATTTATCTATGATAAGATTTTAGTAGTTGGTACTAATAACAGATATTATTTCGTAAAGGGGTACTTATAAATGATGGATAATTTATTACAATTAAAAGATAAAAATATTGTCGTAATGGGCGTTGCAAACGACCGCAGTATTGCTTGGGGTATTGCAAAACGTTTATTTGATGTAGGCGCTAATGTCATTTTCACATATCGCCAGGAGCGTTCATTAAAAAAATTACAAAAGCAACTTGAAAACTATGGCCAAGCGGATGCACTTGTTGTTCAATGCGACGTTAACAGTGATGAAAGCACAAAAGCTGCTTTTGATACTATTGGCGCAAAAGTTGGTGTTATCCACGGTATCGTACACTCAGTAGCTTTTGCCAATGCCGAAGATTTACACAATCGCTTTTTAGAAACAACACGTGATGGTTATGCGTTTGCGCAAGATACGAGCGCTTATTCTTTAATTTCAACGGCAAAAGCTGCACACCCATATATGACAGAAGGTGGCTCTATCGTCACAATGAGTTACTTAGGTGCAGAACGCGTGCTTGATGGCTATAACGTAATGGGCGTTGCCAAAGCTGCATTAGAAGCTTCAATGCGCTACCTTGCTGCTGATATTGGTCAAGACAATATCCGTGTCAATGCCATTTCTGCAGGTGCTATTCGTACACTAGCAGCGAAAGGTGTTCCTTCATTTAATACGATTTTACACAAAATCGAAGAAACAGCACCATTAAAACGTAATGTGCAACAAGATGAAGTTGCCGATATGACAATTGTTATGCTATCTCACCTATCACGTGGTGTAACAGGCGAAACAATTTACATCGACGCTGGCTACAACATTATGGGTTAATAGCTATAAAGAGAGAACGTGTTAGATTGACTACAATCAATCTAACACTTTTTTTATTATCTTGGTACTTTCCGCGGACACACCGTAAGCCGCAACCTCTGCTTGCGCGCGCCGATTCCCTCGTCTACGTTTTGTGTATAGTGAGCAGCAACCGATTATCTGTATTAATCTTTCTAAATGGCACCCCCTTCTCTACTCTCAAACACCGATTTTCCGCATTGCCACCATCAGCTTTTCTATTTTGACATCTATACTTGTGTCAGTAGATCGGTTAAAGTGTAAGTCATTCACAATTTCCCCATCACGCATAAACAATACGCGATCAGTTCTCGCTGCAATCTTCGGATCATGCGTAACAAGTAATACCGCAGTTCCTTGTGCATTAATTTCAGCAATAATATCCATAATTTCTTGTGCTGATTTAGAGTTAAGTGCACCAGTAGGCTCATCACCAAAAAGTATTTGAGGATTGCTTATCAGTGCGCGACAAATTCCTGCACGTTGTAGCTGTCCACCCGAAACTTGCGTGATATCTCGCTTTTCCAGTTCACTAATGCCCACCTTTTTCATCAGTGCACGCGCCTTTTTCTTTATATTGTCCACGCTTGTTCTGTGATTTCGCATCGAAGGAAGAATGATATTATCCAATATATTTAAATTTTTTAGCAAAGTTGGTTGTTGAAAAACAAATCCCATTTTTGTTCGCCGTAATTCAGCAAGTGATTGTTCACTCATTGCTGATAGTTCCATTCCATCAAAAGACACTGTGCCAGCATCTATACTATCCATTCCACTTAATGCATACATAAGTGTCGATTTCCCTGAGCCTGATGGACCCATAATCGCAACGAATTCCCCCTCGTTCATTTCCACTGATACATCTTTCAAAACCGTGTGCTTTTCCTGACCTTCGCCGAAAGTTTTACGAATGTGGTCTCCGATAATTATTTTCTTCATAAGCTACTCCTTTATATTGTCGGATATTTTTATTTTCCCGGCACCCGAAGTACTAAGTATTGTTGCTAGCAGCACCGAGCATGCCATTAGTAGCGGACAAAGCAAGTATGCCGCAATCGGATTCACCGAAAATGTAAACGACGAAGCGCCAAAAGATGAAATAACCGCACCTGCCAGTAATCCACCAAGTGTGTTCGCTAGAAGTGTACCAATCACAATGCTGATGATTAAAACGAATAAAGAGCGAGCGGCATACTGAACCGTAATATCCGCATTTGTAAATCCTAATGCTTTCATCACAGCAATAGCATATCTATCTTTCGCAACTAACATTTTCATAAACAACATCGTTACCAATATAGCGATAAACAGCGCAACGGCAATGGCAGTACGGGAAGCCTTGCCCACGGCATCTATTGTTGAGCCAAATGTTTGGATAACATAATCATGAATGGCTGAAACTTTGGCATAAGGAAAATGACTCGCATACGCTGCCATTCTATCTCTTATCAAAGCTTTATCGGAAAATTTCAGGCAAAATACGCTCCACATAATATTTGCAGAATGGTCGGTAAACATAGCCTTTGCGGTTTTTCCGCCGTTTGTGATATCAGAATAGATGCCGCTAATCGTAAAATTCTGCTCCTTCCCTGCAATAATCAGTGTCATGCTATCGCCTATTTTTTTCTTTAGCTCATCGGCATTTAACGCTGATAGAGCTATTTCATGTTGTGAAGCGGGCGCTCTACCCGTTGAATATTCTATTGGAAATATCGAATGGTCACCAAGTTCAATTTTTATATTTTGCTCTGTGCCATCTTCCATTTTCGCTTTAAATGTTTTCGTCGTAAGAACGGTATGCTTTGCAATGCTACTGTCATGGTGTATGGCATCTAAAATTTGTTCCGTTTTATTAGCAATATTTTCTGTCTGCTGCACGTCAATACGCATATCATAATTGCCAATGCCCATATATTTAATGAAGTTATTGGAGGAAATCGTGTTGTAAAGGTTTAGTGGTACAATGATAATAAACGCCGCCATAACTAGTACAATTAGCATTGTGGCGTAAAGTTTTTTTCTTGCTAATACATCTTTAATACCTAGAAAAATATTCGTATTAAACAAACGGTTACTGCTCAAGCAAAACCTCTTTGTGTTAATCTTTTGTTGCTGGGATATACCAAAGCGGATGGCTTCAGCAGCAGAAATTTTTCGGAAGCGTTTTAACACACCATTTACGTACGCAAGCATTGCTAAAAATACGAATACGATGCCACAAACTCCGAACAGTAATGCAAAAAAAGAATCCCCACTTTCCCCCATATAAAGTCTTATATTTTCAAGAAGCATCCCTTTCAACAATAAGGACAATATAAAGCCGATAATACTTCCTATCGCTGCAATGGCTGCGTATTTTGCAAGATATATTTTCTTTATATCTGCAACAGGTAAGCCAATTGCCTTCATAACACCAATTTCTCGATAGTCTTCTTCGATTTTTGCAAGGAGTGTAAAACGGACACACATAAAGGCAATCGCAACAACGAATAGGCTAACAACCAATATAATCGCAATCATCAGCCCATCGGTCAGCGCATTGAGCATTTTAAACAGAGGATACGTAATCGTTGGCCCATTTGCTTCAAGTCCTGCGGTAGCATAAGCCGTTTCAAATGCGCTAAGCGATGATAAATCTTGTAATCTAAATTCAATTAAATATTCTATCCGTCCTGAGCTTTGAATAGCTGCGTAATCATTTTTACTAATAAGAAATCGCTTTGATGAAGACAGCATGGAATTCATTTGTGAATCTCGTAAAAACCCTGCAACAGTAAATGGTTTTCCACTGATAGTTGCTTTATCACCGACTTTAATATCGTTTTCCTTCATATAACGTAAAGGAACATAAAGCTCGCCATCTGTGGCGTTAATAATTTTGCCGTCAAGATCCAATAGATAATCGAATTTTTCACTTTGAATACTGAATCCATTATCCTGCACATTACTGGCAAATGAACGATTACCTATAATAATTTGTGCACCGTCAATATTGAGAAACTCAAGCACTTGAAAATCTTCGACATCACTATTTTGGGTAGCAAACTCTCTCAGTCTTGCCGTATCGATATCCCCTATATGCATCTGCATAAAATGTGGCGTTTTCGCCTGTTTCATAAGTGTGTCAAGCGCACTAGAAAGATTTACAACGAGTATAGCTGATAGCGCAACAAGCATCGCCGCTACCGCCACAAATATCATTGTTGTCAGCGAAATCAGTTTGCTTTTGGCAATATCATTACGAATAATTTTGTAATACATATGTCACCTCTATGTTCAAGCATTTAAATTTGTCCAACAATTCTCTTCATTTATTTTTTCCAAAACATGCTAGTAAACGCTTGTTGTGCAAAAAATGCGCAGCAAGCTGACTTAAGAAACAGGCATTCTCTAACACTAATAACTAATCTTGAATATTCCTGTTATCATACGCAAACATCCTCATCATATGCTGAAGACTTCCACGTTCAACGCCTAACAATCGTTCGACATTAAAAATTAAAGCTTGCACTCGACTTGCAAACTGTTCATTCGTTAAACTGACCATTGCATCATCAAAAACCGTATTGGTATAGGCAACAATCATTTCCATACATTCATACGGATACGGTGTATGAAATAATTGTTGCTCAATACCTTCGCAAATAATTTCCGATAGTATTGGTGGCACCTCGTTGACGATAACTTTTTGTATTTTCTGGTGCATAAGAGCGTTTTGCGGCTTATGCATATGTTCTATTACTTCTTTGCCGCTATCATCACTAATATTCAATGCCATGACTACACCGATAATACGTTCATAGACCGCTCTATTCTTATCATTGGCGATTTCTTTAGCCGCGCTTAAAATTCGCTCCGTATAACGTTCAATTAAGGCATCCATAATATCCTCTTTCGATTTAAAATGATAATATAGTGTCCCTCGTGCAATCCCAACTTTTTGAAGAATATCATTTGTACTCGTGCCATCAAAACCTTGTTGACCGAAAAGCTCGTCAGCTGCATCCAGTATTTCGTTTCGACGTTCTTCCGCTTCTTTTCTCATGTGTACCCCCTTACCGACCGACTGTCTGTCTGTCTGTCTGTCTATAAACAGTTTATGGTATCTTATTCCTTTTTGTCAATATAAAGGGGTAAAGAAAAAGTGTTAGATGAACTGAGTCAATCTAACACTTTTTTCGCTATTTATAGCAAGGTCTTTACGACGCTTACGCTACTTTCGAATTTAAATCCGCACTTTCCTCCTAATGACTAGTAGCCACCCGTTGTTTAGCTATGATGCCCTTTAACACAAAAGTTAGCACACAAGCTATGACTAAAAAGACCGTAATCATAGCAATCACGCCTATCCAGCCAAAGTGCATCCAAAATACTCCTCCGGCAGTTCCCCCGACACTGGAGCCAAAATAATAGAAAAATAAATACAAAGAGGATGCTTGTGCTTTATCATGTGTGGCACGCTTGCTTACCCAGCCACTGGCGATTGAATGGGCTGCAAAGAAGCCAAATGTAAAAACCGTAATACCTACTATTTTTAATAACAGCAGACTTTGTAATGTAATAAGGGCCCCTGCTAGCATTATCGCAATCGCTATAATCAACATCTTTTGTCGGCCAAAACGATCCGCCAAACTGCCAAACCATGCGGAACTAAACGTCCCCACTAAATAAATGACAAAGATCCAGCCGACAATGGTAGCACTTAAATTGTATGGTGGTGCCATTAATTTAAAGCCTATATAGTTGTAAAGTGTCACAAAGCTGCCCATTAACACAAAGCTAATGCCAAATAAGCAAAGCATCGATGGGTCTTTTAAATGCTGTATAAGTGATTGAGTTAATGGTTTTAGTTGTAACGGTCGTGCTGTAAAATGCTTAGAATTCGGTAACATCCAAATAAATAACATACTAATGATTAAACTAATGATACCAAGAACAATCATACCAACTTGCCAATTATATAGATCGGTTAATGTACCAATAATCACACGGCCACTAAGCCCCCCAACAGAATTACCACTTATATAAAGACCCATCGCAATTCCTAAACTAGATGGCTCCATTTCCTCTCCTAAATAAGCCATGGCAATAGCGGGTAAACCAGCAAATACAACCCCCTGAATAACACGCAATACTAATATCGTTTCAAAGTTCGGTGAAAAAGCAAGTGCGAGCGTTAAAACAGATGCTGCAAATATCGATATCGTCATTAACGACTTTCTGCCCCACGCTTCTGACAATGATCCAACAATAATCATACTAATCGACAGTGCCAATGTAGTCACTGATAAAGACAAACTAGCAACTGCTGGCGAGACATGAAACTCTTGTGCAAATGTCGGTAACAATGGCTGCGATACATACAAGTTCGCAAACGTTATAAAGCCTGCTAAAAATAACGCCCAATTTGCTTTGGTGAACGCCTTTGTTCCTTTCTGAATATAGTCCATTTCTATCTCCCTCCATTTACAAGACACTTCTATCTATTATTCTAATACAACATTCTTTAAAAAACACTGGCAGCTCGTCAAAAATTGGACAAACTATACGCATTTTTCTGTCGTTCACACTATTTTCAATTGACAATTCTATAGATTGCAAAATACCGTATCACTGCTATGGAAAAATATCTTCTTTCTGTAAATTCAATGTTTCTACTATTTTGAAATCGCCGTTAGTATGCTACAGTAAATGGATAATGTCATTAAGGAGGGATTTCATGAAAATAATCGATGCGTTAGCCCTATCAGCAGACTATATTCACCTCGCATTAAAAGAGGAAGCAATCGTGGCTGTTATTGAGAAAGATAGTGAAACAGTAGTAAAATATTTAGCAGGCAAACGTGTGGACACAGGTTATGTAAATGGCCAAAAAGTAAATGCCAATGATCAAAATGTCTACATCGCCTTTGCTGGAAAAAATGCAGATGTCATCATTCCGGAAGACGTCTATGGCATTGCCATCAATGCTTTTGCATTTCCGATTCGAGAAAATGGTCAAGTGATTGGCGCTCTAGCTTTTGGACTTCCAATCGATAATGAGCTCAAACTCGAACAATATATGAATACAATGGATAACATTATCAATAGCCTTCAAGATAAAGTACATACAATCGCCTCCCATTCTGAGGAGTTAGCAGCTACCAGTGAGGAAATTAATAAACAAGCACATCATGCCTTGGAGGATTCCGAAAAGACAAATGATGTGACAGATTTAATTAAAAGCATTTCCCGTCAAACGAATTTACTAGGCTTAAACGCCTCGATTGAAGCGGCTCGTGCTGGTCAGCATGGGGCTGGTTTTAATATCGTTGCACAAGAAGTAAGAAAACTTTCTTTTGAAACTTCTAGTGCAACAGAAAATATTGAAGCATCCCTGCGCAATATTAATCGTAATCTTGATCATTTAAAGCAAAATATGGGACAAATTAACGACGCTACGAGTGAACAAGCTCAACTTGTCCAAGATTTTAGTGAAATTATTGAAGAACTAACGACGTTAAGTCAAGAAATGAAGAGCTTTATGCATAACGCTTTAAAATAAACGATTGAATTGGAGTGTAATAAAATGCAAATCCCTATTAATCCAGAATTAACGTTACGAACAATCACTTTAGAAGATGCAGAGGCAGTTTTCGCGCTAACAGATCATTCGAGAGACTATTTACGTGAATGGTTACCATGGTTAGATTTCACAAAAGAACTATCCGATACAATCAGCTATATAGAAGGCTGTATTGCTGGCTATGAAGCAAAGAGTAGCCTATCTCTTGTGATTATGTTCCGCGATGAAATTGTCGGCATTGCCGGCTTTAATACGATTAATAATGGCAATAAAACTGCGGCAATAGGCTATTGGCTCGGTAAAGACGCACAAGGCCATGGCATTATGACAAAAACAGTACAAGCATTAATACAATATGCGTTTGACGAACTCCAACTGAATAAAGTTGAAATCCGTGCAGCTGTCGGCAACACAAAGAGCCGTGCAATTCCTGAACGACTTAATTTTACAACTGAAGGTACAATTCGCGCAGCAGAATGGCTGTACGATCACTACGTTGACCATGTCGTTTACGGCATGCTTGCGAGCGAATGGAAATAAACGGCGTTACGGACTTTGCAATGAGGTGATTGCTAGTAGTAATTCGCTTTGCGCCACAAAAACTGGATTAATCGCCACTAGCGACTCACTTTGCGCCATCAAAAGCTGATTAATCGCCACTAAAAACTCACTTTGCGCCACTAAAACTAAATCAATCGCCATTAAAAATTGCGCGAAGCAACAAAAAGCTACCTAATCTTGATGTATTAGGTAGCTTTTTTCAATATTTATTGTTCGACAGTTTCTTTTAGTTGTTCAGCAGACGCAACAGGCTCCGGCTTATTTACTAGCTCCGTGGCAATGCGCTCAAGCTCTGGTCGCAATGTATGTTTCCCTGCATAGCTTTCGATTAATTCCTTCACATCAATACCGGAAGTTTCCTTCAACGTTTCTTGTAGTGTTGACATTAAGTTCGTTGCATAGGAAGTGACCTTATTGGCACCACTGCCACCTTCACCGCCACCTGTGTCAACAACTGTAATTTTGTCGATATTGCCAAGTGGACTTGCAAGCTCTTTTGCATACTCTGGCATCATGCGTACAACCATATCAAGGACAGCCGCTTGACCATAGTATTCAAAGGCTTCGGCAATTTTACGTTTCGCTTCCGCTTCAGCAAGACCACGTAGACGAATAATATCCGCTTCAGTTTCACCTTGTGCACGCTCAGCATCCGCTTTCGCAATACCATCTAAACGAATCTTCTCAGCTTCCGCTTTCGCTAACGACTCAATACGATATTTCTCTGCATCTGCTTGCGCCAATTCACGCATTTTTTCCGCTTCAGCGTTTTGCTCAACTGCATAACGGTCTGCATCTGCTTTCTTTTTAACCTCAGAATCGTATTGCTTTTCACGACGTAAAATCTCTTTTTCTTCTAATTCAATTTGCTTTTGACGTTCAATAATGCGAATTTGCATTTCTTGCTCTGTTACTTCCTGTTTCGCACGTGCCGTTTCTAATTCATAAGCTTGGTCGGCACGAGCTTTGGCGATATCTTGCTCACGGCGGAACTCCGCCACTTTTAATTGATTTTCTTTTTCCGCTTCCGCAATTTCTGTTGCACGTTCTAGCTCAGCTTTTTGCGCTTCTTTTGATGCTTCTGCACGCTTAATACGTGTTTCTTTTTCTGCATCAGCTGTAGCAATATCTGCATCGCGTTTAACTTGTGCAATTCTCGGCTTACCAAGTGAATCAAGGTAGCCATTTTTATCGCGTACATCTTTAATCGTAAAGGACACAATAACAAGACCCATCTTCGCTAAATCTTGAGAAGCGACACGCTGTACTTCCTGCGAGAATTTATCACGATTTTTATAAATTTCCTCAACCGTCATCGATCCTAAAATCGAACGTAAATGCCCTTCTAATACTTCACGCGCTTCCCCTTCACGTTCTGACTTTTGTTTGCCTAAAAATTGCTCAGCAGCCGTAGCGATTTCTGAAATGGAACCACCAATTTTAATAATCGCTGTGCCATCTGCCATTACCGGAACACCTTGCTCCGTATAAACTTCAGGTGTTGTCACTTCTAGTTTACTTGATAATAAGCTTAATGGTTGAGCTTGCTGGAATATTGGGAAGACGAACGTACCGCCCCCACGAATTATTTTAATGCGATTTCCTGACTCATCTTTATGTACATTTTTTGAGCCAAGATAGCTACCCGTTACAATCAGTGCCTCATCAGGACCCGCTGTTTTATATTTTGTTACATACAGTGCCACTAGTGCGATTAAAATAAATGCTACAATCCCTAAAACAATTAAAATTTCCAATGACATATTCGTATCTCTCCTTTAAATAAATTTCTTTTCATATGCCCTTACAAAAAGAGTACCTGCCCTCACTTCAACAACGAGAACTGTCGTATCATAATCAATAACCTCATTGTCAAAGCCTGCTGCGCGCTTGGCAATCATGCCGCTCGTTGTCTCTATGACAACTTCACCAAAGCCATCGGTCGGTATAGGTACAATCACCTTACCTAACTGCCCTTCCAATGATTCCTCCGTATAAGCTAATGAAACATCTGCTGATTTTAGTGGCACGAGAATAAATAAATAAAATAGGGTACTTAAAATAACTCCACTCACTGCAGCTACACCTATATTCCATCCGCTTGGGAAAAAGGCTAACTTTTCTAAAATAAAGCCTGCTGCTGACATCAACGTAAAGAAAGATAAAATGACACTTGGATTAAAAATCGGAAGAGCCTCTCCAATGCCTTCGACAGCATCGCCAAAAAACATAAACAAAATGGTTGCAAGCCCTGCGAAAATTAATACCACTAAATAAATTTGCTCCAGTGTATAGCCAAATAGCGTCAAGTCAATCACCCCTTTTATCCGTATTACCTACTATACGGATGCATTGTAAAAAAAGTTTCATAATTTTTTAGATTATTTAAATTTTTAAAATAAAAAACACTTATGTATGCCTTTACGTTTTGTTATTTCTTCACTTGAAACCATGGTACAATAGAAAATAATAAAGGCATCGAAGGAGATATTGCATGAAGCGATCCACATTTATAAATATTTGTATTTTCATATTTTTCACTTTACTATTCGTCAATGATTTTTTCCCTGCCACACCATTAGCAGAACTTTTGTCGAAGAAAATCATTCTTGTTATATTAATTATCCTTGTTTGTATTAACATGGTGTTGTCAAAGGGTACATATAGCAAAATTTCTAAAAAAGCCTATGCTGCTTTAACGCTCTATACTGTTGGTCTATGGATTGTACTGACATTATTAGGCGGCGAATCTGAAATCGGATTATCTTATAATAGCCCTATTTTCTATCTAATCGTACTCGTCCTTGGGTTTGATCTATTAAGAGTTTATCGTCAATGGAAACGTGAAGAAGCAGAAAAAAACACAGTAAAATAAAAGCATGTCTGCCAATTGGTAACTAAAAGCTAATTGGCGACATGCTTTTTTATTTTTGTGGAAAATTATCGAATTGCAGGAGCGGTTTTAAAGTACTACTGGCGATTCCCGATGCTTTATTCGCAATTTCAGATGTTTTATCAGCGATTTCTCCATGTTTATCGGCGATTCCTGCGAACCTATCAGCGATTTCTCCATGTTTATCGGCGATTCCCGCGACTCTATCAGCGATTTTCTAAGTATCATAATATCCCACTTAAAAAAGGGCTAGCTCAAAGCTAGCCCCCCACTTACGATTCTAATACATTTAATATCACATCTAGCTCATTGACAGCATGATCTAAGCGTTCCTTTGCCTCGATGTTTTGTTGCTTTAATTGACTAAACTGCAATAAATTTTTTTCGTGCTTCAATTTAATGGAAGATAGGCGCTCTATGCGTGCCTCTACCTTTTCTATTGCTTGCTCACAAACAGTCGTCCATAACTTTTCCGATTGTTGCATTTCTGTTGTAGAAGGATTATGTTGGCGCATAATGCGTGCATAAACAGCTTCTATTTGTTCGATCATTTCTGTGTAAAAATGGCGTTCTACACGTGTCGTTTGGAAAGTCGGATGCTCTACATCTTTTGCATAGGGTGTAATCTGACGTAGCAGTTTACCAGCATTTTCGCCAAAACTATGTGATAAATTCAAGACGTTCATTAATTGCAATAACAAGCGAATTTCTTCAAGATTAATAAGCTGTGAATCAATATTTTCTTTTACTTTGAGCGATTCCATAAAACGTCGATCGAAATGCTCAATTTCACCATTATGTTGCTCCACTAAATGTAGACTTGCATTTTCTTTTAAACTTTTAATATATCGGATTGCATGACTTCTTAACTCTTCCATTGAAAGCAAATTGTCATTGTCTTGTTGTGGTTTACCTCGTTGAACATACGCAAATGCATCCACTTTGCGTGGCCACTGTGCTTCTTGATTCGTTTCTGAGACATTGTAGTTTATATAAATTCCGTGCATTCCATATCCTCCAAGTCCATTTAACAAGTATCTCTAAAGACAATAAATCGAATACGATTTTTTTTCAAGTAATTTACTTCTTAAGATTAAAAGTTTTCTTGAGAAATGTTGATTTCGCTGCCTTGCTAAAGGTGCTTTCACTTATGCATGCCCCGTCTCCTCTTCCAACCATTGTTCATATAACGCTTCTAGCTGTCGTTCAAGTTTCTGTCGTTGCTCTTTCGCAAGTGTAGATTCTTTTAATTTTACCTCAAGTTTGCTTATTTGTTCATCGATTGGCATTTCCTTATCTTTCTGGACAACGGTCTTTACTATTTTTTCCTTAGCCGCACCCTGTTCTTCAAATACATGCTTTGTCCTCGCCCATTCATAATCACCTTCATAAACATAAATCTTCTCGCGCTCAATCCAGGCAATTTTGGAAAAGACCTTTTGTAAAAAGTAACGGTCATGGGAAACACCAATAATTGTCCCTTCAAAAGATTCGAGCGTGTCCTCCAACACTTCTCTTGCCTCTATATCTAAATGGTTAGTCGGTTCATCTAAAATAAGTAAATTAATATCTTCGTGCATCAATTGCGCTAAACGCAAACGCATTTTTTCGCCACCACTTAGGTCCTTCACTTTCTTAAATACGTCATAGCCATAAAATAAAAACTGTGCAAGCATATGACGCGCCTCTGCCTCTGACACGGCAACTCGCTCACGAAAAGCATCAATTAAACGAATGCCTGGATTATCATGCTCAAATTGCTGAGATAGATAACCGATTTTCACACTATTACCTACCCGACACGTCCCGTTATTCGGCACAATCTGCCCTAACATCATCTTTAGCAATGTGGATTTTCCACTACCATTGTTACCCACAATAGCCAAACGTTCACCGAAATAGACCGATAAAGTACTATCCTTAAATAATGGCTTATCAAAAGCATGACTTACCTCTAGCATTTGTACTACTTCTTTGCCACTTCGTTCGGCCATCGTTAATGCTAAATTCATTTTCTTTTTTACGCTTGGTTTTTTGACACGCGTTAGTCGGTTCAATGCCTTTTCCATACTTTTTGCGCGGCGAAACAATGCAGCATTCGGTGGATTCGCTTCATTTGCCCACTGTCTTAAACGTTTGATTGCTTCTTGCATTTTTTTAATTTTCTTTTGCTGTTCTTCATATTCCGCAAATTGCTGTTCCACTTTTGCTTCTTTTTGCCCAATAAAATCATCATAATTGCCTGTATACGTAAATGCTTCTCCATCCTCTATTTCAATTATTTTTTGCGCCATTTGATTCATAAAATGGCGATCGTGTGATACCGCAATGACGATGCCAGAAAAGTTTTGAATATAGTTTTCAAGCCACTCAATGGCTTGCATATCTAAATGATTGGTCGGCTCATCTAATAGTAAAATAGAGGGGTTACTTAACAAGATTTGCCCGAGCATAACCTTTGTTTTTTCACCACCACTTATACTGGCAAACGGTACTGTCAGTAAACCTGTAATACCAAGCCCATTTGCAATGGTGGCTAATTGAGACTCTACTTCATAGCCCCCCAGTAACATAAATTGCTCCTGTACCTGCCCATATTGGTGTAACATTTGATCTGTCACATGCACTTGCATTTCTTGTTCCAATGCTGTCATTTTTGCCTTTAAAGCATATATTTCAGCAAATGCTTCCTCCAGTACTTCTTTTACTGTAAGTAAAGGGTAGCTCGGAATCTGATGCAAATAACCAATGGTTGCCCCCTTACTTTTAATGATACGACCCGCATCCGGCAAATCCAGTCCCGCTAGCAACTGCAATAAAGTCGTTTTCCCGCTGCCATTCACACCAACAATCGCAACATGTTCCCCTTTATTAATTTCCAATTGAAGTCCTTCAAATAATAAGTGACCACCCATGACCTTTTGAATTTGTTCAGCTTTCATTTGCATTGTTTTTTCCTCCATGAGACGTGCGAAAAAACATCTATAGACAACAAAAAGACTGCTCGATTAACAAGCAGTCTTTTCCTTCATGAATGTGTGAAAAAGAATGGTTAATTCGCTACGTGTAGTATTTGATTTTGCTTAAAAATAGACAGACTTATCCCGTTATTGGCAAAATCGAAAGTTTGAACACGTGCAAAATACATAGCAATATCCACTTTTACACCTGTTCTCGTAGCGTTTAGATTCATTCCTTTTCACCTCCGTTCTAAATAATTAGTGTTATCATACCATATTGCATAGAATTTGGGAAATATTTTATATAGCGTGCTAAGTACGCTGTGAAACATTCCTCTACTTAAATTACGTTTAAGTCAATAAAAACCGTACAAAATTGGAAGAAAGTACAACTTAAAATTCACTAATTCTATTTAATTTAGAAATATACAAAATGCTTCTACAATTATATACTAGTAAAAATAGAAATGTTTTCCTTGAATATATACATAAACAGCAAGTTTTCATACACTAACTTGCTGCTTATTTATGTGGATTAAAATGTGGAGGGACTCTATGAAAAATTTAAAAATGCAAACGAAAATGAGCTTGCTTATTGTAACCATTATTTTATTTGTTCTCATTGCGGTTGGACTCGTTAATATCAGCGAAATGAAAGCAACTCTTGAAGCCGAAACGAAAGCACGACTTAGCCAAATCTATGATTTAAGTATTTATAATTTAGACCAAACATTACCTGGTGAATGGCAATTAAAAAATGGTGAACTTTACAAAGGAGAGGCTAAAATAGCAAACGAAACGGCCTTAATCGATCAATTAGGTGAGTTATCCCAAGCAGCTATTACAATTTTCGCTCAAGATACACGGGTGAATACAAATATTATGGTAGATGGGCAACGTGCGACTGGTACAACTGCCGATCCGAAAGTAACAGAAGCCGTATTAACACAAGGCAATCTATACAGCGGAACAGCTGATGTAGTGGGCAAACCATATTTCACACAATATGGGCCGATTAAAAATGCCAAAGGCGAAACAATTGGTATGTTATTCGCCGGTGTTCCCTCCGCTCAAATCGCTGCCGTCGCACAAAAAATGCTTATTAAAATGGGCGTTGTCGCTTTCATTGCAGCTATCATCGCTGTCATTGCAGGCACCTTGCTCGTGCGTAGTATTGTTAAACCTTTAAAGCGACTAAATCACCAGCTCGAAACGATATCTGCGGGAGAAGGTGATTTAACGCAACAGCTAGTCGTCAACACAAAAGATGAACTTGGCGATCTCGCTAAATCGTTTAATGCCATGCTCGATACATTACGAAAAATGATGCGACAAGTTGATGAAACTGCCAATCAAGTATCTGCCTCATCTGCCGAATTGTCTGCAACTGCTGGCTCGACAACTAGAACAACGGAGCAACTAACTGCCAATATGCAAGAGTTAGCAAGTGGCGCTAGTACGCAAAAACAAAGCGCCAATGAAAACGCAGAAGCGATGCAGGATATCGCTGGAGGCATCCAGCTTGTAACGGAGACAAATAGTGAAGTTTCTTCGCATGCTACAGAAGCGTTCGACACAGCAAAACACGGTGAGCATACAGCACAGGCAATGCAAGTCCAAATGCACGCGATGACAGAAGCAGTTTTAGAAAGTGCCAAGTCCATCGTTGCACTTGATGCACATGCGAATACAATTGGAAATATTGTAGAAGTTATTCATGCAATTGCTGACCAAACGAACTTACTCGCATTAAATGCATCCATAGAAGCAGCACGGGCCGGAGAGCATGGCAAAGGCTTTGCGGTAGTAGCAGAGGAAGTTCGAAAATTAGCTGAGCAATCAAAAACATCTGCTGCTCAAATTACAGAAACCATTCATACGATGCAACAGCTAGCGCAAGAAGCGAGTGAACATATGCAACTAAGTGAAAAGGAAGCCGCTTCAAGTGTCCAAATTGTCAAAACAACAAATAGTGCATTTGAAAGCATTACAACAAAAGTGGCCATTGTTACAAATAAAATTCAGGAAGTATCGGGGATTGCTGAAGAATTATATGCTCGTATTGAACAAGCCAATGCATCTACTCAAATTATGGCAGAAATTGCAGTGGATGCACGCGAACAGTCAAAAGCTGTTTCGCACATTGCCGAGACAAACTTGTACTCAATGGAAGATATTAATAACGCGGCTACAACTTTGACAAAAAATGCTGAAACATTGCAAAACTTAATTCATCAGTTTAAATATTAGTAAACCTAAAGCTTGCTCATTGGTCGTTTCTTCGGATGGCGCAAGCTTTTCACGTTTTCACTTTTTTCACAAAGACTTTTACGAACGGCACAAGAAAAATGGACACAATCAATACACGGAAAAGTTGAAAGGCGGTAACAATGGTTACATTAGCGTGAACTGAAGCAGCGATAATGCCCATTTGATCTAGCCCTCCTGGTACAATGCTTAAAAATCCAGTGCGGAAGTCAAGGTCATACAAATGCTTCATCACAAAAGATAATGCATAGGCAGAGCCGATAAATAGCCCCGCTGACAGAAATGCATAAAAGACATGCTTCTTCGATAAATGTAAATCCTCTTTTTTCAATAAAAGCCCTATATAAATGCCAATTAAGAGCTGTGCAATATGAAGGTAGGATAAAGGCATTTTGGGCACCTCAACACCTGCTATATTTAATCCCATTAATAAAAAGACTGGACCTAACATATAACCTGTTGGAATTCTCACCTTTTGTGCAAGCCAACCAGCTAGTGTACAAATAATTAATAAAGCTAGTAAGCGCCACGAAAATGTTCCATCCATTGTGACAATATTTTCACCAGTGCCAGTGATGATTAATGGTACAAAGCCCACAATGAGCAGTACGCGCAACACTTGATAAAACGTAATGACCGCCATGTTCATATTGCCTTGTTCTTCAGCAAAAGCCACAATTTGTGTCATGCCACCAGGTACGCAACATGTAAGCGCAGTGGAATAATCTAATTCCGTACGTTTTGCCACTAGAAAACTGATTGCAAAAAATAACACAATAAAGATCAAGTTCAAGACAATGATGCTACTTAAAAACTGTTGAATATCTTGTAGCGCTTCTTTCGTAAACGCAAATCCAATCGAATAACCTGCCACAATTAAACCAATATTACGGAAATATTTATGCCACTGTAAGTTCATTTTAGTAAATAACTGTACACAAAGCACTGCCGCTATTGCCCCTAACAACCATGGCATCGGGATATGTAATAATTGAAAGAAAAGTGCACCTAGCAACCCGATACAAAGTGTTAAGAACAACTGTTTATAAAACGTCCACATAAAAAGCACCCCCTCAATCATCAATAGTTCTATTATGACGCGAAGCACCCCAATAAGCCACTCCCCTTACTTACATGTGCCAGGCACTGAAACAATTCAGAATATTCACACACACATAAAACATGTCCACCCCCTACTGTAGTCCACCGCAGTTGCAGTTATCGTAAAAATCCAACCTGTTAGTCATTCATTTCAACCTCTTATCAAACATTTTATCTTATCTAAAAATTTCTGTGCTACATTAAGATTAAGCTGAATCAGTCAATATATGCATTTCTCCTTAAGGGAGAGGAAGTAATACACTTAACCAAAGGAGGCCTCCAATGAAAATTCATTTAACAATTAATAGCGCGCTAGAAGAAACCGAGATTCACATACATGCTAAGGAATACAACGAACACATTGAGAAATTAATGAAGCAGCTGCAAGCAGCCCAAACGACCATGCTTGATGGCTATTTGCAACAAGAAATTCATTTGATAAAAATTACAGATATTTATTCGATTTATGCTGAAGGAGCAAAAGTTTTTTTACAGACAGAGGAGCAAGAATTTGAATCGAAACGTAAATTGTATGAGCTCGAAGCACAATTAGCAAAAGATTTTGCGCGCGTTAGTAAATCGACACTCGTTAATATCAATAAAATTTCTTCTATTCAAATGGGCAAAATTGGCTCAACGGAATTACTGCTCGACAACGATGTGTCCATCCATGTTAGCCGCAAATATTTAAAAGAATTAAAACGCCACTTAGGTATCGGGAGGGACTCTATATGAAAATAATACGCATGATGATTATGGGACTACTATTCTCACTTGGCTCATCCTACATTTTAGTGACATTTAGTGTTATGTCTAATCACACGATGGTGACAGGACCAGAATTGCTGGAGCAAGTAATTATTGCCGCCATACTTGGTATCGTCATTGGCTCTTTATCACTTATTTTTGAAATTGAACGTTTTCCATTCGCCATTCAGCTTATTTTACATTTTATTGCTGTTACTTGTTGCGTGATGATAGCAGGCTATTTTGGGCGCTGGTTTGAACATGCGGGCATAAGTTATGTGCTCGTTTCAGAGATTATTATTTACTTCATCGTTTGGTGCGTTTTATATATTTTCCAAAAAAACGACATTGAAGAAATCAATAATGTCATACAAAAAAGAAAGGAATAAAGCTTATGACGTTTGCTATTCAAGTTGAGCACTTACAAAAGCACTATGGCGAGCATTTAGCAGTAAAGGACATTTCCTTTAATGTGGAACAAGGCGCACTCTTCGCCTTTTTAGGAGCCAATGGTGCCGGTAAATCGACGACCATCGAAATTTTATGTACTTTATTACAAAAATCAAGTGGTACAGTATCCATTAATGGCTATACCAGAAATCCGGAAATCAATCGGCGTCGTATTTCAGCAAAGCCTACTCGATGAACGATTAACCGTTCGTGAAAATATTGTCCACCGTGGCAAAACATATGGTTTATCGAAAGCACAGCTAGCCGAAAACTATCAATTTGTTTCAAGCTATTTACATTTAGAAGATATTGAACAGCAAAAATATGGCACATTATCTGGAGGACAAAAAAGACGCGCAGATATCGCCCGCGCACTTATTCATCGTCCGCAAATATTATTTTTAGATGAACCGACAACTGGACTCGATCCGCAAACACGCCAATTCGTTTGGCAAACAATCAAACAACTTCAGACTGAAACGAATATGACCGTATTTTTAACAACGCACTATATGGAAGAAGCGGCAGGTGCACATCAAGTAATTGTCTTAAATCAAGGTCGCATTGTCGCGACAGGAACGCCTGACTTTTTAAAAACAACATATGCCTACGACCAAATGGCGCTTGTATTTCACGATTGCTCACTCGGGAAAATGTGGCTTAAGGACAACGCATTACATTTCACAGAAAAGCAAGGCATTTTCTTAGTTCGTGTGGACTCTACTATGCATGCACTGACACTGTTGAAAAATGCAGAACCCCTTTTAGCCTCGTTTGAAGTCATTAAAGGAACGATGGATGATGTGTTTCTTCATATTATGGCACAAGGAGATGTGACGAATGGAAGGGATGATTAGCTTAATACATCGCAATAACAAAGTTTTCAGGCGAGATAAAACACAAGTCTTTTTCTCCCTGCTCTCCGTCATTATTGTTATTGTGCTGTACGCTGTATTTCTACAAAAAATGCAAGTGGATGCAATTGAGCAACTGACAAAGGCTACACCTGAGTTGATTGCCATGGTCAATGAATGGCTAGTAGCAGGTTTATTATCGATGATGGCTGTGACTACAACTTTAGCAGCATTCGCTATTGCTGTACGAGACATGGAATCTAAGGCAACAGCCGATTTTCTAACAGCACCTATTTCCCGCGCAACGATTCAAATGAGCTATGTACTGAACGCTTTTATAATCGGCTGTATCTTTTCCTTCGTTGCCCTCGTAGGCTGTGAAATATTTATTGTGACTACTGGTGGCGAGCTACTTGGCTTGTCAGAACTGATGAAAGTAATCGGCATATTGTTATTATCTGTGTTGCTTGCAAGCGTCTTTAATGTATTTCTCGTCCTTTTTGTCAGCAAACAAAATGCTTTTTCAACACTGAGTACAATCGTTGGGACAGTGCTAGGCTTTTTATGTGGTGTTTACGTACCAATTGGCGTCCTACCAAATTTTGCCCAACAGCTTATTATGTATTTTCCCATCAGTCATACGACACTATTATTGCGCAATGCTTTTATGGAAAGTTCCATCACAAAAGTTTTTGTCGGTGTTCCTGCTGCACAAGTCGAAAGCTATAAAGTCAATTATGGTATTGTTTATGAGCTAAATGGCCATTCCCTTAGCATAGCAACAAGTTATATTATTATTTTAGTAACTATTTTCGTACTTGCTATATTATCTATCATGATTTTCAAAAAGAAATATCGCTAATAGTCCACCTATACACATCGCTTGCCAACGCGATGTGTATTTTTATTGCTTTTTAACAAACGTTTTGTTATTTTATATATAAATAAACAAACAAAATAAAAATACGTTTGTTTTTTCAGGAGGTTTCACAATGGATGTAAATCAATTGTTTTGGCAAGCTTCAATCGAAAACATTAAACAAGGCTATACAGATGAAGCCACACACTTTACTTGCCTACTCTGTGGGGAGCAAGTGGAAAAAGGCATTATTTATCCACATGAAAATGTATTATACGAAGCTGAAAAATTTATGCAACATCATATTGCCGTTACACACCAATCCGTTTTCCATTATTTAAATGGATTAAATAAAAAGCTGACAGGTTTAACAGAACATCAGAGTCATATTTTACGCCTTTTTTATGAAGGTAAATCCGATCAGGAAATTAAAGAAGAGCTTTCAATTGGTAGCGCGACAACGATTCGTCACCATCGTTTTGCTTTAAAAGAAAAAGAACGTCAGGCTAAAACATTCCTTGCCATGATGGAACTACTAAAAGAACACGATCAAAAGGAAGAGCCTTTTGTAGCCATTCACAAAACGGCTACAATGGTCGACGATCGTTATAATATTACGGTCACTGAAGAACAACAGCTACTTGCTAAATACTTTCCTCACGGGATTGGTCAAGAGCTCGTCCGCTTCCCAAAACGAGAAAAACATAAAATAGTTGTGCTACGTGCTATTACCAAGCTTCTCGATGAGTCAAAACAATATACAGAAAAAGAACTCAATGCTATCATCCAACCGATCTATGAGGATTATGTTCAAATTCGACGCTATTTAATTCAATATGGTTTTATGGATCGTCAAGACGATGGCAGTGCCTATTGGGTAAAAAAATAAGAAAGTAGGGTTCATAATGGATTATAAAAAAGAATTAAAAGAACTTTATAAAGAAATGAAAATCGAAGCTGGCGTATTTACAATGACGAACAAACAAAATGGTAAAGTGTTTGTTGGCAGCTTCAATAACTTAAAACGCCTAAACGGCTTTCAGTTTATGTTAAAAACAAATACGTATACGAATAAAGCCTTACAAGCGGACTACAATACATTCGGCAAGGATGCTTTTCATCTCGAAGTAGTAGAATATTTGAAGGAAAAAGAAGAGGGCTATTTTGATACCAAAAAAGAACTCGAAAAGCTTGAAGAAAAATGGCTCGAAAAACTTCAGCCTTATGGAGAAAAGGGCTACAACGCTTAAAAATTGTGTGAGAATTGTGTGAGTGACTGGCACTCGTAATATTCAGAATTGTTTGGGTGCCTGGCACTCACTAAATTCAGAATTGTTCGAGTGCCTGGCACTTCGCTTTTTTTGTTAACTTTTCAAATACGAGTTCGTAGGATTGTTGAATTAATGTTTCGAGTAAATCATTGGGGATATTCGCATCTAAATAAATGGAATTCCAATGTGTTTTGTTCATATAGTAACCTGCAATAATGCCTTCGTAGGTTTCTCTTAACTCTTCTGCACGACTCGGTTCACATTTCAATGTAATAATAAGCTTTCTCGTCGCATCTCCGCCCATCATCGCAAACATTTTGCCACCGATATGATAGCGGTCTGCTTGCCATTCTTCTTTGTAATCATGCGTTGCTCCTTGCTGCTTTAAACAAAAAGCATGGATTAGATCTTTTTGCATCGTTACCCCTTTCTTCTTGCTTCAATAATAAAAAACACACGTTCGATTATCATTATAATCAATAACGTGTGTTTTTCAAATATATTTTTCCAAAATACACTATATTTTCCGGTCGTTATTTTGTACCTCGATCAAATACGCCAATTACTTCAGTCGTTTGCAAAATATTAACAAACGCTTTCGCATCCACTTCTTTTATCAAACTTTTCACTTCTGCCAGCTGATAGCGGGTAATAACGGTAATAAGCACTTTCCTACCCTCACCTGAATACCCACCAGTCGCATCCATCATCGTAATGCCCCGTTGCAACCTTGATAACAGTTGTTGTTTTACATCCTCCCCATTGCTCGTAATAATCATCAGCGTTAGCTTAATATTACTAGTGTGGATTGTATCGACAACTTTTCCTGTGGCGTAAATCGAAACAAGTGTCAGTAAAGCCGCATCCCAACTAAAAACAAAACCTGAGATAGCTACTACGACCCCATTCATAGCTGAAATAAGCGCACCAAGTGGAAAATCTCTTTTGCGACTTAGAAGCATGGCAATAATATCAAAGCCACCTGAGGAACCAGATGCGCGAAAAATGATACCTACACTTAAGCCGACAATCACCCCGCCAAATAATGATGCCAATATTGGCTCCTCAGTTGCCTTATAAATCGGAATAATGAGTAACGATATAGACATTACTGCAACAGATAATATTGTATAAGCAATAAAACGTTTCCCTAGCTTCATTACACCTAAAATGAGCAACGGTAAATTTAATAATAGATTTAACACACCTGTATTCAGAGGCGTAACGATACCAAGCATAATGGCAATCCCACTTAAACCACCACTTAAAATCTCATGCGGTATTAATAAGAAATTATAGGCAAAAGCCATTACTATCGATGCAAGCGTAATCATAACAATATTGCGCATAAGCTCCCCTACCATTCTACAACGACCAATTTTGATAATCTTTTCTATAGAATACCCAACATATTCGCCTAAAAAACCTTTTGCTTCGTGGATTAATGTATTCCAATCAATGCTATTTTTTCTGTTCTTCCTTAAGTGGCTTATCATTGTTCGGTTGTTCCATTTCCGCCACTTTCATAATGCGATCAAGCATGGTCGGATGCGTATAGCGGAACCATTTGACTAAAAGCGGTGGATTGACTTCACTCAGCCCTGAAATCGTCAGCTTTTGAAATGCCGAGACCGCTGCTGTTCGATCGCCCATCATTGCTATTGCATAGTTATCCGCTCTTGTTTCCTGATATCTTGATATATAATTAGATAAAGGACTCGATGCAAATAATAAAAAAGATGTGATGAGTAAAAATAGTGGCAAGGAGTTAATATCACTTATTTTCACAATTTTCATTGCATGTCCGTATTTAGCAATTGCCCACCTCATAATCTTCGCTGTAATCCAAAGCCCTATTAAGGTCAACAATAAATAACCCGCAATGCCAAAATAAATATGTTTCTCTACGTAATGACCCATCTCATGTGCCATAATAAATAAAATTTCATTATCCGTTAAACGATTTAACGTCGTATCCCAGAGCACAATTCTTGAATTACTACCGATCCCCGTCACATAAGCATTTAAAGCATTCGTCTTTTGCGCCATATTAACTTCATAGACGTGCTCTGCCGGAATTTCGGCTTGGTCAGCTATTGCTAAAATTTTTGTTTCCAACTCTTTATTTTTTAAAGGATAAAAATCATTGTATAACGGATCAATAACAACGGGTTGAATGAACATTACAAATATTGTAAAGGGAATCGTAAGCAGCCATGCATATAGCCACCATCTTTTCGCACTCTTTTTAATAAGCCAATAAATTACTGATACAACAATAAAGGTCATTGCAAAGTTAACCCAAAAATCTATCACACCATCCCGCATCCAGGAGGAAAAAGCCTGTGTGCTAATACCATAGCTTTTACTTAAATGGTAGCGATAGTATTCAATCGGAAATAACACGACATACAGCAAAAACGATAACAAAAATAAATAGCCAGCGTTTTGAAGCAATTTCCTTTTTGCTTGAGAAGCCGCAACTTTTTCAAAGTATCGAGATACACCCATTAATAAAATTGCGGTATAAACAAGCCATTCAAAAGGTGTGACTACAAAAAATAAGAAGTTTCTGATTTTTGAATATTCAATACTCAAATTTAACTCTTTTTCAGACATAAACATCACTGGGTCCGCAGCTGTTCCTTGAAACGCACGCGGTAATGTGCCACCACCACTATGGAATATATACCAATACATGCAAAGAACGTAAGCACCGAATAATAGTAGCGCAACAATTCCCATTTTTTTCGCTATGTTAGTTCCCCCTTACTCCACACAAAGTTTGTCCTATAGTAAGTGTAAGCTAAATTGAAAAAGTTAGAACAAATTTTATAGATTTTCACCTTTTATTGTCCTTCATCATTCAAAAAAGATGCATGCTCCTAGTTATATCCGCGACAAATCGTAATCGCTTCAGGTCATCCAATTCTCGTTTCGCGCGCCTTGCTCCGCGGAATCCTCTCACTGCTCCGCGGAATTCTCGCCTTGCTCCGCGGAATTCTCTCCTTGTTCCGCGGGATTCCCGCACCCCGCACTGCTCCGCGGAATTCTCTCACTGCTCCGCGGGATTCTCTCCTTGCTCCGCGGAATTCTCTCACTGCTTCGCGGAATTCTCGCCTTGCTCCGCGGAATTCTCTCACTGCTCCGCGGAATTCTCTCACTGCTCCGCGGAATTCTCGCCTTGCTCCGCGGGATTCTATCCTTGCTCCGCGGGATTCCCGCACCCCGCACAGCTCCGCGGAATCCTCTCACTGCTCCGCGGA
>Ga0213820_1000338_pt1 | contig 38472 bp, 35 predicted proteins | sample MC6MC0910MG_FD_179889 | JGI IMG/M metagenome (GOLD analysis project Ga0213820, IMG submission 179889) | Enriched soil aggregate microbial communities from Iowa State University, Ames, United States - MC6-MC0910-MG | ecosystem: Environmental > Terrestrial > Soil > Unclassified | place: USA: Iowa... | reverse complement strand
GGCGCTTTCCGCGGGCAAGCACCGAGCCGCTTCCTTCGCTACGCTCAGTCCAGGGTCTCGGTTCGCTTGCTTTTCCCACAGGAGTCGCCGCCTGTAGAGGAATGATGTTAGAACGCATAGCCACTAGTCATTTCCTTATATTGTATATATTCTACATCAATCGCTTATTTTCCTTGTAAAAAAACACGAATCGATCATCTGTCGATTCGTGTTTCTTTTTATAACAAGCTATATAATTTAATGTTTTCGTTTTTATCTGCAAACCAGCGCATAGCAAATTCATTTTCAAATAAGAACACAAGGTTGTCAAAGCGGTCTTTTACAAGCATTGAACGACTTGAAGACATTGACTCTTTGACGTCTTCCTCATTTTCAATCCAACGCGCCATTTTCGAACCAATTGGCTCCATTTTCACTTCAACATTGTATTCATTTTTCATGCGGTGCTCAAATACTTCAAATTGTAATTGACCCACTGCACCAAGAATAACTTCTTCTGTATGAAGTGTTTTGTAATATTGAATGGCACCTTCTTGCACCAATTGCAAAATCCCTTTATGGAATTGCTTCGATTTCATGACGTTTTTCGCCGTTACACGTACAAATAGCTCTGGAGTGAACTGTGGTAATTTTTCAAATTGGAACGTTTTCTTACCACCTACAACCGTGTCACCAATTTGGTATGTGCCCGTATCGTATAAACCAATAATATCGCCAGCTACCGCTTCATCAACCGTTTCACGGTCATCCGCAAGAAACTGAGTGGACTGCGTCACTTTAAACGATTTACCTGTACGAGATAAAGTCATATTCATACCGCGCTCAAATTTGCCTGATACGATACGTACAAAGGCAATACGGTCACGGTGTGCAGGGTTCATATTCGCTTGAATTTTGAAAATAAAACCTGAAAACTCTGGATGCTCCACTGGGTCAATAAACTGCTCATCTTCTGTAATACGAGGTTGTGGTGTTGGCGCAAATTGTAAATACGTTTCAAGGAATGTTTGGACCCCAAAGTTTGTCAACGCAGAACCGAAGAAAACTGGTGTTAATTCGCCACGGCGGATTTTTTCCTCTGAATAAGCATTCCCTGCCTCATTCAGAAGCATGATGTCATCCATTGCTTGAGAGTAATAAGAAGTTACTTTCATTGGATTATCAACAGCTAGCTCTCCATTTTCATCGATTGGTAAGAAACGTTCTCCCTCATCCGTACGGAATTGCTCAATACGTTTGTTATAACGATCATAAATACCAAGGAATTCTTTCCCCATACCGATTGGCCAGTTCATAGGGTAAGCATGAATGCCAAGCACCTCTTCAAGCTCTTCAATTAGCTCAAGTGGCTCTTTCCCTTGACGGTCTAATTTGTTGATAAATGTAAAAATCGGGATACCGCGCATTTTACAAACTTTAAATAGTTTTAATGTTTGTGCCTCAATCCCTTTAGCGGCATCGACAACCATGACAGCACTATCTACTGCCATTAATGTACGATACGTATCCTCTGAGAAATCTTGGTGTCCTGGTGTGTCCAAAATATTGATGCGTGAACCGTTATAGTCAAACTGCATAACAGAAGATGTTACCGAAATACCACGTTGTTTCTCGATTTCCATCCAGTCTGATGTTGCAAATTTTCCTGATTTCTTCCCTTTTACTGTACCAGCGTCACGAATTGCGCCACCAAAAAGTAAAAGCTTTTCCGTTATCGTCGTTTTCCCAGCATCCGGGTGACTAATAATGGCGAACGTACGTCGTGCTAATATATCTTTTTCTAAATTTGAAGTCATCTCTTCATTCTCCTTTTTCCATACCTACTAATAATAAAAGAAGTCTTGCCTTTCGTACAACCTTTTTACATGAATTCCGCAAAAAGAAAACCTTTTAGTCACAGCTAAAAGGTTTTCTACATCATAGGGCTTAAAAATTCAGCATATCTTGTTGCGTCAATGGAGCCTTCTAAAAAAATTTATACAAATTTCAATTGTCCTGCCTTGATTGCAATTTCGGCATCACTATGTGGATATTTCGTATTTTCGATTATTTGGTAATCCTCATGTCCTTTACCTGCGAAAATAATCATATCTCCTGGTTCAGCTACTTCAATCGCATGTCGTACCGCTTGTGCACGATCTCCGATACATGCATAATTTTTATGCAACATACCTTTTGCAAGATCGCCTGTAATACTATCGTAATCCTCATAGCGCGGGTCATCTGTCGTTAAAATCACATAATCTGCCGCAGATGCCTTTTCAGCCATTGCAGGACGTTTTGATTTATCGCGATTACCGCCTGTGCCAACTAAGAAAATAAGCTTACCTTTTTTATATGGCCCTGCAGCAGCAATAGCTTTTTCAATGGCATCTGGTGTATGCGCATAATCGACAAAAATTTGCACCGGTAAATCCGAGCATATTTTTTCCATACGCCCTTTTACTGGCGGCAATTGCTCTATTTGTTCAATAATTGACTCCATTGAATAACCTCGACCGTAAAAAGCAACCATCGCTGCAAGCACATTGTAAATATTGAATTCCCCTAGTAAATGCATTTTTACAGGAAATACACCTTCATCCATAACGACATCAAATGAAGTCGTGTAGTCATGATATTCACAGTTAATGGCACGGAAATCGGCTGTCTCATCATGCAAGCCATAAGTAAATACAGGGAATGGTGTCATGGCTGCATAGCGCTCTGACCAAGCATCATCCGCATTAAGCACCACAAATTTATTTTTTTCTAAATCTTGTCCAAGTTGAGAGAATAATAAGCCTTTTGCGTTTCCATATTCCTCCATCGTACCATGGAAATCAAGATGATCATGTGTAAGATTTGTAAAAATAGCAACGTCATAATCGACACCGGCCAAACGACCTAGCGCCAAGCCATGTGAAGACACTTCCATTGTCATTAATCGGCAGCCTTCCATTTTTGCACGAAAAATCATTTGCTGTGTCGATAATGCATCACTTGTCGTATTGGCAGATTCATATAAAATACCATTTAAATTAAAGCCAATTGTGCCAGAAAGTGCAGACTTCTCGCCCATACCGTGCATAATATTTTGAATAATACCTGTTACAGATGTTTTACCGTTCGTCCCGGTTACACCAATCATGGTCATATCCTTTGAAGGATAGTCAAAAAACTTAGCAGCTAGCAGCCCCACTGCACGATCTGTATCCTTCACAATCACTTGGGCAATTGCGTCAGCCAATGGTAGTTCTCGTTCAGTCACAACAATCGTTGCACCACCATCAACGGCCTTTTGTGCATAATCATGCCCATCTACTGTGTACCCTTTTATACATACAAACATGCTATTCGGTTGCACACTTCGAGAATCGATCACAATATCCGTCACTTGATCCGGTAACACGCCAATAATTTTTTTCAAAGGTAATGCACTTAACAATTCCTCTGCATACATTTCATAGTCCTCCAATCAATCTCAACACTCATTCATCATTCGTTGTTTTTCGACAAAAAATGACAAGTTGAATACCCCCACTTATCTAATGCATTTATTTTACTACTTATTCGCCTAGAAATGAAATGCCTCGCGAAACGTTTTTTTAATGAAAACGCTACCATTTTTAAAATTGTCTTGAAATTTAACTATTTTATCAAAAATCGGCATTTATCGACAGCAACGAATCATGTATGATGATAATATCGATTACAAATGAGGTGCTACATATGCAACAAAAAGAATTATTACGTATGCGCAATGAAGTTGTTTTACTATTTTATGTAACAGCTATTTTTGCCTATGGCGTGCTCATCATGCTAAATCTTTATAGCAACCTCGAGGATCTGGTCGGTGTAATTTTAGTAATATTCTTACCTATATTGGCAGGGAACATTTTAAAAATTAAGCCAGTAGCTATGCAATGGGTAATTATTATTTCAGGAAATATGGCCATCGTTTATCTTAATATCGTCAGCTTTTCTTTGACTAATTTTATATGCTTTATTTTCTATATATTATTAATTACCATTTATCACTCGATAAAGACGAATACCGTCATCAGTATTGTGTCGTTACTGGAAATTATTGCGTTATCTTATTATCACCGTAGTTCTGCTGAAACGATTGTGCAATCACAGTATTTCGCAACCTTTATTTTTGTTGTACTATTGCTTACTATTATTGGTTGGATTCAATCAAGCCATTTGCGCCATTTTTGGCATCGACTTAGTGAAATGAACTTACAGAAAAAACAAGAGTTACTATCCCAAGAAGCGTATTTACATTTATTTTTCCAACATGCCACTGATTGTATTGCAGTATTTAGCTTGGATAATCATATTCTTGATGTCAATCCAGCATTTGAGGAAGTCTATGGCTGGACACGCGATGAAATTGTTGGCAAACCGATCCCGCTCGTTCCTCCAGAAAATGTGTTGGATGCAGAACAGCGCTATGCGAGTTTATTAGAAGGTAAAAGCTTTAAGTTATTAGAAACACAAGATATGCGCAAAGATGGTACGGTTTTCGATGTAGAAATTTCACTTTCCCCTATTTATGATCGTACAAATAAAATGATAGCTATCTCGGCTATCACACGCGATATTTCTTATAAAAAGGTCAATGAACAGCTTTTACTACAATCAGAAAAGCTAAAAATGGCAGGTGAAATAGCCGCAGGTGTAGCCCATGAAATCCGTAATCCAATGACTGTTATTTCAGGGTTTGTACAAATGATGAGTAATGAAAAAGATGGGGACTGTCAGGCTTACACGGAAATTATTCAATCTGAAATTGAACGGATTAATTTAATTATTGGTGAATTTTTAGTGTTATCCAAACCTCATGTTGAACAATTAAAAATCGTCTCACTTAACGAGGTCATCACTAAAATCAGCCAACTATTCCACCTTGAATTTCAAAAGCACGGCATTACATTTTCACTGCATATCGTCAGTGAAGATAACTTCATACTCGCTAATGAAAATCAATTAAAACAGGTGTTTATCAATATTATGAAAAATGCCATTGAAGCGATTGAAGCACAAGCTACTGAAGGAGAGATTATTGTCTTTATTGCGAAGGATGCCGAAGGATTAATTATGGTAACAATTACAGACAATGGTATTGGTATGTCTGAGGCTTTAGTTAAGCGGATTTTTGAGCCTTTTTATACGACCAAGTCAACAGGAACAGGTCTTGGCATGCTCATTACAAACAAAATTATTCAAGAACATGGTGGCACGATTGCTATTGAGAGCAAGGTTAACTATGGGACAACGATCAAAATAAAATTACCCCAAGCAGAAAATCAAGAGGATGGAGGTGTCTAATACATTAGACACCTCCTTTATCATTACTTCATAATCGTACGAATAAGCTTCACTTTTTGTTTATATGGCGGAAATAATACGTTTGTTTCAAGCTTTGAAGATTTTTTTAATATTGATTTTGGATGTGTAAAGTTTTCAAAGCTTGCCTTGCCATGATAAGCATTAACACCCGATGGCCCAACTCCACCAAACGGCAAATGCTGATTTCCTACATGGGTTACCGTATCATTGATACAGCCGCCGCCAAATGGCAACTCCTCTAAAAAATATTGAATAGCTTTTTCATGTTCCGAGAAAAAATACGCCGCTAAAGGCTTTGGCAATTGTCGAATTTGATGAATGGCAAGACGTAAATCATCATATACCATAACAGGTAAAATCGGACCAAATAGCTCATCTTGCATCGACGGACTTGACCACTTTACATATTCAATAATAGTCGGCTCAATATATAAATCATCCCGATCTGTTCGACCACCATAAGTAATGGTGTCGCGTTCCTCCACTAAAATTTGGTGCAGGCGATCAAATTGTCTGACATTAATAATACGACCGTAATCTGGGCTTTTCAGCGCATTTTTCCCGTAGAAAGAACGAACAGTTTCCTTTAGCAGTTTCATAAATCGATCATAGACGTCTTTATGGACAAGCAAATAGTCGGGCGCTACACATGTTTGACCAGTATTTGTGAATTTTCCCCACGCAATTCGTTTAGCAGCTACTTCTAAATTTGCCGTTTGGTCGACAATTGCTGGACTTTTCCCACCAAGTTCGAGAGCGATTGGCGTTAAACGTTCTGCTGCTGCTTTTGCTACTACTTTACCGACCGCCACACTGCCTGTAAAAAATATATAGTCAAACGAGGCATGAATAAGTGCCGTCACTTCTTCCTTTTCTCCTTCGACAACACGAATATAAGAAGGTTCGAACGTCTCTTCGACTATTTTTTTCACAATATTCGCCGTATGTACAGACGTTTCAGAAGGCTTGACAATCGCTGTATTGCCTCCAATAATCGCACCAATTAAAGGCTCCATCACAAGCTGGAACGGATAATTAAATGGCCCAATTATTAACGTCACACCATAAGGCTCGCGAACAATAAAGCTTTTCCCCATTTGCAGCTGAATTGGCGTTTTGACCGTTTCCGGTTTTACCCATTCATCTAGATTTTTCAACATATAAGAAATACTATCCAACACAATACCAATTTCTGTTGCATATGCCTCGAACTCACTTTTTCTTAAATCTAAATACAATGCATTCAAAATATCTTTTTCATACTTTAAAATACTTTTCTTTAAGTTCATTAGTTGTTTTTTTCGAAACTTGACATCTTTTGTTGCGCGAGAAAAATAAAATTGTCGCTGCTCTGTAATCATATTTTCAACATCTTGTGGCGTAAAATTCATAAATAAACACCCCTTTTTTTTAAAATGCGATACATAGTTTTGTCTTTTTTGAAACAAACTATCTTTGTCTATACGATACAACATTAAAGCTTAAAAATCCTCTTTCTGAAATGGGCGTGATGTAAAAAAACAGCAATTACAGCGAATGATGCCATGTTTTATTTTGTGAATCTCGGGAAATATACAACTACATATTGAAATCGAAACGGGGGCGTAGATAAATGACAACAACAGGAACTTGGTGGGAATCCATTTTTTCAGGCGCATTATCGCACGGGATATGTGAAGAGAAATTAATGTTATTGCAAGATGAAGCTTTTTTATATCTTTCTACAACACCGTCTGAAAATGACAGTTTTATGGAAGAACCTGAAGTAAATTAATAAAAAGCGCATCGTAGGGAAACATCTCCTGAGATGCGCTTTGTTTTTGTCCTTAATTAACAGCTGCAATGTGCTGTATTTGTTTTAGTTCAACTTCTAATCGATTTATGGCTTCCTCCTCAATGGCAAAGCTGCCATCCTCTAGCCGAATAATTTGCTTATCTATAATATACACAGAGTGTGCTATATCTGTTGCACCTAATACGGCCAATATCGGTTTTAGTGCATATTCTAACGCAAGTAAATGACCTAAAGAGCCGCCAACTGCTATTGGTAAAATCTTTTTACCGACAAATGCTTTTTGCGGTAATAAATCTAAATAAGTTTTTAATATTCCGGTATAGGAAGCTTTATAGATCGGCGTTAAAATGACCACAATATCCGCTTCCTCGACCTTTCGATTTTGTGCTTTAATCTCATCATTTTCAAAGTTTGCCGTTATTAATGCAACAGCTGGTAGCTCATGTACATGAATTACATGTGTTGTGCTATAAGCTGAGAAAAATTGTTCAATTTTCTCCTGAATCGCCGTCACACGAGAATACCTTGAATTACTCCCATTTATCACTACTACTTTTGTCATTTTGCGCACTCCCTTTATATTTTTCTGGCGACTGCCTATATGCCGTAATGTTTTGCGCCCAGCTCTTTCCCCCCAAAAAAGAGGCTTCTATTTTACAGCAATATGGACTGTAAAATAGAAGCCTCTAGAAGTCTAGCCAGCTTAGTGCATCAAATACCAAGTAATCTTATAAATTTAATTTAACATAATATTCAATAAAGTCAATATGCTTTTTAGGATATATTGAAAAAAGGCTGCCACAACTAAATGTACACAGCCTGCTCCATTATGTTATTGATGAATCGCTTTTCCAAATACTGCTTTTGCTGCATCACCAATATGCTCTGATACTGTTGGATGTGGGAAAATCATATTTGCTAAAGCACTTACTGTACCACCAGCATTTTTCGTAGCTAAAATCGCATTGAGTATTTCTGTAGCACCATCAGCTACGACACAAGCGCCCAATATATGTCCTTCCTCTTTCGTTGCAATCAGCTTAATAAAACCTTCTACATTTCCCTCCATAAGAGCCTTTGGATTCGTGCGGATCGGCATTTTTGTCACCGTATACGCTTGCTCTACTTGCTCTTCTAGTAAGCCAAATGTCGCAATTTCAGGATGTGTATAAACACAGCGAGGGATAAGTCTTTGATCAACCACTGTTCGTTTAGCTCCTATAATATGGTCTACCACATAAGTACCCTCCGCACTAGCGGCATGCGCTAACTGATAGCCTCCAACTAAGTCTCCAATTGCGTAAATATGTGGGTGGCTCGTCTGATAATGCTGATTTACGGCAATTAATCGACCATCAAATTCAAGCTCTAGCTGCTGCGCAATTTCTGTATTTGGGCGGCGCCCTGTTGCAAATAATAAATTTTCGTATGTATAAATGCCTTTCGATGTATGTATATCGTTGCCATTAAACTGCTCAAATTGGAAGTTTGTTATAAGTTCAATACCGAGATTTTTCATCTTTTCTCGAATAATTGGCCGCGCATCTGGTTCTTCCGTTTGTAAAATATCGTCACTATGATTTAGCATCGTTACTTTCGTGCCAAGTGGAGCCAAGCTAAATGCCATTTCCACTGCGATAACACCACCACCAATAATGGTAAGCTGTTGCGGAAGTTCTTCTAAATCGAAAAAAGTATCCGTTGTAAAATATGCTGCATTTTCTAGTCCTTTAAACGGCGGTACAAATGGCTTACTACCAGTTGCTAAAATGATATCTTTAGCTGCAAAAGTTTCTTGACCAACCGTTACCGTTAAATCGGCTGCTACCGTCGCCTCACCACGGTAAAATGTAATATGATTGTTCACAATATATTGTTCTATATTCGCCAAAAGCTCTTGAATAATGGCATTTTTACGTTGCATTAGGCGAGGAAAATTCACATTGACAGCTGGCGTTTCAATTCCCCAATCATTGCCTCGTTGTATTTCTTGCATTAATTTACTATGCTCTAACAAAATTTTCGAAGGAATACAGCCTACATTGTAACAAGCTCCTCCCACCTTATCACGTTCTACTAAAACGACTTTCATTCCACTTTTAGCTGCATGAATAGCTGACACATATCCCCCTGGACCTGCGCCTATAATTGCGATATCAAATTGTTCCACTTCTATTCACCTCATGTTCCACCTTAACATTTACAAAATTTGAATGCAATGACATCTATAAACGTGCTTATTAATGAAAAAAGCCTCTCATCTGAGAGACTTCTTTAGCTGTTGCGCATGGTTTATTATTTATTAAAATTTACCCAGAATACCTCTTTGCTTCCGTCTTGCTTAATGATAATCGTTTTAACAGAATAACCGCCTGCTTCATATTTGGCGATATTCTCTTCCGTGGACATCGCTCTTGCATGCGTATTGGCCGCCACTCGGTAACTACCAAAATTATGTTGTAATTGGCGCTCACCCTTCACCATTTTATAAAGCTCGAAACGTGCCTCTTTCGCTTGAAGCGTACCTTTATTCATATCACTTTTCAACCAAGTCTTAACCGTTACTTTATTTGATATAACTTGAGCCTCAACTTGAATATCCCGTTGTCGATAAAGTTGCTCAGCCTGTGTTTGATGTTTTGCTAAAATCTTTTTTAATTCATGGACTGACACGCGATTGCAAGAATCAATTCTTTTAATATGTACGGTGCCTTGACCTAATACATTGTAACCACCTTGTGTAGAATAATCGATTGTATAGCCCGCTTTTTTTACAGCCTGCTCTGCAACTCGATCATACACACCGTATGGATAGGCAAAAGACTTAGGAGCTTTCCCTGTATATTTTTCGATTAATTGATGCGCTTTTGTAAGGTCTTCTTGAATGTATTGAAGGCGCTGCTCATTCGTCAGTGGCTCTCCATTTTTCTTCTGATTAAGTATGATTGCCTCATGTTTCGGCGTATCATTTTTTCCACGCCAATGTAAATCATATGTATGATTGCCTATATGCATAACACCAGAATCGGACATGTCCTTTATTTGCCGCCAGTTCAACATTGGTACATTTTTTCTGACACCCGTCTCCACATCATTGGCGATAACAAATAATGTTGCTTGCATGCCCATTTCTTTTAAAATAGGGTAGGCAATTTTATAAACACTTTCATAGCCGTCATCTATCGTCAAAAATACCGACTTCTCAGGAATGCGACCATGCCCTTGTAAATATGCGATAAGCTGCTCCTCCGTAATGGTTGAATAGCCATTCTCCTTTAGCATTTTCAGCTGCTCACGAAAAAGCTTTTCAGTAATATTAATATTGGCAATTTCCTTATAATCCCCAAATGAATGATAGTTAATGACTGTAACATCTTTGGCATTACTAAATTCATAAAATTTTGTTGGTTTTGCTGCAAATGCCTGTTCTGACATCGTGATAAAAAAGCAAATAAACACAACAAATACTAATATCCTCCTAATAAAATTCATAATATTGGGCCCTCTCTCAAAATATAGTCAATACAAGTATATACGAAATACTAGAAGACTGAAAGAGAGTGGGACAAAAGTGTTGGATTGATTGCAGTCAATCTAACACTTTTGTTGTACCGTTACACTAATTTTCAGAATTGTTTGAGTGCCTGGCACTCCCCTAGTAAATATTGCGCTGCCAGAAGCGTTGCTGGGCAATGGCATCTACAAATTTTTTGGCAAAGCCTGCATTTCCAGTTGCTAAAATAATGCCCGGCCCTACGTTTGCATTCGACATATTAAAAAAGGTCGTTCCTGTTGCAGCAATACCAATTGGTTTGTAATGTCGATACGCTTCATTAATGTAATTGACGATATAGGTGTTAAACTTTGCTTGATTGTCTGCGCGAACTCCTACTACATATAAGGAATCAAAAAGTACAGCATCTGTCGTAATAAACGTATCACTCGCTGTTAATTGCACACCATTACTAGCTGTCACAACACCAAGTCTATCCGATATAATGCTATAGCGAACTCCTTGTCTTGTTAAATATTTCAGCACTTCCCCAACTTCATTGGCGTCAAAACCATCACCTATCAATACCCCGACTTTAAGTGTTTGTGGCAATTTCACAGTATTCGCCTGACTGAGTGCTGGCGAAGATGCCGTAACATTTACTTGCTCACCTGTTGGCCGATTGACACCAATATTATCTGCAACTGTCGTAGCCATTGCTTTATCGACATGAACGAACATATCAACGACTTGCTGGCGAACCGATTTACTTTTGACCTTCCCTACCTCGAAACTAAAGGCATCAATAATGTGCTGTTTTTCAGGCGCTGACATGCTATTCCAAAATAGGCGAGCTTGTGAGAAGTGGTCATTAAAGGACTTGCTTCGAGCTCTTGTAATTCGACCCTCAACCTTTTGTTCGTAATGTACATATCCTCCTTCTTTCGCTGTAGAAGTGGAGGGTGTATTGCCAGCAAGCGAATTTTTATGATAGCTCACCTTGCCCGTATTAATGGTTTGTCGGCTGAAGCCATTGCGTTGATTATTATGAATCGGGCAAACTGGTCTATTAATCGGAATTTCTGCAAAGTTTGGTCCACCTAGACGAATAAGCTGTGTATCGATATATGAAAATAAGCGCCCTTGAAGCAATGGATCATTCGTAAAATCAATGCCAGGCACAACATTTCCTGGATGGAAGGCGACTTGCTCTGTTTCAGCAAAAACATTGTCTACATTGCGATTCAATGTCATTTTTCCAATTCTTTTAACAGGTACTAGCTCTTCAGGCCATAGCTTTGTGGCATCTAAAATATCAAAATCAAATCTAAATTCTTCCTCAGGCTCAATCATCTGAACGCCAAGCTCATATTCTGGATAATCTCCAATCTCAATCGATTCCCATAAATCTCGCCGTTGAAAATCGGCATCCTTGCCTCCAATAATTTGTGCTTCATCCCAAACGAGAGAGTGCACACCTAATACTGGCTTCCAATGAAATTTGACAAATCGTGATCTACCTTTGTCATTGACAAAACGGAACGTGTGCACACCAAAGCCTTCCATCATCCGAAAACTTCTTGGAATCGTTCGATCAGACATATGCCACATAATCATATGGGCGATTTCCTGATTATTTGCGACAAAATCCCAAAATGTATCGTGCGCAGACGCTGCTTGTGGCATATCATTATGTGGCTCCGGTTTGACAGCATGAATTAAATCAGGAAACTTAATGGCATCCTGAATAAAAAAAACAGGGATATTGTTACCGACTAAATCATAATTCCCTTCATCTGTGTAAAATTTCGTCGCAAACCCTCGAACATCCCGAGCTGTATCCATCGAGCCTAAGCTGCCTACAACTGTCGAAAAGCGAACAAATACAGGCGTCTTTTTTCCAGGCTCCTGTAAAAAATTTGCTCTCGTATACTCTTTCATGGACTCATAAAGTTCAAACTCTCCGTGCGCAGCGAAGCCTCTAGCATGCACAACTCGTTCAGGAATTCGCTCATGGTCAAAATGCGTCATTTTTTCCCGAAAATGAAAATCCTCCATAATGGTTGGCCCACGAACGCCAGCTTTTAATGAATCTTCATCATTGGAAACTTTCAACCCTTGATTAGTCGTCATCTTTTTGCCATCATTGTTCACACGAAAGGCTTCTAGTTGTTGATCCTTCGCATTCTCAGTCAAATCCTTGCCCTGATTTGCTTTAGACTTATCCACGCGATCCCCTTTCTTACTGTCCTATTTACGCTCTATATACACTGTATGTTTCTTTTAATTAAACATGAGTAGAATACGAAGCCAGCAAAATGGAAAAACCTTGACTTGCTAGCAGCCTGTCAAGGTTCTATCTTTATTTAGGCTGATGCACTTCCAGTAATCAGCATTAATGCCTGTTACGACAGCCACTTTCATCCTATAAAAAAACAGCGCCAAAATGCTGATGTTAAAATATGTATTGAATCATATCATGTATGTTGCAATATGGATTATCACGATTATCAGAATTTCGTAGGGACATCATTTCAGCGCAATTTTTAATGGCTACCTCATGGAGCAACGCTATTGGTGCAATAATTGACTCGTCCGCCTTATGACGGAAATAACGTGTTACCCCTAAATGCTCCGCCATCTTATTGTTTAACACCGCACGAGGATATTTTTCAGATACATCCACTTCTTCAAAATGTAATAATAACCACAATTCAAATGCCTCATTTGAATAAGCAATATGAATATTTTTTTCTTCACAAAACACATTTACTTCGTCTAGCTGTTTATCTGTTAAATCATCCTTATCAAAAACAATCCACACTTCATCACAATATTGGTAACTGGAATCGCGGAAAGCATGTTGTGCTAGCTTAATCGCGGAGCGCTTCACATTTTTTATTTTCACACTTACTTTTTTTGAACGCTTTAAAATACGCAATTGCTCAAAGTAAATACGCTCCGTTTCTCCCTCACAATAAATTAATATCGTTTTACGTATTGTCCGATTGCCATGTTGATGTACGCTCACTGGTCAAATACCTCCACTTCACGTAAATATTGATTGGATAAGTATTCATTTTAGAGTTCCACTATAAAGTTGTGCTTTCTTTATTGTATGCAGCTAACATGACTCATGCCAAAACAGCATTTTTCTAGTCCCTCAAAAACAGAAGCACAGAAAAACACCCTAAGAATGGCTTCTTAGGGTGTTTGCTATTTACAACAAAATTATGCTTTTAAAGGTTCTCCACTGAATACTTTTAAGTCCATAGGAGCAGCCATGAAAGTTTGCGCCTTTTGAGTAAAAGCAGTGAAATGCTCACTCGTATTATGGATTGCAGTAGCTTCTACGTCTTTCCATATTTCAACCATCGTATAATGACAATCTTGTTCAGTAGACTTCATTAAATCATAGCTAATGTTACCCTTTTCAGCTCTTGTTGCTGCAAGAAGTGTCTTCGCTTCTTGCAAGAAAGCTTGCTCTTGGTCCGGTTTTACTTGAAGATGTGCGTGAATAATAATCATGGTGATCCATCCTTTTAGTTATTTTTTATTTGTAAAAAATTTCAATAATCAATTATATTGTTTTGCATACGATGAAGCATGTTTGATAAAACTTCTAATTCTTCTGCATTGAAATCATGCAGCATTTGATTTACAAATAGAAGCTTTTCTTTTTTGTAACCGACAATTTGTTTACGGCCTTCATCTGTCAGACGAACAAATATTTCACGATTATCAGTCGGGTTACGTCGTCTTGTTACCATACCATTTGCCTCAAGTTGTTTTAAATGACGAGTAATGGCACCACTATCGATATTAACTGCTTTTTGAAGTGTAGATTGATTAATTTCTTCTGCCTCATAAAGCTGGTATAGCAATTCATAGCGTGAAGCGCTAATGCCTGTACATCGTTCGAATTTAGGGCTAATTTGATTATTAAGCCCTTTCAGCAAATGTAATATTTGTTCTTGATTTGAAAATGAACATCGCATCCATGGACCTCCTAAGTAATTGATGAGGCCAACATAAAGGCGAGGCTACTATTCATTGAACGCTCAATCATTGACCCGTCAATAAATATAATATAAAAATATATATCGCGCAACTTTCATGCCCATCATGCTAATTATACTGGCACTATTTCCATATTGTCGTTTTATCGACAGGTAGGCGATATGATTGAAATCCTTCATTCATTGCTTTACCGATGGAAATTAACATAACTGGAATATAACGATCTTGCTCCAAACCATATGCTTCTGCAATTAGTTCTTTCTCATAACCTCCAATAGGATTTGTATCATAGCCGTACGCACGAGCTACTAACATAAGATGCATTGAGACAAGACCTGCGTCTAGCATAATCGTATCTTTCATCTCTTCATTGGACATGTTTTGATAGAGCGGTGTAAAAGCATTTAATTGAACATCCTTAACTTCTTTCGGCATATAGCCAAGTTCAACTGCTGAGCTATATATTTCTTCGGCGTAATCAAAATTTTTGCGGTCAGCAAAGACAGCAATTACTGCAGAGGAGCTCATAACTTTATCTTTGTTGAATCTAGCAAGGGGTGCAAGTTGCGCTTTCCCTTGTTCGCTATCAATTACGACAAAACGCCAAGGTTGCATATTAATAGAAGAAGGTGCTTTTGATGCTTGAGCAATTATTTCACTCATTTCTTCACGGCTAATTTTAACGGTAGGATCATATTCTTTAATGGAACGACGTCCATATACAATTTCATTGAAATCATTTGTTTTTTGGTATTTTTGCATGGTGTTTCGAATCCTCATTTCTTTTTAATTGTCGTATCAATAATTGACTAGTCAATGATTGATTTGTCAATTAATATAATATGAAATTGATAAATAAGCAACACTTACGATTCGTGTACCAAAACGCTAGTAAAAACGGTAGCTATTGCTAAAGCCTTGCAAACCATCAATAAAAAGCTATCACTTTGAATAAAGATATTCAAAACGATAGCTTTGTCTATTACTTGTCTATATTGCTTTTTTTCATTATTGCTCAAGAAAATCTTGTGACTTTTTTATTTCACCGCTCGCCATAATGTCCATCTATCTCTTTCAACTATATTTACATCGCTTGCTATGGACGCATCAATATGTTCTATTAGGAAATTTAATTCTTCATCATCTAATTCATGTAAAATACTTCTTCCGGTTCTCTCACGTAAGTCTTTGAGTAATTGTTCTTTCGTATCATATACTTTTCTAGTTTCCCATAACTTAACTTCTTCAATATTGCTAAATCCAACTTCTTTAAGCGTTTCGCTTACAGATTGACTATTATGTCTGCGCTTCGTCTCTTTTTCAGCTAATCTTGGGAAAAGCTCAAAGAAATATCCTCTAAGATGGCTTTCATTGCCTGCTAGTAAACAATCTTCAGGGGTACGATCCTGAACAATATAATATCCGTCATTCTGTAACAAGCGATATGCCTCTTTAAAACAAGCGTGTAAATCCTCAATATGATGGATCAAAGCTCTTTCAAGCAATAAATTAAAACTGTTACTACCTAAGCCGCTATCAAAAGCCGTACCATACTTAAATTCAATGTTTTTATAGTCTTTACAGTTTTCTTTTGCGCCTGCAATCATAGCTTCGGAAAAATCAACACCTGTAACAAAAGGCACACCCATGTCCGATAGTGCCTTACAATAAATACCTCCACCACATCCAATATCTACAGCCTTCGAAATAGTTTCGATAGGTACAAGATTTTTTATTGCATGAAACCATGTTTCATCAGCGTTTCGCGTTGTATAAGTACTACCACTATTTTTGCTGTGAAAATCAATTCCCACTTTCCATCCCTCATCTCAACTTAATTAAAATGACATCAGATATATTTTACCATAGATATAAAACTACAGCGCAACGTAAGCTTACAAGGTCTGCGGTAAAGAGTAAAATGGAATATTGGAATACAAAAAATCTGCATACGAAAAAATCGCATGCAGACTCTGTAATCCCTCATTAAATTTCAACAATTTTCTCTTTCTGTAATGACTGTATAGTTAACTCGATACCTCCAGCAAATGTTGTTTTCGGCTTCCATCCGATCGCCTTGGCAAGTTTTTCATTATTTAAAAATGAATGCTCAATATCCCCTTCTCTTGGAGGAGCATATTGAATCTCTAGTGGATGATTTAAATGTTGTAACAATAATATCACTTGATGGAGTGACCACGCTTCATTTGTGGAAACATTGTAGATACCTTGAAGTCTAGCCTGTACGCCCTCATAAATTGCATCTGCAATATCATCCACATAGATAAAATCACGCGTCTGTTCGCCGTCCCCAAAAATAGTAAATGGTCGACCTTCAAGACTACTTTTTAACATGCTAGGAATAACGGCCGCTTCCCCTTGCATAGATTGTCTAGGACCAAAGACATTAGCAAAGCGGTAAATTAATGTTGGCAAGCGATAATCACGTTGCCACTTTTCACAATAGATTTCACCAATACTTTTATTTAATCCATACATCGAAACAGGTTCACAACTATCCGTTTCTTCAAGTGGAGGGTAATTACTATTCCCATACACCGCCGCAGAAGAGGCAAAAACAAAATGTTTGACCTTGTATTTCGATGAATAAAAGAGCATTTGGCTAAGCCCTACGATATTGGTTAAAATGTCCTTCATTGGCTCCTGTATAGACAGCTGCACACTCGTTTGCGCCGCACAATGAATGACAACATCAAAAGCAACCTCTTTAAAAAAATGCTCGCACACCTCATCCTCAACATTTAATAAATAGGATTTGTGCTCAAAATCGATGTTGCGTAGATGCCCTGTACTTAAATTATCAATAATATAAATATTGGCACCTTCCTCAAAAAAACGCCGTGCCACAGCACTGCCAATAAACCCATAGCCACCTGTCACTAATACATTCATCCCATCGCCCCCAAAAACAATATGATGTTTTATATGCATGAATTGCTAAAAATATGCAAGTAACATATCATTGGATTATTTTAACAGACTATTAGCATAGTGATAATATTTCTTTAAAAAAACATGCCTAACTAGAATTGTTGTCGGGAAACGATACTCTCTTACAGTAAAAATAGTGGCTTGTAACTTTCAATTAAAAGACAAAAATCCACACAAACTTCCCAGCAAGTCGATGACAGCGAATCGCAAGCTTTATCTAGCGATTGCCCCATCCCTTGCCACGGAAGATGCATGGATTTTAATTATTATTTATTTTTTACAACTTATTAAGCAGGATTTACTTCTAGTTCAACAGAGATTTTAATATCCTTGCCTACAAGTACACCACCAGTTTCTAATGCAGCATTCCAAGTTAAACCGAAATCTTCACGGTTAATTGTTGTTTCTGCCTCGAAGCCATAAACTTCCTGACCCCATGGATTTGTACCTTTACCGTTAAATTCAGTATCGAATGTTACTGACTTCGTTACATCTTTAATTGTTAAATCACCAGTTACTGCATATTCATCACCTGATTTTTTTGTAATGCTTGTTGATTTAAACGTAATATTTGGGTATTGTTCTGTGTCAAAGAAATCAGCTGCTTTTAAGTGATTATCGCGATCTTCGCTACGTGTGTTAATGCTTGCTGCATCAATTGTAATGCTAATGTTTGCTGTTGTTAAATCCGCAAGATCTGCCGCTTCGATATCAGCTGAATAAGAGTCGAATACACCTTTTACTTTTGATACCATCATGTGTTTTACTTGAAAGTTAATTGCTGAGTGTCCTAAATCGATATTCCATTTTGCCATTTTAAAATCCTCCAATTTGTTATGTTTTATATCTCGAATTCGAGATATATGTTAAAATATGAAGTAACTACTCTAATTATGTTTCCCAAAAATAAATGAGCTAAACATCTGTAGTTACTTTTTGTGCTTCTAAGCTTATTTTCCGTTACTAAAAGCAATCAATTACTTTATGTAACTTACTATATATTAATAATTTATTTACGTCAAGTAATTTATTTATTTTTTACGAAAGATAAGAATAGTGATGTTGATGTCCGCTGCGGCGGTGCTTTCCGCGGGCACACACGTAAGCCGCAGGAGTCACCGCCTTCACTACTATCACTCGGAATAACTGTTGCGTTTGCACTGTTCATTCATTACAAAAAAATACAAGTCTGTTCATTACTAATGCTAGTGCTGTAGGTTTCCGCTGCGGCGGTGCTTTCCGCTTGGTTTTCCGGCGATTTGCAGACTTCTACCCGCGATTCGCGAGCTTCTATCAGCGATTTCTCTCTTCTTACCCGCGATTCATGGGCTTTTATCAGCGTTTCCTCTCTTCTTACCCGCGATACGATTTCCCATTATTTCCGCTTCACTAATTTCCCTTGCACAACAAAGCGATGGTCATCACTTATGACGGAATCTTTACATGTAGAAAGTGTAATAATTTTATCATCTGGTCCTATATCAACGTTCATATCGATTGTTGAACGCTTATCAACTTCTGCGATAAAATGCATAAAATCTTCATCTGTTTTAAACTCTGTTTCAATATAATAAAAATCGATTGTCGTTTCATATGCTGCGAATATTTCTACATCATATCCTTCATATAGCGTATCGACATAAATTGTACGATGTGCATTGGCATAATCCTGATCTAAGTATTTTTTTAACGTGCCAAACATCGTCCCATCTTTCATGGCATGACCATATAAAATAGTATTGCGACTTATATCCAGCGCATCATTACGATAATCCATAAAAACACTACCTGCACGACTTGCCCGGTCTTTATAATTATGGGTCAAATAAAAATCATTATTATCCGCCTGTAAAATTGGATTGTTGAGCTTTGTATTATCGATTGAAATCCAACCTACAATGCGCTCATTGACAGCTAATAAATCATGAAATTGTGGTCTTATTGTATAATTCACCTTTATATCATCAGTCGTTATTTCCTCACGAGCAACTTCTTTATGCATCGTTGCTAAAGTTTTTGCATAAATCGTTTGAACTTCTTTTAATGATTTTGCTGACTCATAATACGTGTAGAGGTACTTTACGAGCGCAAAGCCCGAATATAAAAATATGCCAATATAGAGAATTGTTAAAAGCTTTGATGTCCATTTTTTCATCGTTTCACCAACTTAAATACCTAGGGGAACCATATAAAGGCCAAGCTGTTCATCTTCATTGAAGATTGCTTCAACCCCATAGACTTCTTTAATTACTTCCTTCGTGATAACGTCCCGCGGCGTGCCTTCCGCGATAATATGTCCTGTTTTCATCAACATAATATGGTCGCTATAACGAATTGCTTGGTTAATATCATGGAGCACCATGACAATCGTTAATCCATGTACCTCATTTAACGTTTTTACAAGTTCCAGTAGCTCAATTTGATAATAAATATCTAAATACGTCGTCGGCTCATCCAAACATAAAATTTCCGATTGCTGGGCTAATGCCATGGCAATCCATACTCGCTGACGTTCACCGCCTGACAGAGCTTCTAAATCATGTGCACGCTTTTCTAGTAAATTAGTACAAGTTAATGCCCAATCAATCGCTTTCGTATCTTCCTCATAATTACGTTTTAATATTGTATTATGCGGAAGACGCCCAAAACTTACTAGCTTTTCAATCGTTAAATCTTTCGGCACTTCATTTTGTTGATATACGATTGCTAGTTTTTTAGCAAATTCTTTTGGCTTGTAGTGGACTAGGTCTTTATTTTCTAACGACACATTCCCCGTTTTTGGCACATGATTGCGAGACATCACACTAAGTAATGTCGACTTCCCGCAGCCATTAGGACCAATAATCGTCGTAACTTTGCCTTTTTGAATATTCGTTGAGACACCATCTAAATGATTGCGTGTATTATCATAAGAGACAGTAATGTTTTGCATTTCCATGTTTCATCACTCTTTTCGTAATAGGAATATTAAGAATGGACCACCGATGATTGCCATAATTGTGGAAGCAGGAATTTCAGTGGGCGCCACAATTGTTCGCCCTATTGTATCTGCTACTAAAATTAATAAAGCCCCTGCTAATGCTGTAAACGGTATAAGTATTCGATGGTCATAGCCAACTAAGCGTCGAGCTATATGCGGGACTAGTAAGCCAACAAATGAAATCACTCCTGCGACAACAACTGACACAGCAGATAATAGCACTGCCACTGCTGCAATAATTAAGCGTGCTCGCGCTACGTTAAAGCCGAGACTTTTTGCTGTTTTATCTTGTAACACGAGAAGGTTACACCAGCTATAGAGCGCAAATGCTGCGACCAAGCCTATTGTCCCATATGTAGTAATGGTCGAAACATCTTTCCATGTGCGCATCGTTAAATTAGAACCGACGACACTAGCAGCCGATGTATTCAATGACCCACCTAGATTTAAAAATGCCTCTGTTAGGCCCGTAAACATGGCATTGATCGCAATACCTACTAAAATTAATTTGAGCGGACTTAAACCTGATTTCCAGGACAAAGCAAAAACGAGCGCACATGCACATGCCCCACCTATAAATGCCAATATTGGCGTCATAAAAAATAATGCAGGGAAAAATGAAATAATAAATAACTGCACAAAAGCTGCCCCGGAAGAAATACCAATTACGCCTGCATCTGCTAGCGGATTACGCATAACAGATTGCAACAATACGCCCGATACGGAAAGTGCTGCTCCTGCAAATAATGCAACGACAATACGAGGAAAGCGTAAATCACGAATAGCTTCCATTTGGCTATTACCTTCTTCAAAAAATGCCCCTATAAACTCAAAAAAGCCCATTTTAATACTGCCCGTCGTTGCTGAATAAATCATCGAAACAAGCAACAATAATATTACTATTGAAAAACTTAGTATTTTTTTCGTCATATCGGACTTCCTTTTTTAAAAATTCCGCTAATAGTTTAAGTAAGTTTCTTAGCGTTCTATGTTGTGTTTATTTCGCTTTTTTTTGCTACTAAAAATATAAGAAAAACGCTCTACGGCAAGACGAACTTGCTATACGAGCGACATTTTCAAATTACTTATTAACGATAAAAAATTTCCATTAGTTGTCCTAAAGCTTGCGGCACCTGTAGCGAAGCTGTCGTGCCAAATAATTCTTCTTCTAAATCATACACTTTGCCATTTTTTACTGCGTCAAAATGCTTCCAAATATCATTTGTTTTAAATTCATCATCAAACATTTTAACTACTTCATCAGGCATACCGTGTGATAAGCGTAAAATAATATCAGGATTGCTATTAAGCAAGTACTCTGTATTAGACGATAAATACTCTGCTTTTTGCCCCTCCATGACATTTACACCACCGGCACGTTTCACAAGATCCCCCGCGTATGAATTTTCAGTTGCCACTAAATAACTGCCAGGAATACCGAGTAAAATTAAAACACGAGGCCCTTCTTTATTAGCTGCGACAGTTTGCACGGCATCAATATTTTTTTGAAGCCCCGCCACTAATTCTTCTGCTTGAGCAGTACGATTATAACGTTCACCTAGCGTTGTAATTTCAGCCATCATTGCATCAACACTTTGGAAATTTAAAAAATTCACAGGTATATTGAGTTGTTCAAATTTATCTTGTAAATCATATTGTAGCGTTGATACTGATAATACATCGGTCGGAGTCAATGATTTCACAATTTCCATATCAGGCTCCATTGCATTACCTATAGTAGGCAAACCTTCAAAGCGTTTCGCTAATACTTTTTCAGTTTCCGGTACAGCGATCGCATCTAGCTCTAACTTATCTAAAATATCCGCTATTACTACGGTACCAGCAATTATACGATTATCGCTTTGGGCACTTGCTGGCGCTGCTACCTCTTCCTTTTTAGCAGGCGTTTCATTTTTTGCTTGATCGCCTCCACCGCTACAACCAGTGATTAACAAGACGGTCATCAAGGCTATCAATACCAACCAATTCCGTTGTTTTTTGCACATTTCGTCATCTCCTAGTTTTCAGTCATTTTTTGAATTTCTCAAGCGACGTACGACTAACCAGCCCGATAAAACGCAAATGAATACGAGCAATATTATTTTTACTTTATCTAGCTGAGCAAGTTGCTGATTAACTGTCGTTGGCTGCATTGCCTGCTCCGTATTCTTTTCCTGATCCTCTTCTATTACCGGAGGCTCTTGTTCTGCTTCATCTTCTGCCGCATTGGCATCGAGTGTACGATCAAAAGCCAATTGTTCTTCCGCTAATACACTGACTGCTGGTTTTGGAGAAGATGTTAACAAGCTGACATTATTTTTAGACGTTACTGTTTTTTCCACTAATGGCTTTTCTATTTTTTCACTCGTGACAACAGGAGGCTTCACGTTTACTTCTTGCTTAGGTGGCTCGGCTTCTAAAGGCTTTTCTAACATATTTGCCACTTGTTGTTCATCCAATTGAAGCTCTACAAAGTATTGATGATGATACGCTATCTCTGGAATATCGACTTTTACCCACATGCGAGTCGGTCGTTCTAAATCAACTACTTCAAATTCAACAATTCGTCTATTATTCTGAACGGAGACAACAGTAGGTTCTAACTGCTCTCCATGTTGCTCAACCGTTAACCCTGTTACCCAAGATGATTTTAAAATGGTCATTTGCGCATAATATTTCCCGTCTTTTTTGATGACCTTCGCTACTGGATTGACATACGTATTCATAATGGAAGGCTCTTTTTTGCCATCAGCGTATAATATCGTATTGATTAACCACTCATTTTCAGATGTAGTTTCTTCTATTATAATTTCTTCTTCATTGTCTACGATTGGGGCTTTGAAGATGATGCGAAGTTGCTGTGCAAATGGATAATCTCCTTCGTCTAGTTGAGAAGCCAATAGACCCTTTATGATAATTGGCTCTTTTAAGTCCTTGACATCAAACTGAACTAAATCTTCAGTCCATTTCGCAATAGTAGCACTTTGTTCACTATGTATTTCTTGTAAAATATATGGATCATTAATCGTCATCTCCACTGTATAGTGACCATTTGCCACATTGAGTGTTGCTTCCTCATTGAAAAAATGATTGTGTTCGAGTCCATCAATGGATAAAAAACTTAGTTCAACTTGATAGTTGCCATCTGCTATTGAACGCTCTTCTTCCGCTTGTGCATGGTACGTCATAAATTGAGGGACAAGCAACAAGTTTATTGCACTCATAAGCGCGAATAAAAAGATAACTTTTCTGTTGAATGTTTTCATGGTTATTCCCCCAAATTCTATAGAAGCAACAGTAACTTCCTTCCTCATCTAGTGAGAAAGGAAGTTGCCATTGTTGTTACGTATTATTATTCTTCAGACTCATAGAAAAATTTTAAAGAGTTATTTAAAATTTTCGCCATTTGTCCACGTGTTAATGGTTTGTTTGCATTGATGTATGTTTTACCATCCTTTGCAACAGACCCTGTCATAATGCCTTCTTTGTAAAGTAATGAGAATGCTTTTTTCGCTTCATCATTGGCAATTGACGCTTGGTCAGCATATGGTAATGAAATCTCAACATGTAAGTCGCCTTCCGTTACTGCTTGGATAGCACGGTAAATCATTAATGCGCCTTGTTGACGTGTTAAAATGCCATTTGGATTGAATTTTTCACGTGATTCTACGATGCCATATTCAGCAAGCGCATTAATCGCATTTTCTGCTTCAATGCCTTTAATATCTTGGAAGCCAGCAACCTCAGTCGCTTCTAGCTCTAAAGTACGAGCAATCATTAACGCGAATTGTGCACGCGTTAAATTGTTATGTGGATTGAATTTATCTTGTGGCACGATAATTTCATAAGCAAGCAAGTTTAAGATTGCGTCTTTATTTTCGTTATTATCAATATCTTTAAACGGATTAACAATTGGTGCTGTTGGAACTGTTGTTTCTGTTTCTGTGTCTGTTACTGGGTTTTCTAAATCTACATTAAAGCTAAATTGTACAGTATGAACTGAATCATATTTAACGCCTGCAGCAGGCTCATTTACGATAATATGAAGCTCAGCAGTTGCTAATGCTTTTAAATCTTTTACTTCAAACGTATAAATACGTTCATTTGTTGCTTTATCTTCTTCTGCTAATTCAGCAGCTTTACCATTTACTTTAAATGATTGTACATACTGTCCTTTAGGGAAATGCATGCCGACAACATAACCGCCTTCTACTTCACTCACAGCTATCGTAGGGCTAATATATTGCTTCATCATAGATTCTTCTTTAGTACCATCTTTGTAAACTGTTACAGTGCCTTCATAGACAGCTTCGTCTGTAACAACTGTTTCCTCTTTTTCAGGTTGCTCTTCTTTTACTTCCTCAGTTGATTCTTCTTTTACTTTATCTGCTTCAACTGGTTGGAAATCAAAGTCATACCATGTATCCATATTGGCTTGTGGAACGACTACATGTACTTTTGCCGCAGTTTTTACCTTTGGATCTACTGGGAATGATACGATGCTTGAACCATCTTGTTGCTTTTCAAATGTTGCATCTACATATTTATCGCCTTGTTTTACTTGGAAACCAGTAATCATTGAAGCAAATTGTGCTGGAATCGTTAATTTCACAGTGTATGTACCATCTTTTTCAATAAGTAACCCTGTACCTGCGAAATACTTATCCATGTATCCAGCCTCATTTGTACCAGGTTTATACGTTTGGAACTTCACAACTGTCCCTTCTGTCGTTTCAGCCTTCGCCTCCACTTTTACATCTGTTGTTACTGTCGTTGTTGTGTCAGCTACTTTTGCTGATGCAAATGATGGAACTGAAAGTGATGCTGCTAATAATGAAGCAAGAACGATTTTTGTTGCGCGAGATTGACGTTTTTTAGCCATTATTGACCCTCCATTTTTGTTTTGTATTTTGTTCTATAAAGTAAAAATGCTGATCCTGCAAATGCAACAAGTAACAAATAAGGCGTCGCATCGCTTGTTTGTGGATTCGGCACTTGACTTTCAGATGCTGTGGACGTTTTCGTATTATTTGTTGCTGTTGTTGCTGAGCTTCCCGTCGTGGCCGGTGCATCAAATACTAGTGAAACGCTATATTCGTGGTGATAATTAATATCATCGATATCAATTTTCATAGATGTTACAACTGGTTCTGCTAAATCTTTTACTGTGAATTGTACAACACGTGTATCAGCTGCTTTATCTTCGCTAACAATTGCTGCTCCCCCTGGTGGTTGAAACTTCGTAATCCATGCACTGTTCTTTAATGTAATTTGTACAGTAGCTGTGCCATCCTTTACTGTCACCTTTGCTGGTTTTAGGAAATAATCATTGGCAATTGACGCAGAGCTACTATCTGGTTTATTGACCTGATATTTCATAGAATAGGTGCCATCAGCCAGTTGAGCAGATGCATGTGGTAATGCGAAGTTAAAAATAACCATAGTCACTAGCATGACCAACATCATTATTTTCTTCATGTGTTGCACGCCTCCTCGAAAAATTATGGAAAATTTTTATTGATTTTCCATAAAACATTATAATTGATGCCATTAATATTCTCAATATTTCCATTAGAGATAAATTATGATAAAGAAAATGAAAATAGTTCTCAATTACATACAGAATAATATCTTATACAGAGGTATGTCAACTAGCAATCCAAAAACGTCCTCAATATGTCAAAATTTCCTCAAAAAAAAGAATATCACTGTTAATTTCCAGTAATATCCTTACTATATTTATTTAGCAAAAATTTCTACCACGCCAATTAGAATGAGTAACCAACCAGAAATAGCTGTCGAGTACATGCCAATAAACGTTTTTGAAAGCAGAGCACCAAAATGTATTCCTAAGCCAACTGTTATAAAAGAAAAAGTGCCAATAGAGAGAACCGTCCATATAGCTGATATGCCGTTTGCCCCTATTGCGATACCGCCTGCTAAACAGTTAGCTGATAAAACAAATCCAAGTGTCATTGCCTCTCTCATTGAAATAATATAATTTTTATCCTCGTCAAATACTTCAGGATTTTTAGCAATGCCCTGCTTGGATAAGCGATTCGAAAACAGCGTATATCCCCCTATAGCACACAGTAAAAGGCTACCTAATAGATTGGCTGTGTGTGGAGAAATATACTCTATAACTGTACTGCCAGCAGTTACTGCCACGTAAGTGACAATCATTGATATGATAGCAATAACTGCGTTTGATAAGACGGGAATCTTCACTCGTTTAACACCGTAGGCGAGACCAATGCCCAAATTATCTAAGTTGGCGGCTATCCCAATCAGAATAATAGTAAACCAATGCATGATTTCCCTCCTGTCAATACACCTCGAAGCTATACTTAAATGCGTTTACCCATTTTCTATCATATGAGGAGTAAATTTTATTCAAATGGGCGGTTATCTATCTGCCAGCACGATGTCATCAGAAAGGGATGGGATTTGTCATGCGGATGGGGGCTTTTTCCGCGATAGCTCTCGGTTTTCCCGCGATTCAAGCACCTTTTTCCGCGATAGCAACCACATTACGGGAAACAAAAAACCAGCTACTGCATGAAATGTTTTTCAACAGTAGCTGGTCTTTTAATCATTTTATTTAACAAAAAATTCTTCGACTTGGTCTAACATAATATTCGCAGCTAGTATGCCACCTGCTGTATTCCAAATGACATCATCCACTTTGTGTGCGTTGCCTGCTTGGACAGCCGTTAAGTTTTTCCAAAGCGGGTCTTGTGTCCACTCTTGTTCAGTTGCTAATGCAGAATCATCACCTGTTGGCATGTAAGTGAAGTAGAAAATAACATCGCCATCCATTTGAGGAATGGCTTCTTTTCCTAAATCAATAGCTAATTTCCCTAATTTTGCATTATCATTAAATAATTCTGCTTGCGCTGGAACGCGTTTAAATCCTAATTCATCAAAAATAACACCAGAGAATGAATCTGTGTAATAAATACGAGATTTATCAGCCATAAAACGTACGAATGAAATTTCTTTATTCGTTTGATCACCAAGTGTTTCTTTCAGTGCTTGCAATTTATCTTCGTAGGCTGTTAAAACTTCTTCACCTTTAGCTTCTTGATTTACTGCCTTCGCATATAATTGGAAATTCTCTTTCCAGTCACCACGTAATGTTTCTGAGAAAATTGTTGGTGCAATTTTGCTTAGTTTTGCATAATCTTTTTCTTGTCTTAGTTTGTTACCAATAATTAAATCTGGCTTTAATGAAGCGATTTTTTCAATATTAATTCCATGTTCGACACCAACTACTTCTACACCATCCATTTGATCTTTAATATGGTCATACCAAGGATCACCTGACCAAGATTGAACAGCACCTACAGGTTTAATCCCTAAAGCTAAAAGTGCTTCTGTCCCTTCATTTGTTAAAACGACAATACGTTTTGGTGTATCTTTTACTTCCGTTGTCCCCATTGCATGTTCGACACTGTAAGCAGTGCTTTCTTTTGAGCTTTCTTCCTTCTCGTTATCTTTTGAATTGCCACACGCAGCTAGAACGAAAATTGCCATCACAGCTAGCAAAACAAGTAACTTATGAAATGCTTTTTGCATCTTTTTTTCCCCCATCGTATATGATAAAATTGTCTGGTGATAATGATTATCATTTTTATTAAGAACGAAATCAATCATATTGTAAGAATTTATTACTGTCAATATAATTTTATAAAGCTAGTACATTCTATAAAAGAAAGAGTATAAATTTATGATTTTTAAAAATAGTTCTTCAAAATCTATAGCATTAATCGTCGGAACGTTCCTCTTACTTATTTGCATGGGAATAAGTATTGTATACGGCTATGCAAATACCTCCATACAAACGACGATCGAATCTTTTACCCAGTTCAATCATTCGAACGAGCATATTATTATTCAAAATGTTCGTATTCCTAGAGCATTAATTGCCACCTGTGTAGGGGCTTCCCTCGCTATTACAGGGGTACTTATGCAGACATTAACGAAAAATCCACTAGCTTCACCAGGCATTTTAGGCATCAATACTGGGGCAGGATTTGCAGTCGTATTTGCAATGATTTTCTTCCATATTTCGAGTTTACAGTCCTTAGCGTGGGTGGCATTTTTAGGAGCTGGAGTAGCTGCTCTATCAGTTTATGGCATTAGTTCATCTGGACGAGACGCCGTAACACCCGTCAAAATAACGTTAGCAGGAGCCGCTATCAGTGCCCTCTTCGCTTCTTTTACACAAGGGTTACTTGCAACGAACGAAGCAGAACTTGAGCAAGTATTGTTTTGGTTAGCGGGATCTGTACAAGGGCGAAAGCTAGAAATTTTAATATCTGTATTACCTTATTTAGTGATCGGATGGATTGCTGCCCTACTTATTTCTTCTAAAATGAATATTCTTGCTCTAGGTGATGATATAGCAAGAGGTCTAGGCTTACCACTAGGATGGATGAAATTAACAGTTGGCATTATTGTCATCTTTTTAGCAGGTAGTTCAGTTGCCATAGCTGGTCCTATTGGCTTTGTTGGCATTGTCGTACCCCATTTTGCGCGAAAGTTTGTTGGCACAGATCATCGTTGGCTTATTCCAATGGCTGCACTTTTAGGTGGCATATTATTATTAATAGCCGATGTTGCAGCACGTTATATCATAATGCCCCAAGAAGTGCCTGTTGGCGTAATGACAGCGATGATTGGTACACCATTCTTTATTTACCTTGCGCGAAAAGGTGGAAAAAAATAATGAAACAATTAAAAACAGTACGTTTATTACAAAATAAAATATCCTTCTTAGTAGATGTAAATGCTTCTAAAAAACTAACGATTATCAGCATTATCGCATTACTTGTTTTTTTCTTAAGTGCATCATTTGGTGATTCATTTATCAATCCGTTAAAAGTAATGCAAACTATTATCGGACAAGGTTCTGATTTCGATCAATTAATTATTGTTGACTTCCGACTGCCAAGAATTTTTATTGCGGCGTTTGCAGGTATGGCTTTAGCAGTGGCAGGTGCTGTATTACAAGGACTAATTAAAAACCCACTTGCTTCACCAGATATAATCGGTATTTCTGCTGGTGGCGGTGCTGCAGTCGTTGGGTTTTTAGCTATTTTCAGTGACTCCAATCATTCCTTAACAGTTAGTATTGAATGGCTACCTCTCGCAGGGTTTATCGGCGCTACACTCGTTGCATTAATTGTCTATTTATTTGCATGGAAAGACGGTGTGACACCAACTCGTCTTGTTCTAATTGGTATTGGAGTTTCAGCTTTTATGCAGGCGATTACGACTATGTTGATGATTATCGGTCCTATTTATCAAGCGAGCGAAGCGAATAAATGGATTACAGGAAGCGTCAAAAGTGCAGATTGGAATCAAGTTCAAATTATCGTTCCAATCATCATAATCCTCCTTCTTCTAACCGTCTTTATTATTCGACAGTTGAATGTCCAGGAATTAGGTGATGATACAGCTTTAAGTTTAGGACAAACAGTACAAAAAACGCGTTTCTTCTTATTACTCTTAAGTGCAAGCCTTGTAGCTTGTGCCATTTCATTTGCAGGGGCTATAGGTTTCGTCGGTTTAATGGCACCACATATTGCAAGACGCATTGTTGGTCCAACATTTGGCGTATTAATTCCAACATCCGCTGCTATCGGTGCTTTATTAGTAATGGTTGCAGATATTATTGGACGAACTGCATTTAGTCCTTTAGAAGTGCCAGCAGGAGTGTTTACCGCTGCTATCGGTGCCCCTTATTTCATCTATTTATTATTGAGAAACCCTAGAAAATAAAGGAGTCAAACTTCATGACTAAAACGTTAGAAACTAAATCACTAACACTCAACTATGGTGATGCCAATATTATTGAAAATCTTAATTTATCTATTCCTATGAATGAAATTACTGTACTTATTGGAGCAAACGGTTGCGGAAAATCAACTCTTTTACGCTCCATTGCTCGCTTACTGAAGCCTAAGCAAGGTACGGTGTTGTTAGATGGTCAAGATGTTTTTAAGTTATCCACAAAACAAGTAGCTAAAAAGCTAGCTATTTTACCTCAATCACCAGTAGCACCAGAGGGGTTAACCGTTTTACAACTTGTTAAACAAGGGCGATACCCACATCAAAGCTGGCGAAAACAATGGACAGAAGAAGATGAGGAAATTGTCTTAAACGCTTTAAAGGCAACGGGGGTCGATCATTTACGTGATAAACCAGTCGATGAGCTTTCAGGTGGTCAACGTCAACGTGCTTGGATTGCCATGACGCTAGCCCAGAATACAGATATTATTTTGCTAGATGAGCCTACCACTTACTTAGATTTAACACATCAAATTGAAATTTTAGATTTACTCTTTGAATTAAATAAACAAAACAGAACAATCGTTATGGTTTTACATGATATTAATTTGGCATGTCGTTATGCTGATCATATTATTACAGTGCGTGACCAAGGCGTTTATCAACAAGGAAAACCAGAAGAAATTATGACAACAGCTTTAGTAAAACATGTTTTCGATTTAGAATGTCAGATGACACATGATCCAATTTACGGAACGCCTTTATGTATACCTTTTAGTAAAGGGAGAAGTATTTCTTGAAATTCGTTAGAAAGCTACAAAAAAACACCCCGTAAAAGTTAGATTTTATTTCTAATTTTTACGAGGCAGTGTAATTCGCCTTGTAATGACTTCCTTGCTTTATGCTACCACATAGTAAAATCATCGCCTTAGCATCATTGTCGTTCTTCAATTAAGCTCTGGATTAGCATCTTTAAGTGGTTCTGCTGATAAAACTTTAGTTTACTACAAAAAAATCCAGACTATGACATAAGTGGAGTTAGTATTAAAACACACGTTGATATTAATACAAAGGAGATATATGTAGACGTTCTTGAATGTCAAGTGTACGAACGTTAATTTAACAACATTCGTGCCTTTCTGGTGTACTACCTAACTTAGATTTGGGAACGTTATTAGGTTTAGTTATATATACGTTATAAATCCTTGTTGCACTAAAGCCCCTGTTATTTTACTTGCCATGGTTCACAATCTTTTTTATTTAGTGGGTTCCCGAAAGATAAAAATAAAAGTTAAGGCTGCACCTAAAACATTTTGGTTATGAGTGCTTTTTTCATTCTTTAAGTTCTTAAAAAAGTAGTAAAATTTAAAAACCATAAATCTCCTAATAGCGGTACGACAAGGAAAAGCAAGCCAGCACTTAAACAAATGGGCCTATAGTACAACTAGGGTTTAAAAAATAAATCAAACTTTTTATAAAGAATTTAATCTGTCATATTAAATAAGAGCATGTTTTGATCAATTTTTTTCAAACATGCTCTTTTAGCTCTATTCTCATTTCAAGGTTGATATCCATTAATTTAATCAAACTTTATTACAAACCTACAATTGTATTTTATTCAATTAAATGGCCCTTTAATGAAAAAAAGCACTTTCTTTATTCCAGGAAAGCGCCACATGTCGCGTAAAATCAACACTACACCACAGAAAATGAAAGATCATTACGTTCTTTCATGTCTATGTTTCCAATAACTATCTCAACTTCAGATAAGTGATAAAATGTGTAGTTTCAAAATTATTTACTTCTTCATTCGGTGAGTAAAGATATATCTTATTGTCTTGTCCAAGAGCTATCTAATTTCCCTTGTTGACCTATTTTCCTTAAGTCTTTAAACGATGAAGCTCTGAAGTCAAATAGACAAAAAAAGACCGGGCAACTTTTTGCCCAGTTATTCTTATTCGTTTATAATTTCTTCATACCCAGTCATAGTATCCATATGGCTCGCAATCATGGCGATAATGGTACTTGCCTCTTCTTTTTTAAATGACAAGGTACTTTCATCTTCGAATAGTTCCCCGTCTTCTGTCCAGATTCGATTGACTCTTCGCAGAACGCCATCTCCATTAGCTCTATCTACCCCAAACTGATAGGTTACTTCAAGATTATCTTCAATTTGATAAGCCGTGACTTCCGGAGTTTCCCATTCCACATCAATTTCTTCAAGAGTAATTTCATCATCTAGAACTTCATATTCTTCTTCATCATCTACATAAAAGACTTCACTATCTTCGTCAATAAATTCATGAAAACTTTCATGAACAGCTTCAACCACATCAGTAATATCATCCAAAATAATTCTTGTAGGTTGTTGAAGCGTCATATCAAAGCTTTCTAAGTAAAATTCTTCATTATACGGATCAAAGAGGAGGGTGCAAAAGTAAACCCTGTCGTCATCTTCTGTCGAGATAAAAAATTCAATTCGGGGATGTTTTGAACCTCGATTGATATTCATATTACAGATTTGGTCATATTCTTCGCAAATCGATTTCAAATGATCTTGAAGCTCACCAGTTACTCTGTTAAACCATTCCATAGACATGTCACTACCGCCTCATTTTCTTTTTATCTAGTCATAATTTTTTTCCGTTTATTCATGCTGATTATATCCATTTATCGTGAATTATATTCTTTACAACTTAACGTGAGGACCTATTACTTACAAAGATTTGTTTTTGAAGAAAATTCCACTTATTGCACTGAATATTTTTAGTTAAATCGGGGACGATAAATCTTGTGACTTTATTTAAAAAGGAGGAAGTAAAATGGAGAAAAATACCCCAAAGCCAGATGATCGATCAGATAATGTTGAAAAGCTTCAAGATATGATGAAAAATACTAAGGAAAATATGGAAGCTGCAGAAGAAATGATGGCTTACGTTGATGAAAACGAACGAAAGGCACTTAAGCAAAAAAATGCACGTAGGGAAGAAAGTATGAGTGGTTTTCGAGAAGAGATTTTAGATGAAGCGGCTGCTCGAAAAAATGGTAACTCATAAATTTAAGTAAAGTGTCTTTTTATCCCGCGTACCAAAGTTCCTTAAATAATCAATGGGTGATGAAGAATGCCCCACTGATTAAGTTTCATTTCATGTGAATACGGGAAAAGACGGAAAATAATATATTTAATTTATAAAGCAACAGAAATTATACGGAAATAAAACGGAGAAGAGTGATACATTTACTTTTCTCCGCTTTTGAACGTTTCACAGTGGTTACTTTACATACTTTCAAACAGTAGGACGACGACTATTCAAAAGTGGAGACTTATAAATTACCGCGATATTGTTAGTCCTTATGTTATCTAAAATGTAGAGGGTTTTCGTATAAAAGGCATAGGGAAAATCAGCATATTACATGTTATCTTACTATCTCTGACGATCATCGGTTTAAAAAAATCATGTTCCAGGGGTCAAGCATCAAGCCGCTTCCACAAAATGTGAGAAAGGCTATATAGGTTTAGACAAAAAAACAAACTCTTTTGAGCTGGTTGCCGTTTTCTTCATGTTATTAATTAACTGCGTAACTTTCCCGAAACCTATACTAATTAAGAATTACAAAGATGAGTGTTGGGGATTCTTAACACTATTTCGTAGAGAGCATCAACCACTATTTATTGGGCAATCGCTCTCCGTTAGTTAAAGTATGATTCTTCACAAATTCTTGGTTATTCGTAATAGGTATAGGATTACCATATTTACCAATTTCCTCATATTGTTCAGTTAATATCTATGCTTCTTCAGCTACTTCCCTCGCTGCGGCTTTTTTATGTATAGATAACCTTAAATTGCACATATTAATATTGAGTGTATCGCACGCACTTAGCTGCGGCGCTAGTTGACAGCTGCAGCTTTTCTTCAATTTAATCCGCAACAGCTTGGCGCCAACCTATTACGCCTTAATAAAAATAAAGGTTGGCGGCTAGTACCCCCGCCATTACATGTAGATCATCCAGAAAAATAATAAGTATTTATTAAGCTTGATTAAACCGTCAAATAATTAGTTCCCCAGTATAAAACTGGGGATTTTTCAATATGACTGAGTTTCTAGGAAATATCTTTACTGCACACATAAAATCTTATTTTTAATTTAGAAGTGTTATTCAATTAAATGGCCCTATAATGGAAAAGCACTTTCCTTATTCCAGGAAAGCGCCCAATTGTTGAAGTTTATCTTTCGACTTAATCCTCTGAATTTTTAATATAAGTACTATTAATATATTTAGGTTTAAATCTCAAAATAGTTTTTATGCAGATTAAACACTCTACATATTCTTAAAGAATATATCCTATTTATTACGGACATTGTTCTCATGGTTCTATTGTTCCAACAATATAATTTACTTCTTTTTGAGAAATAGCTCTAATTACTCCAGAGGAAATTTCTGTATTCGTCAACCATCTTGATGTGTTATTATCTCTAACAAAACCTAATTGCACTTGAGAATAAGTACAATTTTCAGGAACACTTAGTGTCTTTTTAATTGTTTCTAAATTTGAACTACTACCCAAAATATGAACCAATCTCCAATTATTTGGATGTTTAGTAACTAAATTAATAATTGTAGGAAGGGCAGTAGGTGCTGTAGAATGCAACCAAGCAACAATTAAATCGACATTTCCCAGTTTTCTTATTTGTTCTTCTATCTCTAACTTCAAGTTACTTGTATTATGATAGTCTAAATATAAAGGATTAATGTTATTACATTGATTGATAAGAGAGTCCATTTTCTTCTTACTACGTCCAATTACAGTTACATAATCATAATTGATAGCTACCCAAATTGAAGTTTCCTTCAGCATTCCACTACCTCCTATAATAAGGGCATGACTCATTGAATAACCTCCTTTATTTTTGACTTTACCTAAATGAGAACAATAAAAATATCATTCTTTTGTATGAAAAAGTATTATTAATATTATTTAGTAATTAGTTGGTAATCTTCTTTTATTCAACAATATGGCCCGATTGTGGAATATCGCCTTTTAACTAAAGCCGCTATAGTTAAAAGTAAGCCCTCAAAAAATGCTCCTTTACGATATTTACTACGAATAGCCTTTATCTGAAAAAAATTTCAGACAAACGGTTATTTTGCACATGTCACTTGTATATTTTCGACCCAAAGTATGTAATCGTGAGATAATTACCCTCTCCAGATAACCCTAACTGAATAGAATAACAGAAAAAGGAGATGAAAAAATGTGTACAAATAATTCGATGTGTGGCTCTTCAAATAATAATCAGTGCACTCCACAACTTGGGCCATTTGAAGCAATTGATGCAGCATGTATTTCTTCGCCAGCAGAAATAGGGTTTGTTATCCCATTTTCCTCAGGACCATTTCCCGTTCTTTTAACATCGCTTGTTTCTGGCTTACCTAACTCAGTATTTCTTTTAGGATTCGGTTCTTCAGTTCAAATTACTGCAAGCCCAATTATTGATGTTACACTAACTGGTAATGCAAGTGCTGGATTGGGTATGGTGTGAAATACCTAGTATCTGTTTACTTAAACGATGCTTCTCCAAATTAGATAAAATTAATCGGTATAAAAAATATCATCCACACAAGCCAATGATTAGAAATTCTTTCTAATCGCCATTTCTGAAGCAAAACTAATTCTCTGGATGGTGTTCTTCCGCCACAGTATTAGTCAATCTCAGCTCGTCTATTTTTAGTATCATATCTTTTTAATTTGCTTATACCAATACATCCGTATCCTTTAAGTAAGCTGCATACACACTAATACTATAGCTTGACAATTTTTGAACATAGATTCTTTCGCAGCAACGATTGAATTAAAGCTTGATGATGAACAAGGGATTATTGCCTATATTTCCTAATAATAACAGCTTGTTGGCATTCATTTGCCTCAAGCTGTTCTTCCTTTTGACAATCATGAAACTGTTTACTACAGATTATTGCGTTTACTACCTATTAGTTTTTTAAAAGCATAAAACCTCACCACATATAGAAGGTGACTTTCTCCGTATGTTTAATTCATTCAATTTAGTGGAATAGAATGAATGTGAACATATATAGGAGGGATAAATAATGACAGTTAAATTGACAGTAGAAAACGTAGTACAGGCGAAACAAGAAGTGGAGAAATTAGAAGCGCAAGGATATCTTCGAGATAACATTTACATCTTTGCGCACTATGAAGAACGTGAAGATGATATTAACGAAGCACTGGGGACTGAAGAAGCTGGTATTAGTGAGCAAGGGTTCCTGACTTCTATGAAGAACCTGGTGAATTCCCGTGGAGATGAACTCCGCAATAAATTAGCTTCTGTCGGATTAAGTAAAGCGGAAGCTGCTCAATTCGAAGAAGAACTGGATACAGGTAAATTAGTCATAGTTGCCAATAAGTAAAAACAAACCCGGGAATCCAATCCCGGGTTTGTTTTTTTTACAAGTCCTCCTCGTATTGCTTGGACTCTGTATTCCAGATGGCCTTTCAACCAAGTCAGAATAATAACTCGTCCTTCTTTATTGTCGATGTTCTGCTCGGGAAAATTTTCATCTTCTTCATTAAAGAATCTTCTTCAACAATATACCCCGTTAATGGAAGATGGCGCATTCCTTATTAAAAGAAATGCGCCTGATTGTTTCTATAAATCATTTGTTTATTTTCATTGATTGAACTTCTTTGAGTTCTAGGTGGTTATTCCCCAACCAACCCATCATTATCTCGATCATCCATATATGGATATAACCAATGATCCCTTGTTATTGGCATACGATAGCCTGCTGCTTTTGCTTCTTTAATCGTCACGTGTCCATTTCCATCTGTATCAACGCTAGAAATATCATTATGACCATTTGAAACATTAGGCTTATTAGAACTTGTAGACTTATTTGCGTTCGTTGATTTACTTTCAGTTAATCCTAGAGATTTATTTATTTCATCAGGATTGCGGTTATCAAACTCATCTACAATTTTATTCCCTTTTATAGTGTACGTGTACTTGTAATGAGAGGGAATTTGCGTTTCTGTATTGGGATATGTAATGATTGCTTCGAAATTGGTAGCTCCACCAGCTTTACGAATAGCGTCTTCCATATATGCTTGATCACCATGTCGGTTAAGCGTACTATTTTGTGGCGTAATATTATAAGCGTTGGATACGCCACCAAGAGAATCTGCAATAATATGTCCTTCATCTAAATCGGGTCTTTCAACACCAGGAACTTTTGCTTCATCAGCGTAGTATCTGCCAGATGATGTTACGGGTTCGGTACGGTCATCTTGTAGAACAATCTCGTCAGCAATGACACGAACCAATTGACCTACCTCATTTGTAAATGCATAGTAATGGCGGCCTCCAAAGCCAATGTCCACGACGACGTTAGGCTCGCGGTGCCCTGATAAATTGCCACCATCAACTTCAATCAATTTGTATCCTTTGAATAGTTCATCTTTTGATAGCGTTACTGTTTTTTCTGTTTCACTATTATTTGTTGTTACTTTTTGTGAATCTGTTTCTTTATCTGTAACAGATAGATCTTCTACGTTCGTACAACCAACTATAAAGACGGCAGTTAAAAGTAAGATTACGTAGTTTACTTTCTTTTTCATTTTAATACTCCTTTAATATTTTTACTGAACATTCTAGAGAGAGAGCTGTCAATAATATATAAATTAACATTGTTAACCTATTTATAATAGTATAATACAATATTAATTTTATTAGAGTAGATACTTAGTACGAGTTTATTATGAATGATAAAATCCTAATAAACTATTTTTTTTGTCCTATTAAAATTAAAATAAATTACTTATTCTGCCTGCATAAACCGTTAAAAAAGCATCTGGAAATAAAACTCTATTTCCAGATGCTTTCATTTAAAGTAAAGAAGGTTGCAATCGTGTTTTTACAATGGAGTAGAAAGAGGCACTATCCTTTAATGACATGATAATGTCACACTGCCAAGCACATCGAAATCTGCTACAACTGTATCCCCTGGCTGAAAAGAAATCGCCTCAGACATCGCACCACTTAAAATAATATCGCCTTTTTTAAAGCCTTTTCCTACCTTGG
>Ga0213820_1000330_pt1 | contig 39471 bp, 45 predicted proteins | sample MC6MC0910MG_FD_179889 | JGI IMG/M metagenome (GOLD analysis project Ga0213820, IMG submission 179889) | Enriched soil aggregate microbial communities from Iowa State University, Ames, United States - MC6-MC0910-MG | ecosystem: Environmental > Terrestrial > Soil > Unclassified | place: USA: Iowa... | reverse complement strand
TTGCTCACCCGTTGCTCCTGTGACTCCTTGGATTCCCTGCTCACCCGTTGCGCCTGTAGCTCCTTGGATGCCTTGTTCACCTGTTGCTCCCGTTACGCCCTGGATTCCTTGTTCACCTGTTGCTCCTGTGACTCCTTGGATTCCCTGCTCACCCGTTGCGCCTGTTACTCCTTGTATTCCTTGCTCACCCGTTGCTCCGGTAACTCCTTGGATTCCCTGCTCACCCGTTTCTCCGGTTACTCCTGTTACGCCCTGGATTCCTTGTTCACCCGTTGCTCCTGGTACACCTTGGATTCCTCGCTCACCCGTTGCGCCTGTTACTCCTTGGATTCCCTGCTCACCCGTTGCGCCTGTGACTCCTTGGATTCCTTGGATTCCCTGCTCACCCGTTGCACCCGTTGCACCTGTTGCTCCTATTACACCCTGGATTCCTTGTGGACCGGTTGTTCCTGTTGCGCCCTGGTTACCCTGTTCACCTGTTGCCCCTGTTACGCCTTGGATGCCTTGTGGGCCGGTTGCTCCTTGAATCCCTTGTACACCCGTTGCCCCTGTCACTCCCTGGATTCCTCGTGGGCCAGTTGCTCCTGTTGCTCCTGGTACCCCCTGTGGACCAGTTGGGCCAGTTATACCTGCGGAATTTTGTGTACTATCATTAGTACCAAAGCAACCATCATCAGTGCATTTAAATCTATAAAATTTATTATTGTTTGATCCTTTATTAGCACACTCACTTAATTGACTATCGCTTATTATTCTCCCTCTATAGAAACTAAACGGCATAAAATCACCCCCTGTCTCCATTCAATGTATTCTTGAAAGAATAAATAAAATAGACAAATACCCTAGGTGTCTAATAAATAGCCCATATTCAATTTTTTAAATTTTAAGGTTTTTGTTTAAAAACTGGTAACACTCTTCTTTTTCTTTAAAACATTCATGTACGTTGTGATTTTCAATTTCGTAAAATTTCGCTGTTTTGCGAATCTTATATTTACCGATAAGGATTTCTTCATTTTCACTAAGCTGTTTTAGAGCTTCATAAATAGGGTCATTCGAAACGCCAATGATCTCATACATCGTCACATTTTCCACCTTCATCCCCCTTATCTCTCAAAGCGAAAGAAATTTCAAAATATTGTCTACATTATCCATTAACCTTATTTTGCCGTCCCATTTTGGAAAATTCAACCTGAAATTTTAACTGAATTTTTCACTTACACCTACATATCACATATCTCTGCAAAATAGCATAACTCCACCTTATGGTATAATAATCCAAAAAGTCAGACTATGATAACAAAAGGTGGAACATTACATGTTAACAGATCATCTAAATATACGAAAAATGACTGAAAGTGATTATATTTTTATGACTAAATGGCTAAGTACAAAAGAAGTTTTAGTATTTTATGGGGATGTAAATTCACCTTTTACAATGGAGCAAGTGAAAGAAAAGTATGAACCTCGCGTACGTGGCGAAAGCCCTGTTTCTTCTTTTATAGTTGAGTTAAATAATTTACCAATAGGCTATATGCAACACTACAAAATAAAAGCAGTTGATCAGAAAGCATTTGGGTATTTAGAAAATCAAATGATTTATGGCATCGATCAATTTATCGGGAATCCACAGCTGTTTAATAAAGGCTATGGCACCATAATGGTGAATCATTTTATAGATTTTATTCACAATACGACAGATGCTGAGATCATTATAGTCGATCCTGAAATTTCAAATTCAAGAGCAATAAGATGTTATGAAAAATGTGGTTTTTCTAAAGTAAAAAAAATTAATAATGAAAATAATTTTTTAATGGAAATCCATACATCTATAAGTTAAATATTACCTGCACATATCCTAAAAAACCAGAATGACTCTACATTTATATAGAGTCCATTCTGGTTTTAGATTATTCTTTTTCATTTAAATCATCTGGATAAACAATCGTATTAATCACTTCACCATTTGATTCGTTTTTAAAAATAACAGTCACTTTATATTTTTCTGGATTTACCCCATTAAATAGTTGATAGTACATACCTGTGACAGCCAAGCCAAACGAAGCAATAGAGTCAAGGCTGTTTTCGAATTCTTCTTGGTTAACAGATAATGTGAATTCAGAAAATGATTTATTGTAACTTACATCCTTAATAGAAGTAAAATCTTCGCCTGTTTTTATCTCTTCTACAGACTTAATAATCCCTTCTTCCATTTCCTTCATCATCTTTTTGTGCTCTGATTTAGACATTTTATAAGTTATAGAACCATCATCATTCTTTATCACTTCCTTGATACCCTCGTTTTTTGCTTCAGCGATAACTGTATCAATATCTTGTCCTTCTAAAAAAGAAGCCGGTATCGTTACTTCAACATTTAAAAGTCCTTTATCAACCTTTAGTGGTTCGCCATCAGATGTCTTATCAGTTGTTACTTCAGCAACATCTTCTTTCTTTCCATCCTCTTTTTGCGCATTTTGACTGCATGCTGCTAAAAAAATACTCAGCAATAATACAAATGATACTAATAATAAATTCTTCAATACTAAACCTCCTTTACATAAATATACATAAATAGGATGTAACAGACCAGTTATATTAAAAAAATTCTTCTTTCAATGTACGTTTCTACAAATAATTCAAAAATATGAAATGTACGACAGCAAGTATTCCCATTGGATAAATGATGAATCTAGAAAACGAATTTTTAAATTCATTGCGAGGATGACGCTCAAAAATTAAGTGCAATACTGCATGGATGATAAAAAATAAATCAAGTATCCAAACTAGGACTGTTTGATATTGGCTAAAAAGTAAGGACAAAATGATTATATAAAGAAAAAGGTGAATAAAAGTAAAGACTTTATAAGCCTTTGAATCTTCCATATCTTTCAAAACGATAAACAAACGCCATTCAGAGCGCCTTATAGCATCCATTTCATGCACCAGAAATAAAGAAAGGTTTACTAAAAATAGTATTAACAATAAGTTGGACATACATTACCTCCGTATAGCTTTATATTCCAATGTTACTATAAAACTACAAAATAGATCTAAAAGTAAATTGCTAATATATGGCGATATAAAGTTGAAAAGTTGAATAGCTTACTTTTCAAAAAGTATAGTTTTTGGCAAATTGGGCACTTTAGTAAGCGGAGGTGATCATGATGCCAAAAGAAAAAAAGGAACTACCGAAAGAAGAATTCGGATCTGATTTAAGTCCTGATGATTTAGATATTCGTGAAGAAAATGATTTAACAAAAGAACAAGTGAAAAATACAAATAAAGATAAAGAACAACAAAAAGAAAAATGATAATCCAATATAAACATCCCCAGTTTTGTGCTGGGGACTTCGTTTTTTTATGTTTTATTGATATTCACTTCTTAATATAGACAATATAGCAAGATCAACATATTTTCCTTTCTCCAATTCATGTTGTCTTAATACGCCTTCTTTATAAAAATTTAATTTTTCTAACAATTTTATAGAAGCCTGATTTGCCGGTTCAACTTTCGCTTCAATTTTATTCATTTTCATCGTTGTAAAGGCAAAGTGAATGATACATTGAAGGGCCTCTTTCATAACGCCCTTTCCCCAATAGCTTGGCTTTAAATCATAGCCGATCTCTATGCGATGATGTTCTTTTTCATAATTTAAAAATCCACAAGTTCCAATTACTTTTTTTGATTCCGCTTCTTCAATTACCCATCTTAAACCGGACTGTTCTTTAAAAATCGTATCATACCAATTCAACTCATCGATCGCATTATCTATCGAAATAAAAGGTGTTAAAGGCAAATATCTGGTCACTTCCTCATCCGAATACAAATCAAAAAGATCATGGCAATCATTTACTACTGCCCGTCGTAAAATAAAGCGCTTAGTTTCGAATGTTGGAAAATTAGCAAATGGTAAATCCAATTTAATACCCTCTTTCAGCATTAGTTAACAGAAAATCACAAAGCCAATAATTTATTTGAAATACCAGTTAAAGCAATTTTTATAAAGAATTCGTTCAGCAGCTGCTGAATCAAATAATTGCTGTATACAAGCTATATCTGAAAAGGCAAATGGTCTATTTGCTCGAGTTGAAGGTAAATCTGTACCGAACATTAAAGCATTCGGATCAATAGCATAAATGGATTTCAACGCATTCTTTACATCAAGACTCACTCTTCCAAAACCTGTCGCTTTCACTCGTACACCCTTTTCTACAAGTTGTAACAAATGAGGTAGTCCCTCCTCTGACAACCCTAAGTGATCAATCGAAATTGCGGGTAAGTCCTCAATAGTTGGTGCGATTTCGGGTAAATCTTTAGCATCTATATATAATTCACTGTGCCAACCAGTTAAATCATAAACACGTCGTGCAAAATAGTCGAGTTTAGATAAATCTTCGGAGCCGCCACGTTTTACATTAAATCGTAATGCGCGCACACCTTTTTGATGCAAATAAAGTATTTCATCATCCGTTACGGAAAATGGTAATTGTGTTACACCACAAAAGGCAGGACCCATTTTTTCTAAAGCATTTATTAAGGAATTTTGATCAAATCCTTGAAAAGAACCAGATACAATGGCTCCACCTACAATATTATAAGTTGAAGTTTCTTTTTGGTAATCTTCCACAACATAGCTTGGTGGAACATATCCTTGGTTTTCTGTAATAGGGTAATTAAAATCAATTATGTGGAAATGTGCATCCAATATTTTCATCTTCCCGCCTCCTTTCTCTTACGTTATCATAAGAAATCTATAATTAAAAATTATGATTATTTATTAAATCAGATAACTTTTTCTTATTACCAATACATCAAATCTATCAACAAACTGCTTACTAAATACATATTAAAAATGTTTTGTAATAATTAACTGAGCTCTTTCATCAATGTTCGCAGGTAAATCTGTTGGCGAAAAGTATTGCAAATCTAAACTTTCCCCATCTGTCATGCTTAATTTGCCATTTGTCCCTTCTGCAAGATAAACACTAATTACGTTATACACTTCATCACCATGCGGATACTTAAAATAAAGATCTTGTCCTGAAAGCAAATCAAGAAACTTAAAATTTTCAGCTCTTAGTCCAGTTTCCTCTAATAATTCTCGCTCGGCAGTTTGTTCTAGGCTTTCCGCTAGCTCCATTGCTCCGCCTGGCAACCCCCACTCTTTCGTATCAGCTCGAAGTTGAAGCAATATTTGTTTGTTCTTATTGAGGACAACAACAGTGGCACCAAATTTTCTTATGTCCTTTATATATTCAGCCATATACAATCAACACCTCACTATTAAACTTTCCGAGCAGTCAATATCGGTTGGTAATAACCTGTCTGTGACGGGAAATGCCACTCAACATCTACGAAACCAGTTGCTTCCAGTACCGTATTTATTTCTTGTCGTAACAATGCTCTGTACACTGTGCGGTAATGTTTCGTTTTCCATTCTCCGTTAATTACCTGCATAATGAATTGATTGACAGTATACGTTTTTTCGTCTTGTGCCCAATCATAAACTTGAAAAACAATTCTATTTCCATCATCTAAAATCATTGGTTGTGTGCTTGTTATTTTCTCTTTTACCAAAGCATCGTAATCTCTAATCGTTAGGATCAGTAAACCTTTTTGAAGAAGCTTTTTATGTATATTGTGAAAAGCTTTGTCCAATTCTTCATCTGTTAATAAATGTGGAATAGCATTATCCGCAGACAGAACAATATTAAATAATCCTGATACTTCCTTATTTAACGAGCGAAAGTCTGCTACTCCAAAATTTATGTTCACCCCATAACGTGCTGCTTCTTTAGCAGCTCTCTTTACTGATACAGCGCTAATATCCGTTGCAGTTACTTTATATCCGTATTTCGCCAACCCGATTGCTTGTGTTCCGATACCGCACGAACAGTCTAAGAGAGTCGTGTTATTCGTACAAGATAAGTTTAACTTGGATTGGATGAGCTTATGAAGTAGCTCACCTTGACGTGATATTGCTTCATGCCAGTTAACAAAAATAAGATGGTAATCGTCCGCCAGTTCATCATAGAAATGTAAAACAGAATCTTTCAATTAACAGTCCCCCTTAATTGTTTCGTCGAACGCTAACGCCTTGCCCACACTTTCACTTAAAAAAACAGTCTTATAAAAATAAGATTTTTTTATTATTCTTATATTAATTAATACAGTAGAAAGGTGTGTTATTGTGGCAAAAGGTTTTAAAATTGAATCACCTAAATTACCTTTAATATTAGAAAAAGCAAATTTTCAAGATATTTTTTATGAAGAAGACCCATTTTTATCACAATGTGTAATCGAAAATACGGTCATTGATAATGAATGTATCGAAAGACTTATATTATCCAAAGTCCACTTTAAAAATGTAAGATTCATTGGCGTTACGTTTCGAAAAATAGATTTAACAGATGTAGTATTTGAGAATTGTGATTTATCGAATGCAAGCTTTTGTGAAGGACTAATTCACAGAGTTACATTCGAAAACTGTAAATTATTAGGTTTAAATTTAGCAGAAGCAAATTTAGGAAATGTATCATTTAACAATTGCATTGCCAATTTATGTGACTTTTCAGACAGTCGTTTAAAACAAGTTGTATTTTATCGTTCATCACTACAAAGTGCTAATTATTTTGAATGCAACTTTACTAAGGTGTTATTTGATTACTGTGACCTGAATGATGTTGATTTTTCTCAAACATCGTTAAAAGGAATTGACATTAGCACATGTAGATTTGAACGGTTGAATGTAACGTTGGAAAGTTTAAAAGGTTGTGAAGTATCATCCGAACAAGCAGTTGGATTTGCTTCTTTATTAGGTTTAATCGTTAGAGAGTAAAATGGTTAAAATCAAAGTTTGAAGTGGGTGTTGAATAGGCAGGAAGGTAATATGAACATTATACCTTCTCCCCTCTCACGAGCTGTTTTTTGTTTAGACGTTGACTTTATTTTCATACTATCTACAGTTTTCACAAAGATGATCTTGATGAATAAAAAGAGCACGACTTGCTTATTCCTAATTCTTTCTTTAAGCATTTGCACACTACATTATTCCTCTCCCTTTAAGCGTAAAATTTCACATTCGTTTCTTTCTTTATTATATAAAAAATTTAAAACGTAATCAGAATGCGTAATAAATAATAAAATGACCAGCAGTACATCTTTCACTAACTGGTCATTTTTACTTTATTTAATTAACGAATAAATATTTGTATCAAATGCTTGATTATTTTGATGCATATAGTTTCGTAAAACGCCTTCTTTATCAAAGCCTAGTTTTTCCAATAACTTATTAGAAGAAAGATTTTCTGTAAACACAATAGCTCCTATACGCACTAAATCCATTTCTTGAAAGCCATAGGAAATAACGTTTTCTACAGCTTCCTTTGCATAGCCATGCCCCCAGCTGTTAGGGAAAAGTGCATAGCTAATATCCGCTTTTTTATGTTCAACAGACCACTCTTGAAAACCTATCGTCCCAATAATCCCCTCTTGCCCTTGTATGGCAATACCCCATTTAATGCCAACTTTGTTCTCAAAATTATGAGAAAAATTTTGGATGATTTGTTTCACTTGCTCTAAGCTCGTTAACGGCTTTTGTCCATAATGACGTAAAACGTCTGGATTAGAAAAGCAATCTAAAATCGCTTGCGCATCGTCTTCAGTCAGTTCTCTTAACACTAATCGATTCGTTTTTAATATAGGAAACATTTATTCACGCTACTTTCAACAATCGTATTTTTACCATTCTATAACTTTAACTGACTATTTTCACTACTTATTTTCCTTTTTTGTGCAATATCAATCTTATAAAAAAGTGTTGGCATCAAAAAAAGCCATTTAGTTATTCTAGATACTAAATGGCTACATGATTATATTAAGCAAATAAATGGTCAATATTCTTTATTTGCTCTCATATTCCTTCATAACTTTTAAAACGATTTTGTTATATTTTGTTATGCTAATATTTTTCACGACTAGCAATAAGAATATTGATACTAAGCAAACAAACATGGCGATATGCATGATCGTTTGCATTATATAATAGTATGACAAATAAGGTGGGGCATTTAGTAAAATGAAACCACTTGATACCATAATGAGCAGCCAGCCAGGAAGTCTTTGCACAAGAAAGTCCGTACTTTTTCGTTTCATATATTTTACCGATTTTTTGAAAGAAAAGGACATAATTTTAATATAAACAAAGCCAATAAAAGCACTTAATAAAATATTTAGAAGAGAATTCATAATAAATCATCCTCGTATATTTTCTATCTTTATCTTCATTATGATAGCTGATGGTACGTAAACTAACGTGAATATAATTTCTCTTATATTAATAAATAATCAGGCATTATTTGCTCTCATATTCTTTCATAATTTTTATAACGATTTTATTATATTTTGCTATGCTAATATTTTTCACGACTAGCAATAAAAATAATGATACAATGCAAACAAACATGGCGATTTGCATGATCATTTTCATTATATAAAACGGATAAAAAGGTAGAATAGAATAAAATATACAACCGCTTGATACCATAACGAACAGCCAGCCAGGAAGTCTTTGTGCAAGAAAGTCCGTACTTTTTCGCTCCATATACTTTACTGATTTATTGAAAACAAATGACATTAATTTAATATAAACGAATACGATGAAAGCACCCAATAAAATTTCAAGAAATGTATTCAAAACAACCACCTTAGTAATAAGTTATCGCAACGAATATTTCTCCTACATTTAGTTAAGTCTTATTTTAACAATTATCAATCACATTTCAATATTCAATCTGATAATCAGTGGAATTTCACTATTTTTTAGAAAATACTGCTAAATAAATATAGTTAGAGAATTAAGGATTTTTGTATAACCTTGTAGGTTATTGCTAAATTTTTATATTTTTTGATTCATCGCTATGTCATGTCGACTAAAAAAGCACCTCACGATAAAGTGAGATGCTTGCTATTATTGCGGTATTTCTTCCGTTATTTTGTCAAAGTCTAGAAGGTATCCACCGATTTTTGCTTTTTCTAATTCTTCCATAAATTCTTCTTTTCGTTCATTCAATCTGTCTTCAAGTGTGTTTTGATAGGCTGGAAATAGATTGTAATCTACTGGTTTCCCCATAAGTTCACCTCTTATTTTATATTTTTCATATATTATAAGATACATTGATATTTTCTGACAATTAAAAATGAAGAATATGATCAATTCGAACGATAATATTCCATACATATAGGCTTATAAGCTAATCACTCATTATACTTTTTGCCTAGTTATTATTTGAAAATAAATTTCTAGCAAATACATTTTACTGACAACAATTGTCGAATTTTTTAAAGTTCATTTAAAAGTATATGAACTCCTATCAAGTTGTTGTTATAATAATTCTATAATAAGGATATTTTTCAAATAAAAAGGAAGTAAAATAAAAAAACTTTTATTTTCTCTCTAGTATACAGGCTAATAGCTAGTAACTTTAACTTTTCCATCATAATAATAGTAGTGTAAAGCTAATTTAGCTTTGCCCTCCTGATTTGTTGGTTAGGGTCACTCTGGTCCAGTGACCCTATTTATATTATGAAAGAACATTCATTAAAAGATAGTGAGGAAGCAAGATGGAATTTTGGTTCAATATTCAAACACTCATATGGTTGTTTCCAGTTTTTTTTATTATCCACGATTTTGAAGAAATTATTTTGATAGAGAAATGGTTACATAATCATCGTCATAAGATCTATAAACGATTACCATACCCATTGGCTGATCGAATTGTGAAACAGTTTTCTATGACTACTGCTCAATTTGCAGTAGCAGTTATCGTTGTTTTTATCATTGTCAGTGGGGCTACAATTGCAGCTAGTCAGTATTTATATAATGGTAACGTTATGAAACTTTATTTTTTCATCGTTGTTACTTTAGTATTTTTTATTCATGCTTTTACGCATATTGGACAAACGATTTTATTTCAATCGATTACTCCTGGCTCTGTAACGTCATTATTCGTGATTATTCCATATAGCATTCTGTTATATAGCTCGTTATTTAGTCAGAAAATCATTACTTGGCAAATGATTTTTAATTGTTTACCTTTTGTTCTATTATTTTTTCCAATAGTTTTAACAGCCCAATGGCTAGGAAAAAAGGTTATTTAATTATTAGGTCAGCTACCATAGGCATGACTATCTGTGTTATGTGGTAGCGCTTCTTCCCACTTTAGCCTTGATAAGTGAAGATTACTCTATTTTACATATTTCAAATGTTTTTTAACAAATGCAACGATATATTGCACTTCTTCTTCTGTCATATTTACTAACTGACAAACTCTGCGTAGTTTTGCAGGCGACTTCAATTGTTCTCGTACTTTATCAATCAACATATATTTACACTTTCGTGGATTCACATAATCTCTAATTTGCTTATAACGAGCGTAAGCATAGCGAGCAAATGCATTTAACATTTCCCGTTCATAATCTTCACGTTCTACATGCATGACAACTTCGTCAATTTCATCAGTCTCAAATATCCAAGAGCCGTCTGTCAATTGCATATCATCACCTCTTTCTTTATTAAAAGGCATGTTGCCTTCAATGCCCCTTCTCTTTCCTTCAGCACCAACATACCTTCACCCATACTTATTAAATGCACAATAAAAAGCCACACCTAGATAGATGTGACTCCTTTGAAAAATTTATTTTGAATGCCTGTTTGGAAAAAGGGATGAACGACTTTTTTAGACTTAAATCACAACTCAGTAGGTAGTATTCTTTCAAAGTGACAGTAATATGAACCGTCGTTGAGCTTAACAAGTACTTGTCCCTTCTAATTCTTGCACTCCTCTTGGACTGTTCGTACGCCTATTACGCTGCGGTTTAAATTGATAACGAATGAATAAAAGGACTAGCCCCCTCATCCATATTACATAATTGCATTCCTGTGCGGGATGAATTTCTTTTAGTAGTGTTGTGATTCATTTGATGGTTAACAAAAATTAAACGACTTTGTTATTTCTGATCGTCCTTTTTATCATCGTTATCCTTTTTCAACTGCGCAAAAGCATTGATTAAAAACTTTGGTACGCGTATTCCTAACTTCCCTAAGTTTTCAATAATACTAATTCCCTCCATACCAATTAAAAATAGAATCATCGCATCGCGCATGAAATTTCCACTTTCTGTAGCATTATCCAATTGTACAGCTGCTATGACCATTAATATCATCGCTGTTTTTTTCAATAATCCTTTAAACGTTTTACGAGAATCTATATCCTTTATTAGCCATCCAACCATTAATCCTAATATTAAATCGATGGCCATTAATATTGTTAAAGATGTTACCAATTCATCTACACCGCCAATTAGATAGACAATTAATGCGGTCGTACCACCTATGAACGATGCCCAAAGTGTATTGGTTTCCAGATTATCACCTACTTTCTTATCGAAGTCCCCCACACAGGTGATAGCAGAAGGCGTCAAAACTACTTTATTATCCTAAAGTCCTTTTCTCGGATATTAGCAATCACAGCCTTCATACTTCTAGCATATTCAATTGCTTGAACAGTGAACGTTCACAATAATACAGAAGGAACGTCCATTCCGTATATATTTTTAATTAGTAAATTATGTATCTATTCGCACTATCGCTAAGTGCTACTGTTTGCTTGTTACGCCTCTTAATCCATTTTAAATATTTGATATAATATTACCATTATAGTAAAATATTAGAAGTTTACTATATAAAAAATTGGAGGCTATAAAGATGCAAATGATTATGGCTACACTAAATGAAGTTCCGCAAATCGAAATTTTATATGAAGAACTTTTTATCGAAATGTCCAAGTTACAACCAAAGTACATACAACCTGCTAAACAAGATGTAGCATTTATTCGCAATACGATTCACAATCAAGAGTCAGATATTTTACTTGCAAAATTACATAATGAAATCGTAGGCTTTTTGCTTATCCAAGAAACGATGACACCTCCTTATTCATGTATTGTTAAACATAAATATGCCTTTATCATCGATATTATTGTTGGGAGTCAATATCAAAGCCAAGGAATCGGTTCAGCTTTGCTAAGTGAAGCAAAAAAGTGGGCGGAAAATCGCCAATTAGATTACTTGGAATTAAACGTTTTAGCTGAAAACATTGGTGCCATTACTTTATATGAAAAACAAGGGTTCCAAGGTATGAATCATACAATGCGATTTGAATTGGAATAATAAATAAACATTCTTTAGATGGAACGGCAACAGTGAATTTTTGCTTATGAGTCTGTTTGTGCTATAATAAGCTTACTGACAAACCAAAAAGGTAACCAATGTGAAGCTGTAGCGTATTATTGCGCTGCAGCTTTTTTTATAAATTAAAAAAATCAACATTGGGATAAATACCCCTCCGCATTTCCACAATGAACATATTATAAAGTTGAAGGAAGGAGGAATGTTTCATGGGATACTACGGAAATGCAGGGAATTGGAACAATAATTTTTATGGTGGATATAACTATGGCGGTGGATGCAACTACGGTGGTGGATGTAACTATGGCGGCGGCGACAATTACTATGGCGGCGGCAATGGCTCAGCATTCGCACTAATCGTTGTACTGTTTATTCTGTTAATTATCGTCGGTACAGCTTTCTTACATTAAGCTCTAATAAGACTTTAATGAAATGACCAGTTGCTTCTACACTCCTATCAATACCAAAGGGTCGCTTCCCCCAAGCGACCCTTTTAAATTGCTTTAAAGCGTTATTTTACATATTAGTGGCCTTAAACAGCAAAGGTGAAGCTTAATAAAAAACATAAAATAAGTATAACTATATGGGTATTCGCAAATAGTATGAATGGTGTGATAACGCCCATTAACTACGATGGAGGGATTTTGGATGAACAATATTCGAGAAGGTTTAATCCCAACTATTTTAGGTTCTGCTGTTACGGCTGCTGGCTATGCTTTAAAGCAAAAAAGTGGTTCTAACAAAATGATTGCGAACACTGTCTTTGGATTCGGGTTAGCACATATTGTGTTAGGAGCAATAGACCTTGTAGAACATCGTCGTTAAGTATTGAAGAGCACATTTTTGTGCTCTTCTTTTGTTAATATATTGGAATACCTACATTTCAGTGCGATATTGATTGTGATTAGGTTCAAATAAACGCTCTTGGGTGCTTCTGACCACTGCAAAATGATCTACATTATAATGACCGTGTAGCGTTTCATTGTGATGGGCAATAATTTGCTCGGCTGAAAGTGTGTCTGAATCCGTAGTTGAATGTCCATCCGCCACTAACGTAACATCAAAGCCTTGAATTGTTGCTGTCCGTACTGCGCTATCAATACAATGCTCTGTTTTACAGCCCATGATGACTAAATGATTAACATTCTCATCTTTTAAATATTGCAGCAATTCTGTTTGATAAAACGCATTTGTCGCTTTTTTATCTATAAATATTGCACTATGTGTTGGTAGATTGATGTCATTGTGAACTTGGAAGCCTGCCCCTTGACCATTTGCTACATCCTTATCTCGAACAAAAATAATGAAAGCATTCGCTAATAGTGCTTGTTGAATAACAAAATTAATATTTTCAAGCAATGTTTCTTTCTTAAATACTGCTTTTTCTTGATCATTTCCATCCATTAATTCCTGTTGAGCATCGATAATTAGTAAAGCTTGCTTCAATAAATCCCCTCATCTCATTATAGTAAATTTAAATTATTCCATTAATTACTATAATATATAAACATTACACTTGAACAGTAAAACCTCGAAAAGTGCTTTCTTTTGCACGAATCGAGGTGTTTGTTTGTTCTTATTTATTTTCTTCCATTTTTTTATTTGCCTTTTGTACTTCCAGCAATTCAGATACTGTGACAAATTTATATCCTTGCTTTTCAAGTTCCGCTAAAATTTTTTCTAATGCTTTGACCGTTTGTCTACGGTCTCCTCCCCCATCATGAAACAGGACGATATTCCCTTCCTTAGCACCTTTTAATACCGTATTCACGATTTTATGAACGCCGGGGCTTTTCCAGTCCATAGTATCCTGATGCCAAGACCACATCACGACTTTGTAGCCCTCTTTTGCTACGGCTTCAATCATACCATCCGTATATTGGCCTTCTACAGGACGAAAGAGTGTCGGCGTATAGCCTGTTATACCATATATCGTATCGTGTGTTTGTTTAATTTCCTTAAGTAAATTAGGCACATTCGTCCTTAACGGGTGGGTATATGTGTGAATGGCTAATTCATGCCCTTCTTCATACATTCGTTGCACTACTTCTGAATTTTTTTCTGCATTTTCCCCAACGATAAAAAATGTTGATTTTGCCTGATATTTGGCTAATATATCTAAAATTTCTGGCGTGTATTTTTTATGAGGACCATCATCAAAGGTTAACGCGATAATTTTTTCCTTTGTTTTTATTTCCCATAAAATTTGCCCTGCTTCTTCATAATACTTTCTTCCTTTATCAGCAGAGAAACGTTCACTCATAAAAAATACAGATACCACTACAAAGCAAATAGGCATTATATACAGCATAAACTTTTTCAAACATCTTCACTTCCCAGAAAAAATATTTAGTACTTTATTATTTGTTGATTTGTTTAAAAAATGCTTTTGATTTTGAATTATTAACTGCCATCTGAAGTATAAAAAAACAACTTGGTTGCCATAATAACGTTAAAGCCATGAATCTCCCTAAATTTTTTTCTTTGATGCTGTAGTGACTCACTACAGCCTTTTTTATGCAAAAATTCAGAACACGGAGCAGAAGCAAGTCACAACCGTCTCCACTTCAACGAAAAAATACCTCAAGAGCTTTTCATCTCTTGAGGTATGTCGACAAGCTTTTGCCTATATATCATTTTGCTTTTGCACTTTCGAAATTGTGATGCCATCACCGATTGGAATGAGGATAGATTTTAATTGTGGGTGATTAGCTACAGTATCATTAAATTCCTTCATTAATGCTGTATAACGCTTTGGTTGGAAGCTCTGATCCGCTACACTACCGCCCGCAAGGACGTTATCAGAAACGATTAATGCCCCTTCCTCCGCAAGTAAAATACATTCATTTAAGTAATGTTTATAATTTTCTTTATCCGCATCAATAAAGAAAAAATCAAAACGTTTTTGATGTTCTTTTAATTTTGCAAGGCTTTGTAGAGCTGCTCCAGTCATATAAGTTACTTGGGCAGCAAAGCCCGCTTTAGCTAAATTTTGTGCTGCTACTGTTGCGTATTGCTTATCTAATTCCAGTGAAGTTAATTTCCCACTACTGCCAAAACCTCTCGCCAGACATATTCCACTATAGCCACCAAGTGCGCCTATTTCTAAAACATTTTGTGCGCCGGAAATCGAAACAAGCATTGTTAATAGCTTCCCAGAGGATGGTGAAACGGAAATGGAAGGCATGCCATTCTCTTCAATAGTTGAAATAACTTTTTCCAATAAAGCATCTTGCTGATAAAAAGTTGAATCGATGTAGTGATTAATTTGTTTCATTCAGATCTTTACCTTCCGCTTCAAGCTCCAAAGATTGTTTATGATGGTTAATGCCATTGTCCTCGTCATTTATCGTATCCATTGTTTCACCTTCTTGAATTTCAAATAATTGGATATATTCATTAATAATCATATCCATTGCTTTCAATTCCCCAATAAGAATTTGTTGAATCGATTGAAACTCTGGTTGCTCTAATTGCTGTTTAATTGTCGCACGCTTTAGATTCATTGTTTCTAAAAAAGCAATAGCTCTTCCTCTTCGGAACGTTTTAGGTCCTCGATGGTGGGCACCATCTTTTCCTCTATGTCGGTCCCCTCGATGATGGCCGCCTCTAGTATATTCCTTCAATTCTTCTCTGCGCATAGCTAGTTCCTCCTTCTTATGTATACAAACGTATACAAATCGATTACTAAATAAATTGTATACATTTGTATACACTTTGTCAATTATCGCTCTCTACATTTTATTAACGTGAAAAACACACTAGCATTAACAATAATTTGTTAACACTAGTGTGTTTTATTAATAAGCAATACCGACTCTTGCTTTGACATATTCTGTACTTTGAATTTGTTTGTACGCAAAGTGTGCCGTATCAGCTACTGATATTTCCGTTCCACCTTCGGGTAAAAAATCTCTTTCTACTCGATAGTTTCCCATATATGGACCATCCGGTAAATAGGTTGGGCAAACAATTGTCCAATCCATATTTGATTGTGCCAATAATTTATAAACATTGTGATGTTCTTGTGCTGCAGTGGTTGACTTTCGCTTTGATTCACTGGACTGATAACGAAGTACACTTGGTGTTAGCCGACTTTGTAAAATGCCAGCTGTGCCTACTGTAATAATACGTTTCAATTTTACTTTTTGCATCGCTTGTAAAATAAGTGGCAAGCTTTCTGAAAGTGTTGTTGTACCATCCGTATTTAAAGCACTAATGACAACATCTCCTGCAGCGATAGCAGATTCAATGTCCTTTTTGTTTAATACATTGCCTTGCATAACTTGTAGATTTTTATCGGAAATGTGCAATTTACTTGGTGTTCGTACAAATGCGATGACTTGATGACCATCGTTTAGTGCGTATGAAACAATACGGCTACCTACACGTCCAGTTGCACCTAAAACTAAAATATTCAGTTTTATCACGCCTTTCTATGTGATTATAACATAGACTTTTTTCAGCGCACTGTGAAATGACATATGACGTAGCTATACAAAATCAATTTACATCCGAAAGTTGTACATCGACAATAAACAATTTAAAGTTATTTTTACTGGCAATTTCCCTTACTATTTCTTGGATTTTGCTCTCCGTACTGCTATCAAGTTTTTTTAAATTATGTAATTGTATTGTAATAATCTGATTATTAGATGAGTCAATTAAATATTCAATCGTGCTATCGGGATGATAGCCTTCTGCTCTTAAAGCGACAAGTATTTTTTTTGTTAACTGCGTACTTTGCAATTTTTGTGCGATGTCCTCAGCTCCACTTTGAGGACCGTTGCTTTCGGATAAATGTGCTGTAGGTGACGGTTGATTTTTCAAATAAATTGCAGTGATTACCGTTAATACTATCATTAAATAAAAAATATTTTTTAGTCTTTTATGCATATTTGAACATTCTCCTTTTTAGTAGACTAAGAAGCTTTAATGATTGGTTATATCTACTGTGCCAATGCTTTGGTTTAAACGCACAAACGATATATCAGCAATTCCCACTATACTTTCATTCCCTTCAGTTAGGTAAATATATTATATTTTTATTTTTATATATTATTTATTTTAATTCTATTTAGTAGGACATATTACCAGTTCAATACTATTCCATTTCATAGATTAGTAATGTAAGGCAAGCGCGCGCATTACAAAAAACTAACAAAAGGGAGATTAAAAATATGGAAGATAATAGATATTGCAAACATATGAATTGGAATCATTGCGAAGGTGAAAAGAAAGGCTTTGAACATAAAGAAAAATGCCATAAACATGATGACTGTAAACACAAGCATCACCATTGCTCTTGCAAAGAAGAGAAGCACTGTTGGAAAGAAGAAAAACATTGTTGGAAAGAAGACAAAGATGAATGCAAAAACAAACATCACTGTAAAGGTTGTATTTGCCACTTACTAAAATGCTTTGAAATAGGTACTACAGTAGATGTTTATTTGTCCAGTGGAGGTAGCTTCCTAGGAGTTGTTTTCATTAAATTAGATAATCGAAATTGCTGTGCATATTTCGTTGAAGCTGGAGCAGCTGCTGAACCTATTATCATTGATTGCCAAAAAATTGATGCAATCAGACGCATTTCTAGAGCATAGCTAATGTCATTGGTCCAATAAGATAGGATAAAGCATCTGTTTACTATTTACGGATAGTTTACAGATGCTTTTCTTATTAATATCGTCTATCCATTGACAATTACTTTTACGACTGGTTCTAGTTTTCCTATAAACGCATCTCCTACATAGTCTACATCAATTATTACTGCTCTTGGTTCAAAGCGTTGTATACTATCAATTATGCGAGCGGTATTACGTCTCTTTGCAATATGAAAGGGTATTGCACGTACCATTTTCCTGTCCCTCTGCCTTTTATCAGGGTAAGACATGACAAATGTAGATAAAATATAAGCTACATTTTGCAATACTTTATCAACGCCTGTAGCACTAAAATCGATATTACTCGTTGCCGTCACTTGATGTGTCATCCAATCAACCTTTCTCAACCTGGGGTACAAATGAAGTTCTTTCTATTTGATAAGACTGTTTTTGAACATGGTATTAGTCTTAGGAACACTTAGTTATGTATGCCACAACTGCAAAATATATGAAAGTTGTTATGAATAGCAGCCTTGTGCAGCATTATCTTGTAAACACATAATAAATGACATATAACCAGCTAAAGCAACCGTGAATGATCGCCCACAACACAGAATGGTGAACACTCCAAGATATTGTAATGGCTAGAACTGCACCAAATCCTATTCCGTTTTTTACTACAGAGTTATTTTCCATTTTACGCACCCCTCTGTTTGTCCTTGCCGTGTATACATAACGATTAATTTTTATTTTTAATCCCCCTTTTAAAGATCATGTAATTTGACTCACTTATATCACTCCTATGCTAATAAAACATCATATGTTTTAAAAGGCGTGACCATCCTGCGTTTTCATATAAAATTCTTCTATTATTTTTTTCCTGTATAGTCTGCAAAAAATTTCGTCACCTCATTTTTATACCCCACTCCAATTATTTTACACCTTTATTTTATGTATTTACAAATATTGTAATATATGAAATTTACTGAGTGGATAGAAGGTATTCATTTCTCTATATGTTTATGTCTTTACGGTCGTGGGGATAATTAGGAAAAGGACGTGGGTAGATTGAAATGGTTATTAATTGTCTTGAGTATAATTGTCCCTCTAGTCATGCTATTGCTCCAAAATAAAAGCAAGATCGCACGCACAGCGTTTAACGTTCTTGCAGTGTTGGCAACCATTATTTTTGGAGGCATCGCTTCTACATCTATTTATCAAATCATTGTCGATGATGCCGTCTTTATGACAACGATTCATGCCATTTTTTTAAACCCCTTATTTTTAGTTACAGGTGCTTACATTGGTGTTTACATGCTCTACAGGCTTTTGTTATGGACATGGGAAGAAAAATAACGGGTAGCAGAATTTATATACTATTCCGCATCGAGGTATCATTTTGAACAATAAAAAAAGAAGCATCCCAAAAGGATGCTTCTTTTTTGCTCAAACAAATGTTAAATTAAAGTTTAACGATGTTTTTAGCTTGTGGTCCGCGGTTACCGTCTTCCACTTCAAATTCAACTTTTTGACCTTCGTCAAGTGATTTGAAACCTTCGCCTTGAATCGCTGAGAAGTGAGCGAATACGTCTGCTTCACCTTCAACTTCGATGAATCCAAAACCTTTTTCTGCGTTAAACCATTTTACTGTACCTTGTTTCATAATAAGAAACCTCCAAAAAATAAATTAATAAACAATTTCTTCAAAAAAAAAATTCACCTATTATAAAAAGTACCGAACAACACGATTACTTTTTGTAATAGGTGAATTCAATATTTTAAATCAAGAAATCTTTTTATTAATTTCATTATATACGAAATCATACCAATTGTCTAGAGAAACTTTCATATACCGTTTAATTGCTCACTCAATACTAGCTACTGCACTTGGCGACAACTACAATCTACAATATGATCATTCACCATTCCTACTGCTTGCATAAAGGAATAACAAATCGTACTGCCCACAAATTTAAAGCCATCTTTTTTTAACTGTTTACTCATGCGATCACTAAGCTCTGTTGTTGCAGGTACTTCCGCTATTGATGCCCAGTTATTCACAATTGGCTGATGATCTACAAATGACCATATGTAATTTGAAAATGAGCCATGCTGTTGTTGCATTCGTAAAAATGCTTGTGCATTTGTTACCACACTGGCTATTTTTAGTTTATTGCGGACAATACGCTGGTCCTCTTTCAATGCTGCCAGCTTATCCTCTGTATAAGATATAATTTTAGCCGCATTAAATTGGTCAAAAGCATCACGGTAGCCTTCTCTTTTTTGCAAAATCGTCCACCAACTAAGTCCTGCTTGTGCTCCCTCTAGACACAGCATTTCAAAGAGATGCTGATCATCATAATTTGGCACCCCCCATTCTTTGTCATGATACTCTACATATAATGGTTCATTAAGCTTTACCCACTCACATCTTTTCATTTATACAACCTCCGTTATTTGTTATTTAGACGCTATTACAGAAATCCAGCCTTTTCTTGCATGTTCTTGTATCATAATGGATTGAAAACCTATACTTTGCAATAGCTGCTTTAATTGTTCATTCGTTTTATAATCCTTTCTATGATAATTGATTTTGTATATCTCTGACATCATAACAAATTGACCACCATGCTTTAATACTCTATATACTTCTTGTACATCACTTGCTAAATCAGACCAAAAATAATGTGTTTGGCATGCCGTTATCAGATCAAAAAAAGCGTCAGGATATGGAATATTTGCAACACTTGCTTGCGATACAATAACCTTACCAGCGGCTACTTCATAGCGATTTACTCTAATCGTATCGTTTACCGCTTGTTCAGAAAAATCGATTCCATGAATCTTTCCATGATGGTTTATATTAGATAATGCTTGAATGGTTCTTCCGCCGCCACATCCAATATCTAAAACAATATCTCCATCTTTCATAAGCCCACTGTTCATTAACCAATTCGTCATTCCACGATGCGCTACATTCATAATACGTAACATAACGGAACCAATCAATCCACTTGGTTGTTTTGCCTGTTCAATTAGTTTTTGTAATATAGTCACCTGCATTCCCCCTTTTTGTTATTTTCTACGTTCAAACATTTTTAAAGTTTCATATTTTTCCAATTAAGGAAGTAAGTTGGTTGATTCTGTGACAATACGAAAAAAATCACAACGTTATATTTCATAACACTGTGACTTCTTCCAACTAAATATATTTTTGATGCAAACCTTAGATTTGGTCTCCATGATATCGTTTATTTATTCTATACTATAAGCCAAGACAAATTTTTCAGTCCTTCGACAAAAATGGCCCATTATTAATTTAAATATGTATTGTTTGAAGTATTTCGTTCGCGCTCATCTATTACTAGATGGATAATAAATGCTAGCTGTTGTTCAATTCGCAGATTATTTTGATGAAATATATCAGCTATTGCTCTTTTTTGGCTGTCTGCTAATTCAACCTTATTTAGCCTCATCATAATTTCTTCTTTCGAAAGCCCAAACATCTTTTCTCACCTCATTTCAATTCCAAAAATATTTCATTATTCCAATAACATTATTAAAAGTTCTAAGACAGAAGTCATGCATTATTATTAATGCACCATTTTTACTAATTATAGGATATAACATACAAAATAAGCAATCTAAAAACTAAATTTTCTAACAATATTTTCTGCTATTTAAGGTGCTATTATTATATTGTATATAATATTACAAATATTTTAATGTTGAATTCCAATAAGATTACAAGGTTTTCTAACATAATAACTTTACCTACTAACGATTAAATGTAATGCAATGCATGTCGAATATCAGTAATCTTTGTAAATATTTTGCATAAAACGCTTGTAACCTTCTTGTTTTTTCTCTCGCAAGATCTTTTCGTGCTTTTAAGTAATGGTCACTAATCGATTTTAACATGCCAATTCAGGACTTTAGTTATTTTTTATTGCATATCAATTTATTGAGAAGAAAAAAGTAATTTCAATAAATTGAAACTACTCATTTTCCATCTCTGCCATCAGCACGTGTATAGATTGTATCGACCATTTGCTGTATTTTTTCTTTTGTTGTTTGTAAATCTGTCTGGATAATTCTTGAAGTAGCATCTTGTTGGCACTTTCCTACGTTTACTAACCCTCGAATATATAGCTGACTTTGCTCCTGCACAACAGCTACGGTTTTAACATCAGTTAAACGGTTATGACTGATTTCAAGTAGCGATTGGTTGGTCATTGCCAAAAATGTTCGCTCCATTTCTCCAACCTCACAATTTTCAATACGCCCCATTGTCTTATCACTCCAAAAAATCGAATAAGGGCTTTGCGGACAATAGGAAAAATTGCTATCTTTTACTTCTACGATTGCATCAATACACGTAATACCATTCCCAACAATATGACTAAACGTACAATTATTTGCAAATAGACGCGCATTCGTAATATAAATCTGGTGGCTCTTTACGTGCTGTATGTGCGAGTTTTTTACGGTAATCTTTGCATGGTCATTGCCATAAATTCCACCTGCCTCTCCAAATTGTAGATTGCATTGATTAAGGACAAGTCCACTTGCATCGACAATCATATGAAAATGGCTATGGTGTTGAATATGACATTCAGTCATATCAACATCGGCTTCATTGAAAATAGTGACCCCTGATGTAGCACCCTTCGTGATATGACATTTACGAATTTCAGCTTTACTGTTTTCAATAAACAACTGTGGTTTTATATTCTCAAGGAACCGACAATCATAGATGACAGCCTTTGATTTTTCTCCTAAATACACTCCATTCATTTGACTAGAAGCAATGGTACTATCTGTCGCTATTAGCTCGCTTTCATGGACAACAATATTTGTTCCTACATGATGTTTTATGTCACATTGATCCATCGTTAGTTTAGCACCATTAAATATTTGAATGCCCAAATCTTGGCCTTCGTGAATAACTGTATTTACAAGTGAAATAGTGCTTGATGCTGCCACAATTTGCGCCTTTTCGTGCCCATAAAATTCACAATCCTCTATCGTCATTTTCACATTCCGTATAGCGAAGATGCCATTCATGCCGCCTTCTAACAACATACATTTTAATAATGAAATGTCGCTATTTTGAATAATGATTTGTGCTTTCGTATGATGTTGAATTGTAGACTCCATCATCATCACACTTGAACCATTATCAATGCGGATGCCAAATTGATTAATAGGGCTAGCTATGATATCAACATTTTTCATCATTAACGTGCCAAATTTTACGGTTACTTGCGTATTCACCATTTGCTGCTCAATTATACAATTTTCAAGCTGTAAATCTCCTTTACTATAAATGCCCTGTCCTTTGCTAAAACGGAGATTTCGCATTTCCACATGTGTTTGGAAACGGATAAATACAGCACCACTAATGGTGACATCCCCCTTACCATAAAGCGTCAATTTTTTTGAAATCTCTATACTTTCTTCGTAGACGCCATCCCTAATCTCAATTGAATCTCCAACTTCAGCATCTTGTAACGCCTGATTAATGCTTTGATAACGATGCATAATGCTTTTTTTTACAATGAGCGTTGCCAACCCCATACCTCCTGTCTTAAACGAATGGCCTTCGTTTGCCATTCATCCTATTTATATACCTAGTGAACTTCCTATTATTCAATTTTGACTAAATTCTTTACAATTTACTGGTTACTGAATGGCAATGGACTGATTCTTAATAATGGTTCATTTATTTAATGGATATAAAAAAACCAGCAATAGAGCGATCCAATCGCCTATTGCTGGTTTTTTGTTATCATTATTTTTTTCGTTTCATGTAGAAAATGGCAAGTACTGCCGCGACAAGTGCAATAACTGCAACAATCCATAAGGTGCTGGCGCTTGAGGAAGTGTCAGTTCCTTCATTGTTTTGCTGTTCATCTCGCGGTGTTGCAGCGCCTTCATACTTATGTGGTGTTTCTTCAGCAGTTGTTTGTGTAGCCGAAGCAATTTGAATGTATTGTAATGTCGGTGTCGTGGATGGCTGTTCCTCATGTCCATCATGGTGACCACCACTAGTCGTCAAAATAGATTTTTCTAATTGTTGCCCAATCCAGCTTTTCGGGTCAGTTGAATCGGCAAAAATACGTGGATGACCTGATAGCATATAGGTTTTGCCTTCAATGACAATGCCCATAGCATCACCTGTTACAACATCTTCGATTGTTCCAGTTGGGCCATATGAAAAACCACCCATTTGTAGTAAAGTGTGACCGCCCATATCCATATCTAAGTTAGCTGTTAGAAAGGCAATATACTCTTCCTTCGTTAACGTTGCATCAGGATTTTCAAATTCATATTTATTATGCAGTAATGCCGTATTGATTTCTTTATACGTAATATCTCCATCTAGCGAAGAAACATATTCTTCGTTTTTTGCTGCTTGCGCAAGCTCTTCCACTGTTGCCCCTTCAAGACCAAAAAAAGCGCCAGTCCATGCTGCAAAGTCTTTTCGCGATAAGTTCTCTGAAGGGTTCAATGCCATGTCCACGCCATTATAACCAATAAGTCCAGTACTTTGAAGAATCATCATCTCTTTAATATTGGTTGCAGTTGCCGCAACATCCGAATAAACCATACTTTTATCCATCGTATGCGCATAGGCTGCTGCTGGCGCCATCATTAATGCACACATTACGATCATTAGTATATATTTTCTCATTTTTACTCCACCTTCCATTCCATAGTATAGCTGTTAATTGTGATGGAAGTATGAAATCCGATAGCTTTCATACAATTTTGATCAGTACATATCATCTCAAAAATAAATAACCAGTAATATAGCAAATGAATTGCCTATTACTGGTTATTAAGCGCTTTATTTTTTACGTTTGATGAAGAAAAATGCTAGTACTACTGAGACTACTACAATGACTGCGACAAGCCATAATGTGCTAGAACTTGCTCCTGTTGTGTCGGCTGCTGCGCTATCTTTAGCTGTATTTTTTGTTTCTTGTTGTTGGGATTGTTCTGTAACCTGCTGTGTTGGTGAGGCGATTTGAATATATTGGAGCGTTGATGTATCGGACTGTTGTTCTTCATGTCCGTGATGATCGCCTGTGCCGTGACCATGATCATCAGTCGACTCCTCTTCATGATCATGCGCATCACTTGTTCCATGAACATGATCATGACTATGATTATCATTCATCGTAACAATCGATTTTTCTAAGTTTTGTCCAATCCAGCTGTTCGGGTCTGTTGAATCGGCAAATAGACGAACATGACCAGATAGTCTATATGTTTTTCCTTCCACTATTATCGCCAAATCATCACCAGTTACAACATCTTCAATTTTCCCAGTTGGACCATGCGAAAAACCGCCCATTTGAAGTAACGTACTGCCGTTTATAGCTACATCTAAATTTTCCGTTAAAAAAATAATATAGTCATCTTTTGTGAGCGTTGCCTCTGGCATGTCCAATTCCAACTTCTGTTGGAATAACGCAGCGTTTATTTCTTTATAGGTTATATCTCCTTCTAAAGTAGAGATATAGTGATGATTATGTGCGGCGAGTGCAAGTTCCTCTACTGTCGACCCCTCTAGACCTAAATAGCCTCCTAGCCAAGCAGCAAAATCTTTTCGTGATAGATTTTCTGTTCGGTTCAACTTCATATCGACGCCATTATATCCAAGCAGCCCAATACTATGAAGAACCATTATTTCCTGTAAATAAGGAGCAGTAGCTGAAATATCTGAATAAAGCATACTTTTATCCATTGGATGTGCATAAGCTACTGCAGGACTAATCAACAAGCCAAGCATCAATAGCAAGCGTATTATTTTTTTCAAATTTTCCACCTCCTATTTTGAAGTATAAATAGTAGGTGTGATAAAAGTTTGAAATATTTATGAAAAGGCAGTTACATTTTCTCTCTAGCATCTACATCAGCAATTGTTTAATGGGTATGTGTTGACTACTCATAGACGTTTCCGATTTACTTTCGCTCTATTTCATAATCTATCCGTAAAAAGGGCAACCCAAAAATACGCATCGTATGGACAGCTGTTAAAGTCGTGCTATTTTTAGCAGTTATAATAAAATGTTCGTTTAATGGTAATCTCAATACAAAGTGTCTCAATGCTAAATAAATACCTGCATCTACTGTTTGTGAACTCGTTATATGTAATTCTCCCTCTTTTTCGTACACATGTAAAATACCAACCATTGTGGAAAAAGGAAGCGGTAAAGCAATATTCATATAGGTTGTTTGCGCTGTTGTATGTTGAGAATAAATAGCCACAAATGTCGTTTGACCGGCAATTTTACGAATCCACGCACGCGGAGCATGCCGACCATCCATTTGCTCATCAACTTTGACAATCACACCATCCATGTTAACCCATTTTTTCGAAAATGGTAAATTAAGTTGCTGCATCTGGCGACTTATACCTTTGTAAAGTAATGCAAATGGTTTAAACCATAATTGCCATTGTATGGAAGCATTCAAACGATAATCATTTGTATGTTCATAAAAATGTGGGATGACGTGTGGAAGCTTTTGGGTATCGACAAAATCTTGAAGTGCATCAACTAAACCGGTATGTGGCTCACCTATTGTCTGAAGCTTCCCTCTTATCTGACTTACCGGAAATGTAAACGGTTGATGATTAGATGGAGGTACTTCGATTCCCCATGCGACTACGCCGACCAATCCAAACAAAAAGCAATTCATCAAGCCATGAAACGCAAGCATATTTGGAATACTAACAAGAATGATGCCAGTTAAATTACCAAAAGCATAAAGTAAGGACCAAAAAATGGTTATACATAACGAGCCATAAGAAATCCGTAACAGCAAACCTTGCTTTTTCGGAAATTTCGTCTTCCATGACAACATAAACAAACAATAAATCGCAAAGATATATAGTACCACTGATAGTATTTCAATAATCGTCGAGAATGTAATGCCCAGTGCAACTAACAGCGGTCCTGCTAGTAAGAGCATCACAACAGCTTTGTACCATTTACTATTATGTAGACGCCCAAACAAGCCAATCGAAATAGATAAAAGACAGGCCGAATAATGAAAATGAATGGCGGTTAACCACGTAATCAGCGGTGAAAATCCAGTGTCAATTTCTGCAATATAAGCGAAGAACCAAAGACCTCCAATAAATATGTATAATAGTCCAATATCTATCGCTAATTCACTGATATTCATAAAGCCGCGATGTAAAAATCGAATGACGCCCTGTAGAGCAATAAATACTGTATAAAGTACGTACACGATTGCTAAATAAATAGCTAATTTACTATCAGCTAACCAATGTAATAGTGTGACAGAAAACATCATTATGAGCATGATTATATGACCGGTTTTATTGAATGGTACGACCATTTTTACCATCGCAGGAACTAGCACAAGCTGTGCAAATGTGAGTAAAATCAAATAATCCGGTTGCTTACTAAAGAAATAGCAGATGACTGTAAGAAGCCATCCTATTAATAAGATGGGGCTAAAAAGATTTTTGCGTAAATTCACCAGCATACATCATTAACCTCCCGAATAGTGGATTATGAATATAAACATGAATAGTAAAAACATCTTTATTTTCATCATAGCCTTCCTCGACAATAACACGCCCTTCGAGTATTTTAGGTATTGCCCATTGTACTCTCGACATGACAAAGCGTTGTGCCCCTGAGCGAATCACTAATTTCCCTTGTCGAGTCACAGAAAACAATAAATCTGAATAGAAAAGAGCTGGAGAGCCTAAATAATCTTTTACAATGTTGTTAACTGGATCTACCGTCATCCTTGCATCAAAATGTCTTTCCTTTTTACTAAAGTAAAACGTTCTCTCCCACAGAACTTCCAATTCACCATTTGGTAAGTAGCGGCATGTGTTGCGAATCGTAAATGGGATATTGTGACCTGATTCGGGGAATAAGAACTTAAACTTTGCTGCAACTATATAAAAAGGGCGCATCCATTTTGCACCTGATTCAATTTGCTGCATAACACCTGTAGCGTAAAATGCTTGATCTACTGGCAGCGCATAACGCTGCTGTAATTTAGGATGAAGTTTGTTAAAGTCGTCACCTAATAATGTTTGATAGATGGTCATGCTTTTTCGCCTCGCTTTCGTTTACAACTTTTCGCACTAGGTAAATCTTTACTAAGTTGAAAACCAATAATAGACAAAATCCATAATGCGCCATTGAAGGTCACAGGGTTAAATGGTGCCATTGCTATAGTTGAATGGGCGAGAACCGCGCACAGTGTTAAAATTGGAAACAACAGTATTTGTAAGCCAAAGAGCAGCCGCTTCCCTCTAGGTAATAACCAACTGAGGGCGAAAATCATCTCTGCGATACCAATCCAATAGACGAGAACAGTTGCATTACTTAAATTGGCGTCATTTTTCGTTGTTGTAACACTGCTCAAATTTGCCAGTGCGTCCTTGACCATCATCACTTCATCAGGGTGCTGTACTAACACTTTTGGTACTAGACCATGGTACAACCAAATAAAGCAAAACAATCCACTAATGAGCATTGTTAAAAAAAAGCGCCGATATTGGCTAAATGGATTTTCTCCCTTCTCAAGCCATCTTTTTAATACATCAAAGCTAAGAGCTGTTGCCCACCCCATTAATGGACGAAAGACAACATCAAATAGTGTCCCAAGTTTGCCATAGCGTACATCATAATCATATTGTGTTAAAAAAGTTAATCCTTGCTCGTGCGGAACATACTTCCAATAACCTTTCCCCTCTGCAATGGGTGATATTTTCTGAGGCGTTCCAAAGTGCAAAGAGGAAATTTTTGCACCGTCTTTTTTCAAATGCTCCCCTTTGCTTTCTCCCCATCCACTCACTGTCAAACCAGGCATTACTTTCGTTTCATATGTAAAACGTTGCGGTTCGTCCGCAAATTTTTTCTCGCTATATGTAATCGATGTAAAGCGCAAATCCCACTGCTCATGTAGCTTCGGATTTTGAGTATAGCGCCAGGCATCTTCCATTGATGCTTGCAAATCAATTTCAACGTAAATCGGCTTTTTCTTCATACAGCACGCTCCTTCAAGTGTTTACGTCCTTTAACAAGTTTTTATGAATCGTTAAGTTAATAGATACAAATTATACTATATTTAACATTATAACAGTGAATCCCCCAAGATTACCGCTAATTTTCAATAAAAAAAGCTCTCTAAATGAGAGCAATATGTGAGTGGAGTGCCTGGCACTTAAACAATTCTGAATTTTTAAATAAATGTTAACCGTGTAAAAATCATGTAGACCCCTTTAGTAACAGCACAATACGTAAGACGCGGCTTAAGATACGCAAAGCAGAAAGCACAATGGAGTGCCAGGCTCCCAAACAATTCTGAATTTTACTTTATGCTCCGACAAATAACACAGCTTGTCCGATTGCAATAAAAAATGCTTCGTGCTGAATCGGGCTCGTTGCTTCAATTTGTAGGGTAATGTCAAAATAAGTTTCTCGGAATATGGCTTGCCAGCGCGCAATGGGTTGTTCATTACATGTAAAGACGGACCAATCTTCCATCTCTTTATTGAGAATTATTTTTTGTTGACCATCTGTAATAATTAAATCAGGAATCATGATTTGCCAGCCATCATAGGCAATCATATAATCTTTCCCGGTTACAAAGTCTTTGCCTTTAAAATAAACCCGCCCCCGTCGCGATACTTTTTTACACGTAAATAGACGTTGTCCCTCTAGAGCACAAACATCAAATTGGACAAAATAGCGATAATCCATCGTACGGTCAAATGCCTTTTTCAATCCATTGGAATAAATTCGTTGGACGGTAGACGTCACTACCCCCTCTTCATTAACGATTTCGACTACTTGTGTTGATTCAATCGTTACGGGTTGCTTATATGTAAAAGTTTTCAATTCGTTCGCTCCTTCAATCACTGTTGCTTCCTTTAAGCTAACACAAAATAAGCGTCAAATACAATTGCCTGTATTTGACGCTTCTATTTACCATAAAGGTTCTTGGGCTTATTAATCTAATTTAAATGTAATGTCGCCTACTCCCATTTCAGCGTTTACTTCGAGTACAACATCCGACTTCTCATATGCATCATTGACATATACACCTTTACCTTGTGCAATAAAGCCCTCTAGATTAATCGAGCCAATGCCTTTTTCCGTTGTTATTTTCACACCGACTTTTGATGGTAAAATGACCGTCGTTTGACCAACACCTGTTTCAATGTTCGTTTCGAAACTTTTTTTCCAATCACCACCTAAATCAACGTAAAGATCGCCTACACCTGTTTCAATTTCTAAGTTTTCAAGCTGTAATCCTTGTAGATTTAGCGTTGCTTTCGAAGCACCTGTTTCGACTGATAAATCCATTGGTATTTCTTCATTCAGTTCGAAATTCCAAACGTTTTCAATTTTCCCCAATCTAACTTTTGTTGAGCCCTTATGTTCAATGTCCAAATGACCCGTTTGCCCTCGTTGTTTATAGCGTACATCCGGTGCTAATTTTTTGATGTTATACTGGGCGTTTCCTTCCAGCCATCCTTTAGCACCTTTTGTAACCGTCATTTCACCTACACCCAGATTTATTTCTACATCTAATTTCTTGGCATCATCCTTTTTAACTGAAAATGTGTCTTCTTGTTCTTTCTCTGGCATAAAAGAAAAACAACCAGTTAATACGAGCAATGAAGCACCCATTATGAAAACAAAGCCTAAATATTTCTTCACTTTTATTTCCTCCCGCAATATATTTTCTCATTACATCCACTTTAACTAAATAATGTTAATTAAAAAACGACCCTTAGCTTGAACTTCAACTAAGACCTAAGACGTAGTTGGATATCAGTTCATTACCATCCATCTATATGCGGTAAAAACACAAAAATGAACCCTCCATTTTGCCACATTCACTGTGAACAACTAAAAGGTTCATACGATTAGTCAACGTCTGGTAAAACGAATATTTCTGAAGGTTGATATAAAACTTCTACCGTGCCGTCTTGGTGGACAGCTTGAATGGTAGTGGTAGAAACATGGACATTCAAATGTATCCTGCACCATATCTTCGGCAACTGACTAGTTTTGTACATATGTATAGCACACGCACACTAAGTAATCACCATACTGTGTCATCGCTAATGCTAAGCATGCATCTTTCTGCGCTTTCAACAATTTGCTCGCCCCCCATCATTAAGCCGCACTATAGAAACAATAATTGCTTTTACTAATTTATAGTTAGACTACCGATAAAGGAAAAAGTTTCATGAAAAAATAAATTTTTTCTCATGAAACTTTCATTGGTTTTATTGACTTATTTCATCTTTTTCTAACAGCAGTTTTTGCTGAAGGTTTTTGTATATACCTTGTTGTTGCATTAGTTGTTGATGGTTACCTTGCTCTACAATTTCACCTTGTTGAATAACTAAAATTTGATCAGCATTTTCGATTGTTTTCAAGCGGTGTGCAATAACAAAGCTTGTGCGACCTTGCATTAAATGTTGTAGTCCTTTTTGAATATCGACTTCTGTTTGGGTGTCTACGCTCGATGTCGCTTCATCCAATATTAAAATATCTGCATTTTCTAAAATAGCACGTGCAATCGCTAAAAGCTGTCGTTGCCCTTGGCTTAAATTAGCTCCTCCAGCCTGTACAGCGGTATCGTATTGCGCTGGTAAGTACTTAATAAAATTATGCGCATTGGCAATTTTGGCCGCTTCTTCGACCTCTGCATCCGTCGCATCGAGCTTGCCAAAGCGAATATTTTCACGAATCGTGCCCGTGAATAAATACGTATCCTGTAACACGACACCAACACGCTCTCGAATTGTTGCCATTTTGTAGTCCTCAATATTGTGCCCATCAATTAGAATTTCACCTGTATCCACATCATAAAAACGTGTTAGTAGGTTAATAATCGTTGTTTTTCCTGAACCAGTCGGGCCAACGAGTGCAATAGTCTCTCCTGCTTTAGCATGGAAATGGATATGCTTCAGTATTGGCTGATTCGGCAAATAGCTGAAAGAAACATCTTGAAATACGACATCTCCTTGTAAATGATGACGCTCGATAGCATGTTTTTTATCTGCAATTTCTGATGGTTCATCTAAAATTTCAAAGACTCGTTCTGCCCCAGCAATCGCTGATTGGAACGTATTTAATAAGTTCGACAGCTGATTGAGCGGACGGAAAAATTGCCGCGTGTAAGTGACAAATGCAGCAATAATCCCAACGGTCACAAGCCCTTTCACCGCTAAAAACGCCCCTGTACCAATGACAACCGCAAGTCCTAAGTTATTCATAAAGTTATTGATTGGACCTAGTAAACCTGAAGTTATTTCTGCACGTTGAGCTGAATTTCGGAGGTTGTTATTTTGTTGACGGAACGTTTCGATGGCTTGCTGTTCTTTACCGAAAAGAGTAACGACCTCTGCTCCAGTTATCATCTCTTCAATCGTGCCATTTAATCTTCCTAAATCTCGTTGACGCGCTGCATAGTTTTTACTACTGCGTTTGACAATTTGTTTCGTTGTAAAAACAATAAGAGGAATGATGATCAATGTCACAATCGCTAACTGCCAGCTTAGAGAAAACATTGCGATGCTTACTCCGATTACGGTTAAAATAGACGATACGATTTGTGTAAAGCTCTGAGCTAATGCTGTATTTAAATTATCAATATCATTCGTGACACGGCTCATTAAATCACCCAGTGCACGTTGATCGAAAAATTTCAATGTTAATGTTTGCAGTTTTTTAAATAATTCCAGGCGCAATGTACGAATAGTTTTCATTGCCACTTGAATCATGACATACGTTTGGAGCCACGTGAAAATGGAGGCTACTGTGAAAATACAGGCTAATACAAGACCAAGTCGAATCGCACCGGCTACTTGCTTTTTCATTATGTAGTCATCCACGATGTGACCGATTAAATAAGGTCCTGCTAAACTTAAAAATGTCGAGGCAATTACAAAAAATATCGACAAGAACAATCCAACTTTTTGTTGTCTTACATAATGCCAGACACGTAATATTGTCGTTTTTTGGTTTTTAGCCTTTTCAGCTGGCCCTCCCATTCGCGGTCCGCGACCAAAATTAATTTGCTTTGGTTGATTTTGACTCATTGTTGTTCACCAGCCTTTTGCTGTGAAGCATAAATTGCTTGGTACGGTTGGTTATTTTGTAATAATTGCTGATGTGTACCTTGACCAACAATTTCGCCATCTTCTAGCACTAAAATAAGATCTGCCTGTTGTATAGATGTAATTTTAGAGGCGACAATAAATGTCGTCGTATTTTGGAAATGTTCATTTATTGCCTGCTGAACATGCTTTTCAGATGCGCTATCAAGAGCAGAAGTAGTGTCATCTAAAACTAATATTGCTGGTTGTCTTACAAATGCTCTTGTTAGGGCTAATCGCTGTTTTTGTCCACCTGATAGATTGGTTGCACCTTGTGATAACTCATGTGCTAGCCCATGGTCAAGCTTTTCAACAAATTCAGTTGCACATGCCCCATTGAGTGCTTGTTTTAATTCCCCTTGTGTTGCTTCTTCCTTTCCAAGGCGTATATTTTTTTCTATGGAACCTGAAAAAAGTAAAGCTTTTTGAGAAGTAAAGCCGATATGTGCTCGTAATGTGCTTAAGGCATATTGCTTGAGTGGCTTGCCATCTAACATTATATTGCCGCTCGTTGGATCAAAAAGGCGTGGTAAAAGTTTTACAAGTGTTGATTTACCACTACCCGTTTTCCCAATGAGCCCTACTGTTTGCCCAGCCTTGACTGAAAAAGTAATATTTTTCAACACATCTTCTGACGTTTCATAATATCGATAACGCACATTTTCAAAGTCGATGTTTCCATGTATGGATGATGTAATCGGTTGTGCGGCTTCTTGCACCGCTACTTCCTTGTTTAGCACATCCACAATGCGCTCACCTGATGGAAGCGCACGAGCAATTTGCATCAATACCATACTAGAAGACATCAATCCATTTAAAATAATCGTTAAATAGTTAATAAAAGCGAGAATAACACCGACTTGCACTATGCCCGCTTCCACTTTAATGGCGCCAAGCCACAGGGCAGCAACAATGCCGAGATTTACTATAAACATCGTAAACGGGACGAGTAGTCCTACAATTTGTTCTGCGGTAATAAAGCGTTTTGTCAGTGTGTCATTCAGTCCGGCAAACTGCTCGACTTGATGGCTTTCACGTCGAAACGCTTTGACGACACGAATGCCTGCTAAGTTTTCTTGTAGCTTTGTATTCACTCCGTCAATTGCCTCTTGTACTTTACGATATAAAACACCTGAATACTTTGTGAAAAAGAACATTGCGATAATTAAAATCGGCACAATGACGAGCAATATTGAAAATAACTCACGAGCTGTTACAAAAACAATGATCACCGCACCAATAAATAATAGTGGGCCACGTACAAAAATACGCAGTGTCATCATAAACGCACGTTGGATACTTTCCACATCACTCGTTAAAATCGTAATTAGCTTCCCTGTCGTAAACGCATCTCGCTCCTTTGCCGAATACGTCATCATTTTTTCATATAATGATTGACGTACATCGGAGGCAAAATGAATGGCCGCTTTGGAACTGTAGATTGAGCAACCAAGGCCCCCAACCAAGCCAAGAACAGCACTTATCAGCATAAATATAAACATCTTTAACACATACGGATTGTCACCATTCGCAATGCCCGTATCAATCATATGTTGCATAATGGTCGGCTGAATTAAATCCATTGTTACTTCCAGCACCATTAATATCGGTGCAATAAGCGTAAAAAATTTATAGGGCCCTAAAAAGCGCCCTAACTGTCTAACTGCCTGCATTGTTTCGTCTCCGTTCCTTGTAAATCACATTCGCTATTCATTATAACTGAAAATCATTCCCAATTGGCAAATATTTTTCGTGTCACGTAATATTTTGAGCGTATAATGCACCCGCAATTTTCAGAATTGTTTGCGTGCCTGTCACTCTTCCACAGTCACTCTTCCACAGGTAAAATATAAGCCGCAACAATCGCTACGTAGCGACATGTTGCGGCTTATATTGCGTTATGCCTACTGGTGATGGTCGTGAGGCTTTCATTCGATTTTAAATAACTTTCCTGCAATTTTCAAAATTGTTTCGGTGCCAGGCACTTTATGGGGTTTTTTTACAAGTCATCAAAGCCGTTATCTTCTACATTGACTTTGACGTATTGACGGGAGCGTTGCTCGAAGAAGTCTGTTTTTCCTAAGTCTACATCTTCGTATGCTTTAATCCATTTCAAAGGATTTTTGCGGTATCCATCGAACGGACGCTCTACACCTAATTGATTGCAGCGTACATTGGCATAGAAATGAACATAGTCATGGACATCTTCCACATCAAGCCCTTCAATCTTGTCGCCGATTACTTCATTTGCCCAATCGACTTCTAACTGAACAGCTTCACGGAAAATATCTTGCACACGTGTCGCCCATTCTGGTGTATCGTATTCAGGATATTCTGCTAGCAGTTCCTGATAAATTTTCACAAATAAATCAACATGTAGCTGTTCGTCGCGATTAATATAATTAATCATCGTCGATGAAGCAACCATTTTTTGATTGCGCGCTAAGTGATAGAAAAAGGCAAATCCTGAATAGAAAAATAAACCTTCTAAAATAACATCATAAATAATAGCTTCTAGCATATTCTCAACGTTCGGTTCCTCTGAAAACGCCTGATAGCCTTTCATAACAAAATCATTACGACGCTCTAGCACTGGCTCCGTACGCCAAAAGTCAAATGTACGGTCCTGCTCATCTTTATTGACGATACTGGATAGCACGTAAGAGTATGAGTGATTATGGATCACCTCTTGCTGCGCTAATATAATCATTAATGCATTGAGGCTTGAATCCGTTAAATAGTCAGCGACTTTACCAGCAAAATCTGTTTGCACACTATCTAGCAACGCAAGTAAACCGATAATTTTTAGAAACGATTCTTGTTCATGCGCTGATAACGTTTTGAATTGTTTAATATCATTGCTCATATTAATTTCAAATGGTGTCCAGAAGTTCCCTAGCATTTTTTTATATTTTGGGTACGCCCAACTAAATCGCACGTCATCCCAGTTTAAAATATTGGAAGAGCGCCCGTTCACAATTGCTGTAGAACGGTTTGGCGCTTCCTTATCCATCATTTTTCGTTTTGTAATTGTTGTCATTTATTGTTCCTCCTAGCTCGCACAAGACTCACATTCTAGCAACTCAACAGACGTCGAGCGCACATAATAAGTCGTTTTCACTCCACTAGCCCACGCGTTTAAATGTAATGCAAGTAAGTCTTTTGCTTGAATCGTATTCTGTACATATAAATTTAGTGAAATGCCTTGGTCGATATGACGAGCTCGTGCTGCATTTTGTTTAATTGTCCAGTTTTGATCGATAAAGTACGCAGACTTATAGTACCAAGTTGTCACTGGTGATAAATCCGGTACTGTAACAGGAATTTTGTAATCCTTTTTCTCTTCGGAATAACTTTTTTGGAAAATAGGATCAATCGTTGCTGTGCTGCCTGCTAAAATCGATGTCGATGAATTCGGAGCAACAGCCATCACATAGCCATTACGCATGCCATAGTTCGCAACATCTGCACGCAATGCTTGCCACTGCTCACTGTTATAGCTTCGTTTGTCAAAATAAGCACCTGTTTGCCAATCGGAGCCCTCAAATAATGGGTAAGCACCTTTTTCACGGGCAAGATCATTTGATGCACGTATCGTTAAATAAGCAATTTGCTCGTATAATTTATCGGCAAAATCAACGGCCTCATCCGACTCCCACTGAATTTCTTTTAAGGCAAGCAAATGATGCCAGCCAAACGTGCCAAGTCCAATACCGCGGTAGCGGGCGTTTGTGCGCTCTGCTTGTTTCACCGGTATAGTATTTAATGCAATGACATTATCTAACATGCGCACTTGAATTGGTATTAAACGCTCTAACACACCAGCAGGAACTGCCTTGCCTAAATTGACGGACGATAAATTACACACGACAAAGTCTCCAGGTTTACGACGCGTCACAATGACATCATCTTCTAACGTAATCGATTCAAATTGCGTTGGCGACATGTTTTGGAAAATTTCCGTACATAAATTTGAACTATAAATCATTCCTTCGTGTTTATTCGGATTCATGCGGTTCACTTCATCGCGGTAGAACATAAATGGTACACCTGTTTCCAACTGTGAACGCATAATACGCTTCATAATATCGATTGCTGGCACAACTTCACGACTTAATAGCGGATTAGCAATACATGCTGCATACTTTTCGCGGAAAGAACCTTGTCCTTTTTGCTCATCATAAAAATCCTCCAGCGAGAAGCCCATTACCTCTCGTACTTCATGTGGATCAAATAAATGCCAATCTCCACGAGCTTCGACCGCTTCCATAAAGATATCTGGTAAACATAGGCCTGTGAAAATATCATGTGCACGTAAGCGCTCGTCCCCATTATTTAAACGTAAATCTAAAAACGTAAAGACATCCTTATGCCAAACATCCAAATATACAGCGATAGCCCCTTGACGTTGACCAAGTTGATCAACCGAAACAGCTGTATTATTAAGTTGTTTTATCCATGGCAGCACGCCACTTGACGCACCTTTAAAGCCTTTAATAGAAGAGCCACGACTGCGGATTTTGCCCATATACACGCCGATACCGCCGCCATATTTTGATAATGTTGCAACATCGGTATTTGTGTCATAAATACTTTGTAAACTATCATCCACTGTATCAATAAAGCAACTAGAAAGCTGACCATGTGTTTTCCCAGCATTAGATAATGTCGGAGTTGCTACCGTCATAAATAAATTACTCATTGCCCAGTAAGATTCACGAACTTTTTCCAAGCGATTTTCCGTTTCATCTTGCATCAACGTCATGGCAATAACCATCCAACGCTCCTGCGGTAATTCCACTGGTGTTTTCGTATAATCACGGACAACATAGCGATCCATTAATGTTTTTAAACCGATGTATGTAAATAGCTCATCACGGCTCTGTTCTAAGTAGGTTGCAAGTTCCACTAGCTCTTGTTCACTATACTTTGTCGTTAAACATTCGTGATAAAGACCTGCCTCTGTATAGCGAGCAAGTTGTTCAGGAAATACTTTATAAACGTCTTCCTTCGCAACACCACGGCTTGTAGCAAATTGACTATATAATTTTTCTAAGTAAACTTGCGCAGCGACAAATGTCCAATATGGCTCTTCTTCATCAATCAGACTAAGCGTTTGTAAAATCATCGCATCTGCCCAAGCTTCAAACGTTGCCTCTTCATTTTTCCGTAGCCAACGATCCGATAATCTTACAAAGCTTTCAAGCTCATCCTCCGTGTAACTTTTCTTTAACTTAGCCATTTGCTGTTCAATTTGCATTGTCATCTATCCATTCTCTCCCTTTCTCACAGTCAACATATCAAAAAAGCGATTACACACCAAAGTTCGGATGCGTAATCGCTGTAAAATCGGAAATGGAAATGAAGGACATGGACACACCAAAGTGGACAAGTCTCTCGCTTCCACTTCTCAATCCCCGAAGATGTGTTGCTGTTTTGAACAACTCGGCAGGTCTCCTGGCTCATGCTTCATTCAAATAATGGCCTTCCCGTTATTTCACAGTGGCAATATCATTATTTGTCAGCATTTACAGTTGCGGGGACAGCTTCGGCTTTAGATGTCTCTATTTCCGAATTCCCTTTTAAACCATACTGGTACCGCTTGTCCAACATACTATATATTGTGTTTCAATCTCTAAACCAATCTAACATATTGTGTTTCTCGTTTCAATAGGCGTTTTGTCCCTTGTAATTATCAAAAACTAATTTTTACTCGAATCAAGCCCTATTCCAATGCATTTTTACACAGTTTCTCAAAATTTCGAGTAAAAATTTTTTGTGCGAAATGCTCTTTTTGTGGATTAATTCCGAGTACTATAACCGCACAAGGACCTGCTGATTTTTCCACATCCAACGAACTTTTAAGCGGTTGCTGACCAAAAAGTCGTGAAAATTCTGCTTGCAGTCCTTGCGATCCTACTGGCCAAACTTGTTGCACTATTTCCTCACTCCATGCATGATAAATTGGCTGAAGTTGGGCGACATCTGCAGGCTGTTCAAGCACTTCTTGGCCAACGAGTGGCACACCATATGTGTACCAACTTAGTTTTTCGTATTCAAATGGTGACCTTTGTTGCATTTCACCTAACATTGTCACAGATAAGCCCGATTGCAAAGTCGGCATGTTGGATTCTGAACTACCGGTTACAGGTGGACAATGCAGCCCTACTTCTTCAAAAACTTGCTCAAGTCCTGCGATATAGCGCGACCATGAAGCATCTCCTGAAAAATTAGCTAGTAATATGTGCTTCGGTATGGCGTTTGCTGCAAGCTGTTCTAAAAAAGTAACACGCGCCGTCAAGTAAGCGGTTAATGTATCCGATGCAAACACAACATCTTGCGGCTTTTCACCAATGGCAGCAGCATTGTCTGTAGTGGCAATGAAGTGTCCTATTTTTACGGCATTTCTCAATTCGCTCGACCTGCCTTACGCACAAAT
>Ga0213820_1000317_pt1 | contig 40582 bp, 38 predicted proteins | sample MC6MC0910MG_FD_179889 | JGI IMG/M metagenome (GOLD analysis project Ga0213820, IMG submission 179889) | Enriched soil aggregate microbial communities from Iowa State University, Ames, United States - MC6-MC0910-MG | ecosystem: Environmental > Terrestrial > Soil > Unclassified | place: USA: Iowa... | reverse complement strand
TTCATTTTTATAATCACTATCGCTACCAGAAACGATTAAACGGCTTGAGCCCTTTAGAATTCAGGTCTCAAGCCGCTTAATACAATTTTTATTATTTCCACTGTCTACTTGACGGGGTGCAGTTCAAAACGTCTATTTTGGTCTTCTCAATCCTATTGATTTATTGGTTGAATAATAGCTATTAACTTATTTCATCCAAGTCGTCCTTGTGACTGACTTCAAGCCTTCAACTTCTTTAATAAAATCAAGGTATTTTCTTATCTCGATTTTTTTCTACTCCTTCCAAATACACTTGCCGATATTAAATCTAGTCATGTTTGCAAATGAGTACGTAGCATCGACTCAAATAGATGGACATTTGGTGTTACAGTGGCTCTGCATGACATGACCTTATTTCCGTAGCTCCTCATAAGAGTGGAATCATAACCATACGGGAAAAGCGATGTCTAAGGGGCCAATTGAGGAGAATCATGACGATTTGCCTTTCTAAAGTGCAAAGGTGGCCTATGATCCTATTAAGAAATGTAGAGGATGTAAGGTTTATAGGGAACACGCATCATTGAGAAAGAGCTGGGACAGATTAGTAATTTGTGTAGGGGGAATGAGTGAAGATTTGAAAGATAGTGTTCGGTAAAATTAATGACCTTTTTTGGGTTTTACAAAGTATGAAATGAATATAACAAAAACGCCCAAAGAAATGTATATTAGTGCAACAGATTTATTTGGAATAGATGAATTATATTCGAAGGTACCTGATACTCTGCTCCATCCGCGTGAAAATAAAAAGGTGCCTAAAAAAATAGGATCCATCCAGTTGTAGACATTGATTTCATTGCATAACAACTCCTAATAGTTAGGTTAACAACTCTTACAAGAATAACGTAATTGGGTATATTTAGAAATACGAATTGATTCAATTAATGCAAATGCACAAAATGAGTAATAGAAAAAGCTGGAGCGTTTGCAGACGAAACAGCTTCAATACGAATCTATTTGAACTTTTGTAGTTTAGCAACTTTAATTGAAGCTACTTCTCCACATACTACAGTTGATAATGTTCCAGTTATCAGCGCGTCTATTGTCATTTTAAGATTAGCTTTAGGGTAATTGCGAGTCACATCTAATAAGGTGTGGCTTTTTATATTTATAGATTGGTTTAGTTCTTATAGTTTGAAATTCGAAAGGAGTGGTTATCAAGTGAATTTCATCCTTTCCATAATTCAATCAAACTTACAAAAAAACATCATGAATAACGCCAAAAAGTGATGTGGTGATTCCTTGTAAATGGTTATAATGGAAACAATAGGATTAAATTAACTCAATTGAATGAAATATAGATTATAATCTACATATTTATTTTACGTAAATAAAATATACTTATTTGGAGTGAAATTTATGAAATTTGTAACAGCGTCTGTTTTAACACTAACTTTAGTAGGAACTAACCTGATACCTGCAATGGCAGAAGAAAAAGAATCTGTAAAACAAGAAATGGTTTTAAATCAAGGTGCTGATGATCAGGCTCAGTATTATGATAATGACGAGCATATTACTCCGGTGGCTAATTACTCAAACGTACAATTGGTACAAGGAACATTTACCTTTAAATACCATGTTGGTTTAAGTAACAAAGATGTACGATATCATGTGAAAAATAGTGGAAGTAACAGCTTTTCATGGAAAATTATTGATCCAAAAGGGAGTACTTGGTCTAATGGATCTTCAAAACCAGGTGAATCAGGAACTTGGACAGCCTTTTGGGACTTAGACTCCATTCCTGTAGGGGAATATACATTTATAGTAACCTCACATAATGGTGGACCAGGAGCGTTTGATTTTTCTGCCCGTGTATTAGACTAAATTACTGCAGTTAATGTAAAGAAAAAGGAAAGCCCAGGAACTCCAAATCACAAGGAATAGACATATAAAATATATCCTAAATATTTAAAGGAATTTAACTTACTATATTTGGGGTTTGATACAAGTAGAATGTATCCTGTTGTAGTAGTTTATTGCCTTAGGGAAAATAAAAAGCTATAACGGCGAGGTCGTTATAGCTCCAAGTAGTTTGTGAGATAAAATCTCATGACAACTTTATTATTTCTAAATTAACTTCAAATTATACCCCTTAACATCTAAAAAGGACCACCTTCTGTTTAGAAAGTGATCTAGATTTTTTCTCAAGAATATTAGGAGTAACCAATACTGTGGGATAGTTCTAGATTCTTGAGAAAAAGTTTAACAAAAATTCGATAAGTTCTTTTATTATATGTATCAATACGGAGACGAGTTAGGCGTTAAAAAAGCTACAGCGAGTGAAATCTCTGTAGCTCTTCTTTAAGTAGTTCGCCACTACACAATATAATTTAACCAAATTTTTTTTAGTTATACATTAAAAAAGCCGCAGAGGATTTACATGCTACAGCTTAGAATTGTTATATGGAATGCAAAAAAAAACGGCAGTAAAAAGGTTGCCGGTATAGGATAAATATTTACCTTATTTTGAGTTGTTTTCGTTTGCAAATCGACCAGAAGCAAATTTTTTGTTAGCTTCTGCTTGTTGGATATGCTGTCTGATTTGATCAATATCAGTCTCATTCCCGAATTCTTGGTTCATTGAGTTCATTGAACCAGAAGCTTGTTTTTTCTTTGCTTCAGCTTGTTGGATTTGTTGTTTAATTAGATTAACATCAGTTTCATTTCCAAATTCTACGTTCATTGCATTTGGTGTTTTTGAGTTGAAATTTTGATTGTTGTTTGCCATTGAAAATCACCTCCTGCAATTAGTTTGTACAGAAGGTGAGTTAGTATCCGTCTTTTAAAAATCATAAGGGTCACTTGGGATAGAAGTGACCCTATCAATAAGAAGAGGTTTGGTTAGACTAGTTTAGCTTAACACTACTATTTATATGATGAGTTCGCTTGGGTTTTATAGTGTATTGCCTTTAAAAGTAAAAAAGCCATGGCGGTCAACTAGCGCCATAGCTAAAGTGCGTGCGAGTACACTTATGTTTAATGTGTACAAGTAAAGGTTACTTATACATGAAGTTATATATTTTGGGATAGCGTAGCTCAGTAATCGTGGGACGATATTAGAAGCAATGTTGCTATCCAAAAAATATATTATGTTAAGGGGATTTTTAACATTAATATTGTTAAATATTATAAATTAATTAAAAATATGACAAAAACCCCAGTTTGAAACTGGGGAGACGGTTTGCCAGATAAATAAAATTATTTTTCAGGATAGTCTACATGTAATGGCGGTAGAACTAACCAACCTTTAGTCTTATTAAGACGTAATAGTTTAGCTCCAATTTGAGCTTTTGCCATATGGAATTGCCCATACATTAAAGCGATATCTTCACGAGTTGAAGTACCCATTGCTTGGCTACACGCCACTAATCCAGCACCCATGTCAGCAGTAAGTGCAGCGCTTATTTCAGGGTCATTAAACTTAGCGCCAGGAGGAATATCTTCCATTCTTGCTACAGGTCGTTCAGGAGAAGCTGGGGGTAATGCAATACCATTCGTTTTTAGAATTTTTTCTAATTGCTTTACTTCATCTCTACAAAGTTCGATGATATCTTCAATAATTTTTTTTAGATCTTCATCACCAGCGTGATTATAAAATGTTTGATAACCAGAAATCATACCATAGTCTGCAATTAAGCTTGACCAAACTGCAAATACTTCACCGTAATGTAACGGTTCATCTTTTGGATTTCCACCAAGAATACCCATACTAACACATCCTTTTCTTATTTGTAGATAAAGCAAGGTTAGTATGGGTGAAATAATAATTACCATTCACTTTTTAACAAAATATATATAAGGATCGAAGTATAGGGATAAAAAAATAAAAAAGGACCACTTTCTTTTCGGAAAGTGATCAAGATAATGATGAAATATTAAGAGCGACTAATACCTAGGAGTTTGATGGTAGGCATTTAACATTATAAAAACAAAAAAGCCACAGCGAGTGAAATCTCTGCAGCTCCTTTAAGTAGTGGAACACTACGCAACATTATATTGGCTGTTTATTGAGTATTTATACTTCTAATTATCATTGGTAAAGCTCTAAGGTATAGTTCACCCCATTAAGGATACGTTAACGTTATTGGAGGTGATTGATTTGAAAAAAGAAAAAAAGAATGAAATTGAACAAGAAGAAATTGCTATTGAATTTTCTCCTGAAGAGTTAGAAGTAAAAGAAGAAAAAGAACAGAAGAAGGAACAACCGCAAAAAGAAAAAAAGTAAAGACATAATACCATGACCTATGGGTTGTGGCAATTTCATAAATAAGAATTCAAGAAAAACTAATATTGATGGTAAGAAAGAAGTGGGTTAGATGGACAAGGATTTGAATTATGGTGAAGATTATAAATTTATTCCGGCAACTTCTGTTGGAAGTGGTGTTGGTGTAGAAGTTGCACTTGATTTATATCAATATACTATTCAAATTGTGAATATTGTACTTTATGGTGACCCAAAAACTGAAGAGTATGTGCTTATTGACGCAGGTATGCCAAAAAGTGCTGAGGAGATAATTTCAGTTGTTGAAGAACGTTTTGGTTTGAATGCTCGGCCAAAAGCTATAATTCTAACTCATGGTCATTTTGATCATGTAGGAGGAATTATTGAATTAATAGAGAAATGGAATGTCCCTGTCTATGCGCATGCTTTGGAAATCCCCTATTTAACTGGACAACAAAACTACCCAGAACCTGATCCATCGGTAAGCAGTGGTCTAGTTGCGAAAATGTCACCTATATTTCCAAATGAAGCAAATAGTTTAGGGGAGAACATCAAGGCAATCCCTTCAAATAGAAGTATTCCATTTATGCCAGGGTTTCGCTGGATCCATACGCCAGGGCATTCGCCAGGACATATTTCTTTATTCCGTGAAAAAGATAGAGTACTTATTGCTGGTGATGCATTTGTTACTGTCAAACAAGAATCTCTTTATAAAGTTTTTACACAAACAAAAGAAATCAGTGGTCCACCTAGATATTTAACAATGAATTGGCAAGATGCTCGAGAATCAGTCGAAAAATTAGAAGCTTTAAAACCTACCATTGCTATCACGGGTCATGGTTTACCAATGACAGGTGAAGAATTGACAAAGGATCTTAAGAAACTTGTAGATAACTTTGACCAAATCGCACTACCTAAACAAGGTAAATATCTACATTAACTTTTAAAAAAAGCCGCAGCGTCGTCACACGCTACGGCTCGAATTGGTTTATGCCCTTTTAGGCTAGTCAGTACAAGCATTATAACACAAGCTAGGGGAGCAAGCCTAAGTTAAAAGAGAAAATACAATTAAACCGCTACCAGCTAGTCAATGATTAAGTAGTACTATGGCAACATGTGCAAGTACATGAGAATGAAGGACGAACTTGTTTCATTAACAACTGCTGCATCTACAACAAAGTAAGGTATTGAGGCAACAAGGACAAAAGCAGTATTAACAACACAAAAGATGAACTACTAATGAGCGCTCAAATGAATATGATTATCTTGTTCTCTAAATGTAAAAAAATTAAAACAGACCACCCAGAAAAAGTGGTCCAATACATATTTTCAGAAAATTTTCTTTTGATTTCTATCATCTTTTAAAATTTCTACAGCCTCTCTAAAACGCTGAGAATGGACAACCTCTCGCTCACGTAAAAACTTTAAGCTATCATTTAAATCCGTATCATCAGACAAATCGATAATCCATTGATATGTGGCACGTGCCTTTTCTTCTGCAGCAATATCTTCATACAGATCAGCAATTGAATCTCCTTTAGCCTGTATATAGGTTGCTGTAAAAGGTACCCCTGAAGCATTCTCATAAAATAATGCTTTATCATGATTCACATAATGGTCTCCAAGACCAGCTTCTTTTAACATTTCTGGAGTAGCATCTTTGGTTAGTTTATAAATCAACTACTTTGTCTGGAATAGTATAGCGTTAATTCATATATCGAAGAGCTGCAGCTAATTCCCCATCAGCACCACCATATTGCTCAACTAAATACCTTGCGAGCATTGGATTACATGTACTAACCTTAACCGGGTATTGAAGCTTCTTTTCGTAATACCACAAAAATTATTCCTCCTATACTCAAATTTTAGACCTGCCATGGCCAAGGTGTATCGACCCAATTAAAAGGATAGTCCGAATAACTTCTTCCAAAATTCATTAGTGGACCAAATTTTTGCTCAAAATTAACTTTAAGCTTCATACTTTTTTCAGTGTTTTCGTTAAATTGCTGAATTGCATCATAATCATTGGGATGGGTATCCAAATATAGGTTTAATTCAACAATGACAAAATCAATGGCTTGTATTTCTTCAAGAAGGGTATAAAATTCAGGTGGCATCTTTTTACTCACTCTTCATCCCTCCTTTAGGGGGAGGTAGGGACTAAATAATTGAGGCCATAAAGTGCCAGCCCGAAGTGCTTCTTGTGGGGTTGGAAATTGTGGTAATCCAGGTGGTTGAAAGCCCATATACAATTGTGGGGGTGTAGCATAAACTTTAACTTTTATAGGTGGGCATGGATCGAATGGGCTAATATAAGGTTTCCAATACTTATATTGCGTAAACATTGTATCCTCCCTTCTGTAATCAACTACATCAGTGGAGTAAATATGAAAAACGAAATTGTTTTATTCTGATATAAATTTAGTCGATATATTTATATTAGTAACTGTAGCTCATTCGATATATGAAAAATAAATATAAAAATAAAAAACACTCTAAATAGGTGCAACTTGTATTAAAGTGGTTTACTTAGACGAGTTAGGCCCAGAACGAGGAAGAATTGACGATGAAGTGATGGGCGAGTGCGGCATATTGTGCGAAATCGTTTATGCCAGTGCAGTTGTGTAATTACTGCACAATATAAAGAAAAGAAAAAGCCGCAGCGTTCGCAGACGCTACAGCTCGAATTGGTTTATGCCCTTTGATGGCTTGTCAGATAAATCATTATATCACAACTTAGGAGGGCAAACCTATGTTAAAAGAAAGAACACTAACGATTACACCAGATGCTTTAGATTCAATGATTACGGACTACCACAGGATGGTTAACGCATCAAAGAAATGCGATCAGAAATGGTTATAGGGGCAAAAACGGGATAGTATGGAATCGAAGATACACTACTCAAGGCGGTAGGTAGTGTTGGTGATCCAATTATGCAGGAGGCTATTAGACGGTCGGTCTAAAAACATAAAACGTGTTGCAGAGTATGAGAAAAAGCTATTGAATGTACAAATGCATGTTGAACGAGTTACTGGCGACAGAGAGGTTCAAGTACTGAATTGGAGTTAGACGGCAAATCACATCGCTGGATAGGTCAACACATGGCATTATCAGCAACAAGTATTAAACGGATTAAGGTTAAGATGAGGGGGTTCGTGCCTCTTTGAAAGAGATTTTGTAGAGGAGAGTGAAGCGATGGAAACCGTTAAGCCCTGGTCATTTACGAAGGATTTCGAAGCAAATGAAATTGTCAGTAATACAATTGTGGATGGCAAAAGAATTCAATGACGAGCATGTGAAAAAGATATTAATAGTATGGCTAGTTGGTTCGATTTAGGCAATTATATGAAGTAAATAGGCATTAGAAAGAAATGCTACAGCACACATGCAAGAAAGCTTGCACATGATGCCGTAGCATGGATAATACTAGGACCGAGCTTAGATAAACGATTGAGAGATCAACTAGTTACAAATAAACTTTCATTTTTAAAATTATCTACTGTCTTGCTTTACTTCTTCAATAAATGCCCTGAAGTTTTCAGCGATTTCTTTTGATTGAGTATGGTGTAAATAATGTGTTCCTTCAAATGTCATCACTTTTCCATGTACAGAATCTTTTACTTGCTCTTCATGTAGTGTTGACCATCCTTCAATCGCTGCACTATTCGGTTGTAAAAAGAAAATAACAGGCAGGTTTTTTGGGAATGTTAAATTTTCAGCTGCTTTAAAATTAGGAGATCTATTTTCTATTTCATTCACAATAGTTGGATTTCTAAAGTTTTTGTAAGAAAGAATTCTCATTTGTTCTTTTGTTTCTTCATCAACTGGTAGTGCAGCATATGGGTCAGCACTTAGTTTCATTATCAATCTGCCTAGACCTGATTCTTTGAGTAGTGTAATTACAGAATTAGGTATTGGAGATTCAACAACCTTATCACCATATTGCCTTGGAACACTGCTATCGATCCCGACAAATGCACTCACTTCGTTTTCATATTTGTTCACATAATCTAATGCGTAAATGCCCGAAATGGAGTGACCCATTAGAATATAGCGGTCAATTTTAAGAATCTGTAAAGCTTCATGGATTTCACTTACAATATTTTCTGTGCTCCGTTCTTTTTCGGTTATATCACTTAATCCATAACCGAAAGGCTCAATCACTACAACTTTGTAAAATGGCGATAACTCTTCTACTAGCGGCTTAAAATCAAGTGCTGGTGTTCCTGTTCCCAAACCTGGCAGTAGCACGACTGTTTCTGCGCCTTGTCCTTCAATCAAAACATTCATATTTTTCCCATCTACTGTTACAGACTGACCATAAGGCTCTATTCTCCCTGCTTCTAATTTATTACTGATCTTATCAATGACAAAAACAATGGCTATAAAAACGACAATTGTTATAACTAATGCTGCTAAAATTTTAAGTAAAATGGTAAGCAATTTTTTCATCTTATTAGCAGGTTTTTTGCCTGTTGTTGTGTCCAAGTCCATTTTCTTCACCTCTCGTATTTTCACTCATTTCTTCTCCTATCGTTTTGGGCTACCTTAAAGAGCCCTAAGGATAGCCTAAACGACGAAGTTGTACTCACAGTGACGATAGTATGAACGGAGTATGAACAAGTGAAAAAATGTATACACAGTGTAAAACCGCCATGGGGAAGCAAAGTAACTTTAGACAAAATTCGAAGCATATTGGCCATTTAAAAAAAGTGACTACTGCACAATATGAGAAAATAACGCAGTAAATAAAAAAAGCCGCAGCGTTTGCAGACGCTACAGCTCGAATTGGTTTATGCCCTTTGATGGTGTTCACACCTGTATTATATCACACCGTTGGAGGGCAAACCTATGAAACAAGGGCAAACAACAGTTACTAAAGAGAATTTGTTACAGTGGATTGAGAACTATCGATGAATGGTTGAATCGATTGAGGAAGCGAGGATTTTGTTAATTGTTTTGTTGGGATATATAAGCCCTTGGTCTTTGGTTTTATTCTTGGGTTTGAAAAAACCAATCACAGCAATAAAAGGTTTACAAAAGGGCGCAAAAGAACCCCAATATATGCGTATAGCAATGAAATCAACAGCAATGACAAATACAATTTTTTGTTGTCTGTTATCAGTAGAGTTATTAATCAGTTATCTATTTTAAAGATACGCAAATGTAAAAACGGATTCTAAATCAAAATATAAAACCAGAGTGATCATCAAAATTGTGGATTAACTCTGGTTTTTTTATGGTTAGAGTTAAGCATGGTTTCATAAGAAATTAGCAATTTAATATGTATCAAATGGCGCAAATGTATCATTAGGTGGAAAGTCGTTTTGGATGTGTACCTTGGAAAGAAACTATGATTGAGTTATTTGCGGAAAATTGGGAGGTAGTTGAATAATGCCATAAGGAGGAGAACATCTAAACCCTGTAATCGAAAATAACTTTAAGTATCAGAGCACAAAAGAAGGACCACCAGAAAAGTACGAGGCTATTCTGAAAAGGCGAAAGATCTTGCTTATCTAATCGATGAAGAATGTCCAAACAGCCGTGAAAAGTCAGTTGCTATGACTAACCTTGAAACTGCTTTATGTGGGCTAAGGCTTCAATTGCACGTAATTAAGAGCCATCAAACGAGGGCTTTTTCTTCTGCTTTGAAAGCTGCATCAAACAGCCAAATCGCTAGGGGAGTTTGGAATTTGAACAACCCGTTTAAAGCCCGATAAATCAACAATGTATAAAAACTTGCATAATCGATAAAAAGAGGAGTTAGAAGAACGTTGATATAACAATGTTTCAAAAATAAACAACTTCTGAAAACTGAAATTATGTAAACTGAAAACGTATATCCTATTCAAGAAATGTATAATAAAGCAACATGGAGAATATATCCAACGATGTGGTAACATATAAACAGGATTTGGTGGAAAAATATGGATGTAGGAGAGGGCTATATGAGTATATACAAAACACAATCTGGAAGAAAAATGTCATTAAAGCTCTATGATGCTCAATTGAAGAAATTGGATTATTCATTTAAGGATATTTACGTCCATACTCGTTTTGGAAGAACACATATTGTTGAAACTGGCAATCTATCAGGTGAACCATTACTAGTATTTCATGGAGGGAATAGTACGACTGCCTATAATTTACTAATGTATAGATTCTTGCTTAAGGATTTTCACATCTATGCGGCTGATATTATTGGCCACCCTGGAAAAAGTGATGAAGTGAGTATCTCTCCTAGAAATTATGATTACGGAAAGTGGGCAAGTGACGTTATTATAGGGCTTGGGTTTGATAAAATAGCTTGTTTGGGAGTATCGTTTGGAGGCGGAGTTTTGGCAAAACTTATGTGTGTCGCACCAGGAAAAGTAGAAAAATCCGTATTAATTGTGCCATCAGGTATTAATGATGCCTTTCCAATCAGTACTGTGAAAATGATGATACCACTACTAAAATATAAGTTAACAAAGATAGAAAAATATATAAAAGAAACTGCTTTGTTTATGGCTATTAAAGAAGAAATTCTTGATAAAGATACTTTGGATATGGTGAAAGATAGTTTTGATCATGTAAAAACAAAAGTAGGGATGCCATCCAATGTGAAAGAGAGATTAATACAACAGTGTAAAGCACCAACACTTATTATGGCAGCAGAAAAAGATTGTTTATTTCCGGCGAGAAAAGTATTACCAAGAGCAAAAAGAATCATTCCAAATAACATAGTTCATATGCTAAAAGGGTGCGGACACATGCATATGATACCGGAGCGTGAAAAGAAATTGATCGTTGATTTCTTAAGGAGTAACTGAGTATAAGACAAAAATAGAGAAAGAAGCAAATCCATATTTCGAAGATTTCTTTTTCGACTGGCGTTGCAAGACTCAACTTCTTGTTGCGGGATACGGTTCTTCGAAATCATATCATGTAGCACTCTAAATACTTTTAAAATTACTTGAAGAAAAGCGTACTGCTCTAGTTGTTCGCTAAGTTTACAACACGCATAGGGAAAGTAGGTTTTCTTTATTTACTGAAATTATTGAGGATCTAGAGCTTTCTGGAAAGGTGACGACAAGTTCATCACCTATGACAGGGAAGTTCCCAAGCGGTTCGAAGATAATCTTTCGAGGTATGGATAAACCAGAGAAGTTGAAATCCATCAACAATATATCTCTCATCTGGTTAGAAGAGTGTAGTGAGATTAAGTATGCAGGGTTCAAAGAGTTACTAGGGTGTTTGCGTCACCCTACATTGGACCTGGATTCTTCCATCTCATTTTTAAAGAAGTGCTTGTATGCCCAATTCCCTTTTAAAACTGGATTTGTTGATAGAATAACTAGTGTTTTGTCAGTTTCAGTGACACAAACAGAAACGCAAGCATAAGCTTTGCGTTGTTTTTATTGTTAAAATTTGAAGGAAATCATACCCTTTTGTTGAATTTAGTAGATGTTAGGGGGAATTTATTAAATGAAAACAACATACCATTTTCTAAATAAATAACTATTCAATAGCTAATAAATATATTTTTAGGAGTGTCGCAAAATGAGGAGAGTATAAAATATTTTGTGTAAATAACTGAAGACATAGAAAAAGGAAAACCTTTTCTTGGTAGAATTAAGTCACCACAACCAATCCTAGAAAAGAGGTCTTCCCTATGAATCAGTTTACAACAGAAATCGTTCAAGCTCTAGTCCAAAAACAAGATATAACTGAAGTTTTTCGCTCACATTTAGAAACAGCCGTGAATTCGCTGCTGGCTACGGAATTGACCGAATTCCTAGATTATGAAAAATACGATCGAATTGGTTTTTAATTCAGGTAATTCTCGCAACGGTTCTTACGAACGCTCATTAAAAACAGAATTCGGTGAGCTGACGATTCAAATTCCACGTGATCGCAATGGTGAATTCAAACAACAGACCGTTGCACCTTATAAACGTACGAATGATACGCTTGAAGAAACTGTAATTCACCTGTTCAAAAAAGGCATTACGATGTCTGAAATCTCGTCTTTAATCGAGAAAATGTACGGGCATCATTACACACCGCAAACCATTTCAAACATGACAAAAGCTATTTCGGAAACAGTAGAAGCGTTCAATAATCGCACGTTGCACAATCGCTACATCTGCGTTTATTTAGATGCGACTTATATCGCTGTTCGTCGTGATACCGTTTCAAAAGAAGCAGTGTATATTGCCGTAGGCATTCGTGAAGATGGCTCAAAGGAAGTACTGGCTTACACAATCTCCCCAACAGAATCTGCATATAACTGGCAAGAACTATTAAAAGAGTTACAAGAACATGGCATAGAAGATGTTCTATTATTCGTTTCAGATGGTTTAAAAGGCACGGTTGACGCAATTCAAACCGTATTTCCGAAAGCGCAGTATCAGACGTGTTTAGTACATGTTGCACGTAATATTTCGCATAAAGTTCGCGTAGAAGATCATCAGGCTATTTGCGATGATTTCAAAACAGTTTACAAAGCAACAAACAAAGAAAATGGTCAAAAAGCGCTCGATACGTTTTATGATGTATGGAAAAAAACGTATCCGAAAGTCGTTAAATCTTTAGCAGATAATGCGTATTTACTGACGTTTTATGACTTCCCTAAGGATATTTGGCGAAGCATTTATTCGACGAATTTAATTGAATCGTTCAATAAACAAATCAAGAAATATACGAAACGTAAAGAACAATTTCCAAATGAAGAATCATTGGAACGTTTCCTTGTGACGCAATTTGAGGACTATAATCAACGCTTCGCTACAAGATGTCATCTAGGCTTTAACAAAGCTCGATCAGAACTCACGGAGATGTTTGAAAAGCTGTACGCCCCAGCAGAATAGACAGGATATGCCAGCTTGAAATTAATCTTATGAATAAGTGATAGATAAATACAAAGTGATATTCTACCCGAAAGGGTTGGAAAGTCATTTACACAAAATTATTGACGCTCCCAAAATGATGAGTGGTCCAGATATAAAAAGTGTTTTTCCCATGAAAAATATCAGAAGCTTATGTTTTTTAAAAAATGTGGTGGTTAATCCAAATATTGAAATCGGGGATTATACATATTATGACGATTATAATAATCCTTTGGATTTTGAAAAAAATGTACTTTATCATTTTGACTTTATAGGAGATAAACTAAAAATCGGAAAGTTTTGTGCTATTGCTTCCAATGTCAAATTTATTATGAATGGTGCAAATCATAATACAAATTCTTTTACAACGTTTCCTTTTGGTGCCTTTGGTGGAGATTGGGAAGTAGGTTTAGAGAATTTAAGTGGTGGATACAAAGGTGATACAGTTATAGGGAATGATGTTTGGATAGGTTATAATGCTACCATTATGCCTGGTGTTAAGATAGGTGATGGAGCTATAATAGCCACAAATACTGTTGTAACAAAAGATGTTCCGTCTTATTCAATTGTAGGGGGGAATCCGGGGAAATTAATACGCTATAGATTCGAGCAGGAGACAATTGATATTCTCAATAGCATCAAGTGGTGGAACTGGGATATAGAAAAGATAACTGAATTCATTCCCGTTTTGACAGGCAATAATATTAGTGCTTTAAAGGAACTGATAAAGTCACAATAAAAAACTGTTAAGTAACAGTAAGGGAATTGGAATATATTTCATTTGTTAATGTTGTTTAAAACATAGGAAATAAAAAGCTATACTATTATTAGAAAAGTGTTTTTTATTATCCCAAAGCTTGGGAATGTGCCTTTCACATCAATTGTGGGGGGCTTTTATTATGCTATGAGAGCAATCGAGAAGGGCAACGGTAGAAATAGTAATCATATGTCACATTGAGCATGGGATATAGCTGTAGCACCACCAAGAAATTTATATGATATTTCTAGACTTTCAATAGTTGGTGCCATTGCTAAAAAGCTTGGTATTACATGGGGAGGATATTGGCCAGTAGGACAATATGATGCACCTCATTTTGAAATTCCTACAACATGGAAAATACCTTCAGGATATAAATTAGAAGGACAAGTGATTGTGCCAACAAGTAGTGCCGTAAAGGTGCAGTTTATTGTAGAGGACAAACCACAACAAACAGAAAAGGATGATGACGAAATGAATTTTACTAGCACAACCGCAAAAGCTGCAGTACGTGATTATATTCAACAAGTAGTCAATAAAGGGTTGATTAATAAATCTTGGTTGGAGAAATTCGATAATGGCACAATAACAGGCGGTGATTTTGAAGGATTGAAAATGATCATTGCACCTCGTAGCGCATAACAGCAAAGGCCCATTACCTTAATTGGTAATGGGCTTTAACATTTTTATTAACTAATTATTGCTCTAGTAGGTTTGAGAATTACTTTAAAGTTATACACCTTGCAAATGTAAAAGAACACCTCGTATGAGATGGATATATCTTTCTAGCTATTCAAATAAAGTATCGTGTTACTTTAAGTACATATATCACAAACTCTGTATATCAAATTTTATGTTGAATTAGAAATAGCAGAACGTGAAATTGCTGCATTAGGAAATGATTAATAGTTCCATATTGTTCAATAATTAAACTATTAACAAAAGTATTAACATTTGTTAATAGTAAATCTATAGAACTGGTTATAAAATTAATAGTTGGAGGTGAAAGCCTTATTTTTGGATAAATTAAGGGGGACTATTTTGATAAAAAATCTATTTAAATCAGGATTCTTACTGTTAATGTTTGTATCGTTTCTTTCATTTAACATAATTCCTGCGTATGCAACTGTTGATTTTTCCGACATTGAGAGATCATATGCTAGGGATGCTATCGAAGAGTTAGCTGAAAAAGGTATTATAACGGGTTATCCAGACGGTGAATTTAAGCCAGCTGCAAATATATCAAGACAAGACTTCGCCATAATAATGGCCAAAGCACTTGGTTTAGATATATCTAACTCGCCAAGTACACCAACGTTTACAGATGTTTCAAGCTCTCATTATTCGTATTCCGCTATTGAAGCAGCTGCGAAGGCTGGATTAATAAATGGGGTAGGAGGTGGGAAGTTTGGTATTGGCTCAAGCCTAACACGTGAGGAAATGGCTACTTTATTTGCAAGGGCATTAGGTGGTGATTTAACAGGCCTTGGAGAACAGTTGTCTTTTGCTGATCAGCAGTCTATTTCTGATTGGGCAAGAGATGCGGTAGGTTTTGCAGTTGAGACTAATTTAATAACTGGTGATACATCGAATCGTTTCAACCCTCAAGGTGTGGCTGAACGACAACAGGTTGCGCTTGTGGCTTCTAGGTTTCTAAAACAAATAAATCAATTAACACCAGAGCCAAAACCAGAACCAAATCCAGAAGTAAAACCTGAACCAAAGCCAGAACCAAAGCCAGAACCAAAGCCAGAACCAAAGCCAGAACCAAAGCCAGAAATAAAACCTGAACCAAAGCCAGAAGTAAAACCTGAACCAACACCAACACCAACACCAGATCCGACACCACAGCCAAGCATTCCTGTAACGGGTATTACATTGAATGAGACGAGTGGAAACCTCCAAGTTGGAGAGACAAAAACACTAACGGCAACTGTAGTACCAGCAAATGCAACGAATAAAAATGTGACATGGACATCTTCAAATGTGAACGTTGCAACTGTAGATAGCCAAGGTAAAGTGACAGCAATTGGTGAAGGAAATGCAATCATTACAGCGACAACAGTAAATGGATTAAAAACAGCTACGGCAATGATTCAGGTAATGATTCCAGTAGTGCCAGTAACGGGTATTACATTGAATGAGACGAGTGGAAATCTTCAGGTTGGAGAGACAAAAACACTAACGGCAATTGTAACACCAACAAATGCAACAAATAAGAATGTGACGTGGACATCTTCGAATGACACTATTGCAAAGGTAGACATCAAGGGGGAAGTGACAGCAATAGCTCCAGGGCTAGCTACAATTACTGTTACAACTGTAGCTGGACAACATACCGAAACCTATATAGCAACTGTAAATCCAACAGTTACGATTTCAGGAACAACAGAAGTTGGACGGATGTTAACGGCAGACATAACAGCACCAACAGGAGCATCTATAACTTATCAATGGCAGAGGTCCAATGCTAATGGAACCTATGAAGATATCAATGGTGCAACAAATAATACGTATACGCTAGTCTCGGCTGATGTAAATCAGTTTATCAGAGTAGTAGTAACAGCAAATGATAGTGATTACTCTGCAAAAGCAACAAGTGACCCAACAATTGTCATTACTTCCACAGTTGCAGCGATTGAAGGAATAGGAACACCTACAACGGTTTTACAATTAGGTGAAACAACTACTCGTACAGCAACAACGATTGAAGCAGGAACGATAACTTGGTTATCAAGTGATACAACAGTCGCAACTATTAATGAAACTACTGGGGTTATAAATGCAATAGCTGCGGGAACCACTACGATATCTTATATAAGTATTAATGGTGGTACAAATTCAGTTAATGTAACTGTTTATCCAGTAGCAGCAGTAGTTAACCCAGCTTACCCTGGTATATCTACAACTAGTGGACCTATTTTACCTACTCTTACTGGTTCCAATAATAGTGTGACAGTTAAAACATTTTCGTTAGGTCCTTTTTATGGAATTGCAGGTAGTTTTTCTTCCAATGATGGATCACTAGCTATATTTACCTTTACCCCTAATAATAGTATTGAAATTTTTTACGTTGGTAAAGATAATAATGGTGTAGTGATTGAAAAGGGTTCAGTGACTGTAATCATAAATTCTTAAATACTAGTTCCATATTGTTCAGTAACAAATGAATTTAGATATGTTTGCCTTCCAAAAAAAAGACCAGGCGCTCAATTGTGATATGATATGCTCCCTATTAGGTAGACAGATTAAAAAATAAAATCTGTTTATCTAATAGGGAGCATATCAATGAGTACCTGGTCTTTTTATTTAATTATTAATTGAGGGGAAGAGGGAAGAATTCGTTAAATGTTAGGGGCTTGATTGTCTAGCTTTATCTTTCAGGCTTATATATAAGGAGCCATTTGTTTGAATCTGAGCAAAATAAACATCTTCAACAGATTGTATATTTTGCTTTTTTAACTTTTTCATTAACCAATCTTCTGTTAACTCAAGTTCTACTAGGTTTTCGTAAATAAGTTGGCCATCAGAAACCACTTCTGTTGGTAGATAGGTAGGCGGTGACACATCTGCTTTAACATCTTGTTTAGTAGCAACCTGTTCAGAAGTCTTTTGCATTACGCTGAGTTTACCGTCTGTTTCAAGTAATGCATAGTGTACATCCTGTATAGAGAAAATAGCTTGTTCGCGTAACATCATTGTTAACTCATCCATATGCAAACGATTTTTCTTTAAGGCAGATTCTAAAATAAGTCCATTTTGTACAACTATGGTTGGTTTACTATCGATAAGGACTCGCGCCTTCTTAGATTTAATAGTAATTATAGTCATTATATATGTTAAAACTCCCCACCAAATTAGAGCGATGAGTGCATCTAAAAAATGTGTTTGAGCCTGTGATGCAATTTGAGCAGCAATAGAACCAAGTGTAATACCTGTTATATAGTGAAAAAAAGTTAGTTGGCTAAGTTGTTTTTTTCCGAGGATTCGAGTCAGAATAAGTAGCACAAAAAAAGAAATTATAACTCTAAGTATCATTTCCCAAAATTGCGTGTGGATAAAGTCTCCCATATATAAATTCTCCTTTAATTCGGTGTCGAAAAATAGCCTGTGCAAAAAGTTTCAGGGTATACAATAATAACTGACACATTTAACATAATTATTTCAGATATATATGAAGAAACCAGAAATTAATAAAAAGTAAATGAGTGTAGAAGGTTTATTTTAATAAATTTTGTTCTTTTCGTTTTTGTTTTAAAACTTATCCTTTAGACAAATAATTCAATCACATTCGTTCATAATAATGAAAAGGACGTGATGACTATTCTAAATGAGAAGAAGATATCTAAGTTAAAAAATATGTTAATTGAGCAAAAGCATTCGCTTCAACAAAGAATGGATACAGATGATGAATATTTAGAACGAGGTAGTTTACGGGATTCTGTTGATGAGTTGTCAACAATCGATAATCATCCAGCAGATCTAGGTACCGAATTATACGAACGAGAAAAAGATATGGCGTTAAAAGTCCATGACGAGGATGAGTTTGCAAAAGTAAATACCGCCTTACAAAAGATTGAGGATGGAACCTATGGAGTATGTGAAGTTTGTCAACAAGATATCCCTTATGATCGATTGGTGGCACTGCCTTATACCTCTTTTTGTATTGAACATACGGATACAAAAGACGTTCCAACAGATCGTCCGGTTGAAGAGCAAGTGCTGCTTCCTCCAGTTGACAATTCTTTTTCTGGCCGAGATGACAAGGATGATATTCATGATTATGAAGATACGTTCCAAGTTGTGGCGAAATATGGAACTTCTGAAACACCGTCCGATTTTGAAGGGGAATTTGAAAATTATGATGAATTATATGAAGACCCTGAAGAAATTGCCGTTAATGACGAATGGGATTCCTACCATATATCCGAAACAGATGAATTAACACGCCAAGTTTCCATTCAGGAAGTAGAACACGCGAGAAAATTTGATTATTTAGAGGAATAAATGTGGGATTCAAAATAGGTCTAACAAAAAGCGATATATAAGTAACAGTTGCTTTAGTTTAATAAACGATATTCCACATATGGGTGCTGTTCAAACGAGTGCTTTAATAAAAACGTTTAGAACAAATGTAAAACATGTAGCATGTTTTGAGATTGGAAAAATATGATGTAAACTCGGAGGTAGGTCAGTGCGGTAGGGTTTTCCTCCCTTGGTATTTATCAAAACCTAATTATTAGGGAAAGACAGAATGACGACCGACCTGCGCCGAGCAAATTCGTTCGGAGCAAGACATACATGGTCGGCCCATATTTTGACAGTTTCCACATGAATTATTTACCATCCATTTACCATGGAAAAAATTGTATAATAAAATTTCTATTAATATATAAAACAATAATGAAGATAACCAAAGATAAAGGTATGGAAAAAAAGCATCAGGTTCTTTAAGGATAGTATCGTTTAAAGGTTTTGATTGTAATAAAATTCCAGAAGCTATAAACTAAAAACCAGGTGCTCGGATGAGTACCTGGTTTTATTCATTTACATCAAATTCTTCTCGTGTTAAAATACGTAAAATTTTTTAATTTCCAGCACCCGCCCAGTATCTTTTCCTTTAATTTTATTGTACCCCAGTGTACCCCAATTAAGTGGGGTACAACGGGTGAAAACGGAAACCAACATTTTTTACCAAATATTTTTCTGAATCTAATTTCAAATTTTTGTAAAATTAAATTTATTAACTTTTTCCAATCAATAGAGCAAAAACCCCACCAAATCAACACTTTTGCGCTATAATGTAGGACGAGGTGAAGAAAATGTTTGTGAGTGAAAAACAGATTGAGATTCGATATGCAGAGACAGACCAAATGGGCGTTGTCTACCATGCCAACTATATCATTTGGATGGAGATTGGTCGTACGCAGCTTGTGAGTGATGTGGGCTTTAAGTATGCGGTATTAGAAGAAGAAGGATATGTATCACCAGTCATGGATTTATCGATTTCTTATAAAGCGGCGATGCATTACGGACACGTGGCAACGGTTCGCACTTGGGTAGAAAAGCATGACCGTTTACGAACAACTTATGGCTATGAAATTTTACATGAAGATGGCACGGTGGCTGCCACTGCTCAATCTGTACATATTTTAGCGCATAAGGATACATTGCGTCCGGTATCTTTAAGTAAAGTCGATCCTGCTTGGGATGCCAAATATAAACAAATTGCTGTTGTGGCAAAATAGGAGTGCAATAGATGGAAATGTTTTTAGCGTTAGGCGCGATTTTGGCATGTCTTGGTGTTATTTTAGGTGCTTTTGGGGCACATGCTTTAAAGGATAAATTTGCATCACCTCATTATGCAGCCATTTGGGAAACAGCTGTGCAGTATCAGATGTACCATGCTTTAGGGATCATCGGGCTCGGTATTCTTTCGAATGAGGCGCTTTTAGGAAGTTCTAGTCTGCTTTCTTGGGCAGGATATCTAATGTTTACAGGGATTGTTTTCTTCTCTGGTAGCTTATATGTACTGGCAGTGACTGGTGTGAAAAAACTTGGGGCGATTACACCCATCGGTGGAATGTTATTTATCGTAGCTTGGGTGCTTGTAGCAATTGCGGCATTCTCTTAAATAAAAACGAGACGGTTCTCTATGATGAAATTCATAAGAGCTTCTCGTTTTTTTATGCGTAAAAAAAGAAAAATGAAACAATTTGTCTGATTATGCGTATTACATATTGTTTATAGATGATAAAATAGGCTAAACATCAATGTGAAGGTGGGAAATAATATGGGTTTATTAAAAGCGGGAGTTGGCGCGTTAACAGGCGTTTTGGAGGATCAATGGCGTGAATATTTCTATTGTGAGGCACTATCTGCAGAAGTGCTGGTAACAAAAGGTGTGAAACGTACATCCAAACGAGGATCTAATAAAGGCAATGACAATATTATTAGTAATGGTTCTATTATTGCCATAAACGAAGGGCAGTGTATGATGATCGTTGAGCAGGGGAAAGTCGTAGAATTTTCTTCTGAAGCAGGAGAGTATGTTTATGATACATCAACTGAACCTTCGATTATGTATGGTTCAGACCTGTCTCAGGGCATTATGGAGACATTCAAGCAAATAGGCAAACGCTTCACATTTGGGGGAGAGCCTGCGAAAGATCAGCGAGTTTATTATTTTAATAAGAAAGAAATTGTGGGCAATAAGTATGGAACCCCTGCACCTGTTCCTTTCCGTGTGGTTGATCGTAATATCGGCTTAGATATTGACATTGCGATTCGCTGTCATGGCGAATATTCTTATAAAATTATTGACCCACTATTATTCTATACAAATGTTTGTGGCAATGTAGAGCATGAATATACACGGGATGCCATTGATAGCCAGTTAAAATCAGAATTAATGACAGCCCTACAGCCAGCCTTCGCACATATTTCAGCGAGTGGTGTTCGGTATAGTGAAATACCTGCCCATACAGTTGCATTAGCAGACGCACTCAACAAAGTATTATCGGAGAAATGGCTTGCAACACGTGGATTAGCTGTTGTGTCATTTGGCATTAGTACACTGAAAGCATCTGAAGAAGACGAGGCTATGATTAAGCAACTACAACGCAATGCTGTGATGCGCGATCCAGGAATGGCGGCTGCTCATTTAACAGGTGCTCAGGCAGAGGCGATGATTGCAGCTGCCAACAATGATGGGGGAGCCATGTCAGGATTTATGGGCATGAATATGGCTACACAAGCTGGTGGCGTCAATGCTGGTCAGCTCTTTCAAATGAATGAGCAAAATAAGCAAGCTCAAATGGCGCAAGCGGCTATGCAAGACCAAGCTGCAAAAAATGGTAATACGTGGGCATGTACATGTGGTCACGAAAACACTGGGAAATTCTGTTCAAATTGTGGGACTGCAAAACCGGTTGAAGAAGGTTGGTCATGTGCATGTGGAGTGGTGAATAAAGGAAAATTCTGTAGTGAATGTGGGACAAAAAAGCCTTCAGGAGCGTTATTATATACATGTGATAAATGTGGATGGACGCCAGAAGATCCTGCCAATCCCCCTAAGTTCTGTCCAGAATGTGGCGATGTGTTTGATGAAAATGACGTGAAGTAAGGAGAGGATGATTCATGTCAACGCAAGAAGTTGAAAATGTCAAACAAGTGAAGCTTGATTTTGACGCTGAATGTCCATCATGTAGTGCATCGATTGAATTTAATCCTGCCACGGGTATGTTAACTTGCCCATATTGTGGCTTTGAGACAGAAATTGCTACACCCGAGCAAGAAGAAGAAAAAGTTGCCCAGGAAATGGACTTTTTAAAAGCGGAGGAGCGAGGCAATTTCAATTGGGGTGTGGAGAAGAAAACAGTGATTTGTGAAGCTTGTGCGGCTGAAACGATATACGATGCCCTGCAAGTGGCTGACAGTTGCCCTTACTGTGGTTCCAATCAAGTTATGGAGGCGAGTGCTGAAAATACACTAGCACCAAATGGCGTTTGTGCTTTTGAAGTAACAGATAAGCAAGCAGGGGAACATTTTCAAAAGTGGATTAAAGGTAGATGGTTTACACCGAAAGCAGCCAAAATGAGTGCAAAGCCCGATGCCTTTAAAGGGGTATATCTTCCATATTGGACGTTTGATACGAAAACAAGCTCCAGATATTCTGCCAGATATGGACGACATCGGACGGTTACAGATAAAGATGGTAAAACACATACAGAAACAGATTGGTATTCAACAAGTGGCTTTTATCAGGAATTTATCGACGATCACTTAATAAGTGCAACTACCCGCTATGACCAAAATATGATGCGGAAAATCGAGCCTTTTAATCTCTTAAATAATAAAGCCTATAAACCAGAATACGTATCTGGCTTTTTGTCAGAGCGCTATAGTATTGGTTTACAGGATGGCTGGAATCAAGCAAAGAGTGACATCCATGATCATCTTCATGCACAAATTACTTCAAAAATACGTTGGGAACAAAACGCGGACGTCGTATCAAATCTACGCTTTTCCACAAATCATGATGATATTACATACAAATATTTAATGTTACCGATTTGGTTGTCCTCCTTCCGTTATAAAGAGAAGATTTTCCGCTTTATGGTGAATGGACAAACGGGTCGAGTAGGGGGAGATGCTCCTATTTCACCACTTCGTGTAACGATAGCTGTTATCTTATCATTAATGGTGATAGCAATCATTTGGTATTTCTTCATGTCTGAATAATGACTAGCAGTATTCCTTCTGGGGCTTTGTTGACCATTTGGAATACTGCTTTTTTCATTAAATTGTCCATATATGCTGGGTAAATGACTGATTTATTTCGAATAGCAAGGATCATTATCATTCATTATCCCAGCTGAGAGAGAAGCCTGCTGCATAAATTATTATGAATAAGAAAATGAGCGAACAGCCTTGAACGAATGACATGTCAGTTAGGAAGAAAGCATAAAATGACAAGATGACGTAAAAAGCAACCTAATCAGTAGGGAAGTCGTTAGAAATGATGAAAAATCGTTCGTAAAACAACGATGAGGATCTGAAAATTTTAGGTAAATACGCCATAAATGTTGATAAGTGAAGTTGCGATTTTACAATAAACAACTTATCATACAGTCAGAGAGCATTTTTTAAGCAATCTACGGACGATGTAATGTTATTTTTGAATAACAATTAATAAGTTATTCATAATGGAGGTTTCGATGATGGACGCAATTGAAGTGTTAACGAATTTAGATCAAATACATGGGTATTATCAGCCGATATTTAGCGCAGATGCGCATACGGTGATAGCCTACGAAATTTCCGGACATCTACAAATTGAAGGTCAACAAATTAATTTAAAGGATTTCGTCAATAATGAAGATATTCCAGAAGAATATCGAATAGATATGGAACATAAAATTTTACATGCGGCCTTAGCCCAAATTGATGAAATTGCATCAGATATTGATATTTACATTCCTAGTAACCCCAATTTATTGATGCAAGATTTTGGTGAAAGTCATTTTAATATCATCCAACAATATATTGGAGAAGAAGATTTACACCGAATCGTATTTGTCGTATCCGAACATCGATTTTTAGGAGATATTAATAAATTACACCATGCCCTGCGTTATTTTACGACTTTTGGGCTGAAAATTGCTGTCCAGGAAGTAGGGGCAGAAAGTCATTTAGAGCATATTGCGTTATTGGCGCCTCATATTTTAAAAGTCAACACACGTGATTTAAATTATGATTCTTGGTCTGCTCAATCCGATATGATTTCAGCCATTGGTAGTCTTGCCTATAAAATAGGTGCCAATCTTTTATTTGAAGATATTGAAACAGTTTATCAGCTACAATTCGCTTGGAAAAACGGAGGACGCTACTATCAAGGTCCTTATTTAGCAAATCCAGCTATAAACCTTGTCGATAAAGATGTGTTAAAGGAACGATTTAAAAAAGAATGCCAGCAATTTATTACGTCTGAAAAGAAAATGCTAGAGGCACAGTTTTTGCAGCTAAAGAAATTAAGAGAAGAATTGGAGGCAATTGTTCACCGTGTAAAACCAACGAGTGATAATGCCTCACACTTAGAGTATTTAGCAGAATTACTGGATAACTATTCTTTCAGACTATACATTTGTAATGAAGATGGCTTCCAATTAACGCCTAACGTCATGCGAATAGACGGAAATTGGGAATTACAGCCCCGTGCCATCAACAAAAATTGGAGCTGGCGCCCGTATTTCTTACAAACGATTATTAAAATGCGCAATGATCAAAGTGGGGAAATATCTGAACTATATCGTGATATTGAAACAGGAGAAATTACTAGAACCTTTTCAATCGCCATCAACGAGCATGAATACTTGTTTGTTGACCTTTCCTATGACTATCTTTATGAACACAGTATTTTTAGGTAGTACTACAAATACTAATATATCAACGTTTTAGGGGTACAAACTGCAATTGTACCCCTATTTGTACCCAAATGAAGGAAAAAAGAGAGCTACTTAAATTTTTTTAAAGACGAAAGAATATTAGTAGCTTTTAATCTTCATCATCGTGAGAATATGCATATGATTTCAACACAATTTCATGTGTGTCTCCTATCATTCAATTGTTGTTGTAATAGCAACACCTTCTACCATTAAAACACTTACATCAGCATGTCTAAATATATGGGCAGTGTTTGACTAACATCTAATTTAGTATATCGTCTCCGATCTACTATTTCTTCTGAAACAGCATCATTTAAAATAGAACCTGATGTAGCACATACTGCATTGTTTTTTTGAAACCTTGTTTTGTCTTTTCTATCCTTTTATTTGCTACATCATAAAATTTATAACGATAAGCATATTTTTTCTTTTTATCAGTATCGGTGTACTATTGATACTGTCTCTTTTTGTTTTCATTAATTTTTGTCTAGCCATATTAATCTCCTTTACTACACGCGCAGCTGTATATAAAGATACAGCCTATTTAGCATCTACCTGGTTTTATTGTTTTTATAAGTAGAAGCTGGACCAGGTAAAATAAAAACTAAATAGCACAAGTCACAAATATTGTAGCTACATAATAGAAAATGACCAGCAAAGTTAATTTAGCCAAGCCGGTCTTTTTAATTTACTTAGTCATAATCAAATATAAGTCTTAAGCCTGATATGGTATCAGTCTATCACCGTATTTACTTGAAAAATAAAACTTTGATATTCTATTTATAGAAAATATTTCTTGTTTTTAGGAAATATCTTGGAATCAATTACTTATCTAAGGAGGCAATTTTTTCATGAAAAATAAATTATCTGGGGTGTTAGCTGCTACATTAGCGTTAACGATGAGCCTACCAACAGGAGCGATGGCGTTTTCAAACAGTCAGACTACTGTGGTAGTTAGCCAAGAAGTTGCTAGCCAAGAACTGAAAAAGATTGCGGCAGAGAAGGCTACTCTACTCACTAAGTCCTATGATACGACTAGTGTGCAGTATGCGCTAATTGCTAATGGCAAACTTATTTTGTCGGGTCAGACGGGCAAGAACGATATGAAAGGGAAACAGCCGCTGACCAAAGATACCCTATATGGGATTGGTTCAGTCAGTAAAATGTATGCAGCGGCGGCTGTGATGAAATTGGTCGACGAAGGAAAAGTCGATTTGGATGCTCCTGTCGTCCACTATGTTCCTGATTTCCAGATGAAAGACGAGCGTTACAAACGCATTACGCCACGTATGCTGTTGAACCACTCCTCCGGCTTGCAAGGTACTGGGTATGGCAATAATTTTTTATTTAATGATAATGATACCTATGGACATGATAACTTGTTGCGTCAATTGTCCAACCAGAGCTTGAAGGCGGACCCTGGAGCGTTCTCGGTTTACTGCAACGATGGCTTTACGCTGGCTGAGATTATGGTGGAAAAAGTAAGCGGTATGAGCTTTACAGAATTTATACATCAACGGTTTACAGAACCCTTAAAGCTAAATCATACGAAAACGCCTCAGGACAAATGGGAAAACGATAAGCGGGCTGGACTTTATTTTCCAACGTACCAAGGGCAGCTTCCTACTGAATCGGTGAATGTGATTGGTACGGGAGGGATCTCTTCCACAGCAGAAGATATGGTACGATTCTCTCAAATATTTATGGGACAGGGAAAAGAAATTCTCTCTGATAAGGCAGTCAAGGCGATGGAGCAAGAGGAATATAAAAAAGGAATGTGGCCAGGGGATGGAGATAATATTATCAACTATGGTCTGGGTTGGGATAGTGTGAAACTATATCCATTCAGTGAATATGGGATAAAGGGCTTGACTAAAGGTGGCGACACAGGACTGCAACATGCTTCACTGGTCGTACTTCCTGAAGAGAAGATGGCAGTGGCTGTGTTGTCCTCAGGTGGAAGTAGTTCTACAAATCAACTGATGGCGACAGACATACTGCTCGCTGCACTTAAAGAGAAGGGCACAATTAAGGATATCAAGCCGGACAAATCTTTTGGCAAGCCGGTCAAGGCCAAGATGCCTCAAGACATAGCAAAGAAAGCGGGTTTTTACGGCAATAGCTTCAGTCATTTCAAAATAGAAATTACGAAGAATGGAGAACTAATCTTACCAGCTAATCCAGAAGAAAAATATGTATATACTGCGAATGAAAGCTTTATTAATGAGACAGGTACCTCCAAGCTAGACTTCGTTACTGAGAAGAATGGGCGAACTTATTTGAAGGAGAGTACTTATCAATCAACGCCAGGTTTTGGGCAAGTTGCGGTGACGCACTATTTAGCTGAGAAACTAGAAGACAATGTGCTATCGAAGGAAACCGCTGCCGCATGGGCGAAGCGGGAAGGCGTTAAGTTCTATCTCGTAAACGAGAAATATAGTTCCGCACAATATCTCTTACCAATGATGCTTACAACACAAATTAGTCGCAGTGAAGGTCTAGAGGGCTATTGGAACGGCAGAAAAATTACAGGCCCAAACACGGCTGCGCATCAGCTCCAGATCCCTGTGATGACAGGCCGTGATACGACGCAAGCTCGTTTTTATACAGAAAGCGGTAATGAATATATGGAGATGGCCGGATTATTATACGTAAGTGGGTCCAACTTAAAATCGCTTGATGCAAGCCAACCATCCAAAGTTACAATACAAGCAAATGGGCATGCGGAATGGTTTAAAATCCCGCAAGCGGCAGCAGGGAAAACGATGACCGTGGCGTTGCCAGAGAAGAGTTCGTTCGCAGTGTATGATGAGGAGGGAGTATGCGTCAATTTTACTGTTGTGAGCGGCAATAACAAAGTAAAGCTGCCGAAGAACGGAACGATTGTATTTGCTGGCGCGCCGAACTCGAAAATTGCAATCACGTTGAACTAGCTATAATTCAAAGTAATGTAAAAGCTGGTATCGCAAAGGATATTCTGATGAAAATTTAAACCACATAACGCATTAACTCGTGCTCACATGGCAGCATTCTTATCTCGTGCAATGAAAATGTAGAAGGAAATAAATAATACACAAAAGTCACTCATTTGAAAAATAATGAGTGACTTTCACTTTAATAATTTAAGTGTTAAATATAATGATTACTTAGGGTGAAGAAACATACGCCTGCCCGGATTTGATTCATTTTAGTGGGGTACAGGTTCACTAGCAATGTATACTGATCCAAGAGTTTATTACATAGCAAAGTGAGAGGGGTTGATTGGATGAAATATACCCTTAAGAACTTCAATTGTTTAAATCTTTTTACATCATGGTTAAACTAATAAAAATCTAAATTGAGGTGATTGGGTTGGACATATCAAATATGTATGAGGAGAAAAATCATAAACACGAAAACCGTTTTCAGTATAGGCAACGTAATATGTGGACGGGTATTTTATTTGGTTTTGGCGTAGTGGCATTTATAGACGAGGCAATTTTTCATCAATTATTACATTGGCATCATTTCTATGATAAATCTACTGCTAATATTGGATTAGTCTCTGATGGATTATTTCATGCATTTAGCTTTTTTGCCACGATTGGCTCTTCCTTTTTACTTGCTGATCTTCATCGAAAACATGGATTCTGGTTAAAAAGATGGCTTGGAGGTATTTTTCTAGGTGCAGGAGCTTTTCAACTTTACGATGGTATCATACAACACAAGTTCATGAGGCTACATCAGATTCGTTATAATGTCGATATTGTACCCTATGATATTGTTTGGAACGTGCTGGCTGCTATTTTCATCATTATTGGTATTGTCCTATTATTTAAAACGAATCAATAAAATTGTTAGGAGGTACCAACTTTGCATTCACATGAAGCTCACACCCAAAATTTCTTTTTTATTGTACAGTTAATATTAGTTTTCCCGTTTATTATTTCTTTTATCTCCTATTTCGTTGGAGTCGTGCTCTCAAATCAGCATAAAAAACAATGGCCTTACTTTCGTACATTATTTTGGATTCTTGGGCATGTATGTGCCATGTTATCATTAATCGGTCCATTAGCAGAGCTTGCACATATTAATTTTTCAGCACATATGGTTGGCCATCTATTGCTTGGAATGCTAGCACCACTTCTTATAGCACTATCGGCACCTATTACCCTATTCTTAAGAGCTATCCCTGTAAAAATGGCTCGTTTTATTTCATGTATACTACGTAACTCTTACTTAAGATTTGTATCCAATCCCATCATAGCATCTATTTTGAATGTAGGTGGTTTATGGTTGCTCTATACTACCCCGTTATTTAACATGATGCACGAAAACTCTGTTTTATATATTTTGATACACTTTCATATTTTTTTAGCAGGTTATTTGTTTACTATTGCATTTATCTATATCGATCCTACTCCACATCAACTCTCTTTTGTTTTTCGTTCAATCGTTTTATTGGTAGCTGTAACAGCTCATTCGATATTGTCTAAATATATATATGCGTATCCTCCTAGCCATGTATCTGCAGAACAAGCAGAACAAGGTGCTATGATTATGTACTATGGCGGAGATCTAATTGAAATCGCACTCGTTTTTATACTATTTTACCAATGGTTTAAAAGGACAAGAAATACTGTTTTTGCAAAGGCAATTATTTAGAAATAACTGCTCACCATTTATGAGAAAAAGAAAAAGCTCCAGTATTTGCACTGAAAGCTAATTCTAAATGATTTAATGATTCATATCTTTGAGACCTGGACTATGCTCATTTGGCATCTCTGGCATAACAGGTACTGGGAATCCTTCAGGTGGTGGAGTCACATTCAGATCTCCACCATTTCTACTTGGAGTTTGACCTTGGAAGACTTCACCGATACGTGTTGGATCTAATCTAAAGTTAAACTGAGCATTATGATAGCCCATTTCAACGAACTTCTTGCATTCAGGATATTTGTTGATATCGTAGTTTGGTACAGGAAATAGTTTTCCCCAATCTACACCTAAAGTTTCTAATGCTTTGGCAAATGCATTTTGATGAGCATTGTCACGAACTATTAGAAAGGCAAGTGTTTCCCTAAATGTCTGATTAGAACTCATTTCATAAATACGTGTTTTTTGAAGTACACCCGTTGACTCAAGCACCAAATTATCTAATAAGTCAGCAATCAGGTTACCATGTGCATATACCCACGAACCATTCCAAGGATTACCTGCAGCATCAACAGGTAAAGATGATTGTGCTCCCACAATATAATGGTGTGGATTTGCATGTCTAACGGCATCATCTAGAGGTGCTTGGTCCATACCGTTATTGCCTGGTGCAGAAGATTCTCCAGAGTCATTTAGTAATTGGTTGATTGTGTTTTGTACAAGTTCTACATGGGCAATCTCTTCTAAGAATACGCCACGAAGTAAGTCACGATATTGCGTTTCTTTACCTTTAAAATTTGAGCTTTGGAAAAAGTATTGCATCATGGTTCTCATTTCACCATAATGACCACCTAGAATTTCCTGCATGACACGTGCTGCTTGTGGATCCGGTTTGTCAGGTTTAATAATATTAATTAATTCTTCTTTGTAATAATACATTTACATTCCTCGATTCGGGGAAATTGGTTTTACTTTTCAGGATAATCTACATGTAATGGTGGTGGAACTAACCAACCTTTATTTTTGTTAAGACGCAGTAGTTTACCCCCGATTAGAGCCTTTGCTGCATGGAATTGACCATACATTAAAGCGATATCTTCTCGAGTGGACGTACCCATCGCTTGGCTACATGCGACTAATCCAGCACCTATGTCAGCAGTAAGAGCTGCGCTTATCTCAGGGTCATTAAACTTAGCACCAGGAGGAATATCTTCCATTCTTGCTACAGGTCTCTCAGGAGAAGCAGGGGGTAAAGCAATACCATTCGTTTTAAGAATTTTTTCTAATTGCTTTACTTCATCCCTACAAAGTTCGATGATATCTTCAATGATTTTTTTTAGATCTTCATCACCGGCGTGATTATAAAATGTTTGATAGCCAGAAATCATACCATAATCTGCAATTAGGCTTGACCAAACAGCAAATACTTCACCGTAATGTAACGGTTCATCTTTTGGATTTCCACCAAGAATACCCATACTAACACATCCTTTTCTTATTTGTGGCTAAAGCATGGTTAGTATGGATGAAAAAAGAATTACCATTCACTTTTTAATATTTTTTAAAGTTTGAGGTATAAAAGTGATCTCATATTCTTCAATTCTTCAAATTGATACGGTCATATAGGTATCAAAGAGTAAATTACCGTTTGGCATCATACGATTAACGATAAACTGAAAGGGTTTGTCTGAGACTTTTAATTTCTAATGCTTAATCTAGGTTTATGAGGTGAAATCGAATGATTGTCCCAAAAATTTGCAGTTTAAAGTGATTTACCTAATTTAAATGAAAGAAGAAAGAAACTTCGTTACCTTTCATTCTTCCTCAGCAAGACAATAAACACATACCCTCATTATTCCCCAATTAGTTTTAAAATTTCTAAACACCATGCATTCAGTTTTTATATGCGCCGATTATTCCTCGCTCCTCTTGTAAACGGTAAGAACAACTATTTCTCCTATACGTGTACCAGCTCTAGAGGAAATAAATACTTCTACCTGCTTGAATATTGGTGCAGGTAAAGAATAATGATGAAATCAGTCGCTTGGTGCTAGAACGGAAGACTAAACTTGTCATTTCTTGCGCTTACCCGGGAAATTATTTCTTATTTCCAAACGAGAGTCATCGAATAGTGTTTCGTCACGAAATAAAATCATCCAGTGGTTGATTTTCTAATGTTTTGTTTGACACATTCCAGGGTGAGGCAAAGGCAGTATTCAGAAAAACGTCTATACAACTCTTGGGAACAATCCTTTTGTGGTTTGGGAAAACAGCAGAGGACGAGGGCTTTATCTTGTATTTGCTGACAAAGCGTAGAGCATACCAAGTTGCTTTTCTACATTCCGAAACGGAGAACTTACAAGGGAACTACTGTGTTCGTTGTATTTGATAATACTGACTTCGATATTTAATGTAATAGCTAGATAATACTCTGAAAGAAAAAATTAAAAAAAGAGAATAAATATTAAATAATTTACTGTAGTTTGCAAGTAGTAGTTTGTTCCAAATAGTAACCGACTGCTAATAATCGAAAAATTTGATACCGATAAAGACTTCTAATTGGCGTATAACTGCAATACATAATAATTAGAAAAAATTTCAAATTTCAATTAGTTCACACATTAAATTAATGAGATAATATTCCTTATAAGGGTGCTGTTTGGCAAAGGAAAGTAGTGCCACTTTGATTTAATCTCCACATCATTCACTATCGTTTGTTTTAAGTCACTGTACAGAAATAAAAATTGTTTCATTAAAGGGGAGATATTGTATGAACGAAAAGGAGAACACTTTAAAAGAAAAAAATAAAGGGGATATAAAATTTTCAATTGTAATACCTGCGCATAATGAAGAACAGTACATTGGAAAGTGCTTAGAATCTATTTTAAAAGCCTCAGAACCATTTAAAAATCAAGTTGAAATCATTGTTGTATTAAATCGATGTACGGACAGAACGGAGGAAATTGCAAAATCGTATAATTGTATCGTCTTAAAGAATAGCGATAAGAACCTTTCTAAGATTAGAAATGCTGGTGTTGAACTAGCAAGAGGTGAAATCATCGTTACAATTGATGCAGATACACAGATGAACGAACATGTGTTGTCTAAGGCAGAGGAGAACTTAATCACTGGAAAGTACATTGGCGGAGGAGTGACAGGAAAATTTGAAAGAATGTCTTTAGGCATTTTTGTTTCAGCTTTGTTATTAATTGGGCCACTGTTTTTTAAATATGGAGCAATTTCTGTGGGAATCTTTTGGTGTTACAAAAAAGATTATGAATCGATTAATGGTTTTAATGAAAAAATGCTTATGGCAGAAGATGCAGATTTTGCTAAACGATTAAAAGTGTGGGGAAAAAAGAAAGGGAAAAAATACGGGACAATTAAAAATGGGATGATCACTTCAAGCAGAAAATTTGATAAAAATGGAGACTGGATTTTACTTAAACGTCCGAAAATGATTCTGGCATATCTTAAAGGAACAGACGAGAAATATGCGGATGAAGCATATTATGAAAATCATGATAGATAAAAATAGTAGATTCAAGATGAGAATAAAAAATATACTTTAATAAATAATGACGTTAATCGAAGAAGGATTAACGTCTTTAAAAATTCTCTAAATTATGGTAGTCCTTATACACATCAATTATGGGGAAAATCTCTCTTCTCAATATAGAAATAACATTTACTTTTTTAAAAATTATAGAGGTGAATATTAGAAATTATAGAATTCTTAGTATATATTAAATGATTTATGAAAGGAGAATGTATTTGTGACTACACCTGACTACAGAACCCCCATTAAAAACCGAATTGGTGGTGTGTTTATTCCAGTTCGTAACCTAGAAACAGCAAAAGAATGGTACAGTAAAATACTCGGTTTGGAGGGAGGGGAAGAACATTTTGGGCATATTTTCGTGGCGCCCATGAAAGGTACAGCCGGATTAATTTTAGATGCCATGCCAAAATGGAGAAAAGAAGATGGTGATATTTCCACTTACCAAGTTCCATCAATCCAATTTTTAACGGATGATATTCAAGCAGCTTATCAATTTATGAAAGAAAATAATGTTGAACTTGTTACAGAGATTCAGGATGATTTTTATTTTGTGTTCAAAGATCCAGACGGCAATTTATTAATGATTTGTAAAGAAGTGTCCGGATGATTGTGAGTGATTCCACTTAACTTGTATTGCTTTAATTAAGGATCTGAGTTGCATAGGCAGCTAAAGGACGCGTTTTTAGAGAATCGAAAAAGCACAATTTCTTAATAGGTATATTAACGGAATTCATGAGGCAGATCCATTTGGCTGTACGCTTAGTTTCTAGACTTAGGTATTGAAGCAGGAATAAATTAGTTGGTTCCTATTGCTGACCATAATATCGTGGGAAGGAAGGTAATACTGTGAAAACAACAGAAAATTTTACAGAGAAGGCTGATATATATGCGAAATATCGCCCTAGTTACCCGAATGAATATATAGATTATTTGTTTTTAGCTAACCACCTAGAAGGGGATCGGATTGTGGCCGATATTGGTTCAGGTACAGGGATATTTAGCCGCCAGCTACTTGAAAGGGGTCTTAATGTTATTGGAGTTGAGCCAAATGATGACATGAGAAAGACGGCCGAGCAATCGTTAAAGCTATATTCCCGTTTTAAATCAATAAAAGCAACTGCTGAAAATACCACTCTAAAAGAGAATAGTGTGGATTTAGTAACTGTTGCCCAGGCATTTCATTGGTTTGATAAAAAAGCATTTAAAATAGAATGTCAAAGAATTTTAAAACAAAAGGCAAATGTTGCTCTTGTTTGGAATAGCAGAGATTTAACTAGTCCTTTTATTAAAGAGAATGCAGAAATTTGCCAAAAGACCTGTCCAAATTTCAAAGGGTTTAGCGGTGGCATGGAAGAAACTCCAGAAGTTTTTAACAGCTTTTTTAAGAATGGAAAGTATGAGTTTGAAAAACACCAAAATGATTTGATTTTTGATTATGAAGGTTTTTTGGGAAGGAATTTGTCAGCTTCCTATGCGCCGAAAAAAAATGACGAAGAGTATAAAAGGTTTGTTTTTCTCTTGTCAGAGTTATTCGAAAAATACAGTGAAAATGGAAAAGTTGTTCTCCAAAACATAACGCGAAGCTATCTAGGTAATGTCTAAACAGTAGAACATAAAGGGGCTAAACGAGTTTTGCATTTACATGGAGACCTAAAAGAACATTTCAAAATAACGTATGAAAAATAAAAATTAAACTATACTATTAAAGATTTCACTTCAACCAATATGACTAGGAGGGTTAACCCGATGAGTACGATTGATCGTTTACTCTGAATAACCATCAACTGAAAAGCTAAAGCACGGTTGTCTTAAGTTATTCTTAAGATCGAATGCGAAGCGAGACAGTGTCATGGAGGAAAAAGTAAGTGTAATTAGCCCGGAATTATTTCCGGGTTTTTTTGTGCTTTAAGAAATCGAAAGTCATGGATCAAGGTCGATTGTTTATAGAATAAAAAAAAAGCCCCAATACACTCTTTTTCTAAAGTGAATATTGGGGGTTAGTTCATCACTAACGTTTATTTTCATTTTGAATACGACTGAAGTCTACTTCCTCAGCGAACTCTTCTCTGTTTGCACGCTCTCTATTAGCATTTTGATTTTGATTCTGCTGTTTTTTGTTGTCTTGAGTTTTATTATTTTTATGTTTATTATTGCCCATTATCATCTCACCTCCACCATTAGTGTGAGTGAAAGCTGATTTTTTATCCGCCTAACTTACAATTATAGATTTAGTAACATTTTCCCATAACACGCTGGACTTACTTAAAGGAAAAAACTTTATCTGTGCAAAGGTCTTTCTAACAAGATTAGAATATCTATTTGTGCGTGTATTACCTTATTGAAAAGAACCTCAAAACACTTGGTTGAGGGAATAGAAGTATACAATTTTTTGTTATTTAACATTTAGATGTAGTTTTATTGTAAAGACCTGAATATTTGTAATAAATGATGTTTACCTTGTGAAAAATTGTATTTAAACTAACAGAGCAGGATAGTTCAATAAGATGCAGGAATAAGAAAGCTGATTATCGAATACCTAAGTATCTTAGATTCGGGGGAAGTGTATGTACGATTATATAAGTATTTATTCAGATAAATTTGCTTCATTTATTAAAACTGATGTCATTGAAAATTTCTTACTATTAAATATGAATTGCACTAAACTAAGTACTTTAGTGTTTACTAAGGAGTTAAGTGGTTCCAGTATCATAATTAGAGGAATTAAAGCTAATTTACAAGGTAATTATGCGTATGATTCCGCAGATGAATTTGCGGAGATAAATTTAATTGAGATTGACTTTCCAGATAACTCTGGTGCAATGGAAGAAGAAATATTAAAAATTGCACAGAAAATTTCAAATGAGTTTTTATGGAATATTGATTTAAGCTAGTAAATTAAAAGCTTTCTTTCCTTATTGAAGTAAAGGAGCTTTCCTGAAAAATCATTGAGTTGCGTAATTTGAATGAACGAACAGTTTAGTTGAAAAAGAAGTAAAAATTTTTTTGATAAAATAATTGAAGAAAAGAGCAGAAGAGGTGAAGTAATTGTGTGAAGAAGATATTTGAGTATTATTTCATTGTTATAGTTATCTTTGTTCATTATTTTTGCCTTTATTACACCTATTGTAGTGAATGGAACCTCGGAATTTTGGGACAGCGACATTTCTAGCTGCACTTTTTAGTCAATATGTATTAGAGCAATAAATGGGAGTATTATTTGTAAGAATATTGTGAAGTTTTTGTACTTCGACTAACGGGGTATTCGTATTATATAGTTCAGCCAGAACTTTCTGATTGAACTTTTTTTATTTAAATTTAATCGATCAGTATCCAAGGTAGAACGTATGGGGCGTGGGTCATTGATCCTGTCAACTAAACTATTCACTCCCTACTTGCGAAATAGTGGTTCGGTAGTAATAGTAGAAAATGATAGGGTGGGTAATTCAAAGAATTAGAGATGGCTCTGTTTAATATATTTTGATGGTGGAATAGAAAATGTGGAAACACCAGAAGAATCAATGCTAATGAAAAGAGGGGTTATATGGAAAACGACTGGGACAAAGCTCTAGGTTCACTTTCTAAAATTAAAGTTTTTTCAAATCCAAATAACGAGCCAGTAACCATAAGTGGTGAAGCAAATGATTTGAGGTGTATAGGTGTCGGGACAGATGCGGCTGTTTTTCAGTCTCTTTCTGCTCCAGCTTATGCAATTAAAATATATGCCAAGGACAAAGTACACAAAGTACAAGTTGAAGCAAATGTTTATCAAATATTAGAAGATTCACCTTTCTTTCCAACATGTTTTGCTTCATATGACGACTACCTCGTTTTAAGTTACGAAAAAGGAAAAACTCTCTTTGACTGCATTCTACAAGGTATTCACATTCCAGAACAGGTTGTAAATGAAGTGGAGGATGCAAGAGAATATGTTCGGAGTAAGGGGCTTAATCCTCGTGATATCCATTTGAAAAATATTTTACTACAAAATGGAAGGGCAAAAATAATAGATGTCTCTGAATACACACTACAAGGTAATGATTTTCGATGGGAGCATTTAAAAAAAGGATATGAGCAATACTATCATTTAATAGATGGAAATTCTGTGCCATTTTGGTTAGTAGAAACGATTCGAAAGTGGTATAACCAGCAGGGAAAGAATTCTTCATATGAAGAATTTACAAAAAATATTTTAAAACTTCTGTATAAAAAATGGAACTAATCAGGGCTTTACTTCAAGTATAGAGTAGAGTCTTTTTCTACTTAAACTAAATGTGGAGTTTAGCTCCATAACAATTGATGGTAGTTTAGTTTTTTTATTATATAAAGATTTAATTGTATTTATTGTATATAATGGATGAATATCGGAATTGAAATGAGGGAGTTCAATGAATAGCTTTTTCTTAATACTTATAGGCTTTTTTATCATTTTAGCAAATGTTATGGGATTTGTATTTTTCAAAAAAAAGAAAAGTCTATATTTTGCTGCTTTCATAATATTACTACTAGCAGGTGTATTTGGTGGACTAGGAAGCGTATTAGCACTATTTATTATTCGTGATGCATTTGCGGTATTCTACGGGTTAAATATTGCCTACTATTTACTCATAAATAGTCTTATCGTATTTCTTCTCGCCATTTTAGTTACTTTAATTAAAAAATAAAATAGTAGTTTTTAAATGAATATACATACAATAGCATATTGCATTAATTGAAAATCAATGAGTTGCATATGCAGCTCTTTTTTCATTATTGAACGAGCAGGTAAAATAGTTGAGGAAGGAAATAGTTACATTTACATCGAAATATAACGGTATAAGTGAGATTGGAGTGCTTACAATGATTAAATTCTTTGCATACAACTGGCAGGTAAGAGATGAATGGTTTGACTGGTGCAATCAACTAACAATGAAAGAGTTGTTAAAAGAACGCAGGGGTGGAGTAGGAAATATATTATATACACTTTTTCACATAATTGATGTGGAATATAGTTGGATTCGTGGTATTCAGGGTAAAGAAGATCTAGTATTTCAGTTTGCTGATTATAACACACTTGAAAAGGTTAAAGCACTTTCAGTTGAATCAAGAAGTGAAATAACAGATTTTATAAAAGAGAATGTAGGAAGTTTAAATGAAAAACTAGTCAGTGTTCCTTGGGATGAAGAAACATATACTTTTGATGAAATAATACACCATATAATTACTCATGAAATACACCACATAGGTCAACTTTCTGTTTGGGCAAGAGAATTAGATTTAAGCCCTGTACCTGCTAACTTTATTGGAAGCGAGTTAATGAAAATAAAGGAGAATATTAATGAAAATGAGTGAAAAAACATATCTAAGTATAGAAGAGATACTTTCATTACCAACTTTATCAGGTACAAGTATAAGTGATGATGGCAAAAACGTAGCATTTGTCAAGAAAACAGCTAACTGGAAAGACAATACATATAGGAATCGAGTATGGATATATGAAAAAGATAAGGGGCAATGTTATCCATTAATAACTAAGGATATTGATAGTACATACCCATTATGGTCCCCAGATTCTAGCGTTATCGCATACCTTAGCTCAGTTGGTGAAGGGGATATTAAGAGAAATCAAATCTTTGTTAAGTCGCTCGATGGTGATAGTGAGGTTCAAATAACTGATGAGAAAGAAGGAGTCAGTAAATTCAAATGGGAGCCTTCTGGCAAGGGTTTTTATTATGTTGCACAGTCAAAAGAGTCTGAGGCGATAAAGAAACGGACGGAACTATATGGTGAATTCCATCATATAGGTAAGGAATACCAGAATAATTGTTTATATTACATTGAAATAGAAACAGTGATAAAGAATGATACAGATGAACACGAAAAGAGCGTTGTTTATCAATTAACTGATGGTGAGTATCACCATATCCATGAATTTGATATTTCAAATGATGGGAAAAAGGTTGTATTTATGGCTACACCAAGTCCAAATATGGGAGATTATATTAAAGGAGATCTATACTTACTGAATATCAAAGCTGGAAATCTACAAAAGATGAATATAGCTAAGTTGTTGGGAGGGAGCGTTTGTTTTTCTCCTGAAGGCAACAAAATATGTTACTCAGCAAGCATAATGGAGAAGGATTTCTATAAGAATCATATACAAGAAAGTACACTAGAGATCTATGATATTAATAAAGGAGAGCAAATTCAACCTTTAATAGATTTTGATAGTACGGTTATTCCATTACGGTGGACAGCTAAAGGGATTTTAATTAGATGGCAGAATAAAACCAGTTATCTTATTGGGTTGTTAACTGAGAATGGCATTGTGGAAATATTAAGCGAAAATGAAGATAGCTTTATAATGGATGCTTCTATAACAAGGGATGGAAAATATATATCCTATAATAAGGCAATTGCAAATGAAACCTTTGAGATCTATTTAGACGATAAAAAAATAACGAATGAAAATAGCTTTTTCGAAGGAAAGCTTAAAAGTAACAGGGAAATAATCTCATGGCTAAGTAGTGATGGTCTTGAAATAGAGGGAGTTTTATCAACCCCAATTGAGTTTGACGCAAATAAAAAATATCCCTTATTAGTAGTAATTCATGGTGGACCCGCTTGGGCATCCTTTCCGATATTTTCAGACTGTTTTAATGAGAAATATCCTATTGAACAGTTTATCGAAAAAGGTTTTATTGTTTTAGAACCAAACTACAGGGGAAGTTCTGGTTATGGGAATGAATTCTTAAGAGCAAATTATAGAAAACTAGGGATTGCTAACTATGATGATGTTATAACTGGAGTGGATAAACTAGTTGACAAAGGGATTGCAGATAAGGATAGGGTAGGGGTTATGGGATGGAGCAATGGGGGATATCTAGCAGCTTTTTGTTCTACATATAGTAGTAGATTCAATGCTATTTCAGTTGGAGGAGGAATTACTAATTGGCGTACTCATTATGTAAATACGGATATCCCTTACTTTATTAAGATGTATTTAGGAAATGATCCGTGGAATGATCCAGATATATATACTAAAACATCGCCAATGACATATATTAAATCGGCTTGTACGCCCACTCTAATCCAACATGGGGAAATGGATGCAAGAGTTCCTATTCCAAATGCATATGAGCTATATCAAGGATTAAAGGATATGGAAGTTGATACAGAATTAATTATATTTAAAGGAATGGCCTATAGTTCTGACCACCCAGGAATTAATGCGGTTATTATGAAGCAGAATTTGATGTGGTTTTCACACTATATTCTTGGAGAAAGTATGAAGGATTTTAGGGTTTAATGAATCTTGTTACTATTATACTCTAGTAACAGCATTGGCTTCCAAATTTATAGCTAAGTTATGGTATTAAGCTCCCTTTACCTATATAGGTGTAGTCGTAGCGTTATGAAACTGGATCTAGGCAAAAGAACTGAGCATTATTTTGAACTGCCCCGTAAAAGTTAGACACCAATCTAACTTTTACGGGGGTTTTTTTATGGCAAAGGTAAGTGTTGAACAACGTATTCAAGCCGTTCAACGATATTTAAATGGATATGAAACCATGCTT
>Ga0213820_1000296_pt1 | contig 42282 bp, 60 predicted proteins | sample MC6MC0910MG_FD_179889 | JGI IMG/M metagenome (GOLD analysis project Ga0213820, IMG submission 179889) | Enriched soil aggregate microbial communities from Iowa State University, Ames, United States - MC6-MC0910-MG | ecosystem: Environmental > Terrestrial > Soil > Unclassified | place: USA: Iowa... | reverse complement strand
GGGCTGGATCCGTTTCACGCTGTTGTCGAAGCCACGGTGCAACGTGCACGACCGGTGCTGTTGACGGCCCTGGCGGCAATCCTCGCGTTTATTCCCCTGACACACTCGGTGTTTTGGGGGACGCTGGCCTATACCCTGATTGGCGGCACGCTCGTCGGCACCATCATGACGCTGGTGTTCCTGCCCGCGATGTACTCGATCTGGTTCAAGATCCGTCCTGACGATAAGGGGCAAACTGAAAAAATATAACCGGCACAGGTATAAAAGCTTGAAATCGAGGCCCGCTTCGTCGTGCCTCTTTGGCCCCCTTTGCTACTCATCTTTTGACTGATCACGTCTGGCAGGATCACGGGCAGTTTTGTCGTTTATCTGAACGTGCGGTATTGGCCGTGGCAGACATCCACGCTGATCCGCTTCTGGCCGTAAGCTGCCTATGGACGTCACCGAATACTCATTGTGGATGAGTTCTGAGTTTCTTGATCTAGGCTGGAACGCTGGAATGGAACGGGAGGGTTGCGGAAATAGCTGAAAAGATGCGGAAACGATCCAGAAATGGAGGTCCAAAAAACGCGAGTTCCAGAAACGACAAAGCCCTGAATAATCAGGGCTTTGAAGTACTAAATATGGCGGAGGCGATGGGATTCGAACTCATGGACCTGTTACAGTCGACGGTTTTCAAGACCGATATAGCGACGTAATCAGACTGCGGCTTGTAGCGATTTTCCGTCCCATTACTTTCACTTTTTAGCATCGCTACAGACCGCATTCTACAAGGGGCCTGCCTCGAGTTATGGAACGGATTTTTTGGCTATTTCGATGGTTTGGTTATGGCATCGATCCGACGGTAAGGCCGGCCAATGATGTCGACTTTGGCATGAAACAGCAGCAAACTTGTCTCACCAGGCAATCGGGATTGTCTGAAGAGTGATTAAGCCTTCGCAGATGGCTTCAGCCTGAAAGTGACACCCATACGGTTGAATGCATTCATGGCGGCAATTGTCGCGGTCAAATCGACTAGATCTTTAGCCGCGAATACGGCGGAGGCAGCCGCATATGCGTCGTCGGATACGTGAGTTTCTCCAACCCGAGTCACTTCTTCAGCCCAAGCCAGCGCAGCACGCTCCTGATCGGAAAATAAATATGCTGCTTCGTGCCAGACTGGAACCATAAGGACTTTATCTACCGACATGTACTCTTTGATTAGATCGCGAGAGTGCAAATCTATGCAATAAGCGCAGCCGTTGAGCTGTGATACCCGAAGAAACACCAAGTGAATTATTGAAGGCGGCAGGTCAGTACCCGTGGTGACGTAATGATGCAAACCGGTCATGGCTTTTGCTGCACCAGGAGATACTTCGAACCAATTTTCGCGAGACATTTGAACTCCTCAAGATTGGGTAAATAGACAAGCTAAGCTTTTGAAAGAGCTTATTTTGTTGACTCTAAAGGCTATGCTCGGCGGGGTGTAGATCCAATTTTATTATTTTTTATTAGTCCATTTTTGAATGGCGGGGGGATCCCCGGGAGTCGCGTGAGTCCGCCACCGATACTTATCAGAGGAACAGACCGAATTCTAAAAGGGGCTTGCTTTGAGCTATGGAGCCGATTTTCGGACTATTTTGATGGTTTCGCGATCGCCCCGACGCGACGGTAAACCCGCTCGGTGATGTCCCCTTTCGTGTGCCCGAGCAACAGGCTTGCGTCGCCGACATCGCTGATCTCCGACGCGGCCTTGGGGCGAATGTCGCGGAACTGGAATTCCACGATCCGGCTGGCGAGCAGCTCGTCACCTTTCTCAAGCGCTTCCATTTTTGCTTTTTCCCGAGCCGCGTCCCAGCGCTTCCTGAGCATCGTGGCCGTCATCCGTTTACCGCTCCGGTTGATGATCAGGTAACTCGAAAGGTGCTTGGCATTTCGCTCTGTGATTGCTGCGATCAGCTTGCCCAGGCTGTTTGATTCCCCGCCAGTCGTGATCTGGATGCGAAGCTTCTTCTGCGTCTTGTTTTGCTGAACGGTCAGATACCCGCCTTCAACATCATCCTTCCTCATGACCAGCACGTCTGCCGGCCGCTGGCCGGTCAGGTATGCCAGGTCCATCGCTTCTTTCAGCTCCTGAGCTGCCTTCTTGTAAACTGCCTCCCAAACCACATCATTCGCGTAATAGTCCCTCGGCGTTTCCTTGTTCTTGCGCACGCCCTGACAGGGGTTTTCCTTTGTCGTCAGGCCCCACTCCCGGGCAATGTTGAAAATGTGGGAGAGGGTAGCGATCTCGCGGTTGGCCCTGACCTTTGCCGATCGGGCGTCACGATAGCCGGCAATCGTCGCTGGCGTGATCGAGTCAATCGGTGCGCTGTCGAACATCGGACGCAACTGTTTGATCTCTGCTAGGTTGTCCTTCTGCGTGCGCGGCGCCTTCTTGGGCACTACGTCGCGGATGTACCGATCGAAGATTCCTTTCATGGTGCGCAGGTCGAGCGGCTTTTCCTTGGCTTCCAGTTCGGCCCATTTCAACCTGGCTTTGTCGAGATCCTTGCCCAGCGGTATGTCTTTTCCGAGCAGATCGCGGTAGTAGTAGGCCGTCCAGGTGGTTCCGTTCTTGCGTTTGCGGGATCGTTTGTACATCCGTGGTGGCAGGTGGTGGTGCTCGGTCTTGCGGGGGCGCATATCAGTTCACTCGCGAGAAGTCTGGCGTCCATGCCGGCGCGGCCGGCGGTGGGTTCGGGTCGGCAATGGTAGGGCTGATCATGCCCAGCTTCATGCGGGCGTACATGCGGCCCACCAGCGGACGCTTGCCCCGGCTTTCGACAAACACCCACTGGCGGTCAATCAGCCAGCGGCGTTGGTAGGCCCTGGCCTTGTAGCCGGTGAGTTCGGCCAGCTCCTCGTCGGAGAGGATTTCGGTTTCCATGGGATTCTCCACGCCGCCGGCGGCGGCAGAAGGTTTTAATGAAGGGTCACGCTGTCCTGCCCTGGGGCGATGGCGCGAGCCTGTTGTTCGGTGCGGAAGGACATGTGCTGTTTGGTGCCGTTGCAGTCGGCGATGACCCACCAGAAGCCGCCGAAGCGGTGCGGGCCCTTGATGATCTTCGTGATGGTCATGGCGCACTTCCTTGCCCGGGTGGGCGGTGCCGCGCGGGACGGCAGAAGTCAGAGAAAGTTTGAAAAGCTCGTCTAAGCTTTCAGGGGTTTATAAGGTTAATTTTTTGAGTGGTGGCGGAGGGTGTGTTGAAACTATATAAATACTTGCATTCTGATTACGATATGTGCGCGATTGGTAATATTAAAATTGGTACTCTCATGAACTACAAAGAGGGAGAGCACAAAGTTGGTATTGCTGATCCTGACGAAGGGGTTAAGACGGTTTCTCATCACATAGATTACTGGAATAGCAGTAACCCAAATGCGAAGCATACGAATGCTATGCAGGCCTATGATTCATTATTTGTGGGCGGTGGAGTAAATAACTCCGCCACCAATGTAACAATGTTCAGGACTCTCGTCTCTCCTGATTTTTATATGCTTTGTCTTTCAATGGTTCGCACCAAAGAAGCGATGCAATCCTGTGGTAACGCAGACTCATGTGTCCAGATCACAAATTTTAATAGCTTCATCTCGAGGCTAACTGATGCGTTAAATGAATCTTGTCAGGTAAGGCTGATTTATGCTGGCCCCGTTTCTTACCAGAGCCGCATCGAAGAGTTCAATGGGGAAGACTGGGGTCTTCATCCGGGGTTAGTTAAAGGTCCGGAATTTAAACCCCAAGAAGAGTTTAGGGTTGCGTGGAAGCCAAAGCACAATGTTCAAATATCGCCAATTATTCTGAACGACATTGGGTTGCTTAAGTTTTGTAAAAAGGTGCCTATCTGAATAATGCAAGGGCACTAGGTACTTTGAACGTTGCGCCATGCTTAGCGAAGATGACAGCGCGGAAGACAGCGACGGTTCGGGTTTCGCCGGGCTGGCGGTTGAATGGATCGTTTGTCGCGTCGGCCAGCCACGGGTGCCGGTGGCCGACATCGACCCAGACGCCGTACTTTTCGATCAGTTGCTCGGCTTCGGGCAGCGCGAAGAGATCCAGCTGGCCCGCGACGGGCTGCTGGTCACCCTCGATCGCGTTGATTGCCCAGTCCAGCGCCGGGCCGGTCAGTTCCTCGGTGCGGACGCTGACCAGGCGGTTCATCGTGGGCGAGCCTTGGCTCGTTCGGCCAGTTCACACTCGGTAGCCAGCTTCAGCAAATTTCGTGTGGTCGGTCTGAAGGTTCCTGTGTTGGGATATCCCTCGGACTGGTGGCCATCTGGATGCGCTTCGAATGGCCCGTGCCAACTCCAATTCATTTTCCAATCAGCCCACACTGTGTAGGCGTCCATGCCTTCACCCCAGTAGTCGGTGCCACCGCCAACGCTCAGACAGTGCCTGACGCTTGATCGCTGGTCGTATGCCAGTTCAGACAGTTCATCGTCGCGCCATGCCTTTCCATACAGTGCGGGGTGGAGTTGAACGAGGCGCTGGCTGAGTTTCTTCTCGATTCGAGCTTTCATCATCGCGGCCCCTTGTAGCAGTACACGTAGGCGAACCAGGCGAGGGCGATCATGGCGTCACCTTCTGGCCGAGCAGCACATCGCTGACGACCTCCCAGAGTTGAGCGGGCGACCACTGGAACCGGTCGAATTCATCGTCAGGCTGTATCCCCACGACGCAGCTTGAATGAGCCCCGCGCGAGTACTCCATCAGCTTCTGCATGATCGTGGCCACCTTGCCATCGCCGGCCGGCACGGTGCGGTGGAAGTGGTAGGCGTGCTGTTTGTAGGTCAGGCCTGCGATGATCGTTTCGTCGCTGACTTCGACCATGTGAGCCCGACCGTCAGGCGTCCATGGTCTTCCGCCGCAGGCAGTGCGCGCGCCTTCATGCAGATAGAGCATGTATGCACCGGCAGGCGACGGGTCGCAGCGAAACTCAATATTGCGCTGCTGGCCGACCAAGACCCGAGACTGGAAGTCGAAGCGGTGATCGTGGATCGCCGAGTGTTCGAAGCAGGACCGGCGCGGTAACTCGGGGTGCCAAACGTGCAGGCGCTGATCGCCTTGGAGCTGAACCTGCACGAAGCCGAGCCCGTGCAGGGTGATTTTGTCCGTCATTACGTCATCGACAATCATTCGATCACCGCCTTTATGGTCAGGGCCAATGGAAGCCAGAAGAAGAGGGTGCAGCCGATTGCGCACTTCGTGATCATGGTCAGCAGCCCTCCCAAGCCAGAGATTCCTGGATGTATTCGCTCGGGATCACCGCCTCGCTGGGCGTAACCGTGATGTCCACGGAGGTATCCCCGAAGTAGCCAATCGCAGCCTTGGCGCGCTCCAGTGAGAGCGTGGCGTGCCGGATCTGCCACTCCTTGCGGTTCTTGTAGGAGTTGAGCGCGCGCTCCTTGCTCGCGTAGGCGAAGCACACTCCAGAGTGGTACTGATGCTTCAGCACGCGCTTGCGGCGGATCTTCACTGAGCGTTCGCTGAGCCATTTCCGCTGGAGGTCGTCGAAGTCATTCTGCTTCAGCAAGTACCAGCATTTTTCTGTTTCGGCGTACGCCACCCAGGTCTGCATCGTGACGGTCAGGCCGTCCGGCCCAATCGAATCGACGTAGCGGTAGTGGTCAGGGCCTGCCTTTGCGTTTTTCATGGGCGAGCTCGTCCTTGCCGCTATAGCGGCTGACTTTGAAGGAAGATTTTTACAATATGTTCTGGCTGTGTTAATCGTATCGCTTGTCAAATACATTCCAGGTGCAAATCATGACGTGGGATCCAATAATAAAAGTGCTAGCCACGATGTTTGCATTGTCTGGTTGGTTTAAGGTTTATTATGATCATCTGTCAAATAAACCGAAAATAACTGGAAGGTTGTTGGTTTCTTTGATTGGTATTGGAGAGTTTGAAGGGAAAAAGTACTCTACTTTTATTGTTTATCCATATTTAGTGAATGCACGCAAAAATGTCGTTCATGTATTGGATTATGAGCTTCACGCAAAAATACCAAGTGGATGGCGTAAGCTCATCTCTGCTTATGGCGCTCACAGATTAAAGGATATATCCTTCGGCACAGCAAGTGATGAGATTAAGATACCTAAATTCAACGAGGATTTAATTTACAGAAGAAAGGAGGCAGTGCAGCAAGGAATTCCACTTCATGGTTGGTTGCTGTTTCTTGGTGATGTGAGCTTGCATTCGACTAAGATATCTTCATATCGCTTGGTGTGCATCGATGCAAATCTTAAAAGGCACGTCATCGTAACGAAAGTAAAGCATTTGACTAACCTCAATCTTGTGGCGCAAGTCGCAGATATTGAATTTCCAAGAAGTATGGTGCGTCAGGAAAAGTGATGTCTCGTATTTATTGATAAGTGTTAGCTGTTATGCTGATGCATGCCCACGCATGTAGGGTGGCGAAGGGTTAGCTATAGTTCTGCGACTACCAAAGTAGGAGATTGAAATGCGTTGCTTTGTTTGCGATGGAGTCGCCCAGACTTGGGATTGTGATCCAATTGGAAAGTCAGTCGATTGTCCCGAGTGCGGTCGATATGACATTTCGGGAGCTACGTTGGCCGAGAGAAATACGCACATAAGAATTTTCATTGTTGATATGACTCGCATCTGGCTCAAAGATCAGCGTGCCGCCGGAGAAAATCCTCCACTGATAGAGCGACACACCGCGTTCTGGCATTGAGAAGCTATGCAGCTGCCGCTTGACGCTCCACCGCGCGCCATGGATCGTTGGCCCGGGCCAGCGCAGCCATCGGCGGCGGGCTGACGCTGTTGCCGCACATGTGCACCTGCTGGGTCTTGGTGAACGGCTTGCCGTCGGCGCCGTGGCTGATGATGTAATCGGCAGGAAAGCCCTGAGCTTTGTACAGCTCAGCCGGTTGCAGCATCCGCAGGCAGATGTCGACGATCACGTACGGCGTGCCCTTGATCGTGACGGTGACCAAGCCCAGCCGATCCTTGGTCGTGATGGTTGGTGCTGGCGCGTCGGCGGCGCTCATGTTCTCGGTGCCGTAGTAGCTGATCAGGAATGCCGCGACACGCAGCGCGCCCGCTTCAACCTCTGGCGAAAGCTGCAGCTCGACCAGCGAGCTCTTGCCCCCACCGCCGGCGGTGATCGTCGGTGCCGGTTCGTCCACTCCCTGGCCGACGCTGGCGCCGAACTGGCGCTCCATGAAGGCGGTGACCAGTCCGTGGTGAGTGCCGCCGGCACTGATGGTGTGCAGTGGATCGCCTGCGTCCCGCGCATCGCAGTTGCCGCGCAGGTGCACCAGGTTCGCCGTCACCAGCTGCTGCTGGCTGCCGGTGTTGGTCACCGTGGTCATCGGGTCCTCGATGCTCTTGGCGGCCGTGGTGTTGAAGCCGCCATTCATCTGGGCCATGAACACCGTGGAGATGCCCATGGCGTGGGCGGCGCCGGCCGGGCGCTGGTAGTTGCCTCCGCTGGTGATGGTCGGCAGAGGCTCGTCGAGGGCCTTGCCTTCATCCGAGAACCGGAACTTGACCAGGTGCGCCGCTGCGAGCGCGCGGTGGTTCTGGGTCATCAGCGTGCCGACTGGCTGATCGCCTGACGCTGGTTTGCCGCTGTAGGTCGGGCCACCGGCCCCGACCATCACCGGACTGATCAGCGTCAGCTCGCCTCGATTCGCGCAGGTTACCGTCGGCAGCGGGGCGTGAGGATCGTTGATCCGGTCGCTGCCCTGGTGCGTGGCTGGCGCAATGATCGGGCTGGCCATGGCGAACGATCCGCCGCGCGGCCAGGACGTCACGGTGCGCAGCGGCTCATTTGCGGACTGCACGCTTTCGCCGGACCAGTTCGCGATCGGCACAATGAACGGGTCGGCGGCATCGATGACGAACTTCTTCATGCCCTTGGCGATCCGGCGCAGGGTGGCGTCTGCCAGTGGAGTCGGCCGCCCGAAAATGCTTTTGGTCGGCACCGTCCAGTCGATGCACTCGGCTGCGGTGCGCCACTTCTTCTGACCCTTTGCCGGGTTCTTCGCGTGGGTCGGCTCAGGCCACACGATTGGCTGGCCGTCGCAGCGGGCAAGCATGAACAGGCGTTCCCGGCTGGTCGGCGCGCCGTAGTCGCAGGCTTTGATAATCCTCCATTCAACGACGTAGCCCAGGCGCTCCAGCTCAGCCACGAATACGGCCCAGGTCTGCCCGCGCCGCGCAGGATCAGGCACCAGGAACTGGTTGTTCACCGGCACGACCTCTCCCTTGTCGGCGACTCGGTTGATCATGCTCTTCGGCTTGGTCGGATGCGGTATCAGGTCGAGCGTGATAACCCGGCCGGTAACCTTGCAGCGCTTCGCGATCAGCGGCCCCCACTGGAGGATTTGTTTCACGTTTTCCAGGCTGATGACGCGGGGCTTCTTCTTGCCGGCCCACTTCAGGCCGATCCACGACAGGTTCCGGATCTCGCGCTTGCGCGGCTGCCCGCCGGCGGCCTGGCTGTGGTGCGTGCAATCCGGCGACATGTGGAACCAGCCCACGGCCTTGCCGCCGCACTCGGTGTCCGGATCACCGTCGAACACGTCGGTCGTGTAATGGACGGTACCCGGGTGATTCACGGTATGCATGCTGATCGCCGCCGCGCTGTGGTTCTTCGCCACGTTCACCGCGCGGCCCAGGCCCATCTCCAGCCCGGTACCGGCGCCGCCGCCACCGCAGAAGAAGTCGACAACGATCTCATCGTCCTGAGTGCTGAAGCCGAGTCCGTATTGAGTTTTGAAATCGAAGGGGTGTTTCTTCTGTTGTGCGGACATAGGGGATCCTCGCCGGCTGGCGTGATTCGTAGAAGTGGGGTATTTGTGTTCGGCCCGGCATGGAGCCGGAAATAGGAGATACGATGATTACCGTGGTCAATGAAGACGAACTAAAAACCATCGAGCTTCGTAAGTTCGACGACATCCTCGCTGTTCGTCCCGGAGAACGGGATTACGGGGTTGAGATTTGGCGAGCTCGTAGGATTGCGACGATCTACGACCGGGAAACAGAAGCCAAGGTAAATATTCTTCAGCAGCTACTTATTGAGGTTGAAAATCCTGACGACTCAGTAGTCATTGAGCGTCTCAAGGACTATTGCGAGAAAACTTGGTTCGGTAAAGGCGTTCCTAGTGGGTCACAGTAGGCATTTAATTCTACTCAACTCCGGTCGCGGCGAACTCTTCAAGCTGCCGCGGCCACTTTTCCTTAAATACAATTTTCGGTCTCGACATGCTAGCGAAGCGTTAAGACCGTGCGCGGTGCTGCGCAACGTATGACAGGCACAGTTTAATGGCACTATCGTGTCAATTCGGTTATGTTTTCCTTTCGGCATGAGGCCGAATGGAGTGCGAAAATGGCGACTGATCGTGAAATTGCATTGGAACAGGCGCTTGTGGCGGCGTTTGCTGCAGCTGAAAAGCTTGGTATCAACCACGAAACACTGCACCAAGAGTCCCGTGAGATTATTCAGCGTTACAGCAAGTTCGTGGAGCTGGATCGCCCTCATGTCGCCGATGCTCGGAAAGAGCTGGTAGGCGCTTGGGATCAGTTCAAGGCGATAGCGGGCAAATAATCTCGTCATCTGGCTCACCTGGTGAGCCGTGCAGGATTCGCAAGCTTTCGTTGCGGAAATCCTGCGACACCTTTTCAACAATAACAAAAGGTGTCGTGACACTCCTGAGCATCACCGCCGCCGTTGCGAAATCCGCGGCGATCACGTTGCGCAACAGGTTCTGATACACCTCCTGCTGGTTGTTGAAGCCGTGTTCCTTCATCAGACGCTTGAGGTCGGGCTTGAACACCCCGGCCACTTCAACCGTAAACTTCTCTACGCCCAATGCAGCGTCTTTTGCTGCTGCCTTCTCGCGCTTCCTGCGCTGCTTCTTGGCTTCCTCCGTCAGTTCCTTTTCCTCGGCCATGGCCTACCTCTTCAATTCCGCTGGCCCGCAAGTCCAGCCAGGTCTGTCGGCGGCGTGTGGCCGCCCGGTTGATCATCCGCCTCATGAATCGGCGTACGTGAAGTCGTTTTCGCGAGCAATCAGCTTCGCGCGCTTGTGATCGATGCCGACTTCGGTTGCGGCCTGGTACAGCGTGGCGCCGTTTTCGGCCAGACTCTTCAGGGCTGGTGCCAACTTGTCCCGCTCGGCCCGCAGCTTTCTGCCGTGGGCCGTGCCGAACGTCAGTTCGCGCTCACCGGTTACGCCCGGCTCGACGTGTTGAACCTGCTTTCCGGCGCCGAAGAACTGATCCAGCTGCTGATTCAGGTTGTCGATCAACTGATCGCGCGGGTTTGGCATGGGCACTCCAATCACTGCTCATCTCCCTTTGGCCGGTTGGCCTTTTCTTCGAACTGAATCGCCATGTCCAGTGCCGCTTTGTAGGTCCAGCGGAATGCCTTGGTCTTGCCGGTGGACAGATCCACAACGTGGAAAGCCTTGCCAACCGTCTTCACCTGGAAGCGCACCTTCTTCTCCGGCATCACCAGGCCGGCGAGCCGTGCGAACGTCTCGCGCGCTGCCTGGGTGCGAATCATCAGGACGCGCAGAACATCGACGCGCTGTTGCATTAGTGGGTGCATTTGCATGGCTGATCCCTCGGTGGTGGAGTTGCGTTCATTCGTCAGCACTCGGCGCCGCCTGCTGTTTGCCGTTGGGCGCAGGGGGGAGTGCTGACGGATAAACGCCGGACAAAAGAAAGCCCGGTAGCACCCGGGCTTTCGTCTTCACGTAGACCTCCCTACGTGAAGGGGGTGAAAGTGCCTCCCGCTGGAGGGCTTTGGTCATGGTCTATTTCATGGCGATCACCCTCACTGTCGCGCCGTTGGCATCTTGGCGGGCGCTCGCCGTAATCAGCTGGTGCTGCATGCAGGTGGGCGGTTATAGGCCGCAGTTTCGTCCGCATCCCGATGCACCCTGTCGCCAAGGTGCAGCAGTGATGCCTTGCCGTCGTTTAAGCGATAAAAACACCATCGTTCGATTCCCCAACTGGACCTTGAGGATTCGGACCGTCTACCTGTCCTACGATGATTTCCCGCCGCATGGCCTCCGCGACCGCAGCCGATTGGCGATGAACGCCCAGCTTGAACATGGCGTTGGAGATCCGCTTGGCGACCGTCCCCGGCTCAACATCGTGAGATCGGGCGATCTGTTTGGCGGTAAAGCCCTGGGCGACTAAAAGCAAAAACTGAAGTTCTCTGCGAGCAAGCCCACGGCCGAGATGGCCGATCCATGTGCCGCTCTTGATGATTGATTCCATGCTGTGTGCCTCTCGGTTGATTTCCCAATGCGCCCGGCGGGCCAGGCGCATCAGTGAAAAACACCGTGTCCCTTCGGCGCTGCTGGCGCGGTACGGGCTCATTCAAGTTGTTCGTCCGACCGCGACACCGTCCGCCGGATAACTGGATTTGGCGCTTTACGCTGCACGCCCGGGTCAGTTGCCAACCCTCTGAACCGTTCAGGCCGGTTCATCGCTGCCTTCCATCTGGCCGGTTGTTATCCGGCGATGGAGCAAATATGTACCAATGGTTCATAACGGTCAAGTACCAAAAGTACATATTTTTCCTTGGGGCACAAAAAACCCGGCGCTTGGCCGGGTTGATTTGATTCGGATGCTTTAGATCATTCCGCCGCGCCATACTACGCGACCGATGATTCGCACTTCGTTTATTTCGCCGTCACGCAGCGCCTCATCCCCGTAGCGCGCTTTGTCCTGGTTGTCGCTTCGAATTATCCAACCGCCGATATCCGACTTCACCAGACGCTTCACGATTGTTCCCTTCGTAGCGCTTTGCATGGCAAATATCTGACCGTCCTTCGGTTCTATCGTCGACTCGTCCACCAGCAACACGTCACCATCGTTGATGGTCGGTTCCATGCTGTGACCGTTCGCGTAGATTACGTCGAGGTGTCTCTGGTTGAGATTATTAGCGCGCAACCAAGAAGATTTGAACGCCATGACGCCACGAATTTCGACATGACTGTTGTCTTCGCCGGATCCTGTCGAGCCTCGCGCGGTGAGTTGGAGTACGCCTGTATAACTTGGGTCGTCCTTCAGCTCAAAACCTCTCGGAGGAGTTCGTGCGTCCTCGACTTGGAGGGTGGCTGACGTTTCTTTCATCTCTCCGCGACCGTACTCCAGCCATTCGACACGCACTCCAAGAGCATTGGCCACGGCGAGCATCTTCGCTCCACCAGGCATCGACTCTCCATTCATCCATTTGCTGGTGGCTTTAGGTGTGACGCCGGCCATTTTTGCTAGGCGAGCACCAGCGCCCCACTCGGGGATTTCTTTTTCGGCCAGTGCCTTTTTCAGGCGAGCGACGAACGCTGCGCGTAATTCTTCTATTTGAACCATGGGTACATGGTTACACGTGCTTGCATGTACTTTCAGTTCCGACATAATATGTACTGTAAGTTCATAAATGACCCGGAGGCCTTATGCGGCCGCTCAAGAAATCGATCGATGCTGCCGGCGGGGTTTCAGCTGTTGCTTTGGCCTGCGGCAAAACCCCCAGAGCTGTTTACAAATGGCTTGAAGCCGATGCGCTGCCGCGCACTGACTACACCGGCGAAACCCAATACGCCAAAAAGATTGCCGAATTGGCCGCCGCTAAGGGCAAAACGTTTGATATCGACTGGCTGCTTTCCGAAGCCCAGCCAAAGAAGTCTTTGGCGGCCGAGACGAATTATGCGCCACCAGGCGTTGCGCCCGTAGCGATGTGAAATAGCTGTAAATCCATACAGTGCAAAGGAAGGGGTTGGAGATGATTGATGCAATCGTTCGTTTTTTTAAACCGAAAAGGCCTGGGATTTCTTTCCTAGACCCTTCGGTTGGGAGGGTGCTCCCAGTAATCAAGGATTGGACGCCGATGCCTCAAGGTCAACATAGCAGTCCAAGTGCATCGCCCAATTGTGAACAGGCTCAAACTCTTCCTTCGTCAGCTTCATCTCAACCAGTTCCTCATGAAGCAGAAGGAGTAGGTCAACGAGGTTCAGTTCATTCACTTGTGAAGGGTGCCAATGATGTTTGTTGATTACAAACAAGCGGCCTGCCTCGACAAGGCTGAGCTCAAGCCAAGGGCTTGCATATTTGGCGACCAGGCGCTCGCAAAAGCACTGCAGTTTGTAGATGCCAAAAGCCAGTCGCGCACGCTTGGAATCATAGCTTTCGAGGGAGCGCGGAAGCTTCTTGATGGCTTCTTCTTGGTCGTCGACGGCTCTGTACCACATGCCTTCGTAATTGATTTCCCTGGGTTTCATCTGTCTGGCCTCCGAGGCCTTTTCGTGTGGAAGCAGAAAGCTACCACGGATGCGCCGGACACCCATAACGCCTGAATCGCAGGCAAAAAAAAGCCGGTGGCTAGACCGGCTTCTTAAAACAACACTTGAGGGGCCAGTATGAACACGAACGTCACCCCCGGCAATACCCCAATTCCTGCGACACGTTTTGCGACTGACCAAAACGTGTCGCGACACTCAGAACCCCACCAATCCGCCGCAATGCGTGCCGCTCTATTGGTGCGAACCCAGTATTCGCGCGCGGCGAAGTATCAATTCAGCCGGCTGTGCCTTGATCATTTGAAGGCATCGCTGGCGCCTGTCCAGGATGTTTCTGTATGAGCACCATCATCATGAGTATGTGCTGGCCGTTGCAGGGCATGAGTGGGCCCCAAAAGGCCGTACTGATCTCGCTGGCAGACAACGCCAATGACGAAGGAGTCTGCTGGCCATCTGTTGCTCGTATCGCTGAGCGTACCTGTCTCGCAGAAAGGACTGTTCAAGGCGCCATCAAGTGGTTGGTGCACGTTGGCATTTTGTCTGTTCGTGAACGTATGGGCCGGTCCACTATGTACACCCTGACCCCGGCAGCATACGCACCCCCGCAGGAGATGCACCCCGCACCAGATGCACTACCACCCCCGCAGCTCACGACAGAAACCCCCGCAGCAGCTGCACCCAGAACCGTAATAGAACCATCAATTGAACCGCCACAGGATGGCGACCGCGTTTCGCGCTCTCCGTCTTGCCCGGTTCAGGACATCGTTGATCTGTTCAACAAGCTGCTCACACCCGCTCTGCCAGCAGTGATTCTTGTCTCCGAAGCACGCAAGAAACAACTTCGTGCCCGCTGGACCCAAAGCGATGTTCACCAAAGCTTGGATTTCTGGGTCGAGTACTTCGGCACGATCGCACAATCTGATTTCCTGATGGGCCGTTCGACCGGGAAGCCTGGATCGACACCATTCCGGGCTTCGTTCGACTGGCTGATCGCACCCTCCAATTTCGTGAAGGTGGTGGAGGGCAACTATCATGCGTGATCCCTACAGCGTTGAGGCTGAGCACGGCCTGTTGGGCGCGATGATGCAGCGCCCTGAACTCATCGACACGCTCTCAGAAGACTTGTCTGCAGAGGCGTTCTACTTCGCCGAAAACGCCGATGTGTACCGCAGCATTATGGCCGTTCGGGCTGTTGGGCACTCCGTGGACTTTCTGACCGTCGGTAACCACGTTGGTGCGCTCGCCGACGGTAGTCCGGGCTATGCGTACTGCGCCGAAATCGTCAAGAACACCCCGAGTGTCGCTAACGCCAAGAGTTACGCCGCGATCGTCAGGGAGCGAGCTGTCGAGCGGGCACTCTACGACCTTGGTAGTCAGGCGATGGAAATTGCCCACGGTAGCCAGGACCTGCAAGCGAAGATCGCGGCCGTTCAGGCGGCCGCCCTGGCGATCGACTGCGGTTCGGGTGATGACGACATTGTGAAGGCCGGTGATGCCCTAGCAGATCAGCTGGAGGTTTGGCAGGAGCGTCATGACCGCCATGCCCGCGGCGAAACACTGATCGGACTTTCCACAGGGCTGTCGGATCTCGATGAGAAAATAGGCGGCCTGCAGCCAGACCATCTGTACATCGTTGCGGGTCGTCCCGCCATGGGGAAAACCACACTTGCCATGGGGTTCGTGGTGGATACGGCGGTGCGGCAGAGCAAGTCGGCGCTGGTCATCAGCCTGGAGATGAATAAGGGGCAGTTGATTGACAGGGCGATCGCCTCCGAAGGCCGAATTCCGTTGAGCCTGGTGAAGAACGGCACGGCCTGTCAAAGCCATGGCGCGGAGCTGGCAGCAGCGGCAGGTGTGCTGCGCCGTGCGCCCCTGTACATCGCGGATCGTGCCGGTTCATCGATTGGCCGCATCCGGGCTTTGGCCCGCCGCCACAAGCTGCGTTACGGGCTTGACCTTCTGATGATCGATTACTTGCAGTTGTTGGAAGGCGAGGGAGGCAATCGTACCGAAGAGGTCAGCAGTATCAGTCGCGGCTGCAAGCTGCTAGCCAAAGAGCTTGGCATCCCTGTCGTATTGCTCAGCCAGCTTTCTCGGGAGTGCGAGAAGCGCCCGAACAAGCGCCCTGTACCGTCGGATCTGCGCGAGTCCGGTGCCATCGAGCAAGACGCTGACGTGATCCTGTTCGTGTACCGAGACGAGGTGTATCACGAAAACACCGAACACAAAGGCATCGCCGAAATCATCATTGGCAAGGGCAGGGACATTGAGATGGGAACGGTTCGTGCCGCATTTCTCGGCCAGTACAACCGCTTTGAAAACCTCGCTGCCGGTTGGAAGCCAGAACCTGTGGAACAGGCTCCGAGCAAGGTAACCAGCATGGCGCAGCGCTACGCTCCGAGGAAGGTTACCAATGTCTGATCGCCGCTTGGCTGTCCCTCAGATCGAGACCTACCGCTGGGCCGTGTTCTGCTGCTCGTTCAAGGTCGACCTGAGCTCGCCACCTGATCACGCACTGGCGTTGTTCGCCGACGAGGCCATGGCCAAACGCTACGGATCGTGGATGTGGCCGGGCACCTTTGAGGTGGTCGACGTCGTCACGGGGAAACCCGTATGCGAGTGAGCTCGAAGAAGCTGCGCAACTCGGCGCAAGGCCAGGACTGCACCGTCCGGCTGCCGGAGGTCTGCAACTTCAATCCTGAAACAACCGTCCTCGCGCACTTGCCGTGTGGGCAAAAAGGCATGGGCATGAAGGGCTTCGACACCGTCGCGGTGTACGCCTGCAGCGCTTGCCACGACGTGATCGACGGACGCGCCGCGGGCGACATCGACTGGCAGGACATGCCGCGCGCGATCGCCGAAACACACGAAGGCATGATCCGGGCCGGAATTCTTACCGTGAAGGGGGCTGCATGAGCACCGCGGCGGTGAAGATCACCGAAGCCGAGATCAAGCGCCAAGCGGCCGGCGCCGTGCAGGACGTGCGAGATCTCGAAAACAAAGGCCTGTACCTGCGCTTCAACAAGGCCCGCACCGGTGGGTCGTGGTACCTGGTGCTGAAGGGTAAGTGGAATCCGATCGGCACCTTCCCCGAGCTGACCCACAAGCAGGTCGTCGCCGCGTTGCCGTCGCTTCGCCTGCGTCTGGCCGCTGGCGAAGGTGCTGCCCTGTCGAAGTGGGACACGGTCGGTGAGCTGCTGGACTGGTTCGCCGATCGCATGTCGCGGGATCGCAACCTGTCGAGCAAGCGCAAGAACACCGGCGCCTCGATCATCAAGTGCCACCTGAAGCCGCGGCTCGGTGAGCTGCCACTGATCGCCATCGACAAGGCTTCACTCGACACCTTGCTTATGTGGCCGCTGCAGGAGACGGTTTCCATCGACTACGTGCGTTCCGCGTTTCAGCTACTGGCCCTGGCGTTCCGGCAGGCGGCCAAACTGGGCATGATCACGTCCAACCCGATGGCGGCGATCCGGTTCAACGACTTTTCCAAGGCGAAGGTCGGCATCAAGCCTTCCCGTCTGCGCGGCGTTCAGTTGGAAGGCCTGCTAGGGCAACTGGCCGATGTCATGACCACTGCGCCGCTGGACTCGATGCTCGCGCTGATGATGCTTTGCCACGGCACGCGGATCGGCGAAACCCGTATGGCGCGCTGGTCGCACATCAGCCTGGCCGAACGCGAATGGTTCATCCCGGCCGAGAACACGAAAACCGGTGTCGAGCATCACCTGCCCCTGACCGAGCAAGTGTGCACGCTGCTGACCCGGTACCGGGAAGGCCAGTTCGCCCGAGGATATGAGGGCCAGTGCCTGTTCCCTGCACGCAACGGCAAGGCGCTGGGTGAGGCTCAGGGCTGCGCGGTGTTCCGTCGATTGGGGCAGGGTGAATGGACCAGTCACGACCTGCGCAAGGTAGCCCGCACCGGCTGGGCAGACCTTGGCATTGACCATCTGATCGGTGAGCTGCTGATCAACCACGCGATGGGCCACAACGTGAAGGTGTACATCCAGTCGGACGTGATGAGCCGCAAGCGTGATGCTCTCGAGCAGTGGCACGCACATCTAGATCAGAAAGGCTTTGCAGCGATTCACGGATTGACCGGCTTTAGATTTGAAGATTCTGGTAATCCGCTGCAAGCCACAAACCATAAGGCCTGCAAGGCCACTCAAGAAACAACCATAGGCGAGGTTTAAAAATGGATAAAAGAACACATGGCCCCGCCTTTGTGCGCCGCCAGATCCCGCTCACCGATTGCCCATCCTGTGCCGGGAAAGGGGTGATCCAAGGCGTGTTTCATCAGCTCGACTGCATCGGTTGCCACGCTTCCGGCCTGGTGCACGCCGAAACGCTGGAGCCGCTGCCAGTGGACGATCTGATCGTTCAGCTCGGCATGCTGATCCGCCAGGGCGGCCGCCCTGCGATTCTTCCGCCTGGTGCGCCGAAGTCCACCGCTGAGCTGTATCAGCAGACCAATACTCGCGGGCCGGGTGGCTCGTCTTACAAGGGGGATTGAGCATGGCCTTCACACCGACATTTAAAGAACGCACCGCAGAGGATCTGCTGGAGCATTGGGGCCGCTGGGTCGTGCTGGGCTCCGGCGTCTCCTGCTGCGCCTCCCGCGAGAACACGATCCTGTCGCCGATGATCACTGATGACGACGCGCTGATGATTGATGGCCTGATGGGCCGCCTGCTGAAGCGTTACCCGGAATGCGGCCAGGTGCTGATGCGCTACTACACCAGCCGGGACACGTCGCTGATGGAGGTCGGCAAGAAGATGAAGTTCGGTGAGGAGAAGACCCGGCAGCTCTGGAAGGCCGGCGTTGCGTGGATTGATGGTGCGCTCGATGTTCGGCGTCAGGCCGCTTGACAGGCCCGGGGACTGACTATAGATTTCAGTTACTTTGCGGTTTTTCCGCGTGCAAAGCCCGTCTCCAAGATGGGCTTTTTGCTTTCTACCACTCAATGAGCCTCGGCATTCGCCGGGGCTTTTTCGTTTTCGGTTCCACCACGCCCGTTGCTCCGAGCTGGGAGTGCTGCTGGAGCCGGATCTAACGCACTCCCCCAAAGGGAGGAATCGAGATGCCAAACATGCCTGAGAAGGATCCCGGACTGTGGGCCGCTGTGCTCGCCTGGCTGCTGCTGCATCAGCCGCAGCTCTATGCCGCTGGCCTTTCGGTCGGTATCGCTGTTCTGCGGGTGATGTACGGCGGCGGTACTCGCCGTCAGATGTACCTGGAAGGCGCACTTTGTGGCCTGGTCACGCTGTCGCTGGTGCCACTCCTTGAATGGATGGGCTTACCGCAGAGCATGGCCACGTTCGCGGGCGGCGCCGTTGGCTTTCTCGGTGTCGAGAAGGTGCGCGGTTACTACGATCGAGCGGCAGCTCGGAAGGTTGAAGGCTGATGGCCTGCTCTGGATGCGCTGCCCGCCGAGCGCGAGCAGCCAAATGGTTCAGCATCGCCCGAGAGCGTGCTGCCTCGTTGATCTCACCGAAGCAGAATGCTGGAGCGCTACCTGATGGGAAGGCTGAAGACGTTAGGAAGCAGGGTTCAGACCCAGGCTGACCGTCTGACTGCGATCAATACGAACTCATGGCGAGCCACGAAAGAGACGTCTGCTCAGCGTGGCTACGGCTATAAGTGGCAGAAGGCTCGCGAGATCTGGCTTCGCGATCATCCGCTCTGCGCTTACTGCGAACGCAACGGTCGAGTGACCGCAGGAACTGTTGTCGACCACATCAATGCTCACCGTGGCGACATGGCGCTGTTCTGGGATCGATCCAACTGGCAGACCCTATGCAAGCCCTGCCATGACTCGGTCAAGCAGGCTGAGGAGGCGTCAGGTCGAGGCTGAGGAGGGGGGGATCAAAATATAGGGCCCTTTTTGCTTCCAGACCGCGCCCGATCCCATTCGTACTTTTTTTCCCGACCCTAAGGTTTTTTGTTAATGGTGTTAACAGACAAGCAGCGACAGTTTGTTGACGCAAAAGCCCGGGGTGCGTCAAACAAAGAAGCGGCAGAAGCCGCAGGATGTAAGGCTTCGACGGCCTCCGCCGCAGGTTCGCGGTGGGCCAATGACCCCAAGATTGCAAGTGCAATCCTTGCTCGCCGAGCTGAGCTCAGTGTTAACCCTGAGAAATCACGCAAACGCCGGGAGCAGCCTTCGGCTGAGTCGGACGAAACGGACGAGGCCGGTGGCGAGTACCTTGATTGCCTTCCCACAACCGAGGATCCCCTGGTTTGGCTGCTGGCTCTCATGAACGAGCCCAAGGCAAAAGTTTTTGATCGACGCAACGCCGCCCAGACCGCTGTGCCTTATGTACATGGCAAGAAGGGTGACGCCGGCAAGAAGGAGCTGAAAGAGCAGGCCGCCAAGGAGGCCGGGAAGGGCAAATACTCCGCCGGCAAGCCGCCGCTCACTGTCGTAAGGAAATAGCCGATGCTTTGGACAACTGCCTGCCCTGACTGGTGGCAGCGTCTCTCTGTGGGCGAATCAATCATTCCGGCGCCACTGTTTCCCGCCGAAGCTGAGGAAGGACTGGAGGTTTTCCGTTCACTGAAGATCGTGGACGCCCCGGGCTGCCCGACCATCGAAACGGCATGTGCACCCTGGGTACTGGATTTCGCCGGCGCGATCTTCGGCAGCTACAACAGCGAAACTGGCCACCGCCTGATCAGCGAGTACTTCCTCTGCATCCCGAAGAAGAATTCCAAGTCCACGATTGCGGCAGCGATCATGCTGACCGCGCTGATTCGCAACTGGAGACTGGAAGCCGAGTTCATCATCTTGGCACCGACCAAGGAGATTGCCGACAACGCATTCAAGCCCTGCGCGGCCATGGTCAAGCACGACGAAGAGCTGAGCGACCTGCTTCACGTTCAGCCTCACCTGAAACTGATCACGCACCGCGAGACGGGGGCAACTTTGAAGGTCGTGGCGGCAGACAGCGACGTCGTTGGTGGCAAAAAGGCCGTGGGCGTTCTGATTGACGAGGCCTGGCTGTTCGGCAAGAACGTCAAGGCGCCGGACATGATTCGCGAGGCCACGGGCGGTCTGCTGTCACGGCCTGAAGGCTTCATCATCTGGCTGACGACTCAGTCAAACGAGCCGCCGGCCGGGATATTCAAGTCGAAACTCAGCTACGCCCGCGGCGTGCGTGAGGGCCGAATCGAAGATCCGCGCTTCCTTCCGGTGATCTACGAGTTTCCGCCGGAGATGATTGAAAGCGGTGAGGCTCGCCGACCTGAGAATTTCCACCTGGTGAACCCCAACATGGGGTACTCGGTGGACAGGCCGACCCTCGAGCGCCTGTTTATGCAGGCAGAGCTCGACGGTGAGGCCGAGGTACGAGGCTTTCTGGCCAAGTTCCTCAACATCGAGATCGGCCTGGCGCTGATGTCCGATAGTTGGGTCGGTGCCGACTTCTGGGAGCCGCAAGCAGAGAAGGGCCTGACGTTGGATTCAATCATCGAGCGCTGCGAAGTGATCGTCGTGGGTGTCGACGGTGGCGGTCTCGATGACTTGCTGGGGCTTGCGGTCATGGGGCGAGTTAGAGAGTCGCGCACCTGGCTGCACTGGGCTCATGCGTATGCCCACCCCTCTGTGCTGACCAGGCGGAAGACCGAAGCGCCGCGCTTGATGGACTTGGCGGCGGTAGGCGACCTGACGTTGGTGCAAAAGATCGGCGATGACGTCGCCCACCTTGCGGCGACTGTCGCTCGGATCAATGAGGCCGGGTTGCTCGACAAGGTTGGGCTCGACCCTGCTGGCATCGGCGCGGTTCTCGATGCGCTGGCCGATGCGGGCATAAAAGAAGACCAGGTAATCGGTATTTCGCAAGGCTGGAAGCTGACCGGGGCTATCAAAACCACTGAGCGAAAACTCGCCGAGGGTGCACTGCTGCATTGCGGGCAGCCTCTGATGGCCTGGGCTTGCGGCAACGCCAAGGGCGTTCCGTCCGCCAATGCCTTTTTGATCACAAAACAGGCTTCGGGCACCGCGAAAATCGACCCACTCATGGCCACGTTCAACGCCGTATCGCTGCTTTCTCTGAATCCAGAGGCAAAAGGCGGCATGGACGACTACCTCAATAATGGCTTCTTCGGACTAGTAGGCTGACCATGGCATTTCGTTGGTACAACCCCCGTACCTGGGGATTCTTTGGCTACACCGATCCGACCACGGGCGATTACGTCGAAGTGGATATGGAAATCGGCGGGAAACGCACCAAATCAGGTGTGCGGGTGAACACCAGAACAGCGCTTTCAATCAGCATGGTGTGGTCCTGCGTAAAGATCCTCTCGGAGTCACTGAGCGGGCTTCCGCTCAAGCTGTTTGACGACGCCGAATCTGGCCGAAAACAGGTGCTGGGGAATGATCCTGCACAGAAGCTTTTGCGTAAACCTAACCCCTACATGACGCGCCTCAACTTCCTGAAGTTCGTTGTGGTGAACATGGCACTGCGGGGTAACGCATTTGCCCTGATTGAGCGCAATCGTAATGGTGATCCAATCGGGTTTGTCCCCCTTCGGTTCGACACAGTCGCGATCGACACCGAGGACGATCTCTTCTATTTGGTAACGCCGAGCGAGGGGAATCCCTATCCGGTATCGCCGGAAAACATGCTGCATTTCAAGTTGTTCAGCCTTGACGGCATCGTCGGCCTGTCGCCCATCGAGTACCAGGCTGAAACGATGGGGCTGGCAAAGGCTGGTCAGCAGTGGTCGTCGCGGTTCATGCGAAAGGGCGGATTCACCGGCGGATACGTGATCTACGATAACTTCCTGACCAAGCAGCAGGAAGCTCAGATCATGGCGAAGTTTCCTGACGTTCGGAAAGCTGACGCCGACGACATCGGGAAAATGGCCATCCTGCAGGGCAATCCGAAAATTGTTCCCGCAGGCCTAAGCCAGCGCGACGCGCAGTTCATCGAATCCCAACAGTTTCAAGAGGAAGCGCTTGCCGGTATCTACGGTGTGCCGCTCTGGCTGGCCAACCGTGCCGGCAAAACTTCCATCATGGGATCGAACCTGGAGCAGCAGCTCACAGGCTTCATCACCTTCGGACTGAAACCTTATATCGACGCTGTCGAGGACGAGTTCAACGACAAGGTGTATCGGAAGGCTTCTCGCTTCGTCGAGTTCACCGTGGAGGGCCTGCTGCGTGCCGACAGCGCGGGTCGAGCTACCTACTACGGAAGCGCGCTTGGAGGTTCTGGTGGTTCAGGTTGGATGACCATCAACGAAGTTCGAGAAAAAGAGAATTTGCCGACTCTGACCGGCCCTGAATACAACCGGGTCACCCGGTGGGAGATGCAGACCAATGTCAAAGATTGAAGTCCCTTTTGAACTGAAAGCGGTCGATGACGCTGGCAACTTCGAAGGCTACGCCGCCGTATTCAACAACGTTGATTTGGGTGACGACGTCATCCTTCCGGGCGCTTTCACGCGGGTGAAGACCACTCGAAGTGGCAAGTTGAAATTGGCGCTGTACCACGACCTGACTCGGCTGGTTGGCCTGGCGGATTTTGCCCAGGACGACCACGGCCTTCTGGTGAAAGGGAAGGTCAACCAAGCGGTGAGTTACGCGAAAGATGCCTATGAGCTGATGAGGGCCGGGATTCTCGACAGCATGTCGATCGGCTTCAACACCCTCAAGGCCGATTTCGAGGAGCGGGCAGGTCGAACTGTTCGAATTATCAAAGAGGCTGAATTGTGGGAAGCCTCATTTGTGCCGTTCGGCATGAATCCAGAGGCACAAGTCCTCAGCGTCAAATCAGATATCAGGCTTTTCGAGAATGCCCTGCGTGATCGCATGGGCCTCTCGCAGAAGGAAGCGGCAGCCGTCGCTTCGCTCGGCTATCCCGCGCTCCGCCGTGACGGCGGCAGCGAGGCCACGGCGATCGTGGAAGAGCTGAAAGAAATTTCCACCCTATTCGCTACTACATTCGGAGCAAGGCCATGAGCGAAGTGAAAGAACTGAAGGACTCCTTGGAGCTGCAACTCAAAAACGGCTTCCAAGGCCTGCAAGAAAAATATGACTCGGCCATGACCGAGGTTCAGAAAGGAAACCAAGTCACCGGCGATCTGAAGAAACAGATCGAAGACCAAAAGGGTGAACTGCAAAAGGTCATTGACCAGGTGCAGGATCTGGAACAGAAAGGCGTGAAACTGCGCGGCCAGCCTGGCGAAGGCAAAAGTTTCATCGACATGGTCAAGGGCCATGACAACTACAAAGGCCTGCAGCAGAAGAGCATCAACACCGCAGAAATCGAGGTTACGAAGTCTGACCTTGCCAGCATGAAGGAAATGAAGGTCACCAGCGCTGGTATCGTGGCTCCGATCTACGATCCGGTTATTCAGCCTGGCATCCGGCAAGAGCTGCGCATCCGCGACCTGCTGACCACCATTCCAGTGTCCGGCCAAAACTACACCTACTTCCGCGAGAACGTGCATACCCGTGGCGCGGCTCCGGTCGCTGAAGGTGGTCTGAAACCCACCAGCAACGTGACGTTCACCACCGAAACTGATCGTGTGAAGAAGATCGCGGTCTGGATGCCGGCGACCGACGAAGTGCTGTCCGACGTGCCTCAGATGTTCGCTTATCTGCAGCAGCTCCTGCGTTACGACCTGAAACTCGAAGAGGAATCTCAGATCCTCAAGGGTGATGGCACTGGCGAGAACCTGAATGGCCTGATGACTCAGGCCACTACCTACAATACCAACCTGAGCAAGACCGGTGACACGGCGATCGACCTGATCCGCCGTGCCATTTACCAAGTCCGTAAACAGTCGAAAATGTCGGCTGACGGTATTGTCATGACCGAGCTCGACTGGATGAACATCGAGCTGCAGAAGGATGGCGAAAACCGCTACCTGTTCGCCAACCTGCAGGGCTTGGTGACTCCAATTCTGTGGGGTCGCCCAGTGATCACCTCCGACAGCATGGACGAGGGCGATGCAGACACCGGCGGCGAATTCCTGGTAGCGAACTTCGCACGCTCCACCACTCTGTTCGACCGCATGGCTTACCAGTTCAAGATGGGCCTGATCAATGATCAGTTCATCCGTAACGAAATCGCGCTGCTGGTCGAGGAGCGCCTGGGCTTGGGTGTTCGCCGCAAGGAAGCGCTGGTCAAGGGCCAGTTCACGGTCGCGCCGTAACTCACCATCACCGTTCATGGCCGGCTATTCGCCGGCCTTTTCGTTTCTGGAGGCAGCATGAAAATCAAAGCTCTGTGGGGTTTTGTAGGAAACGCCGAACTCCTCGGCGTCGATTCGCCGAAGGTTAAAAGCGGGCAAGAGTTCGAAGATGTAGATGACGAGTATGCCCATGTGCTGCTCGGCAAAGGACTGGCCGTTGAGCTCGATGCCAACGGAAAACCGAAAGTTGCGAAGCCGAAGAGCACCAAGCCCGCCGCGCCAAATGAGGAGAAGGCTGCTGCTGATAAAGCCGCCGCTGAGAAGGCAGCAGCAGACAAGGCGGCCGAGGAAAAAGCGGCGGCTGATAAGGCCGCTGCCGAGAAAGCAGCGGCGGACAAGGCTGCTGCTGATAAAGCCGCCAAAGAGGCCAAGTAAATGCTCGACATGACCACCGTGAAGTTGCATCTGCGAGTCGATGGCGACGAAGAAGACGCGTTGATCGGTGGCTACATCGAAGCGGCAAAAGCGCACGTGGAGCAGCACTGTGATCGGAAGTTGGTCGAAACGGATCCGGCTGAGCCTGAAGAAATGGGCTTCACCCGGGACGTTGAGCAGGCAATTTTGCTAATGGTGGGGCACTGGTACGCGAACCGCGAAGCTGTGGTAGTCGGCGGTGCGGCTTCGGCCGTCCCTCTCGCAGTCGAACGGCTGCTTTGGTACAGGAAGCGTTTCTAATGCAGGCCGGCAAACTCAAGCATCGGGTTCAAATCCAGCACAAGGTTTCGAGCCAGGATCCGCAAACCGGAGAAGAATTGACTGATCAATGGGTCGAGTTCGCCAAGGTATGGGCCTCGGTCGAGGACTTGAGTGCACGCGACTTCATCGCCGCCCAGGCCGGCCAGTCCGAGGCGAAAAGCCGGGTCGTCATTCGCCATCGCGAAGGCATCACCGCAGCAATGCGTGTTGTTCTGGATGACGGCACCGTTTGCAGAATCGTCGGGCCTCCACTGGCTGACGCGAACTCACGCAAGGAGTACCTGACGCTTCTGGTCACCTCGGGGGTGAGCGATGGTTGATTGGGTCACGTACAACCTCAAGGGCGCTGACGAACTGTCCGCCAAGTTCAAAGGATTGACCGAGGAAATGCGCCGCAAGGTGGTGCTGCCGGCCGCCAAAGACGCGATGGACATCGTTCTGCTCGACGCGAAGGACCGCGCGGCGCGGATCGACGACCCGGAAACCTCCAACTTCATCCCGGCCAACCTGGCCATGATCGAGCGCAAGGCGATCGGCGAGGAAGTCGGCGCCGTGGTCATTTCTGTGGGCGTGCGCATGCGCAAGCGTGGCCAGAAGGGCGGTAATACGTTCTACTGGTGGTGGGTGGAGCTGGGCACCGAGAAGAACCGGGCAAAACCGTTTCTCCGACCGGCCCTGGCCAACAACCGCGAGGCGCTGTTCAAGGAATTCCTCAGCTCGGCGAAGTACCAGCTGATCAAGTTGGGGGTGAACTGATGACTGCACCCATTTTCACTGTGTGCGCGGCCTCGCCGGCGGTCACGGCCCTGCTCGGCACTGGGCCGACTCGACTGTACCCGCACGGCGAAGCGCCGGAGGCAACAGCCAAACCCTACGCCGTGTGGCAGGTCGTCAGCGGCTCGCCGATCAACTACGTCAACGGCGTGCCGGATACCGATCGCTACGGCCTGCAGGTGGACGTGTACGCCGATACGGCTTCATCCGCTGAGGCAGTTGTGAAAGCCCTGCGTGGAGCTATCGCCAAGCGTGCGTACGTCACCGGTTTCGGCGTCGATGCTCGAGACAAGGACACGCATAACTACAGAAAAGGTTTCGACGTTGCCTGGCTTGTGAGCCAGTAGATCGCTCCAGAAAGAACGACCCGCTCCGGCGGGTTTTTTTATGCCCGTCAACCAGTGATTTCATAGGAAATCGGGGAGTACCAAATTGACCATTAACACCCAAGGCACCGAGCTGTTCGCCCTCGACCCGGCCGATAACAGCGTCATCGACGTCGGTTGCTTCACTTCGCTGGACGGGATCGACACTGCAATCGCCCAGATTGACGTGACCTGCACCAAGTCTAAGGCTCGTGAGTACGAAGCCGGCTTGGCTGAGCCCGGTTCTGCATCGTTCGGCCTGAACATTGACCCGAAAAACCCTTCCCATTTGCGGCTGCATCAGCTGAAAAAATCGGGCACCAAACTCAAGTGGGCTGTGGGCTGGTCGGACGGCTACAACTTCGATACTGAAAGCGGTATACCGCCGCTGGTAGGTGCTGAAGGCTCGCTGGCCGCAATCGTGCTGAACTCCGCGGGCACCGGCTACACCACGGCTCCGACTGTTGCTATCACCGGCGGTGGCGGTACCGGTGCGACTGCAACAGCCCAAATTGCCGATGGCAAGGTCACCGGTTTCACCATCACCAACGCCGGTTCCGGCTACACCACCGTTCCGACCGTAGCTCTTACCGGTGGCTCAGGCACTGGCGCATCAGCTCGCGCCCTGGTCAATGAAAGCGCTGACTTTGAGCTTCCAAATACCCGGACCTGGCTCACCTTCGAAGGCTACATGAACGCTTTTCCGTTCACTTTCGGGATTGGTGATGTCGTGAAATCCAACGTCGGTATCCAGGTATCTGGCGAAGTCGAACTGATCGTCAAGACCTCAGCTTAAGGAATCCCCATGGAACTGAGTATCGCAGCGCTGGCAGCCGCCGGTGCGTTTGCCGCTCCGTCGGTGAAGAAGGAAATTCAATGGCATTCGGGCGGCGTTCTTCAGAAAGCCACGGTCTACGTGGCTCATGAGTCGTACATCTCGGTTACCCAGCGCTGGGACGCGCAGAACCAGGGTGTGGACATTACTGCGCAGCGCATTGCGTCGTGCATCGTCGACAAGGATGGCGCTCCGGTGTTCACCGTTGCCGATGTTCTTGGTGGGCCCGAGACCGGGCATGGCCCGCTGTGTGCTGAGCTCGCAATTGTTCTGCTTTCAGCAATTGGCGAAGTGAACCAGGTGAAAGAGGGCGCCTTGGAAAAAAAATCGAACCCGAGGAAGAGTTCTGGCACGAGCTCGTCCTCGCGGGGATCGGCGGCCGCACGATCGCAGAAGCCAAGCAAAACCTGACTTACGTCGAGGCGATGAACTGGATGCGGTACGCCCGCAAGGCGGGATCGCTGAATCTGGGCATTCGCATCGAGCATGGTTTCGCAATGCTGGCAACGCTGCTCAACAACGTACACGGCGGGAAGGCGACCTTTGATGACTTCCTTCCTGATCGAGGGCAGAAGCCAGAGCCAAAAGAAGCCACGCCGCAGGATTTGTTAGCGCTACTTCAGTCGGTCAAGAGGTGATTTATGGCGGTTGATTCACTTGGCCAACTGACGGTCGATCTGGTGGCCAACACCGGCGGCTTTGAAAAGGGCATGGACCGTGCCCAGCGTGCGCTGAAGTCGGCCACCAAGGAAGCGGCCTATCAGGCTGGCCAGCTCGACAAGCTGGTCGGCCAGATTGACCCGGTGATCGGGGCCTACGGGCGCCTCGACAAAATGGAAGAACAGCTGCGCAAGCACCGCGCGGCTGGCCGGCTGGATAATGCCGATTTCACCCTGTACCTCAACAAGCTGAAGGAGCAGCGCGACGCGGTCGAGAAGGTTGACCGTGTCATGGCCAAGAACGGCCAGACCGCCAAGCAGTACGCGGCGAACCTGCGCGGTGTGCCGGCTCAGTTCACCGACATCGCCGTTTCGTTGCAGGCCGGTCAGAACCCGCTCACGGTTTTCCTCCAGCAGGGTGGCCAGCTCAAGGACATGTTCGGCGGCGTGGTGCCGGCGGCAAAAGCCCTCGGCGGCTACGTGCTGGGTCTGGTGAACCCGTTCACGGTCGCGGCAGCCGCGGCGGCAGTACTGGCCCTGGCTTACAAGCAGGGTTCCGACGAAGCCACCGCGTTCAATACCTCGCTGGCGATGACGGGCAACACGGCCGGCACCACCGCGAACGGTTTGGCGTCGATGGCGCGGCAAGTTTCGGGGGTCAGCGGCACCGTCGGCAAGGCGTCCGAGGTGCTCGCGCAGTTGGCGGCGACTACCCGGATTCCGGTAGCGGCTTTCGAGTCCATCACCGAGGCCGCCATCAAGTTCGAATCGGCGACCGGGATTGCGGCCAGTAAAACGGTCGAGAACTTCGAGAAGATTGCCAAGGACCCGGTAGCGGAGATTCTGAAACTCAACGAGTCGATGAACTTCCTGACGGCGACCACGTACGAAAACATCAAGTCTTTGCAGGAGCAGGGCAGGACTCAGGAAGCGGCCGCGTTGGCGACCGCCACCTATGAGGACGGTCTCAATCGGACATCCACGTCCATCAAGCAGAACCTCGGCTACCTCGAGGCGAGCTGGGGGGCGGTCAAGAGCGCTGCCAAGGGGGCGTGGGACGCGGCGCTGAACGTTGGGCGAGAAGAAACCCTCGACCAGCAGATCGCCAAACTCGACGAGCAACTGAACGCGATCGCCGAGAATGCGGCCTCGCGCAACAAGCGCAACGCCAGGGGGAAACCGGCGGATCCGTTCGGCAATCTGACGCCCGATGACAGCTTCCGCACGGAAGCGCTCGAGCGGGAGAAAACCGAAAAGCTGCTGCTCAAGGCCGAGCAGGATCGTCGCGCTTCCGCCAAAGGGTACGCCCAGCAGCAACAGCAGGCAGCGCTGGATGACCAGCTCAAGCTGGACAAACTCCGCAAGGAAACCGAGAGCAATTCGGTAAAGCGTGAGCGTGAACTGGCTGATTATCGTTTGCTGGTGGAGCGTCGGGTTACCCAGGCCAAAGCCAAAGGTGACAACTCTCTGCTGATCTCCGCTGATCAGCAGGCGAAAGATATCGCCGCCATCAACGAGAAATACAAGGATCCGAAGGCCGCCAAGACGCCGAAGTATCAGGAGAACGCCGGCATCAAGGCGCTCGACCAGGCCAAGCAGCAATACGCCGTGCTTCAGCAGCAGAGCGCACTGATCGGCGACCAGTCGGCGGCGAGCCAGACCCTTGGCACGAACGCGAAGAAACTGGTCGAGTGGGAGCAACAGCTCGCCGACATCAAGGGCAAGAAAACCCTGACTGCCGAACAGCAGTCGCTGCTGGCCAACCAGGAGCTGATCACCGCCCAGCTCAAGCGTAACGCGGCACTCGAAACCGAGAACACGCTGCGTGAGAAGGGGCTGGAAACTCGCCGCAAGTTGGCGGCGTTCGATGAGAACCTGAAAAGCCAGCTCGCCAGTGCGCAGCAGGGCCTGGACAACAACCTGGCCGGGATCGGTCTGGGCGACGAGCAACGCAAGCGTCTGCAGGAGCAGCGCAACATCCAGCAGTCGTATCAGTCGCAACTCGACAAACTGACCTCCGACTACAACAAGAGCAACAAGGACCAATTCAGCACCGAGCTCTACGACAAGGAAACTCAGTCCTTGCGGTCGGCGCTCGACCAGCGCCTGGCCATGCAGGCGAAGTACTACGAGGACGAAGACGCCGCCCGCAGCGACTGGCAGTTGGGCGCTTCATCGGCATTCGACAACTACCTCAATCAGGCTCGGGATGTGGCCGGGCAGGCGAAGTCGGCCTTCACGTCGCTGTATGACGGGTTGACCGATGCCGCAGTAGATTGGGCGTTCGGCGCCGATCAGAGCTTCGGTGATGTCGCCAAGAGCTTTGCTCGCATGATCGCGAAAATGGCACTTCAGTCGGCCGCCTCGAATGTGTTTTCCAGCATTGCCGGAAGCGCGATCGGTGCGGCCCTCGGGAGCGGTGGAGGCGCGGCGGCATCTGCAGGGAGCACCGCCGCCGGCTACTCGGCTGACGTCCTATCCAACTGGCAAGGTTTCGACGACGGTGGATACACCGGCCCGGGCGGCAAATACGAACCGGCCGGCATCGTGCACGGCGGCGAGGTGGTCATCCGCAAGGAAGTGGTGGATCAGCCGGGGATGAAGGAATACCTGACGCGGCTGAACAAGCGCGGTTACGCGGACGGTGGTTATGTCGGCCTGTCCGGCGGCTCATCATCAGCACCGGCAGCGCCTGGGCAGATCGTGATTCAGCAGTCCTTTCAAATTCAGAGCGAGGGCGGCGGAGCTTCACAGCAGGACTCGCAGGCGTTGGGGCAGGCCTATGCGGATGTCGCGAGGCGCGGCGCTCAACAGGAAATCGCCAAGGAAATGGCAGTTGGCGGGCAAATCTGGAGGCTTGTAAATGGCCGTTGAAACGTTCACCTGGTGCCCGTTCGTATCGGCCACCAGCACGCCAGAGTACCGAACCCGATCATCAAAGTTCGGCAACGGTTACGAGCAGGTGGTCGGGGATGGCCCAAATAATCGGCAAGACGCCTGGCCGCTTACCTTCGTCGTGAAGGAAGCGGTCGCGCTTCAGATCAAGGACTTTCTTGATCGGCACGCCGGTCACAAGTCGTTCTTCTGGACGCCGCCGCTCGGGGATTTGTCGTTCTACCGAGCTTCGGCCCCGGCCATCACGTCTCTCGGCGCCGGGATGTACTCCCTCGCTACGACATTCACGCAATCGTTTCTTCCATAAGGGGCAATCATGCCGCTGATCAGTGACATCCAGGTGCTTGAGCCTGGCAGCGAAGTGCTGCTCTTTGAATTGGACGGCACGGACTACGGCGCGGATGTTCTGCGCTTCCACGGGCATTCAATCCCGTACACGGCGTCCGAACTGATCGCCGCCGGCGCCAATGCCGATCAGCTGCCCGCGAAGGCGATCTACTGGCAGGGCAACGAGTACGGCGCCTGGCCAATGCAGATCGACGGCATCGAGGCGAACGGTGACGGCACGGCGGTTCGGCCCACGCTGTCGGTCGGTAACGTCAACGGTCGAATCACTGCGCTCTGTCTGGCGTTCGAGGATCTGCTCGAGTTCAAGCTGACCATGCGGCACACGCTGGGCACGTACCTGGACGCGGTGAACTTCCCAGCGGGCAACCCAACGGCAGATCCGACCCAGGAGACGATCGAGGTCTGGTACATCGACCAGAAAACGAATGAAGACGGGGAGACGGTCAGTTGGGAGTTGGCCAGCCCGGGCGACGTCGGTAACGAGTCCATCGGCCGGCAGGCGACGACGCTGTGCCATTGGGCGCTGACAGGGGGTTACAGGGGGCCAAATTGCCAATACACCGGTCCGTATCGAGACAAGGACGGAAACCTTACTGACAATCCTGAGCTGGACTATTGCGACGCCACCTTGGGCAAAGGCTGCACGCCGCGCTTTGGCGAGGGCAATCCGCTGTCATTCGGCGGCATGCCCGCTGTTTCACTGATCGCACGGAGCTGATATGCGCAAACACATTTTGAACGCGATCCAGGCTCACGCGACGGCCGAATACCCGAAAGAGTGCTGCGGCCTGCTGCTGGCGGTGGGCCGCAAACAGCAGTACTACCCGTGCCGCAATGTCTCTACCGAGCCGAACGAAGAGTTCCGGATCGATCCCGAGGAGTACGCGGCGGCTGAAGACGTCGGCGAGGTGATCGGCGTGGTGCACTCGCATCCGGACGCCACCAGCAGGCCGTCACCGCGTGACCTGGCCGTGTGTGAGGCGACCGCGCTGCCGTGGCACATCATCAGCTGGCCAGAGGGCGACCTGCGCACCGTCATGCCGTCCGGCGAGGTGCCGCTGCTCAAGCGCCCATTTGTGCACGGCGCCTGGGACTGCTGGCAGGTCTGCGCCGATTGGTACAAACGCGAGTGGGGGCTGGAGTTCGAAGCCTTCAAGCGCGCCGACGGCTGGTGGGAGAGCAAGGACAACACCAGCCTGTACGAGGCGAACTACGAAGCTGCCGGCTTCTACCGGGTCGACCAGCCGCAGCGCGGCGACATGATCGTGATGGAAGTGGGACGCACGGTTTACCCGAACCACGCGGGGATTTTCCTCGGCGCCGATCCGGTACTGCCCGAAGAGGATGCAGCAACCTTCGGTCCCGGCCCATTCCTGTTGCACCACCTGTACGGCAGACCCTCTGAGGTCATCGTTTTCGGTGGCCCGTGGCTCGATCGAACGCGGCTGATCCTTCGACATAAAGATTCAAAAAGCATTTCTATTGGAGCAGCGTTATGAGCAAAGTTACATGCAGCGAACGGAAAGACTCGAGAGGGATCCCGGCATGGACTCTGTTGCCCGACGGTAGTTTTTCATTAGGCGACAGACCGTCGAAAAACTACCATCTTGAAGAATATCCGAGCTAATCACCCGTCGGAAGATTTAGCAAAACCCCTATATTGGGTCGCTCACCAAATCCTCCGGTTAGCTTTGCACGGATCTCGAAACAGGCTTCTCCGGTAACCCCCTTCGCACGCATCTGGTTTACAAATTCTTTGGCTGCATTTTTCGGCAGGTAGCCGACCTTAAATGAATCTATATAAACAGCGCAGGCGTTTTTGTCGTGCGGGTTGCTGGGCTCCGTAACAATGTGTGCTTGAAGGTCATTTTCGTATGCAACTGACATGTGGTTTCGGATGTATCGTAACTCGACTTGGTAATGTGATTCCCCGACGATGTTGAAGTGAAAATTGGTCGTTCCGTGAATCCGACCGGTTAGATTAGGAAGGTCTGCACGTTTTGGAGTTCCAGACTGTCGTGACATATTGCATTCCGCTTGCTAGGTGTGATTGGCTTTTGCGGATAATAGAGAGTGGCGCAAGGCAGTGATACAGTCGGGAGAATTTCAGGAAGAGGAAGGATTATGCGAATCGGTATTGGGATTATGGTGCTAGCGCTGTTGGCGGGGTGTGCTACTTCGCCAACGCCTTCCGGCGAGGCCAAGCAGGCGCCGGCTAGTCAGCTTTCGGCATACCAGGCCAAGCCAGCAGGGGCATATGGGACACTGCAAGTGATTCGTGACTCTGGGCAGACCGGGAGCCTTTGCGCGATGGCGGTTTTTATCGATGGCAAACAGGCCGCCAAGCTCGATCCGGGACAGAAAGCATCGTTCTACCTGCCGCCGGATTCGGTTTCAGTCGGCGCGGCTTACACCGGCTCTGGCATCTGCTCGATGGGGGCTGCGCGAGTGGAGCGGGAAGCGATCGTGAAAGACGGAGCGGTCAAGAAGTACCGAGTTTTCACCGGGGGGGATGGGCAGATCGACATACTGCCCACGACCCTCTGAACAGACCGCCTCCGGGCGGTTTTTTATTGCCTGGAGAATGGCATGTGCTCAGCAATTACCTACACGCCGATGACGAAAGTGATGCTGTCCGGTTCGCTCGCCAAGAAGTTTTTTCGAAGCAAGCAATTCCTTCTCGACGGAGGATCCGCCGTGGAAGTGTTCCGCGCGCTCAATGCAACCATCAGCGGTTTCGCTGAAGAAATTAAACGGCTGGAGCGCCTTGGGCTGAAGTTTGCGATCTTTCGCAATCGCGCAAACATCGGGATGGATGGATTCGATCTCGGCGGTACGCGCGAAATTCGCATTGTTCCGGTGATTGCTGGGAGCAAGCGCGCCGGTGGACTGCAGACCATCATCGGCACGGTGATGATCGCCGCTGCCTACGTATTGTCGTTTACTCCGTTTGCAGCCGCATCGCCGTTTTTGTATGCGGCCGGCGCGTCGATGGCGATTGGTGGCGTGATCCAGCTGCTCAGCCCTCAAGCCTCAGGCCTGAAGCAAAGCGCTTCCCCGGAAAACGCACCGTCCTACGCCTTCGGCAGCGCCAAGAACACCACGGCCAGCGGCAACCCGGTCCCGATCTGCATCGGCCGGCGTCGGTGGGGTGGAATGATCATCTCGGCGTCGATCTACGCCGAAGACAAAACGTAAGCAGGACAGCAGCACACCAACCGCCCGTGAGGCGGTTTTTTTATGCCTGGAGGAAAGCATGGGCGCAGCGGAACAGATCGAGATCAGCGGCGATAAGGGCGGCAGCAGCAAGCCGAAGTCGCCGGTCGAAGCCAGCGACAGCCTGCGCTCGACCAACCTGGCGAAAATTCTAATCGCCGTGGGCGAAGGTGAGTTTGATGGCGTCCCAACGGATTACGACATCTACCTGGACAACACGCCGATCCGCGATGCCAACGGCAATTACAACTTCCCGAACGTGAAATGGGACTGGCGCCCTGGTTCCGTGGATCAGACCTACATCCCGGGCATTCCGGCCGTGGAGAACGAGACGTCGCTGAACGTTGAGCTACGCAGCGATTCGCCGTGGGTGCGTTCGATCACCAACACCCAGTTGTCGGCCGTACGCATGCGCTTCGCGTGGCCAGCGCTGCAGCGAGTGGACGATGAAGGCAATGTCGGCGGCTACCGCATCGATTACGCGATCGACCTGGCCACTGACGGTGGCGCATATCAGCAGGTTTATCCAGATGCGGTCGACGGCAAAACCACAACCCGTTATGAGCGTTCGCGTCGTATTGATCTGCCGCCGGCCACCACTGGCTGGCAGATCCGGGTGCGGCGCCTGACGCCGAACCAGAACAGCAACAAGATCGCTGACACCATGCTGATCGCCGGCATCACTGAGATCATCGACGCCAAGCTGCGCTACCCGAACACCGCGCTGCTCTACATCGAGTTCGACGCTGAGCAGTTCACCAACATTCCGGCCGTGACTGTTGAGTGCAATGCCCGGCGCTGGATGGTGCCGAGTAACTACGACCCGATCCTGCGCACCTATACCGGGACGTGGGACGGCTCGATGAAGTCAGCCTGGACCAATAACCCGGCGTGGATCACCTACGGCATCTGCACCGAGGAGCGTTTCGGCCTGGGCAAACGCATTAAGCCGTTCATGGTCGACAAGTGGGAGCTGTACCGGATTGCCCAGTACTGCGATCAGTTGGTACCGAACGGGCTCGGCGGGCAGGAGCCGCGCTTCCTCTGCGACATGAACCTGCAGGGCAAGGCTGACGCCTGGTCGCTGCTGCGCGACATCTCGGCGATTTACCGGGGCATGACCTACTGGGCGCAGGGGCAGCTGGTGATGCAGGCCGACATGCCGCGCGCGCAGGACTTCGACTATGTGTTCACGCGGGCCAACGTCATCGACGGCAAGTTCTCGTACGGCAGCGCATCGGCGAAGACCAGGTACACCCGGGCCCTGGTCAGCTACGACAACCCGGCCAACAACTACGACACCGACGTCATTCCATTCGCTGACCTGGATCTTCAGCGCCGCTACGGCGACCGGCCGACAGAGCTCAGCGCGATTGGCTGTACCCGCGCATCCGAGGCGCAGCGTCGTGGTAAGTGGGCGATCCTCAGCAACAACCAAGACCGAACCGTGTCGTTCAAGACTGGCATGGAGGGCGTTATCCCGCTGCCCGGACACATCATCCCAGTGGCGGACTCGTTGCTGGCAGGCCGTGAAGTTGGCGGCCGGATCTCGTCGGCGTCTGGCCGCGTGGTGACGCTCGACCGCGACACCCAGGCCAAGGCCGGTGATCGGCTGATCATCAACTTGCCGGGTGGCCGAGCCGAAGGCCGAACCGTTCAGAGCGTCAACGGCCGCGCCGTTACCGTGACTGTTGCGTACAGCGAGCCGCCGGTAGCGCAATTGCAGTGGGCGCTCGACGCCGATGACTTGGCGATTCCGCTGTATCGGGTACTGCGAACCAAGCGCACAACCGAGGGCGACTTCGAGATCAGCGCGTTGCAATTCGATCCGAGCAAGTTCGCGCATATCGACACTGGGGCGCGCCTGGAGGAACGGCCAATCAGCGTGATTCCGATCACGGTGGTGCCCGCGCCTGCAAGCGTGACCCTCACGTCGGCATCGTCGGTGGTGCAGGGGTTGGCCGTGGCCACCATGACCATCAGTTGGCCAGCCGTGGACGGCGCGGTGGGCTATGACGTGGAGTGGCGCAAGGACAGCGGCAACTGGATCAAGCTGCAGCGCACCGGGATGACCAACGTCGACGTGGTCGGCATTTACGCCGGCGCCTACGTCGCCCGCGTGCGGGCTGTGAGTGCGTTCGACATCACGTCGCCTTGGCGTGCCTCGATCCTGACCAACCTGAAAGGGAAGGAAGGCCTGCCGCCGGCGCTCAGTTATCTGACGGCGACCCCGCTGATTTTCGGCATCTACCTGAAGTGGGGTTTCCCACCAGGTGCCGAGGACAGTCAGCGGACGGAGATCTGGTACGGGCCGACGACCAGCTTGGAGGCCGCCACGAAGCTGACCGATCTGGCCTACCCGCAGAGCGATTTTTCCATGCTGGGCCTGCGCGCCGGTGCAACGTTCTACTTCTGGGGCCGGATCGTCGACAAGATCGGAAACATCGGGCCGTGGTATCCGATCGACATCGGTGTGCAGGGGCAGGCCAGTTCGAATGCTGCGGACATCCTCGACATGATCGCCGGCGAGATTGGTCGTACTGAGCTTGGCCAGGACATTCTCGACGAGATCGACAAAATCCCGGGGCTTCAAGCTCAGATTGATGCATTGGACGGGCTTGAAGGTTACGACCCGGACGCCACCTACGTGGAGTACGACCTGGTGGTGCAGGGAAAACGCATCTACCAGGCCACCGGCCCGGTACCGGCTAACACGCCACCGCCGAACCCAGCCTACTGGCTTGACGTCGGCCAGACCGTGGAAACGGTGAATGGCCTTGCCCAGCAGGTTGCGATCAATACCGCCGAGATTACCGAACTCGACGGGGTTGTCACGGCGCAGGCTACAGCGTTCCAAGCGCTGCGGGCCTCATCTCGGGAGGATAACGGCGAGGGCGAACTGGCGGATGCCCTCAAAGGATGGACCAGCACGGCGGCAATCGCCTCCGAAAGCAAGGTTCGGGCGTCGGAGAGCGAAGCGTTTGCTCAGCGGATTACGACCTTCGACGTCAAAATTGCCGCGAACGAGGCCAACATCACCGAGCTGGAGCAGGTGGTCGCGACCACGAACTCGGCGACGGCGACGAAGATCGATCAGTTGTCTGTTTCTGTCGGGCAGAACACCGCGCAAATTCAGCAGACCTCGACCGCGTATGCGGATACCGCTGGAAAGCTGACGACGATGTGGTCGGTGAAGATGCAGGTCAATGCCCAGGGACAGTACGTCGCTGCTGGGATCGGCCTAGGGATCGAGAACACCGGGGCCGGACTGCAAAGCCAGTTCTTGGTCGCTGCTGACCGGTTCGCGGTGGTGAACGGAGTCAACGGCAACCTTTCGGTGCCCTTTGCAGTGCAGGGCGGGCAGGTGTTCATGAATTCGGCCTTCATCGCCGACGGCACGATCACCAACGCCAAGATCGGCAGTTACATCAGCTCGACCAACTACATCGCCGGCCAGCAAGGCTGGATTCTCAACAAGGACGGAACGCTGGAGATCAACGGCATCGTGCCCGGTCAGGGGCGGCTGGTGATCAATTCACTCAACGTTTCGGTCTACGACGCCAACAACGTGCTACGCGTTCGTCTCGGCTATCTGGGGTAATCAATGGCTCATGGTATGCGGGTCTGGGGCGCCGATGGGGCGCTCCAGCTCGACGAGAACTCGTTCACCTGTCGGGTGGTCCTGTCGGTAGTAGTGACGTTTCCGGTACCGGCCTCCGTGAAGTACTACCAGGACTTCGCGGTGCCCGGCTGTAACGCCGGGAATTCTGTCGCGGTCGTCGTGCCCGTGGACACCTACTCGAGTACGGCGGAGCAGTTTGAGACAGAAATGCTCACGGATGTCGCGCGGGTCTACAACTACACGCGGACCTTCGCAGCCGGGTTCCCGACATCGGGCACGATGCGACTCAACGTCATAAGGTTCATGTGATGAATTATGGACTCACGTTCACCAATAACAGCAACGTCGTCACCCTCGACTCTGAATATGCGCGTCTTTCCGTGATTGCGACCGGCCGCTTTTCTCCAAATCTTGAGGGGGGATTGGGTTCGGTCACGACTTTTCCAGTCGCGGTGACCTCTCAGGAACCGCCTCTGGTTTTCGTTCGCCCTGACACTGTCGGCGCGATCGCAGGTCTTTGCCTGATGCGGCTGACTGGCGGCCCTGGTAACTGGACCGGTTTCTACGTGCGAGCCTACAACGCGATCTCAGCTCAGCCGAATGGGCGGTATTTCGTTGCAGGCTTTTCTGCACAGCCTGTCGCGAATTACGGGATGTCGCTGTGGGACGGCAGCGGAAAGCTGATCTTCAACTCTGGAACCCCGGCGGCGCTGTTCACCCGGGCTTTTCAAAATTGGACCTACATCAAATCCGACAACGACGAGCAGGGGCTTTTTCGGAACTACTACTCGGTCAACTTCAACTTTCCCGAGAACGAATACCTGTTGATCAACACTTTCGGGATGAAGATGACATCCCAGCGAGCGCTGTACTGCTGGTGGGATTTTCCGAACCAAAAGCTGTACGCGATCACGGTCGCATCTTCCAACCCATTCGCCTTCTGGCTCCCGGCGTTGTTCGCAAAGATCGCTGTCTAACCCATTTTTATAGGAAGTAGCCATGCCCTGGTATAAATCGGGAACGGTTTCTGTCACCCAAAATTCCAACGCGGTGATCGGTACCGGTACCGCGTTCATCTCCAATGGTCGCGTCGGTGATGCGTTTCGTGGCCCGGACGGTGGCTGGTATGAAGTCACCAACATTGCCAGCGATACGGCGCTGTCCATTTCGCCGCCCTACAACGGCGCGACCACCGGCGCCGGCGGCTATGCACTGGCACCGATGCAGGGTTACGTGAAGGACTCGGCCGACGCGCTGCGCTCCATCGTCAACCAGTACGGCGCGAAACTCGCGGCTCTTGGAACTACGGGCAACTACGACATTCTGCCACTGAGCAAAGGCGGTACCGGCGCTACGGATCAGGCTGGGGCTCGGGCGGCCTTGGGCATTGACGCGATCACTCCGATTTCGAAAGGCGGTACCGGTGCAACCACGGCGCTGAACGCCAGAACTGCGTTGGGTGTCCTGAGCGTTGGCAAGGGATACATTGACGGGCTGTATCCGGTCCGGGTGTCAGGGAACGCGCTGAACATCCTGCCCGGTGCAGCCTACATTCCAGGCCTGAACGACGTGATCTCGGCACCGCTGCTTTCCCTTTCCGGTTTAGCTCTGGCGGCCAGCACCTGGTACTACCTGTACCTGTGGAGCAACAACGGGAACGCGTCCGTCGAAATGGTCACCACCGTTCCCAGCGAGGTCTACTCCGGAACGGCCAGGGTTAAGTCCACCGATACGACCCGGAGATTTATCGGGGCTGTACTGACCAACGCTTCAGGAAACCTGATTCCTTTCTGGGTCACCGCGGACAATTTCCTGAATTATCAGGACACCACCACCGTGACCCCGTTTCGCTGCGTCTCGGGTGCCACGCAAACCACTCCGACGGCCGTTTCGCTTTCGTCGGCTGTACCGGTCACCAGCCGATCGGTGCGATTGCACATCAATAACTCGGGCTCCGCGACTTCGTTCCTTGGAACGCCAGACTTCACTGGTGCGCAGGTACAGGCCGGCACCGCCGGGGTTCGCTACAACACCACGTTCTTCACTGACGGCTCCCAACGCATCTTGTTTTACTTGGCGGCCGCCGGTGGAGCCCTTTCTATCGACGTTACCGGTTATGGGATGGAACGATGATGCCATATGTGATCTGGGACACCGGCTGGATGGCTGTTGATTCCGAATATTCGTCTGACGCGCTTCTGCCCGGGCAATCGCTGGTCGAAGAGGTGCCTCAGGCCCTGATTGACCTGGTGGTCGCGAGTGAAGCCGAGGCGGTCTGGCGCGAAGGCGAAATGCCTTTCATTGCCGCGCAACTGCAAGCCCTTGATGACGGCGACCCGGCAGCGCTCCCAGGGACTGAGCGTGAGTGGCGCGACTACCGCATCGGCGTGCGCGCCTGGGCCTCCGGTGCGCCGAACTATCCGTCAGCGGATCACCGCCCGGCGCGTCCTTCCTGACAACCGCACATTCGACCGATACCGCCCGAGAGGCGGTTTTTTATTGCCTGGAGAAAGTGATGACCGTAACTGAGAGTGACCGGGACGTTCTTGCCCGAACGCTGTGGGGAGAGGCTCGAGGCGAATCGCCGGCGGGCAAGATTGCCGTGGCCTGGACGATCCACAATCGGGTTAATGATGGAAACCCCAGGTCGTGGTGGGGGGAGGGGTATGCTGGCGTGTGCCAGGCGAAGTACCAGTTCAGCTGCTGGAACAAGAACGATCCGAACTTCCCGTTTCTCAGCGGCGCGCGGGACATCCCGTTCCGCGAGTTGGCGCAGTGCCGGATTGTTGCAGACCAGGTGATCGATGGAAAAGTGCCAGATCCCACCGGTGGCGCCACGCATTACTACGCGATCGCCATGAAGACGCCACCGGCCTGGGCGGCGAAGGCCAAGCAGACCCTGAAGCTTGGCGGGCATGTCTTCTTCAAGGATGTGCCGTGATGGCCGTGCGGTGGAAAGTGATTGGCGCGCTACTGCTGATCCTGATCGGCGCCGCCTGTGCCTGGCAGTTTCAGGGCTGGCGCTACGGCCGCCAACTGGCCGAACAGGCCCGGCTGCACGCCGAAACCCTGAATCAGCTGACCATGGCGGCTGCCACCGCGCAGCAGGCCGAGCAGGATAAGCGGCTGGCGATCGAGCAGCGGCTGGTGGTCAGCGACAAAACCCACACCGAGAAAATGACCAATGCTCAAAGAGACCAGGATCGCCTGCGCGATCGCCTTGCCACTTCTGATCTACGGCTGTCAGTCCTCATCGATGCGGGTTCAGCCGGTGGCTGTTCAGTGCCTGCCACCACCGGCACCGGCGGCGTGGATCATGCAGCCGTACGAGCCCGACTTGACCCAGCGCATGCTCAACGAATTGTCGCCATCACCGCCGAAGGTGACCGGGGATTGATCGCATTGCAGGCGTGCCAGGCTTACGCGAAAGCGATCAGCTCTCGCGTTCCCGTGCCTCCCTGAGGAGGCGCTGGTTTTCCTGAAAGAGGTACGTGTTCTGATGTTTGATGTCGTTCATGGAGCGGAGGTCGCTCGAAAGCACAGTTGTTTGAGACTGAAGGCGAACCACATCTGCCTGGGCTGCCTGCAGTTGTTTCCGTAGCGCGTCACGGTCTTTGCCGGTTTCGGTGTTCATCTCGACCAGCTTGAATATCCGCTCCCGCTCCTCGCGGAGCTGGCGATTCAGTTCCTCGAATTCATTTTCGTAGAGCCTGAGCTGCTGGCGGCAGGTTTCGAGCGGCGTCGGGCAGCCGAGCCAGTCTTCGGTATTTTCGATATCGGAGGGATCCACGGGTGCACCTTGCTTTATACTGTTTGGATATACAGTAATCGAGGCAAGGCAGAGCGGCGAGAGTGAGGCGACGAGCTGTCAGTCAGGTGTCATCAATACGGCCAGGGTCATCTTGATGAATTCCTCATTTCTGTCGATCGCAGTGAGGGAGCTACGAACATTCTCGCCGATTTCCGTAGCTCCACGTTTCTCAACCCAGAGGGTGAGCTCCATGATGGCAGCCTCGAGGGCGAGTTGGTTTTCGTTGATTTTGAAGAGCAGGGAAGGGAGCAGATCAGAGTTGGACATTGCGGTTTCCTCCGTGGAAGAACCTAGCGTAGCACCGTGTTACATGAAGAGTGTTTTAAGTTCGGCAGGACGCCGGAGAGGGGAGTGAAAAGCTGTTAGTTATGGAACGCGTCCAGAATAGTTATGGAACACATCACGAGGTCAGCAGAATTTCCAGAGCGCCAGAAACGACAAAGCCCTGAATAATCAGGGCTTTGAAGTACTGAATATGGCGGAGGCGATGGGATTCGAACTCATGGACCTGTTACAGTCGACGGTTTTCAAGACCGTTGCCTTAAACCACTCGGCCACACCT
>Ga0213820_1000286_pt1 | contig 43267 bp, 38 predicted proteins | sample MC6MC0910MG_FD_179889 | JGI IMG/M metagenome (GOLD analysis project Ga0213820, IMG submission 179889) | Enriched soil aggregate microbial communities from Iowa State University, Ames, United States - MC6-MC0910-MG | ecosystem: Environmental > Terrestrial > Soil > Unclassified | place: USA: Iowa... | reverse complement strand
ATGTTGACTTGGGACATGATAGTTCCTTGATAAGTCGGGTTAGGCCTCCACGTATCCCAATGACCAACCAGCGGCGTGAGCCGAGGGCACCCAGGTCATCGTGTCGACACGTGTGTGGGTTTAAGCTTTCGGGACGTACCCCGTAAAGCGGCGCATTTTATATCACAAAAGTCCGGATAACGGAACCCGAATTAAGATCCTGTTTTCTCGACGCTTTTGCCCTGCGCAGCCTGCCGCGGTGCACAGCCTGCCAGCTTCCATATAAGGACGCGATGATAACCCGCCCGGCGGCGGTCTGATAGAATCGCGTTTTTCCGTGTTTAGCCGCGGCCTTGCCGCGCCGAGAGAGCCTTGTATGACCGTTACCATCAAAACCCCTGAAGACATCGAAAAGATGCGCATTGCCGGCCGTCTGGCCGCCGAAGTCCTGGAAATGATCGCAGCGTACGTCAAACCCGGCGTCACCACCGACGAACTGGACCGGCTCTGCCATGACTACATCGTCAACGAACAGAAGGCCATCCCGGCACCGCTGAACTACAAAGGCTTCCCCAAATCCATCTGCACCTCCATCAACCACGTCGTCTGCCATGGCATTCCCAACGAGAAGCCATTGAAGGAAGGCGACGTGCTGAACATCGACGTGACCGTCATCAAGGACGGCTATCACGGCGACACCAGCCGGATGTTCCACGTCGGCAAGGTCCCCGAGTGGGCCGAGCGCCTGTCGAAGATCACCCAGGAGTGCATGTATAAAGGCATCGAACTGGTCAAGCCGGGCGCGCACCTGGGCGACATCGGCGAAGTGATCCAGAAACACGCTGAAAAGAACGGCTTCTCCGTGGTGCGCGAATACTGCGGTCACGGCATCGGCAAGGTGTTCCATGAAGAGCCGCAAGTGCTGCATTACGGCAAGGCCGGCACCGGCATGGAACTCAAGGAAGGCATGACCTTCACCATCGAGCCGATGATCAACCAGGGCAAGGCCGATACGCGCCTGCTGGGCGACGGCTGGACAGCCATCACCAAGGACCGCAAGCTGTCGGCGCAGTGGGAACACACCATTCTGGTCACCGCCACAGGCTACGAGATCTTCACCCTGCGCAGCGACGACACCATCGCCCGCACCTCTGCCTGATGACTGATCACCCCGTGCGATATAGATAGAAGGAAAGCAGTTCGATGCCGCAGGTGGACCCAGATTTGTTCGATCGTGGCCAGTTTCAGGCTGAACTGGCGTTGAAGGCCAGCCCCATCGCCGCCTTCAAGAAAGCCATCCGCCAGGCCCGCGAGGTGCTGGATGAACGTTTCAAATCGGGTCGCGAGATTCGTCGACTGATTGAGGACCGCGCCTGGTTCGTCGACAACATCCTGCAACAGGCCTGGGAACAGTTCGACTGGAGCGAAGACGCCGACATCGCCTTGCTGGCGGTCGGCGGCTATGGCCGTGGCGAGCTGCACCCCTATTCGGACATCGACCTGCTGATCCTGCTGGACAGCGCCGACCATGAAATCTTCCGGGATTCCATCGAGCGTTTTCTGACGCTCTTGTGGGACATCGGCCTGGAAGTCGGTCAGAGCGTACGCTCGGTCGACGAATGCGCCATCGAGGCCCGCGCCGACCTGACGGTGATCACCAACCTGATGGAAAGCCGCACCATTGCCGGCCCCGAGCACTTGCGTCAGCGCATGCTGGACGTCACCAGCACCTCTGAAATGTGGCCGAGCAAGGAGTTCTTCCTCGCCAAACGCGCCGAGCAGAAGACCCGTCACCACAAATATTTCGACACCGAATACAACCTGGAGCCCAACGTCAAAGGCTCGCCGGGCGGTCTGCGCGACATCCAGACCATCCTCTGGGTAGCCCGTCGTCAATACGGCACGCTGAACCTGCACGCACTGGCCGACCAGGGCTTTTTGCTGGAGAGCGAACACGCCCTGCTCGCCTCGTCCCAAGAGTTTCTATGGAAGGTGCGCTATGCGTTGCACATGCTCGCGGGCCGCTCCGAAGACCGCCTGCTGTTCGACTACCAGACCAGCATCGCGCGCTTGCTGGGCTATCAGGACAGCGACGCGAAGCTGGCCATAGAGCGCTTCATGCAGAAGTACTACCGCGTGGTCATGAGCATCGCCCAGTTGAGCGACCTGATCATCCAGCACTTCGAAGAGGTGATCCTCTCGGACGACCAGAACACCGTCACCGAGTCGATCAACTCGCGCTTCCAGCTGCATGACGGCTACATTGAAGCGACCAATCCGAACGTTTTCAAGCGCACACCGTTCGCGATGCTGGAGATCTTCGTGCTGATGGCCCAGCATCCGGAAATCAAAGGCGTACGCGCCGACACCATTCGTTTGCTGCGCGAACACCGGCACCTGATCAACGACGATTTCCGCAACGATATTCGCAACACCAGCCTGTTCATCGAGCTGTTCAAATGTGAAGTCGGCATCCACCGCAACCTTCGGCGGATGAACCGTTACGGCATCCTGGGCCTTTACCTGCCCGAGTTCGGCCACATCGTCGGGCAGATGCAGCACGATCTGTTCCACATCTATACGGTCGACGCCCACACGCTGAACCTGATCAAACACCTGCGTAAGCTTCAGTACACGCAGATGTCGGAAAAATTCCCGCTGGCCAGCAAGCTGATGGGCAAGCTGCCCAAGCCGGAGCTGATCTACCTGGCCGGCCTGTACCACGACATTGGCAAAGGCCGCGGCGGCGATCACTCCGAGCTGGGTGCCGTTGATGCCGAGGCATTCGGTATTCGCCACCACCTGCCCAACTGGGACACCCAGCTGATCGTCTGGCTGGTGCAAAACCATCTGGTGATGTCGACCACTGCCCAGCGCAAGGATCTGTCCGACCCGCAGGTGATCCACGATTTCGCCCAGTTCGTCGGCGACGAGGTGCACCTGGATTACCTCTACGTGCTGACCATCGCCGACATCAACGCCACCAACCCGACGCTGTGGAACTCCTGGCGTGCCAGCCTGTTGCGCCAGCTGTATACCGAAACCAAGCGCGCGCTCAAACGCGGTCTGGAAAACCCGGTGGACCGCGAGGAGCAGATCCGCCGCACGCAAAGCGCCGCGCTGGACATTCTGGTGCGCAGTGGCACCGATCCGGACGACGTCGAGCAGTTGTGGTCGCAGCTGGGCGATGACTATTTCCTGCGCCATACCGCAGGCGACGTGGCCTGGCACAGCGACGCGATCCTGCAGCAACCGGCTGACGGCGGCCCGCTGGTGCTGATCAAGGAAACCACCCAGCGCGAATTCGAAGGCGGCACGCAGATCTTCATCTACGCCCCCGACCAGCACGACTTTTTCGCCGTGACCGTGGCGGCGATGGACCAGTTGAACCTGAACATTCACGACGCCCGGGTCATCACCTCGACCAGCCAGTTCACCCTCGACACCTATATCGTGCTCGACAGTGACGGCGGCCCGATCGGCGACAATCCCGAGCGGATCAAGACCATTCGCGAGGGTCTGACCGAAGCGCTGCGTAACCCGGACGACTACCCGACCATCATCAAACGTCGGGTGCCGCGCCAGCTCAAGCATTTCGCCTTCGCCCCGGTGGTGACGATTTCCAACGACGCCCAGCGGCCAGTCACCGTGCTGGAACTGAGCGCACCGGATCGTCCGGGCCTGCTGGCGCGGATCGGCAAGATCTTCCTGGAGTTCGACCTGTCGCTGCAAAACGCCAAAATTTCCACTCTGGGCGAGCGCGTGGAAGACGTGTTCTTCCTCACCGACGAGAACAACCAGCCACTGTCCGATCCGCAACTGTGCAGCCGTTTGCAGGACGCCATCGTCCAGCAGCTCAGCGTCAACCAGGAACCCGGCGAGCTGCGCATCAGCATCTGAACGCTCTGACGATTTGATTCAACGGCGCCTGCAAGCCAAAGGACAGGCGCCCCGCTCTGCGAGAACGATTATCCATGAACAACGCTCTGCAACAGCTTCAGCCTTACCCGTTCGAAAAGCTTCGCGCCCTGCTGGGCAGCGTCACGCCCAACCCGGACAAGCGCCCGGTCGCGCTATCCATCGGCGAGCCGAAACATGCCTCGCCCGCGTTCGTCGCCAAGGCGCTGGCCGACAATCTGGATAAGATGGCGGTCTACCCCACCACCGCCGGCATCCCGGCCCTGCGCGAAGCAATCGCCAGCTGGTGCGAGCGTCGTTTCAGCGTGCCACAGGGCTGGCTTGATGCTGGCAAACACGTGCTGCCGGTCAACGGCACCCGCGAAGCGCTGTTCGCCTTCACCCAGACCGTGGGCAATCGCAGCGATGACGGTCTGGTGGTCAGCCCCAACCCGTTCTACCAGATCTACGAGGGCGCAGCGTTCCTCGCAGGCGCCCAGCCGCATTACCTGCCTTGCCTGGTCGAACACGGCTTCAACCCGGATTTCGACGCTGTTCCGGCCGATATCTGGAAGCGCTGCCAGATCCTCTTCCTCTGCTCGCCGGGCAACCCGACTGGTGCGTTGATCCCGCTGGATGTCCTGAAAAAACTCATCGCCCTGGCTGACGAGCACGACTTCGTCATCGCCGCCGACGAATGCTACAGCGAGCTGTATTTCGACGAAGCGACCCCACCCCCGGGCCTGCTGACCGCCTGCGCCGAGCTGGGCCGTAGCGATTTCAAACGTTGCGTGGTGTTCCACAGCCTGTCCAAACGCTCGAACCTGCCAGGCCTGCGTTCGGGCTTCGTGGCCGGCGATGCCGACATACTCAAGGCATTCCTGCTGTACCGTACCTACCACGGTTGCGCCATGCCGGTTCAAACCCAACTGGCCAGCATCGCCGCCTGGAACGACGAAGCCCACGTACGCGCCAACCGCGACCTGTACCGCGAGAAATTCGACGCCGTGCTGAACATCCTCTCCCCGGTGATGGACGTGCAACGCCCGGATGGCAGCTTCTACCTGTGGCCCAACGTGGGCGGCGACGATGCCGCCTTCTGCCGCGATCTGTTCGAAGCCGAGCACGTGACCGTGGTGCCGGGCTCTTACTTGTCCCGTGACGTCGAAGGCTCCAACCCAGGGGCAGGCCGTGTGCGCATGGCGCTGGTGGCACCACTGGCCGAATGCGTGGAAGCGGCTGAGCGGATTCGCGATTTTGTGCAGGCTCGTCAGGCCCGCTGATCGACAGATTCGCCCGCCTTGATGCAAAAAGGGTCGCCCCAGATGGAGCGACCCTTTTTTATGCGCGTTGAAAAACAATAACTATTTATATACATCGCAACAGGAGCATCGGGGACACTTCGCCAACGCCTGCGGATTCAGGTCTCGCCCTCTTTACGCGCAAGGAAGTGAATGAAATGAACGCCCCTCCTGTACCCCATCCGTTGCAGATAACGGCCCGAAACGCCCTCCCCTATTCGCCAGATGCCTCAGCCGACAGCCGCCGAAAAAAGCGCTCGGTGGGGTATCAAACCGCTTTCTGGCCAAACGCAAGCACGCTGAGTATCGGTTTCGTCGACGACGATCTCGCCCCTGAACACAAGCAGAAGATCATCGACGCCATCAACCAGTGGCAGCCCTTTGTGAACCTGACGTTCGAGTTCATCGATGGCAGGGAAGACCAGCCTGGCTACGGAAAGGGTGATGTTCGCATCACGACCGAATCCAGCCAGAACTACTCACTGATCGGAACCGCCGCCAGGGCCAACGATCCCTGGACGCCGACGATGGTGCTGGGCATCGAGCCGTCCGACCCGAAGTTCGCCAGCACCGTCATGCATGAGTTCGGTCATGCTCTGGGTATGGAGCATGAGCACCAGCACCCCGAAGCCGACATTCCGTGGGACCTGCCCAAGGTCTACGCGTTTTATGCCTCCAAAGGCCACAGCGCAGAGATGGTGGACGAAAGTGTACTGGCAAAACTGCCAGCCGAAGGGGCGCTGACGCTGCCCTACGATCGGCTCTCGATCATGCACTACCCCGTCGACAATGTCCTGACCCTCGGAGACTGGGAGGTCGGCATCAACTCGACCTTGAGCGAGAAGGACAAGGCATTCATGCGCAAGGCCTACCCGAAGTGACGCCTGAAGTGCTGCCCCCGATGTCCGGGACCGCGTTCAAAAAAACCGCCTCACTATTTATTTATATCAACTGAGACACGCACATCGTCGAGACTCAGTCCGTGCCTACGCAACAGTCACCCATCGTTCCAACTGCCAGGAGGCAAAAGAATGAATACCTTCAACCGTCATGTACTCAAAGCCATGTGCGACGCGGTCGTTCAGGACTCTTTCAACTTCATTGCGCGAATAGATGATGAGGACATCAGAAAAATGTCCTCGCCACTTTACAGCCTGATACAGCGTGATGAAGAAGCGAAGAAAGCAGCCATCCAGTACTTACTGTTATTGCTCACAGTAGACACCGACAAACCGGCGCTGACGAAGCAGCTTCAACGGGTACTGAACAGCGCTTTCGAGGGCTCCGGCTGGCCGGTCAATCTGAGCGTTGACGGAAAAGTCGGCCCCGCCACGGCGAGCGCCTTCAGCAGCTACACCCATGAAATCATGCTGAGTGTCGTTCGCCAGATGACTGAATACCTGTCCGAAAAGCTGAAACGGTAACGCTCTGTCCGGCTTGGGGTGCAGCCCTAACACCCCAAGGCCGGAGCCCGTGGAGACAGCAGTGCTCTCATGATCACTTGGGCACGCCCAGATTGGCCTCGTTCAGATCCAGCTCCGCCAGAACAATCCTCAATACGTCATCGCCGATCTTGCGATGACGGTGCAGGCTGTACAGCTCCAGACGCTGGGCACGCAGGGCGTTGATGCGCATGCGCTTCTCCAGTTGATCCATCTGGAAGGCCAGTGCCTGGGCCTCTGCCGTGTCGTTGAAGATTTCCAGACGATGGCGGTATTCGGACATGATTCGCGACTTCACCTCAGTCGCCAGCACGGCCTGCGCAGCATCAGGCGATCCACTGGCGCCGGGGATGTCTTCGTTCTCGAGGGTCTGAATCGCCGCCTGCGCGGTCAGCTTCCAGGCCTCGCGCACTTCGCGCTTGAGCTGCAAATCCGGCGCACTCACCAAGCCACGCAGCAGCAAAGGCAGACAGACACTGGCCACCACAAGCGACAGCAGGATTACCCCGGCGGCGATGAAGATCAGCAGGTCACGCTCGGGGAACGCAACCCCGGCGGCGATCAGCATCGGCACCGACAGCGTACCGGCGAGGGTCACCGCCCCGCGCACGCCACCGACCGTCAGCAACAGGGTCGAACGGGTCGACAGCTCCAACGCGCCATCGGCCTGCCCTCTCCAGCGGCGTATCTGGACCATCAGCCGCCAGACACTGCGCACCCAGATGTAACGCAGCACGGCAAGCACGACGAAAATCGCCAGCACATCGAGGCAACGCCACAGCAGCGTCGGCCACAGCGTCACCTCATCGCGGGTGACAGCGCTGACGATGTCCGGCAGTTGCAGGCCAAGCAGCAAGAAGATCAGGCCGTTGAAGGCGAATTCCAGCAGCGTCCAGACGCTGCGATTGAGCAGGCGCGTGCTGGTCTGGCGCGGCAGCAGATCGACCCAGCTCTGCATCATCCCCGCCGCCACGGCAGAGAGAATGCCCGACACCTCAAGCCGCTCGGCGAGCACATAGGCGGCAAACGGCAGCAGCAACATGAACACCACATGGGTGGCTGGATCGTCCCAGCCGCGGGTAATCATCCAGCTGCGAAAACGTCCCACCAGCCAGCTCAACACCACGCCGACCGCCAACCCGCCGACCGCCACCAGAATGAAGGTCAGGCTGGCGTCAGTGATGGAAAACACCCCGGTAATGGCCGCCGCCAGCGCGAACTTGAAGGTGACAAGGCCCGACGCATCGTTCATCAAGGCCTCACCCTGAAGCATGCGCATGATCGGCGCAGGCAAACGGTCTTGGGCGATGGCAGATACAGCGACAGCGTCTGTAGGGGAAAGCACAGCAGCAAGGGCAAACGCGACAGGCAGCGGCACACTCGGCAGCAACCAGTGAATGAAATAACCCGCGCCGATGACCGTGAAAATCACCAGGCCCACTGCCAGCGTCAGAATCGGCCCGCGATAGCGCCAGAAATCCCGCTTGGGCATGCGCCAGCCATCGGAGAACAACAGCGGCGGCAGAAACAGAAAGAGGAACAGCTCAGGGTCCAGCGCGACGTGCAGCCCGAGGGTCGGCCAGGCCAGTAACGCGCCTGCTGCGATCTGCACCAGTGGCAACGGCAGCGGGATCACCCGGGCCAGCAATCTCGAGACACCTACCAGCGTCAACAGGATCAGGACGGTATAGGCTGTCTGCATTGCGTGTTCCCCAAACGAGCGACTTTTGGCTGTGCCGCAAGCCACCCCGGGCACTGCGTCGAAGTGCCATATTAGCGGTTTAAGCGGGTGCCTCGTCTTGATACATAGGTCTTAATCGCCCTAAAAATTTCCACTGACACGCACAAAGCATCGCCGGGCCGCACCCAAGCGGCTTGTACGTGGCATAATCCGTCACCGTTTTTTTCAACCATCCCAAAGAGGGGGCAAGCTCATGGCTGACACAACGTTGCACCTGTACGGGATAAAAGCGTGCGACACCATGAAAAAGGCCCGCACCTGGCTCGATGAAAAATCGGTGGACTACGATTTCCACGACTACAAGACGCAGGGCATCGATCGCGAACACCTGACCCAGTGGTGCAACGAGCACGGCTGGCAGACAGTGTTGAATCGCGCCGGCACGACCTTTCGCAAACTGGACGAGGCGCAAAAAGCCGACCTCGACCAGAGCAAGGCGATCGAACTGATGCTTGCCCAGCCGTCGATGATCAAGCGCCCCGTGCTCGATCTTGGCGACAAGACCCTGATTGGCTTCAAACCCGAACTGTACGCAGCAGCTATCGCCGAACAGGCAGTGTGAAAACGTAGCGAGCGAAGGCAGGACAAGGCAAAAACAGGCGGAAAAGCGGAGTCTAGGTGTTCTAAATGAGCATTTTCCGCCTGTTTTTAACGCAGTAATGCCGAGCGCAGCAGTTTTCACACAGCCTGTGATTGAGATAGCTATTTAAAGAGGTAATCCCATGTCCGCTTCCCTGTTCAGCCTGGCCTTCGGCGTCGGCACCCAAAATCGTCAAGGCACCTGGCTGGAAGTTTTCTACGCCCTGCCTCTGCTCAACCCGTCGGCTGAAATCGTTGCCGCCGTGGCGCCAATCCTGGGTTATACCGGTGGCAATCAGGCCATCGCATTCAACACCGATCTGGCCTCGAAACTGGCCGACGCACTGAAGTCGGTCGACGCCGCTCAAGCCGCGCTGCTGACCCGTCTGGCCGAAAGCCACAAGCCACTGGTGGCCACCGTTCTGGCCGAAGACGCTGCCCTGACGTCCACGCCTGAGGCCTACCTCAAGCTGCACCTGCTGTCCCACCGTCTGGTCAAGCCCCACGGCCTGAGTCTGGCGGGCGTGTTCCCGCTGTTGCCGAACGTGGCCTGGACCAGCCAGGGCGCAATCGACCTGGGCGAACTGGCCGAGCGTCAGCTGGAAGCGCGTCTCAAGGGCGAGCTGCTGGAAGTGTTTTCGGTCGATAAATTCCCGAAAATGACCGACTACGTCGTGCCAGCCGGCGTGCGTATCGCTGACACCGCGCGCGTGCGTCTGGGCGCCTACATCGGCGAAGGCACCACCGTGATGCACGAAGGTTTCGTCAACTTCAACGGCGGCACCGAAGGCCCGGGCATGATCGAAGGCCGCGTGTCGGCTGGCGTGTTCGTCGGCAAGGGTTCGGACCTGGGCGGCGGTTGCTCGACCATGGGCACCCTGTCCGGCGGCGGCAACATCGTCATCAAGGTCGGCGAAGGCTGCCTGATCGGCGCGAACGCCGGTATCGGCATTCCGCTGGGCGACCGCAACACCGTGGAAGCCGGTCTGTACATCACCGCAGGCACCAAGGTCGCGCTGCTGGATGAGAAGAACGAGCTGGTCAAGGTCCTCAAGGCCCGTGATCTGGCCGGTCAGCCTGACCTGCTGTTCCGTCGCAACTCGCAAACCGGCGCCGTGGAATGCAAATCCCACAAGTCGGCCATCGAGCTGAACGAAGCGCTGCACGCTCACAACTGATCGTTGCGGTGCCAGGACTGGAGCCCGCTCAGGGCTCCGGTCTCACTACAGAGTCTGATTGTCATGTCCCTCATTTCCCCCTGGCGCGCTGACTTCCCTGCACTCGACGCCCTCGAACGGCAAGGCCAGACCTATCTGGACAGCGCCGCCACCGCCCAGAAACCTCAAGCCCTGATCGACGCCCTGGCCCATTACTACGCCAATGGCGCGGCCAATGTGCACCGTGCCCAGCACCTTCCCGGCGCAATGGCCACGCAGGCCTTCGAGGACACCCGCCACAAGGCTGGCGACTGGCTGAATACCGGCACCAGCGGGCAGATCGTCTTCACCCATGGCGCCACCTCGGCGTTCAACCTGCTGGCCTATGGGCTCGAGCACCTGTTTCAGGCAGGCGATCAGATCGTCATCAGCGCCCTGGAGCATCACGCCAACCTGCTGCCCTGGCAGCAACTGGCCAAGCGCCGTGACTTGAAACTCGTCATCCTGCCGCTGACTGCACAAGGCATCATCGACCTGCAAACAGCGGCGTCATTGATCAACTCGCGCACCCGCTTGCTGGCGGTCAGTCAGCTGAGCAACGTGCTGGGCACCTGGCAGCCGGTCACCGAACTGGTGGCGCTGGCCAAGGCTCACGGCGCGCTGAGCGTTATCGACGGCGCACAAGGCGTGGTTCATGGACGTCACGACGTGCAGGCGCTGGGCTGCGACTTCTATGTGTTTTCCAGCCACAAACTGTACGGCCCGGATGGCGTCGGCGTGCTGTTCGGTCGCCATCAGGCGCTGGCGCAATTGCAGCACTGGCAGTTTGGCGGCGAGATGGTGCTGCAGGCTGACTATCAGGACGCAACCTTCCGCCCCGCGCCCCTGGGTTTCGAGGCCGGAACGCCACCGATTTCCGGGATCATCGGCCTGGGCGCGACACTGGATTACCTGAATGACGTCAATCAGGTCGCGGCCGCTGAGCACGAAGCGCGTCTGCACGAATTGCTGCGTGCCGGATTAATGCTCCGTGAAGGCGTGCAACTGGTGGGCGATCCGCAGGTGGCGCTGGTGAGCTTTGTCGTCGAGGGCGTGCACAACGCCGACCTCGCGCATCTGCTCACCGAACAGGGCATCGCCGTTCGCGCTGGCCATCACTGCGCGATCCCGCTGATCAGTAGCCTCGGGCTGTCGGGGGCGATCCGAGTGTCGTTGGCGCTGTACAACGATTCGGACGATCTGGAGCGTTTTTTCCACGCGCTGGATCAAGCCTTGGAGCTGCTGCGATGAGCCTGCCCAAGGATGCCCAGGAAGCGCTCGACACCTTCAACGCCTCCCTGAGCTGGGAGCAACGGGCGCGTCTGTTGATGCAATGGGGCGAGCGCCTGCCCGCCCTGGCTGACGCCGAGAAAACCGACGAGCATCTGGTCGATGGTTGCGAGAGCAAGGTCTGGCTGCTGGGCGATGTGATCGCCGGAAGCTGGCAGTTTCGGGCGGCCAGTGATGCGCGGTTGATCCGCGGGCTGGTGGCGCTGCTCCTGGCACGGGTCAATGGTTTATCGGCGCTGGAGTTGCAGCAGGTCGATCTGAACGACTGGTTCACTCAGTTGGGTCTGAGCCGCCAGCTTTCGCCCTCACGCAGCAATGGGTTGAATGCGGTGTTGGAGAAGATGCGACGCTTGGCGAGCTGATCACGCGTGGGTTCGCACCGCTCACTCCCACAGCGGGCATATTGTCAGCTCAGCAAACGTTCAGGACTGCGCCGCGTCCTTCGCCTTGGCCCGCTCCGACGGGCGCCGCATACCGGCGACGATCTTCTCCACCGCCTTGGTGGCTGCGACCATGCCGAACGTGGCCGTCACCATCATCACCGCACCGAAGCCTCCCGCGCAGTCGAGTTTGACCCCATCCCCCACAAAACTTTTCTGCAGGCAGATGCTGCCGTCCGGCTTGGGGTAGCGCAGTTGTTCGGTGGAGAACACGCAGGGCACGCTGTAGTGGCGCGTCACGGTGCGGGAGAAGCCGTAATCGCGGCGCAGGGTCGAGCGCACTTTCGAGGCCAGAGGGTCGTTGAAAGTGCGATTGAGGTCGCAGACCTGAATCAGCGTCGGATCGATCTGCCCGCCTGCCCCGCCGGTGGTGATGATCTGGATCTTGCGGCGCTTGCACCAGGCGATGAGTGCTGCCTTGGCGTTGACGCTGTCGATGCAGTCGAGCACGCAGTCGATCTCGGGAGTGATGTACTCAGCCATGGTTTCGCGGGTGACGAAATCGGCGACGGCATGCACCACGCAATCGGGGTTGATCTCGCGGATGCGGTCGGCCATGACATCGACCTTGGAGCGACCGATGGTGCTGCTCAGCGCATGCAGCTGACGATTGCTGTTGCTGACGCAGACGTCGTCTAGGTCGAACAGCGAAATCTCGCCCACGCCGCAACGGGCCATGGCTTCCGCCGCCCAGGAGCCCACGCCGCCGATGCCGACCACCGCCACATGGGCCGCGCGCAGGCGTTCGAGGCCCTCGATGCCATACAGGCGGGCAACCCCGGCAAACCGCGGATCTTCTGTGCTCATGACCAATACCCCAAAAAACCGGCGCGCATTATAGGCCGTGCGTGAAATTGGGACAGCTGTTTGGTGGGGTGTTTGGTCTGAAAACCATCAGATGCTGGCTCTGCCCTTGCAGGAGCGCTTGCCCGCGATGGGATGTTATTTAGAACAGCAGGTAGAGGCAGATTGCGATCGCTGACACGCGCGCTCCTACAAAAAGTACCTCTGTGAAATGACTCTCCGCGGAAACGGACTACATTTTTTTCAGAATAGAACTTCAACCTTTGTCAGCTGCCAAAGCTCTTGCTGGCAGGCGTCTGCCAGCCTCTCTCTGTTCCCCCTTTGGAACCTGAAGTCGCTATGCCATCCCGCAAATTTGGACTCAACCTGGTGGTCGTCGTAGCGATCGCCGCGCTGTTCACCGGTTTCTGGGCGTTGATCAACCGCCCCGTCACCACCCCCAACTGGCCCGAACACATCTCCGGATTCTCCTATTCCCCTTTCCGCCTGGGACAAAACCCACAGAAAGGCGTGTACCCGTCTGACGATGAAATGCGTCAAGACCTGGAGCTGATGAGTCAATCCACTGACAACATCCGCATCTATTCGGTGGATGGCAGTCTGCAAGACATCCCCAAGCTGGCCGAAGAGTTCGGCATGCGCGTCACCCTCGGGATCTGGATCAGCCCCGATCAGGAGCGCAACGAGCGTGAAATCAACACCGCCATCGCACTGGCCAACAGCACCCGCAGTGTCGTGCGCGTGGTGGTGGGCAACGAGGCGCTGTACCGCGAAGAGATCACGCCCAAGGAGCTGATGGCGATGCTCGACCGCGTGCGTGCAGCCGTGAAAGTGCCGGTCACCACTTCCGAGCAGTGGCACATCTGGGAGAAATACCCGGAGCTGGCAAAGCACGTGGACCTGATCGCTGCGCACATCCTGCCGTACTGGGAATACATTCCGGCCGACAAGGCTGGGCAGTACGTGCTCGATCGTGCCCGCGAGCTGAAGCACATGTTCCCGAAAAAGCCGCTGCTGCTGTCTGAAGTGGGCTGGCCAAGCAATGGCCACATGCGCGGCGGTGCAGACGCAACCCAGGCCGATCAGGCGATCTACCTGCGCACGCTGGTCAACAAACTTAACCGCCAGGGCTTCAACTACTTCGTCATCGAAGCGTTCGACCAGCCGTGGAAAGCCAGCGACGAAGGCTCGGTGGGCGCCTATTGGGGTGTGTACAACGCGGCCCGTCAGCAGAAATTCAACTTCGAAGGCCCGGTGGTGGCGATCCCGCAATGGCGCGTGCTGGCCATCGGCTCGGCGGTGCTGGCGATGCTGGCACTGGCCCTGCTGCTGATCGACGGCTCGGCCCTGCGTCAACGGGGCCGCACCTTCCTGACCTTTACGGCGTTTCTGTGCGGCTCGGTGCTGGTGTGGATCGGCTACGACTACAGCCAGCAATACAGCACCTGGTTCAGCCTGCTGGTGGGCTTCTTGCTGGCATTGGGCGCATTCGGGGTGTTCATCGTGCTGCTGACCGAGGCCCATGAACTGGCCGAAGCCGTATGGACGCACAAGCGCCGTCGTGAATTCCTGCCGGTCGACACGGACACGGCCTACAGACCCAAAGTGTCGGTGCACGTACCTTGCTACAACGAACCGCCGGAGATGGTGAAACAGACCCTCAATGCACTGGCGGCGCTGGATTACCCGGATTTCGAGGTACTGCTGATCGACAACAACACCAAGGACCCGGCCGTCTGGGAGCCTGTAAAGGCCCACTGCGAAATGCTCGGCGCGCGCTTCAAGTTCTTCCACGTCGCGCCCTTGGCGGGCTTCAAGGGTGGCGCGCTGAACTACCTGATTCCGCACACCGCCAAGGACGCTGAAGTCATTGCCGTGATCGACTCGGACTACTGCGTCGACCGCAACTGGCTCAAACACATGGTGCCGCATTTCGCCGACCCGAAAATTGCCGTTGTGCAGTCCCCTCAGGACTACCGCGACCAGAACGAAAGCGCGTTCAAGAAGCTCTGCTACTCGGAATACAAAGGCTTCTTCCACATCGGCATGGTGACCCGCAACGACCGTGACGCGATCATCCAGCACGGCACCATGACCATGACCCGCCGCTCGGTGCTGGACGAACTGGGCTGGGCCGACTGGTGTATCTGTGAAGACGCCGAGCTGGGTCTGCGGGTGTTCGAGAAGGGTTATTCCGCCGCCTACGCCCACAACAGCTACGGCAAGGGCCTGATGCCGGATACCTTCATCGACTTCAAGAAGCAGCGTTTCCGCTGGGCCTACGGCGCGATTCAGATCATCAAGCGTCATGCTGCAAGCCTGTTGCGCGGCAAGGACACCGAGCTGACCCGCGGCCAGCGTTATCACTTCCTTGCGGGCTGGCTGCCGTGGGTGGCCGATGGCATGAACATCTTCTTCACGGTCGGCGCGCTGCTGTGGTCGGCGGCGATGATCATCGTGCCCAACCGGGTCGATCCGCCGCTGCTGATCTTCGCGATCCCGCCGCTGGCGCTGTTCTTCTTCAAGGTCGGCAAGATCATCTTCCTCTACCGTCGCGCCGTGGGCGTGAACCTGAAGGACGCGTTCTACGCCGCGCTGGCGGGTCTGGCGTTGTCGCACACCATCGCCAAGGCGGTGCTGTACGGCTTCTTCACCACCAGCATCCCGTTCTTCCGCACCCCGAAAAACGCCGACAGCCATGGCTTGCTGGTCGCGATTTCCGAGGCCCGCGAGGAGCTGTTCATCATGGTGCTGCTGTGGGGCGCGGCGCTGGGCATCTGCCTGGTGCAGGGCCTGCCGAGCAATGACGTGCGCTTCTGGGTGATCATGTTACTCGTGCAGTCGCTGCCGTATCTGGCGGCGCTGATCATGGCCTTCCTGTCGTCACTGCCAAAACCCAAGGCAGCCGAGGAGCCGGCCACGGCCTGAAACAATTGTGCGCTGTACTAAACGGCGGCCTTCGGGTCGCCGTTTTGCTTTAAGATGTCTGCCGTTTTGTAGGAGCGCGCTTGCCCGCGATTGCGGCGGGCCCCTCAGAGATGTCGAGCCTGACGCACCCGTGTCGCGGGCAAACGCGCTCCTACAGGGTTAACACATTCATTTTGCGGACCTTTCATGACAGCCCCAGCCGATCTCTCGCCCACTCTGCAACTCGCCTGCGACCTGATCCGTCGCCCATCGGTCACGCCGCTCGACGCCGATTGTCAGACCGTGATGATGAAACGCCTGGGCGACGCCGGTTTCACGCTGGAGCCCATGCGCATCGAAGACGTCGACAACTTCTGGGCGACCCATGGCACCCAGGACGGTCCGGTGCTGTGCTTTGCCGGTCACACCGACGTCGTGCCGACCGGCCCCGTAAAGGCCTGGCAGAACGACCCGTTCGATGCGCTGATCGATGACAACGGCATGCTCTGCGGCCGTGGCGCGGCAGACATGAAAGGCAGCCTGGCGTCGATGATCATCGCCACCGAGCGCTTCGTCGCCGACTACCCGAACCACAAAGGCAAGGTCGCCTACCTGATCACCAGCGACGAAGAAGGTCCGGCGCACCACGGCACCAAGGCGGTGGTCGAACGTCTGGCGGCGCGCAAGGAGCGCCTGGACTGGTGCATCGTCGGCGAGCCGTCGAGCACCACGCTGGTGGGCGATGTGGTCAAGAACGGCCGTCGCGGCTCCCTCGGCGCCACCCTGACCGTCAAGGGTGTGCAGGGCCACGTGGCCTATCCGCACCTGGCCAAGAACCCGATCCACCTCGCCGCCCCTGCGCTGGCCGAACTGGCCGCCGAGCATTGGGACGAAGGCAATGAATTCTTCCCGCCGACCAGCTTCCAGATCTCCAACCTGAACGCGGGCACCGGCGCGACCAACGTGATTCCCGGTGACCTGACGGCCATCTTCAACTTCCGCTTCTCGACCGAGTCGACCGTCGAAGGCCTGCAGAAGCGCGTCGCCGACATCCTCGACAAGCACGATCTGGACTGGCACGTGGAGTGGGCGCTGTCGGGCCTGCCGTTCCTCACCGAACCCGGCGCCCTGCTCGATGCGGTCTCGGCCAGCATCAAGAACGTCACCGGCCGCGAGACCAAGGCGTCCACCAGCGGCGGCACTTCCGATGGCCGTTTCATCGCCACCCTCGGCACACAGGTCGTGGAACTGGGCCCGGTCAACGCGACGATCCATCAGGTCAACGAGCGTATTCTGGCCAGCGATCTCGATGTCTTGACCGAGATCTACTACCAGACCCTGGTCAAGTTGCTCGCCTGATGCTGACCTGCCCGATCTGCTCTGCCCCGCTCGACGCAGCGGACAACGGCGTGGTGTGCCCGGTGGGCCACCGCTTCGACCGCGCGCGTCAGGGCTACCTGAACCTGCTGCCGGTGCAGCACAAGAACAGCCGCGACCCGGGTGACAATCAGGCGATGGTCGAGGCGCGCCGGGACTTCCTCAACGCCGGGCATTACGCGCCAGTGGCCAAGCGTCTGGCGGAGCTCGCCGCCGAGCGCGCCCCGGCCCACTGGCTCGACATCGGCTGTGGCGAGGGCTATTACACAGCCCAGATCGCCACTGCCCTGCCCCATGCCGATGGCTACGCGCTGGACATCTCCCGCGAAGCGGTCAAACGCGCCTGCAAACGCGACCCGAACCTGACCTGGTTGATCGCCAGCATGGCCCGCGTGCCGCTGCCGGACGCCAGCGTGCAGTTCATCGCCAGCGTATTCAGCCCGCTCGATTGGGACGAGGCCAAGCGCCTGCTGTCGCCGGGCGGTGGCCTGATGCGTGTAGGACCGACCAACGAACACCTGATGGAATTGCGTCAGCGCCTGTACGACGAAGTCCGCGACTACGCCGATGACAAGCATCTGGCGTTGGTGCCTGAAGGCATGGTCCTGCAGCACAGCGAGACACTGCGTTTCAAGCTGACGCTGGTCGACGGTCAGGCCCGGGCCAACCTGCTGGCCATGACGCCACACGGCTGGCGCGCCAGTGCCGAACGCCGCGCCAACGTCATCGATCAGGCCGAGCCGTTCGAGGTGACGGTGTCGATGCGCTACGATTATTTCATTCTGCAGTGACGGCTGCGCGAAGACCCATCCCGAATGAATCCGCGAATGGATTTTCAGACCACACACGAGGCATCCATGCGCCAACCCGATATCGAGATTTACCTGAAAGACGCTGACGTCGATCACAAGGCCATCACCACCTGGCTGACCGCCGACATCGGCCCGTGCAGCGAGTGGGTCCAGCGCGGCCAGACCTGGAAATGCACCGCCGGCGACATCCCGGTGACCTGGATTCCCAAGGCCGTGGGCAAGTGGAACAGCCTGTGCCTGGACAGCGACAAGACCCCATGGGACGACGACATCGCCTGCGCCCGCGCGGCGTTCAAGGCGCTTGACGTTGAAGTGCGTTGCGCGCCGGGGACGTGGGTCGAGGAAGAGAGCGAAGAAGACGCCGATCGCTGGATTCGCATCAGTGTCGATGGTGAAGAAGAGATCACCTGGCGTACATCTTAAGGCTCCCGCTCAAACACGGAATGACGCCCACCGGCTTCTGCCCGGAGGGCGTAGGAGCTTTGCTTGCAAGCGATCTGCCACCAAGCGGCAGCAAATCCGATGAACGCGGTTTGTCTGAAACGGCGCGAGCGTCGGGTGTTACTGCCGCTTCGCGTCAGATCGCTGGCAAGCCGGCTCCTACGGCCTGCGGCCAGAATCAAAAGCAGTGCTGCGTAAACATGCTCCGTCGTGGTCGTGCCGCAAGCCGCGACTTTGCCCATCTCCGCCATATCCGGCAAACTGACCGCTTCGTGGGCCCAGGCCCCTCAGCGCAGAATTCGTATGACCCGTTCCCCGTTTCGCCGTCTCGTGTTCGGCACCCTGCGTCGCCTGCTGTACCTGTGGGTGCGTTCGGAGACGATCAATCAGTCGTCCTTCACCCTCAACCTGGATCGCAGCCGCCCCGTGTTCTACGCGCTGCAAAACCCTTCAATGACCGATCTGGCCGTGCTCGACACCGAATGCCGCAAGGCCGGTCTGCCGCGCCCGGTGCTGCCAGTGGCGGTAGGGGCGCAGACTGAACCGGCTGCATTTTTCTACCTGACCCCTGAGCCCGACTGGCTGGGCCGTCAGGACAAACGCGGCGCGCCGCCGACGCTGGAGCGGTTGGTCGGCGCAGTGAGCCAGAACGCCACTGAAGACGCGCAGATCATCCCGGTCAGCGTGTTCTGGGGGCAGTCGCCGGACAAGGAAGACAGCCCGTGGAAACTGCTGTTCGCCGACAGCTGGGCCGTTACCGGGCGCCTGCGCAAGTTCATCACCATCCTGATTCTCGGCCGCAAGACCCGCGTGCAGTTCTCAGCGCCCATCCATGTGCGTGAGCTGGTCGATGAGAATAAAGGCTACGAGCGCACCGTACGCATGGCTCAACGTCTGTTGCGGGTGCATTTCCGCAACCTGAAGACCGCGACCATCGGCCCGGACCTCTCGCACCGACGCAATCTGGTCAAGGGTCTGGTCAACGACCCGCTGGTGAAACAGGCCATTCTCGAGGAAGCCGCGCGGGAGAAGATCCCCGAGGCCAAGGCGCGGGAAAAGGCCCTGCATTACGGCAACGAAATTGCCTCGGACTACACCTACACCGCCATCCGTTTTCTGGAAGTGGTGCTGAGCTGGTTCTGGAACAAGATCTACGACGGCATCAAGGTCAGCCATATCGAAGGCGTGCAGAACGTCGCGCAGGGCAACGAGATCATCTACGTGCCCTGCCATCGCAGCCACATCGACTACCTGCTGCTGTCGTACCTGCTGTTCCGCAACGGCCTGACGCCGCCGCACATCGCCGCGGGCATCAACCTCAACATGCCGGTGATCGGCAGCCTGCTGCGTCGTGGCGGGGCGTTTTTCATGCGCCGCACGTTCAAGGGCAACCCGCTCTACACCGCCGTGTTCAATGAATACCTGCACACCCTGTTCACCAAGGGCTTCCCGGTGGAGTACTTCGTCGAGGGCGGTCGCTCGCGCACTGGGCGCATGCTGCAACCCAAGACCGGCATGCTCGCCATCACGCTGCGCAGCTACCTGCGCAACGCGCGCACGCCGATCGTCTTCGTGCCGGTGTACATCGGCTACGAGCGCGTGCTGGAAGGCCGCACCTACCTGGGCGAGCTGCGTGGCGCGGCGAAGAAGAAGGAATCGATCTTCGACATCTTCAAGGTCATCGGCGCGCTCAAGCAGCGTTTCGGCCAGGTGTCGGTGAACTTCGGCGAGCCGATCAAACTGGCCGAATTCCTCGATGACGAACAACCGGACTGGCGCACTCAGGAACTGGGGCCGGTGTTCAAGCCCGCCTGGCTCAACGAAACCACCCATCGCCTGGGCGAGCGTGTGGCGCGTCATTTGAATGAAGCTGCGGCGATCAACCCGGTGAACCTGGTGGCCCTGGCGTTGCTGTCGACCAACAAGCACGCACTGGACCATCAGGCGCTGGTGCGCGTGCTCGACCTGTACCTGACCCTGCTGCGCAGCGTGCCCTACTCGCCCCACACCACCTTGCCGGAAGGCGATGGCCGCGCGCTGATCGAGCACGTCAAAGGCATGGACCTGTTGTCCGAGCAGAAAGACGCGCTGGGCAGAATCCTCTACCTGGACGAGCAGAACGCCGTCCTGATGACCTACTACCGCAACAACGTGCTGCACATCTTCGCGCTGCCGTCGCTGCTGGCGAGTTTCTTCCAGAGCTCGTCGCGCATGAGCCGCGAGCAGGTGCTGCGTTACGCCCGCGCGCTGTACCCGTACCTGCAATCGGAGCTGTTCATCCGCTGGTCGCTGGACGAGCTGGATGCGGTGATCGATCAGTGGCTGGCGGCGTTCGTCGAACAGGGCCTGCTGCGCTTCGAAAACGACGTGTACCTGCGCCCGGCGCCGAGCTCGCGGCACTTCGTGTTGCTGACCCTGCTGTCGCGTTCCGTCGCACAGACGCTGCAGCGTTTCTACATGGCAATTTCGCTGCTGCTCAACAGCGGTCAGCACGCCCTCACCGCCGAAGAACTGGAAGACCTGTGCACGATCATGGCCCAGCGCCTGTCTATACTGCACGGTCTGAACGCCCCGGAATTCTTCGACAAGAGCCTGTTCCGCCACTTCATCCAGACCCTGCTGGAACAAGACGTGCTGCGCAAGGATGACAACGGAAAACTGGGCTATCACGCGCTGCTGGGCGAGCTGGCCGAAGGCGCGGCCAAGCGCGTACTGTCGGCGGAGATTCGTTTATCGATCCGCCAAGTGGCACTGCATCGCGATGAAGAGGTCCTAGTGGCGGGCCCGGACATCTGAGCTTTTTACCTATAGGAGTGAGCTTGCTCGCGATAGCGGCGTGCCAGTCAGCAGATCGGTGACAGGGCAATAGCTATCGCGAGCAAGCTCACTCCCACAGTGGATCGCCTTGTTTGCGGGCAAACCCTCTATGCAAAAAGGAGCGTCACCGATGAAACACCTTTTCATGGCCCTGACCGCCACCCTGCTGGCCGCTTGCGCCGGTCACGCGCCGGATAACGTGCCGGGCACTGTCGACGGTGAAGTCTTCTACCTGCAACGCATGGCCCTGCCGCCCACCGCGACGCTGAAAGTCAGTCTGCAGGACGTATCGCTGGCCGACGCACCTGCGCAGACACTGGCCAGCCAGAGCGGCCCGATCAAAGGCCAGGTTCCGCTGCCGTTTCATCTGACTTACGATCAGAAACAGGTCAAACCGGGCCACACCTACGCGGTCAGCGCGCGCATCGAAGTCGATGGCAAGCTGCTGTTGATCAGCACCGAACGCTATACCGTGGACCTGACGCTGGAAGAAAAACCACCGATCAAGATCCGCGTGAACCCGGCGAACTAGATCGCTTTCGCCCGAATCTCCATCGCTGAAAAAGGACGTTACCCCATGCTGCTTCGCTCCCTCTCGTTCACGGGCCTGTTCGCCGGTCTGCTGCTGTCGGGCAACGCGTTCGCGCTGTCGCTGGGCGACCTTTCGCAATCCGATGCCACGGGCGGTCTGAAGGATGCCCTGACCCAGGGCGCGCAGATCGCCGTCAAGCAATTGGGCGTGCCGGGTGGCTTCAGCAACAACAAGGACGTGCGCATCGAGCTGCCGGGCAAACTCGGCAAAGTGGCGAGCAAGATGAAGCTGCTGGGCATGGGCAATCAGGTTGATCAGCTGGAAACCAGCATGAACCAGGCCGCCGAAGCCGCCGTGCCACAGGCCCAGGCGATTCTGGTGGATGCCGTGAAGAAGATGAGCGTCGCGGATGCCAAGGGCGTGCTGACTGGCGGCAAGGATTCGGCCACTCAGTACCTGAACAAATCCAGCCGCGAACAGATCCGCGCCAAGTTCCTGCCGATCGTCAAACAGGCCACGGACAAAGTCGGCCTGGCGCAGCAATACAACAGCTTCGCGGGCAAGGCAGCGAGCCTGGGTGTGGTCGATGCCAAAGACTCCAACATCGAAGGTTACGTGACCGAGAAAGCCCTGGACGGTCTGTTCGAAATGATCGCCAAGCAGGAAGAAGGCGTTCGCGCCAACCCGGCCGGTGCCGCCACCAGCCTGGCAAAAAAGGTCTTCGGCGCGCTGTAACCGGCTCGTTCAAGCTGACATGAAAAAGCCCCGACACTGCGACGTGTCGGGGCTTTTTGCTTGTTGCTCAATGCGTACGATCAGAGGTGCAGCCAGGCCATCACGCCCAGCAAGACGCTGACGCCACCCGCGCCATACGAGACCTTTTGCAGCCACTCCTTGCGCGTCAGCAAGGTGATCGCGGCCAGGGAAATGGCCATCTGAATCGCCATCATCGCCTGCGCCCAGCGGTGATGAGAATGCAACACCCGCTCGGACTTCTCGTCCCACTCCTCGGCTTGCGCCTCCAGGGCTTCAGCCTTGGCCTTGGCGGCCTCTTTATCGGCCTTGTAACGCTGGACCTCGGCAATGTAGTGCGCGCTGTCCAGGCCAGGCATGTGGCTCGCCAGATCCGCGAGGTTTTCGCGGCTGGACTTGGCCTGGTAGTAATTCCACTGATTCGACGCTTCGGTCTTCTTGATCGCCGCGTTGTTCTTGTCCATCGCCGCTTCACTTTCGGTGGAACCGGCCTGATAACTGAGCAAGGCGCCGACCGTGGCCATGATCGCGGTCATCACCGCGATCTTCCCGGCAAAGCGATCACCCGTGGTGTGCGCGTGCTCGACATGATGCTCGTGGGGGCTGGGGACTTCGAAAGATTCGGACATGGGCTTCTATCGCCTGAAACGACGTCACACGGATGGTGCTTGAGCAGCCGGAGGCTGGCGGGGCGAATATAGGAGAAATTCGGCGGGGCGAGAAGCGGGTTGGTGGTTTTGTTCAGGGAGTAGAAAGCGATTGCCAAAGTCTCGCTCCTACGCCCTCTGGGCAGAAATACTCAAGCACTCTCGCCCTTCTTCACCCTGAACCACGCCGCATACAGCGCAGGCAAGAACAGCAGCGTCAGCGCGGTCGCGACGATCAGGCCGCCCATGATCGCCACGGCCATTGGCCCGAAGAACACGCTGCGCGACAGCGGAATCATCGCCAGTACGGCGGCCAGCGCAGTCAGTACGATAGGGCGGAAGCGCCGTACCGTGGCTTCGATGATCGCTTGCCAGCGGTCGAGACCTGCGGCGATGTCCTGTTCGATCTGGTCCACCAGGATCACCGAGTTGCGCATGATCATGCCCGACAGCGCGATGGTCCCAAGCATGGCGACGAAGCCGAACGGCTGGCGGAAGATCAGCAGGAACAGGGTCACACCGATCAGGCCCAGGGGCGCAGTGAGAAACACCATGAAGGTGCGTGAGAAACTGCGCAGCTGGATCATCAGCAAGGTCAGCACCACGACGATAAACAGTGGAACGCCGGCGTTCACCGAATTCTGCCCGCGAGTCGAATCCTCGACCGTGCCGCCCACGTCCAGCAGATAGCCGTCGGGCAATTGCGCGCGCACGCCGTCCAGCGTCGGCAGGATCTGATTGACCAGCGTCGCCGGTTGCTCCTTGCCGTAGATGTCGGCACGCACGGTCACGTTGGGCAGTCGGTTGCGGTGCCAGATGATGCCTTCCTCAAAGCCATATTCCAGCGTCGCTACCTGAGACAGCGCCACGCTGGTGCCGTTGGCCGTCGGGATCGACAGGCTCGCCAGACCGCCCAGTTCGTGGCGCTCCTGCTCGGTGCCGCGCAGCAGGATCTCGATCAGTTCATCGTCCTCGCGGTACTGGCTGACGCTTGAACCGGTCAGTTGGCTTTGCAAGAAGCCCGACAGATCGGCCGTGGTCACCCCCAGAGCTCGCGCACGGTCCTGATCGACGTTGAGGTAAACGACCTTGCTCGGCTCCTCCCAGTCCAGGTGCACGTTGACCACGTGGGGGTTCTCGCGAACCTTGGCCGCAACCTTGCGCGCCAGCGCCCGGACTTCAGCGATGTGCTCGCCGGTCACGCGGAACTGCACCGGATAGCCCACGGGCGGGCCGTTTTCCAGGCGCGTAACACGCGGGCGCAGCATCGGGAATTGCTCGTCCAGCGTCTGGATCAGCCAGGTGCGCAGGGACTCGCGATCCTCGATGGTTTTCGCCAGCACCACGAATTGCGCAAAGCTGGCCGCAGGCAATTGCTGGTCCAGCGGCAAGTAGAAACGCGGCGAACCGGTGCCGACGTAAGCGACGTAATTCTCAACGCCGGCGTGGTCTTTGATCATGTCTTCCAGGCGCTTGACCTGCTCGGCGGTGTTGCTCAACGAAGCGCCTTCGGCCAGCTTGAGATCGACCATCAGCTCCAGCCGCCCCGACGCCGGGAAGAACTGCTGCGGTACGAAGCGGAAGCTGAAAATCGACAGCACGAACAGGGCAATGGTCAGCACGATCACGGTCTTGCGCCGCCGCACACACCAGCCCACCAGCCCGCGCACTCGCTTATAGAACGGCGTGCCATAGGGGTCGGGCGCATCGGGGCCCGAGCCGTGTTTGGCGGCGTGGATTTTCGCCAGATCCGGCAACAGACGCTCGCCCAGATACGGCACGAACACCACCGCAGCAACCCAGGAGGCGAGCAGCGCAATAGTCACCACCTGGAAAATCGAGCGGGTGTACTCGCCGGTGCTCGACTGCGCCGTGGCAATCGGCAAAAAGCCTGCGGCGGTGATCAGGGTGCCGGTCAGCATCGGGAAAGCCGTGCTGGTCCAGGCGAAACTCGCCGCCTTGATCCGGTCGTAGCCCTGCTCCATTTTGATCGCCATCATTTCCACGGCGATGATCGCGTCGTCCACCAGCAGCCCCAGCGCCAGCACCAGCGCGCCGAGGGAAATCTTGTGCAGGCCGATGCCGAGGTAATACATGGTGGCGAAGGTCATCGCCAGCACCACCGGAATCGCCAGCGCCACCACCATGCCAGTGCGCACGCCGAGGGAGAAAAAGCTCACCAGCAGCACGATGCCCAGCGCTTCGGCGAGCACCTGAACGAACTCGCCGACGCTGGTTTTCACGGCGGCGGGCTGGTCCGACACCTTGCGCAGCTGCATGCCTGCCGGCAGGTTGTTTTGCAGTCGGGCGAACTCGCCTTCCAGCGCGCGGCCCAGCACGAGGATGTCGCCGCCGTCCTGCATGGCCACGGCCAGGCCGATCGCGTCTTGCCCCATGAAGCGCATGCGCGGCGCGGGCGGGTCGTTGAAGCCACGACGCACGTCAGCCAGATCGCTGATGCGCAAGGTGCGATCACCCACGCGAATCGGGAAATCGCGAATCTCGTCGACGGTCTGGAAACGCCCGGTCACACGCAGTTGCACGCGCTCGCTCGGCGTCTCGAAAAAGCTTGTGGCCACCACCGCGTTCTGCGCTTGCAGCGCTTGCTGCACGGCAGACAGCGGCAAGCCAAGGGTGGCGAGTTTGACGTTGGACAGCTCGATCCAGATCTTCTCGTCCTGAAGGCCGATCAGCTCGACCTTGCCGACGTCCTTGACCCGTTGCAGCTGGATCTGGATGCGGTCGGCGTAGTCCTTGAGCACCGCGTAGTCGAAGCCATCGCCGGTCAGCGCGTAGATGTTGCCGAAGGTGGTGCCGAATTCGTCGTTGAAAAACGGGCCTTGTACGCCAGGGGGCAAGGTCTGGCGGATGTCGCCGATCTTCTTGCGGATCTGATACCAGAGTTCGGGCAGCTTGGCCGAGACCAGGGAATCCCGCGCCATGAAGGTCACTTGAGACTCACCAGGCCGCGAGAACGAGACGATGCGCTCGTAATCGCCGGTTTCCATCAGCTTTTTTTCGATGCGGTCGGTGACCTGACGCGCGACCTCATCGGCGCTGGCGCCAGGCCACAGGGTGCGAATGACCATGGCCTTGAAGGTGAACGGCGGGTCTTCGCTTTGACCCAACTTGGTGTAGGACAGCGCGCCGACGACAGCCAGAAGAATCATCAGGTACAGGACCATCTGCCGATTACGCAGAGCCCATTCGGAAAGATTGAAACGCATCCGTGCTTACTCCCCGCCCGTCAATTGAGGTGCCAGTTTCACCGCACGGTTGCTGCGATCCACCGGGCGAACCTGCTCGCCCTCGTGCAGCACATGAACGCCCGCCGCCACGATCCAGTCACTGGCGGTCAGCCCACTGAGCACCGGCACCGACTCCTGGCCGTAGGGGCCGACCTGAACCGGGGTGCGTTTGAGGGTGCTGTCGTTCTGCAGACGCCAGACGTAGATCTGGCCGTTTTCGGCGGTCAATGCCGACAACGGCACTGACAGCGGCACGCTGTGCTCGGCCTGAATGAACACGCGGGCGCTTTGCCCCAGTTCAGCCGGGACCTTGCCCCCGGCGAAAGCGATGCGCGCAGCGAAGGTGCGCGACTTGGGATCAGCGGCTGGCGACAACTCACGAATGCGGCCGGGGAAGCGCTGTTCGCGCTGGGTCCACAGCTCGACCGAGACCGGGTCACCTATCTTGAAGCGCCCATAATTCTGCTCCGGCAGGCTGATGGAAACCTCTCGTTCGCCGTCAGCGGCGAGGGTGAATACGGTCTGCCCGGCGGCCACCACTTGACCGACCTCCACCAGTCTTTTGGCGACCACGCCATCCTGCGACGCACGAAGCACCGCGTAGCCGGTCTGATTGTCGGCGACGGTGAGTTCGGCCTTGAGCTGCTTGAGACGCGCATCGCCGGCGCGGTAAAGGTTCTCGGCATTGTCGAACTGTGACTTGCTGACCATTTGCCGGTCCATCAACGTCTTGTAACGGTCACGTTCGGAGCGGACCATCTGCAGGTTGGCCTCGGCAGCAGCGACTTGCGCGCGGGAGGCGTCCAGTTGCAGGCGTACGTCCTGGGCATCGAGCTCGGCCAGTGGCTGATTGACCTTGACCCGTTCACCCTCCTCGACCAGCCGCTTACTGACCTTGCCGGGGATACGAAACGCCAGATCGGGCTCGAAGCGAGCACGAACTTCACCGGGGTAACTGTCCATGGATTGGGACGAGGGCATCGGTTGCACTACCATGGCCGGACGTACTGTGGCGGGAACTGAGACGTCCTGACCACAGCCGATCAGCAGCGACGCCAGACTGATGGGCACAGCAAGGAACAAGGCATCGCGAAACATGATGTGGCACCTTGGCAAGAGGGAGCTTCGAATAATTGTACTGGCGAGTATATTAAGAATTACCGAACTGAACAGTCCACTAATAAAACGAATATGCCTGAAGAACGAATGACCGATGCAAACTCCCCCACAGGCCCTGGCCGCCCGAAAGACCTGGCCAAACGCCAGGCGATTCTGGACGCCGCCAAAGACCTGTTCGTGCGCAATGGATACGCGAGTACCAGCATGGATGCGGTCGCCGCTGAGGCCGGGGTGTCCAAGCTCACGGTCTACAGCCATTTCAATGACAAGGAGACGCTGTTTTCTGCCGCCGTCGTGGCCCGTTGTGAGGAGCAATTGCCCGAGCTTTTCGTCGACGTGGCGCCGAATGCGCCAGTGGAAAAAGTATTGCTGGGTATTGCGAGGGGATTTCAGACGCTGATCAACAGCCCCGAATCCCTCGAACTGCACCGGCTGATGATCGCTCTGGGCACTCAGGACACCCAGCTGTCCCAGGTGTTTTTCGAGGCCGGGCCGCAACGCATCCTCCAGGAGATGGAGCGGTTTCTAACGCGAGTGAACGGCAGCGAAGGGTTACATTTCGATTCACCTGCCAGCGCGGCGGGACACTTCCTGAGTTTGATCAAGGGCGTGTGCAATTTCAGATTGCTGATCGGCAACGGTGGCTTGCCCGATGAACAGTCCGGTGAGCAGCATGTGCGAGAGGTGGTGGCGTTGTTTTTGAAGGCTTATAGAGAGGCTTGACGCGGACAATTGCAGGAGCGCGCTTGCCCGCGATAGCGTTCTACCTGACACATCTTCGGCACCAGACTCGACGCATCGCGGGCAAGCGCGCCTCTACAAAAGCGGTCCCAGCGCAATCCTCGTCAGGGCTTCAACGCCTTCTTCGGATAAATGTCATACCGGCTGGATTTGCCATCCAGCGCATAGCCAGGTTTCGCGCCCTCAATGCACGGCGCCTTGCGCGGGCGCTTGACCACCACGCGGTGAGTGGCCAAGGCCAGCGCCGCTTCCAGCAGAGCAGGTGCGTCCATGTCATCACCGACCAGGGGCCGAAACAGGCGCATTTCCTTCTTCACCAGCGCGGTTTTCTCGCGATGGGGGAACATCGGGTCCAGATAAATCACCTGCGGCGGCTCGCCTTCCCAGCTGCGCATCAGCTCAATGGAATTGCCCGTGAGCAGGCGCATCTGACGGATGATCGGGCCGACCTCCAGATCCTGAATACCCCGCGCCAGGCCGTCTTCCAGCAATGCGGCGATGATCGGCTGGCGTTCGATCAGGCTCATCTCGCAACCCAGGCTTGCCAACACGAACGCGTCCTTGCCCATGCCTGCCGTGGCATCCAGCACGCGAGGCCGAACGCCAGGCTGAATGCCCACGGCCTTGGCAATCATCTGCCCGCTGCCGCCACCGAACAGACGCCGATGAGCCGCCTTGCCCTCAACGAAATCCACCCGAACAGGGCCCGGTGCATCGTCGCCCAACTGCTGCAATTGCAGGCCATCGTCATTGAGTTGCAGGGCAAAATCGGCTTCGGCGTCGTCCAGCATCAGGCCCAGACGCAGGGCCCATTGCTCGGCTTTTTCCTGGGCTTCGGATGTCAGGGCTTCGACCCGAATGCGGCTGCCCGCTTGCTGCTCAGTCATCTCTTCAACACGCTCAAATTTTCTTAATGATTGGCAACATCTGCCGATAACGAAAGTATCCGGCATTTTGCCAGACCCACGGCATGTACTGAGCGCTTATGTCAGACATTCAGCAAACATCCTCGATAGGTTATTTGACGTACGCAGGCGACTACAGCGTACGCAATACCGAAACCCTGAGCGGCGTCACGCAGCTCTGGCAGGATGCGTTTGCCCGTGCGATGGCGCAGCAGGTCGATGACAACGCAGGCACCACGCCCCAATTCAGCCTGCCTGCCGCAACGGACAGCATGACTGGCGAGCCAATCGCCGGCGCGAAGACCCTGAGCAAAATCGTCGAACAGCGCGAATGCCCGGTGGCAGACAAGGAAATTGCCCCGCCAGAGCCACTGTTTCTGCCCATCGCCGAATTCGAATGGGACCTGGCCAAGCCGCCGGTGCCGTTCAGCGCCAGCGAAATGATCGAACAGCAGCGCAACCTGGAAATCGACAGCCACTGGGTTCGCCCGACCGTGCTCAGCCCTTACGACGACAGCGTCGACCCGGGCCCAGGCCCAGCGCCTCGCCCACTGTTCCTGCCCATCGCCGAGTTCGAATGGGACCTGGCCGACAAGCCTGCCACGCCGTACAGCGCCGAAGAGATGACTGAACAACAGCGCAATCTGGAATTTGACAACGGTTGGGCACGCCCGATTGTGTTGCAGAACCTGCGCATCGCGGCGTAATCCCGCCGAATTAACGACACACCCGCCACCGCCCCATGTCCACATGAAAATGATTCCGGTGCGCCGCGTTGTAATCCGGCCCAAGCACGGTATTGAACTGCTGACAGGCACCATCCCTGACCAGCCTCAGAAATTTCCCGTTATCGCCGTCATCTTTCCAGTCCTTGAGCACGGAAATCCGCCGGCCGTCTGCCAGACCAAACCCGGCGATATCCAGCGCGTTGGCCGAGGCGTGCTGACTGAGCCGCCCTTCACTGCGGTTGTAGACGTTGCGACAGGCAAAGCTGCCCAGGTGGTCGATTCGCGTGACCTTCTGCCCGAAAACCGCTTGCGCGGCGGGCTGCAGCCCATGGATGTCGAACAGCGCGTACGCCACCGCCAGCGGGCAGCTTGAGAGAAAACTGCTGCTTAGCGCCACATCGCCGCCTTGTATCCGCAGCGTGTTGCTCAGCGGGCATTTGGCGTCGGCGCCGCTGTCGGCCTGATGGGCGTAACGCAGACTGGAGGTTTGCAGCGCCTGATCGCACAACGCGGGATCATCCTGCAAACGCCAGAGCTTGAACGAGGTCAGCAGATTAGGCTGCTCGCGCACGTCCAGCGGCGCCCAGGGGTTCCAGCGATCGGCGACAGGCAGCCAGCCACGCCAGACACCAACGGCAAGGCTGGCGCCGATCAGCAAAAGAACCAGGAACAGGGTCGAACCACGCATGGGCAGGTTTCCGCGGGGTGGATAAAGGCGTCCACCCTATCGACCTCAGAGCAGCCCGAGTTGCTCCACCTGCGGCCCACGTTCCAGCTGCGGCAATTCCGGCAGGCCGGGAAGCAATGTCATCAGCTGTTGATGGAAACGTCTGGCAAGCTCGGGTGCCTGAACGTTGTCAGGTGTATGCAAGAAGACGTAAGGCGTTCGCCCCTCTTCGATCCAGCCTGCGACCTTCAGCGCCCATTGCTTGACGAAGCTGTCGTTGGCCTCCAGCTCCGGACGCCCGATGAAACGCACTTGGGGGAATTGTGTCAACGCCGCAGGCCGGGGTGGCACCTTCGGTTTTTTCGACTGTGCGTGCAGCACGGCCGGGTCATCGGAGACGCAGCTGAACAGCGGTCGGGAATCCAGACAGATGCGCTCCACGCCGCGATCCAGCAAAAGACGATTGAGCATGCGCTCTTCCTCGCCCGTGTTGAAAAACGCCATGTTACGCACTTCCACCGCCAGCGCCCGACCTTCCAGCGCGTCGATGAAGGTGGCCAGTTCGCCCAGCCGGTTGGGGGTGAAACTCTTGGGCAGTTGCAGCCACAACGGCTGGACCCGATCGCCCAGAGGCGCGAGCAAGCGCAGGAAATCTTCGGCAGCCGTCAGGTGTTCACGCAGGTCGCCTGCGTGGCTGATGTCTCCGGGAAACTTGGCCGTGAACCGAAAATGCGCAGGCAAAACCTGCGCCCAGCGCTGCACGGTGGTGTCCTTGGGGCGCGCGTAAAAGGTGGTGTTGCCTTCGACCGCGTTGAAGACCTGGGTGTAAAGCCCCAGATAATCGGTGCTGCGCGCATCGGGCGGGTACAGTGAATCGCGCCAAGCGTTTTCACTCCACGACGGACAGCCGATGTAATAAGGCGGGTTGGCGATTTTCAAACGTGCAGATCGAGCCCCGAGACTTCAAGGTCCCAGTCGACGAAAGTGGAGGTCGTCAGGTAGCTGCTCAAGGCATGGGCAACGCGGCTGCTCATGGCACGGGGGAAAATGATGTCCTGCTGACGGGCTGGCACGTTGGCGGTGCTGCCGGTCTGGCGACGCGCGCTTTGCGCAACGACTTCAACCACGTCGTCGATCACCTCTTCGGAGGCGTCATCGATTGTCGCAGGGCCTTTGCGGGGCTTGCGCTTGATCGGATACGAACGTTGTGAAGGACCATTAATCCGCATCGATGCTTACTCGGCGTCTTGTAGTGGCAATTTAATCTCACGGAACGCACTTAAGCAAACTCGCGAACGATAACTAGACCACAGTTATTGCAAAACGTTTAAAGCCACCGGGCAGAAAATCGGCATTTGTCGCCAAACGGTAGTCATTGGTGTGACTTGGGTCGCAGATTGGGCGTGCTGATACCCCAGAAACGTGCGATCAGAGCGGTTGCTGTAGCAGTGAGCTTGCCCAGTGCGCAGAGACCGCCTTGTATTGATCAACGAGCTTTCGGAGTGGCCACTTTGTCGCGCAGGTAAACCGGCTGCGCTTCATCCGCCACAATGGCCTCGCCACGGTGCCAGGCGAAGGTGCCGAGGGTCAGCAGGTCCTGGGCGTGGGGCAGCAGGGTTGCATCCTGACCGGACAACAGCACGGCGATGCGCTCGCCATACCCCCAGCCGGTGCCAGCGCCGAACCAGTCGCCCGTAGCATCAGTCGGCAGCGTGGCGCGTTCGGGTGGCATCACCGCTTCATCGCCCATTAGGCGCATCTCGCCGGCCACTGCGCGATAGCAACCCCAGTACACCTCATCCATGCGCGCATCGATGGCAGCCGCGACCTGACTGACGCCCTGCTCACGAAACGCGCGCTGTGCCAGCACGGCCAGGTTGGACACCGGCAGCACCGGGCGGTCCAGACCGAACGCCAGCCCCTGTACCACACCGATGGCAATGCGCACACCGGTAAAGGCACCCGGCCCACGACCGAAGGCAATGGCGTCCAGCGCCGACCGGCCAATGCCCGCCTCGGCCAGCAGGTCCTTGATCATGGGCAGCAGTTTCTGCGCGTGCAGACGCGGGATCACCTCGTAGTGAGTCAGCACTTTGCCGTCGTGCAGCAAAGCGACTGAGCAGGCTTCAGTGGCGGTGTCCAGGGCCAGCAAGGTCGTCATCGGGGTTTCCACGGTTATACGAGAAAGGGCTGTGCAAAAGAGGGTTACACAAAGAGGGCCACATTATAAACAACAACGGCCCGCAAGCGGGCCGTGTTTCACTGCGCCGATCGAGGATCAGGCCAGTGCTTCGTTCACCTTGGCGGTGATGTCTTCTACCGAGCCGATACCCGGGATGCTGCTGAACTTCGGCGTGCCGTCTTTCTCTTCGAGCTTTTTGTAGAACTCGACCAGCGGCTCGGTTTGCGCGTGGTAAACCGACAGGCGATGGCGGACGGTCTCTTCGACGTCGTCCTTGCGCTGCACCAGGTCTTCACCCGTTTCGTCGTCCTTGCCTTCAACCTTTGGCGGGTTGAACACGGTGTGGTACACGCGGCCCGAGCCTTCGTGCACACGACGGCCGGAGATGCGCTTGACGATTTCTTCGTCGTCGACCTTGATCTCTACCACGTGATCGATGGCCAGGCCCGCGTTCTTCAGGGCTTCAGCCTGAGGAATGGTGCGTGGGAAACCGTCGAACAGGCAGCCGTTGGCACAGTCTGGCTGCGACAGGCGATCCTTGATCAGGCCGATGATGAGGTCATCGGAAACCAGACCGCCGCTGTCCATGACGCTCTTGGCCTTCAGACCCAGTTCGGTGCCCGCCTTGACCGCTGCACGCAGCATGTCGCCGGTGGAGATTTGCGGAATGCCGAATTTCTTCGTGATGAACGTAGCCTGAGTACCTTTACCGGCCCCGGGAGCTCCCAGCAGAATCACGCGCATTGTTGTGCTCCTCAATTTTTTATAGAGATTTCGTCGGATTCGCCTTAAGGCCCCATAGCAAAAGTCGGCGAGCGAAGGTCAGGCAAGGCAAAAACAGGCGAGGAAGCGGAGTTTAGGGTACCTAAATGAGCATTCCGAGCCTGTTTTTAACGCAGCATCACCGAGCGTAGCCACTTTTGGTGTGGGGCCTTGGGGCCAATCGCAAAAACTATTAACTGACCCAACGGCCAAAGGCTGATCAAGATACACAGCCGATTCAAGCCGCACAAGACGCCAAAAGTCGCAGCAACCCGTGATAAACCAGTCGCTTGCTAACGATCAATACACAGGTTTGACCTGGCGCAACTTCGTGGGGATGTTTCAGTGCCGATCAGCCACACCCCGCGAGATGAAGGCTTTCGCCCTCACCCGCGTAGGAAACCTCACCTTAGCCTGTGTTACGCAAACCGGCGGCAATGCCTGCAACAGACACCAGCAGCGCCTGTACCAAAGGACTATCCAGACTGGCCTCCTGGCGTCGCGAGCGAGCCAGCAGCTCGGCCTGTAATAGATGAAGGGGATCGAGGTAGGTGTTGCGCAGGCTGATGAACTCAAGGGTTTCCGGGCTATGAGCCAGCAACTGCGATTGACCGGTCAAACCCAGCACCACGTTGCACGCCTGCGACAATAGGTCGCGCAAATGCGCGCCCAAATGCTGCAGCTCCGGCTCCACCAGACGCTCGTCATAGAGTTGCGCGATGTCGCTGTCGGCCTTGGCCAGGACCATTTCCAGCATGTCGATGCGGGTGCGGAAAAACGGCCATTGCTCGCGCATCTGCCCCAGCAGATCGCCCTGCCCTCGCTCCAGCGCCTTGCTCAGGGCCTCTTCCCAGCCCAGCCAGGCGGGCAGCATCAGCCGCGTCTGGGTCCAGGCGAATATCCACGGAATGGCGCGCAGGCTTTCGACCCCGCCTTCGCGTCGTTTGGCCGGTCGGCTGCCCAGCGGCAGACGCCCCAGTTCCTGTTCCGGCGTGGCTTGGCGGAAATACTCGACGAACTCGGGGTTTTCCCGCACCACCGCGCGATAGGCCTTCACACCATCTGCGGCGAGTTCATCCATAACTTGACGCCACGCAGGTTCCGGCAGCGGTGGTGGCTGCAAGGTCGCCTCAAGCACGGCCGCCAGATAGAGATTGAGGTTCTGTTCGGCGATGTCGGGCAGACCGAATTTGAAACGAATCATCTCGCCCTGTTCGGTGGTGCGGAAACGCCCGGCCACTGACCCCGGCGGCTGCGACAGGATCGCGGCGTGAGCCGGGCCGCCGCCACGTCCGACGGTGCCTCCGCGGCCGTGGAAGAGTAGCAGTTCGACCTGCTGGCCGCGGCAGATGTCCACGAGTCGCTCCTGCGCTCGATATTGCGCCCAGGCCGCTGCCGTGGTGCCGGCATCTTTTGCCGAATCGGAATAGCCGATCATCACCTCTTGCGGCCCGTGCAGGCGCGCGCGGTAACCCGGCAGGCTCAGCAGGTGCTCGATTACAGGCCCCGCGTTGTCGAGGTCGGCGAGGGTTTCGAACAGCGGCACCACGCGCATCGGGCGTTGCAGACCGGCCTCTTTCAACAGCAATTGCACAGCCAGCACATCGGACGCCGCCCCCGCCATGGAGATGACGTAAGAGCCCAGTGAGGCCGCAGGTGCAGCGGCCACTTCACGACAGGTCGCCAGCACCTCCGCGGTGTCGGCAGCCGGTTTGAAATGCGCAGGCAGCAGCGGGCGCTTGTTGCTCAGCTCACGCAACAGAAACTCGATGCGCGCCTCTTCGTCCCACTCGTTGTAGCGGCCGAGGCCCAGGTAGTCGGTGATTTCGGTCATCGCCGCGCTGTGCCGCGTGGAGTCCTGACGCACGTCGAGCTTGACCAGGAACAGGCCAAAGGTGACGGCGCGGCGCAGGCAATCGAGCAGCGGACCATCGGCGATCACGCCCATGCCGCACTCATGCAACGACTGGAAACACAACTGCAAGGGTTCGAGTAACTCGCGATTCGTGTGCAGCACGCCTTCCGGCGCCGGCTGGGTGACCTTGAGCGAAGCATGGGCCCAGTTGCGAGTGGCGCGCAGGCGTTCACGCAGTTGTTTGAGCACACTGCGATAAGGCTCGGCGCCCTCCCCGGCCACAGCCAGCAAGGCAGGGCTGGCCTGTTGCATCGACAGCTCGCCGGCCAGTTGATCGACATCGCGCAGGTACAGATCGGCAGCCATCCAGCGCGCCAGTAGCAAGACTTCGCGGGTCACCGCCGCCGTCACGTTCGGGTTGCCGTCGCGGTCGCCGCCCATCCAGGAAGCAAAACGAATGGGCGCGGCTTCCAGGGGCAAATGCAGGCCGGTGGCGGCGTGCAGCGCGTGATCGGCTTTGCGCAGGTAATTGGGAATCGCCTGCCACAGCGAGTTCTCGATCACGGCAAAGCCCCATTTCGCTTCATCCACAGGGGTGGGGCGACTGCGGCGGATTTCTTCGGTGTGCCAGGCTTCGGCGATCAGACGCTGCAGGCGTTCGGTGATCTGCTTGCGCTCCAGACGATTGAGGTCGCGATGATCGAGGGCCGCCAGTTGCGCGGCGATGGCGTCGTATTTCTGAATGAGGGTGCGGCGCGCCACTTCAGTAGGGTGGGCTGTGAGCACGAGCTCAATTTCCAGCTTGCCCAGTTGCCGTGCCAGCGCTTCAGGTGACTGCCCGCTGGCCTTCAAACGCTCCAGCAGCTCGGGCAGCACCCGCGATTCGAAGGGCTGCGGCTTGCTGTCGTCACGGCGGTGAATCAGCTGATACTGCTCAGCGATGTTGGCCAGATTGAGAAACTGGTTGAACGCCCGCGCCACCGGCAGCAGCTCGTCTTCGCCCAGGCTTTCCAGATTGGAGCTCAGTTGCTCGGTGCCCTGGGTCGAACCATGGCGTCCGGCCTTGGCACTCTTGCGAATGCGCTCGATCTTCTCGAGAAAATCAGCCCCGTGCTGATCGCGAATGGTGTTGCCCAACAGCTCACCCAACAGGTGAACGTCCTCGCGCAAACGTGCATCGATATCAGCCATCCAGCCTTCTCCTTCAGCGTTTTTGTTGTTCTGCCTGAGCCTGTCCGATCAGTCGAAACTGAACGCCCTCACACGATTTGCCTCTATCTATGTGTATAGAGCGACAAATTCATGCACCTGCGCAACCCTTTGCCACACATCTGCCGGGAGCAAGCTAGTCTCATTCACGAGCCTCATGAGGGCTCGACAATTCGCCTGAGCCCGCCATCACACGGGCCTTCGAAGAGGTTTTTATGAAAATCCGAGAGCTCGCAAAACAGTGGGAAGATTCTGCAAAAGGTCGTCTGACCAAAACTGCTTACGCGGTGCATCTGGATGTGGAAGCTGCGGCGCGCCTGGCCGCTCTCGCCGAAATGTACCCCAAGCGCACCCCTGAAGAGTTGATGGGCGAGCTTCTGGGCGCAGCGCTGGAAGAGCTCGAAGCCAGCTTTCCTTACATCCAGGGCCAGCATGTGGTTGCCACTGACGAGGAAGGTGATCCGCTGTATGAAGACGTCGGCCCGACGCCGCGTTTCCTCGCGTTGTCGCGTCGCTTTCTACAGGATCTTTCTGACCAGAAAGACAGCCAGCAACACTGATCGCGACGTCGTTTTCCGACTCTAAAAAATCCCGTGCCAGTCCGAAAAGTCGGGGATGACACGGGATTTTTCTTGTCAATTTTCAAGCGTCATCTTTACCACTCGAAGCAAAACACCCGTTCTTGAGAAGCAAATCGTCTGAACTATTCAAAAATCGCGCAGGTCCGAGCAGTTAGCCATTACAGAAAAAAGCCGACCAATGGCAGCGGGTTTTGCGCTCGTCGTCACCCTCGCCAGGCCCACGACTGAAATGGACCCCCTCGTTCTCAGGAGCTACGAAATGGAGTTGACCACCATGAACATCAGCACTGCCAAAACCCCGTCCAAAGGCCTGCGCGGGCTGAAACTGGCCGCGCTGGCACTGGGCACCAGCCTGCTGCTCGCCGGTTGCGCGGGCAAGCCGCCGAGCGAGCAATACGCGGTGACGCAATCGGCCGTGAACGCGGCGGTCAGCGCCGGTGGTACCGAATACGCCGCAGTAGAGATGAAGTCGGCCCAGGACAAGTTCAAGCAAGCCGAACTGGCCATGCAGGAAAAGAAATACGACGAAGCGCGCAAATACGCTGAGCAGGCCGAATGGGACGCACGTGTAGCCGAGCGTAAAGCCCAAGCCGCCAAGGCACAGAAAGCGGTGCAGGACGCGCGTCAGGGCGTCAACGAGCTGCGTGAAGAAGGCCTGCGCCAGGTTCAGCCGGTCAGCCAATAACTCTTCGTATCTGCTGCACCGCCAATGGATTTAAAGGACGAAAATATTATGCGTAAACAAGTACTTATCCCTGCCCTGCTGGCCCTGAGCGTTGGTCTGGCCGCTTGCTCCCATCAGCCTAACGTCAACCTGGAACAGGCCCGCACCAACTATTCCGCGCTGCAAAGCAACCCTAAAGCCACCGAACTGGCTGCCCTTGAAACCAAGGACGCAAGTGAGTGGCTGGACAAAGCGGACGCTGCGTACCGCAACAATGACGATCAGAAAAAAGTCGACCAACTGGCTTACCTGACCAACCAGCGCGTCGAACTGGCCAAGCAGACCATCAACCTGAAGACCGCTGAAAACGATCTGAAGAACGCCTCGGCCCAACGTGCCCAGGCGCGTCTGGATGCTCGCGATGCGCAGATCAAGGCCCTGCAGAACAGCCTGAACGCCAAGCAGACCGAACGCGGTACGCTGGTGACCTTCGGTGACGTGCTGTTCGACCTGAACAAATCGGAGCTGAAGTCGGCCGGTCTGGTCAACGTCAACAAGCTGGCCCAGTTCCTTCAGGAAAACCCGGATCGCAAGGTGATTGTCGAGGGTTACACCGACAGCACCGGCTCCGACAGCTACAACCAGTCGCTGTCCGAGCGTCGCGCCAACTCCGTGCGTATGGCGCTGGTGAAAATGGGCGTAGGCATGGACCGCGTCGTTTCCCAGGGTTATGGCAAGGAATACCCGGTCGCGGATAACGCCAGCGCCTCGGGCCGCGCCATGAACCGTCGTGTGGAAGTGACCATTTCCAACGACAACCAGCCCGTCGCACCGCGTTCTTCGATGCAGTAAACCGGTTGTAGCGACAAATGAAAGCCCCGCCAGGCGCTACGCTTGACGGGGCTTTTCCATTTGAATCACTGCACCTGCTGAGGGGTCTGTTGGCCCATGCAGCGCACGGCCTGTTTGCGGTCGTTGACCAGCACCCCTGTCAGCCCTTTCTGTTCCGTGTCGAACAGCACCATCACCCCTTCAACGCATTGCGCGACTTGCGGCGCCGGTTCCAGGGCGACCTTGTAATCTTCGCCCGGCACGGTCTTGAGCATGGTGAACTGGCTCAATTGCAGCGCGTCTTCGGGCTTGGCGAAGTGCAGGTAGCCGTAGTACCACAACACCCCCACGGTGCCGAAAATGCAGGCGATGCCGGTCAGGATCTGGGGGATGGCGTTACGCTCTTCAGTCATCGCGGGGGCTCTTTCTCATGCGCTGCGGGTGGGGTTTCCGATGACACAGAGGAAGTTTTCTTGCTCGCATCAGGATCGGGGTAATTCGGTACTTCCGCCAGACGCCGCAGGCCGTTGAAATGCAGCGGCTCGTCCAGATAACGCACCATGACTTCACGCCAGGTCGGATCGCCAAAGGTCTGGACGTGAGGCCCGCGGGTCAGTTGCAGGACCCGCGGCGGCGGCGCGGCCTGATACAGGCTGATGCCGTTGTGCAGCGGCACCTGTGAATCATCCAGGCTCTGGAACAGCAGCATCGGCGTGCCTTTGAGCTGCACGATGCCGTTGATGGCACTGTCGCTGTCGGGGATCACCCAGGACAGCGGCCGCTTGAAGGCCCAGGTCAACCAGGACGTGCCCAAGGTGTAACGCGCCACTTCGCGATAGCTGGCAGGGGTGCCGTCGAGCACCAGCGCCTTGATGCGTGAACGCTGCTGCGGGTGTTCGGCCAGGTAGTGCACTCCCAACGCGCCACCGATGCTCTGCCCCAGCACCACCAGAGGTTTGCCCTGAACCTCAGGCGCCTTGTTCAGCCAGTCGAACGCCGCGTCGATGTCCTGATAGACCGCCGGCAGGCTGGGGTCGCCCTGAGAATGGCCGTAGCCGCGATAGTCCAGCAACAGCACCTGATAACCCTGCTCGGGAAGCCACCAACTGCCGCTCAGGTGCCACGCCATGTTGCCGCCGTTGCCATGCAGGTGCAGCACCGTGCCCTTGACCGGGACGCCTTCTTTCGCAGGCAGGAACCATGCGTTGAGCTGCGTGCCGTCTGCGGCGGTAAGGGTCACGTCGCGCCAGGAGATGTGGGCCTTGTCCGGGGTGAGCGGCACGTCGCGTTCGGGGTAGAACAGCAGTTGGCTGCAGCCGGAGAGGCAGAGCAGCAGGAGCAGTGTAAGAAGAGGCCTCAAGTGATGTCCTTGTCGTTGCGAACGTGATGGTGCGGCTCACAGAATATTCGAGTAATCCGCCTCGATCCGGTCCAGGCTCAGGTGATTGAGGAAGTTGGAGAAGCACATCCACGCCGACAGCGCGTTCATGTCGCGGAACTGGTCGGGCAGGTATTTGGGCGGCACCACCAGACCTTCATCCACCAATTGACGCAAGGTGCGCATGTCTTCCAGCGTGGTCTTGCCGCAGAACAGCAACGGCACCTGCTCCAGCTTGCCCTTTCTCACGGCCAACTGAATGTAGTTGTAAACCATGATGAAGCCCTTGAGGTACGAAAGGTCCTTGGTGAACGGCAGACCGTTCGGAACCGAGCCTCGGAAAACGCGGCTGGCGTTGCCATAGCTTTCCGGCATTCCGAAGCCTTGCTCGCGGTAGAACTCGAACACCTGAAGGAAATCCGCGCCCTCTTCGGCCATGTGAATGGCGCGGGTGCGGTTGGTGAGCTTGCGCAGGCGGCTGGGGTAGGACGCGAAGCCGATCACTTCCATCAGGATCGCCAAGCCTTCCTGAGTCACGGTCGACGAGGGCGGCCCCTTGGCGAGGAAGGTGCAGATCGGCTGGTTCTGGCCGTTTAGCGTCGTGCCCACATGAACCAGGCCTTCATGCACCTCCAGCGCACGCACGTCACGTTCGTTGAACATCGCGTCGCTGCGGATCTTGATGTAGTCGGCCCCGGCGGCTGCGTCAGCGACGATGCCGTCGGATTCGAACACCCGAATGGTTCCTTCCGCCTCGCCAAAGGTGCGGTTCAGGCGGCTTTGCAGCATCGCCACGGCGTCCTTGGCGTTCAGGGTTTTCGGCTCGTCCTTGAGGTCGCCACGCCCGGCGATGTTGTTCAGATAGTCCGAAAGCATCAGGCCAAGGTCGGCCAGGGTCGGGTCACCGGCATGAAATGCATCGGACGCCGCGCCGTACAGCTCCTGGGAAATCAGACCGAAATCCGGCGTGCCCCGTGCTTCGAGCATGCGGATGACCATGCGGTATTCCTTGCACATGCGCCGCATGATCTGCCCGACCGGGTTGAACTGCCCCAGTTGCCGGGTGATGTCGCGTTCGATGTTCTGGAATTCAAGCTTCAACGCGCCGGAGTCGAAGCCCAGCGGGCGACTCTCGTAGTAGGCGCGATCGACTTCGGGCAGTTGCTTGCCCTTGGCCGCCAGGAAGTTCTTGCGAATGCTGTCGTCCCACTTCACCGCGTCGAGCACGCGAATCGGCGTCTGGGCGAACACGATGCGATCGGACAGCGTGCGAATGGTCTGCTGGTATTCGTCCACCCGGTACTCCTGTGATTAATCCGTGCGCTAGGGGGTCATGCGCTGATATTGGGCCGCCTTGAGGAAGACGTCGGAATTGGCCGGGTCGTCCAGGTAAGCGAACACCTTGTCCATGGACGTGCTGATCAGCACGCCGTCGCCCTTTTCGGTCTCGATCGGCTGCCCTTCGAACGTTTTCTGCTCGACCAGTTGCTGCATGCGCTCCAGGTCCAGATCGTAGATGTCCAGCTCGTCGGCGGCGTTTTCGTTGTCCACCAGGTCGAAACCGGCGATCACGTAATTGGCGCCGTACTTGTCAGGCAGCGCCGCCGAAACATACCAGCGGCTGCCGTGACGGGACACGGTGAAGGTGTATTCGTCGCGGTTCTTGCGGTCGCCCTTGCGGTAGCTGACCGCCTTGTACTGATGGGTGCCGGCGCGACTGATTTCAAGCTCCAGCGGCTCGCCCCAGGCGTTCTTGCTGGTCCAGGTGCCGAGCAGTTTTGGCGGCGCAGTGTCGCGGGTCGGGATCGGGTCCTTGAACGTCACCAGGCATCCGCTCAACAACGCGAAGGACAAGGCGAGCAAGACGCTCCAGACTTTCATCGCTTTCTCCTGAAACCCGCACCTGAATGGAAGACGCTCAGCCAGCCGCTGGCTTGGCAGTGCCCAGCACCAGACGCATCTGGCGAACAAGAATAGCGAGCATTTGCTCGTCTGCGTCGGGCGTTGGCCCGTCCAGCAGGCCCTGATATTCCATCCGGCCGATGACACCCGTCAACACTTGAGCATCCAGTTGCGGTTGGGTGGAGCCCATGACCTCGAGAAACTGGGCACTTCCCTGCAAAAGGATCTCCTGATGCGCGGCGACCAAAGGCGCCAGACGCGGGTTAATCAGCGCTTCAAGACGAAACGCATGCTCGGCGATCAACTGATCGCGGCGGGTCTGCAACTGATGGCGCACGTACTCCATGGTCATGCGGGCGATTTCGTCGGCCAGCCGCGCACGGGCTTCGACGCTGCCGTCGTTGCGCGCGACCATCTCGCGCAGCAGGGCTTCGGTGTTGGTCCACAGCTTGGCCATGTAGGCAGCGCTGCGTTCGACGTATTGGGCGAAGGCATCGGTGAGCAGGTCATCGATGTCCTTGAAGTAATAAGTAGTCGCCGACAGCGGCACCTGCGCCTCGGCCGCCACAGCGCGGTGGCGCACGGCGCGCACGCCATCGCGGATGAGGATACGCATGGCGGCGTCGAGAATCTGCTGGCGGCGTTGCTCGCTGCCCTGTCGGCTCGCTTTGCGACCCTGATACTGAACACTCTGCGCGACGGCGGTAGCTAGGCCGGCGGCTCCCTTTTGAGCGATCGTACGATTCACGACAGGTTTTCCTTTTAGTCTTTGAAATCGGGGGCGTCGGAACTCTTCGGTGGCTGCACCGCCCCTGTCGCGGGCAAGCGCGCTCCTACAGTTGACCACAATTCATTGTAGGCGCGCGCTTGCCCGCGAAGGCGTCAGAACAGGCAACCAAACATCCATGAAACAGGCAAAAAAAAGCCGCCCTTGCTGGGGCGGCTTTTCGGGTGATGCTTACGCCTGAGGCCGCATGTGCGGGAACAGGATCACGTCGCGGATCGACGGCGAGTTGGTCAGCAGCATGACCAGACGGTCGATACCGATGCCCTCGCCAGCCGTTGGCGGCATGCCGTATTCCAGCGCGCGAACGAAATCGGCGTCGTAATGCATGGCTTCGTCGTCGCCGGCGTCCTTGTCGGCTACCTGGGCCATGAAACGCTCGGCCTGGTCTTCCGCGTCGTTCAGCTCGGAGTAGGCGTTGGCGATTTCACGACCACCGATGAACAGCTCGAAACGGTCGGTGACGTTCGGATTTTCGTCGTTGCGACGTGCCAGTGGCGACACTTCGAAGGGGTACTGGGTGATGAAGTGCGGCTGCTCCAGCTTGTGCTCGACCAGTTCTTCGAAAATCATCACCTGCAGCTTGCCCAGACCTTCGAAGCCCAGCACCTTGGCGCCGGCTTTCTTGGCGATGGCGCGAGCCTTGTCGATGTCGTTCAGGTCGTCAGCGGTCAGATCCGGGTTGTACTTGAGGATCGAATCGAACACTGACAGACGCGCGAACGGCTCGCCGAAGTGGAACACCTTGTCGCCATA
>Ga0213820_1000280_pt1 | contig 43486 bp, 34 predicted proteins | sample MC6MC0910MG_FD_179889 | JGI IMG/M metagenome (GOLD analysis project Ga0213820, IMG submission 179889) | Enriched soil aggregate microbial communities from Iowa State University, Ames, United States - MC6-MC0910-MG | ecosystem: Environmental > Terrestrial > Soil > Unclassified | place: USA: Iowa... | reverse complement strand
TGTCGGCGTGATCGTGCCAGGCGTCATACTGTGCAGCCCAATCAGCCGCCAGCGCAGGGCTGCGTTCCAGCAGTTCGAGGCGCTTGCGCAGGCTTAGGCCGAGGTATTCGGGCTGTTCGCGGCCACTGGCAAGCGGCGCACCGCAGTGGTTCAGGTAATGGGCGATGGTGCCCTGGGTATCAGCGTGGCTCATGGGTGTATTCCTTGACAGTGGATGAGGCGGCCCACGGTTGGGGCTTGCCGGTGGCAGACAGCGGCAGGTGCGCGACCCGGCGCACGGCGACCGGTCGCGGGTGGTGCGCAGGCCAGTGCTTGAGCGTTTCGCGCACGGCCTGCTCGGTCAACGTAGGCGAACTGAACAGCACTTCGAACGCTTCGGCGCGCAACCCATCGCGCACCGCTACGCAGGTCAGGGCCGGGCATTGCAGGCGTTGGCCGAGTTCGCTGGCCAGGCGCGCCAGGTCGAGCCGAACCCCGTTGACCTTGATCAGGCTGCTGGCCCGGCCCAGCCATTGAAAGCGTCGCGCGTCCAATGGCAGTACCAGGTCATCGCAACGATGATGGTGTGCCGGGGTTGCAGCGCCCTGCTCCCGCGCGATGCGTGGGCTGCTGACGTCCAGCGGGCCGGCTGCGCCGATCGGGCTCAGCAACTCGACATCGCTCAGCAGCGTCCACGGTTGCTCTGCGGTACTCTGCGCATCCAGCGCGCGATAGGCCATGGCGCCGGTTTCGGTGGCACCCAGCAGCTCGATGAAGCGCACCTGCGGCCCTGCGAAGCGGTGCACGGTGGCCAATGCGTCCGGTGGCAACAGCGATGCGCTGTGCACCACCAGTACCGAACGCCGTGCTGACAGGCGCGCCAGCAGTGCAGGCAAGAGCCGCCAGGTGCTGGCAATGGCGAGGATCACACAGGGCCCGTCGCCATCGTGTTGCGGTAACTGCTGCTGTTCCAGCGAGCAGGCCTGCAACCGCGCGCTCAGCCATTGCGCACCGACCTCGCCCAGGATCATCCCGTAGCTGTGGCAGCTCGGCGCGAACGACAGGACCTCGGTCGCGTCAGCCGCCCAGCGGCCGAGAATCAGCGCGGCCTCGTCGACCATCTGCGCGTGGCTGCGTAGCCAGTGGCGTGGCGCGCCGGTGGAGCCCGACGTGGTGAACAGGTGATCGTCGCTCACGGGGTGGCCTGCAGGGTCAATTGGTCTTCGCGTTTCTGGGCGACGAACTGCTCCATCTTTTCCAGTGTTTCAAACCAGTAGCGAACGTCGTCACTCAGGTAATCCACTTCGATGGCGAAACAGGCTTCAATGGCGGTGATGACTTCGACGGCCATCAGGCTGTCGAAACGTTCGCCTAGAAAATCGCGGAAGCTGTCGCGCTTATCGATGGCGTTGACCTCGTCGCCGAGTAGTTGCGCCAGTGCCTGACGAATCTGCTGCTCAATAGAAAGGTTGCTCACGCGCCTGGTTTTCCTTGTTGAGGGTGGGCATTGATCAATGCCGTTCCCGCGCTGTAGAACACGTGTTCTGGCAGGATCGGATCAAACTGCAGGTAGATGAAAGCGTTCGGGTAAAGACTCACCAGACAACGGTGCAGGCCTTCGGCCAAGGCCGCATGGGCCAGCCCGTCGCGCGCCACCGACAGGGTGATGCGCAGGTAGAACTGCAACGCCACACCGTTGCCATCTGCGGTCGGCAATGGCATGCCGGCGCTGAACACGCACCCCGGTTCCAGCGGGTTGAAAAACACCATGCAGTGCGCGGTATCGGCGCCCTGCGCTTTCAGCAGGCGGGTGAACGCCAGGGCCAGGCGCTTGCGCTCGATGGGCTGCAGTGGTGCACAGGTAACAGTAATGGTTGGCATGCCTGCTCCTCACGACAGCTGCAGGTTGGGCAGGTGCTGACGCTTGCCTTCGGCAAACCCCTGCAACAAGCGCCCCAGGCAATCGGACAGTGCGTCGTGGCCCTCCAGGTACAGCGGCGACCAGGCATGCCCTTGGCCGCTGCGCACCTTGTCGAGGAAGAACTGCAGGTGCGCGCGGTCGACCGGCAACCCCTGCGCGGCGCCGAACGCCACGGCCTGGTAGGTGCTGAGCAAATCAGGGATGCGCTGGCCGAAGTTAGCGAAGCCGCCTTGGCGCACCTTGTGTGCAACCAGCAGTTCGTTTGCTTGCTCGCGCACATCCCGGCCCACATGGTTCAGGCAGATCAAGGCTTGCAGGCTGGCACGCAAGGACGCCTGCCCTCGTGGGTAGGCGGCGTGCCCACCTTGCTGAGCGCAGCTGGCCACAAAGGCCTCCAGCGCCACAAGGTCGACCCCAGCGTTGTTGCCCAGTTGCTGGAGGATCGCCACCGCAGACGCGGTGGACACCAGGTCCGACCCGCGCCCCTCCCAGAACCCGAATCCACCATCGGGGTTCTGCAACGAGGCCAGCCAGTGCCCGACTGCCGTGCGCGCCGCTGGCTGGGCGGCGAAGGCACCCGCCGCTAAGCCCCAATTGGTGCAGCGGACTTCGGCGCCCCGCCCTGGCATGTACATGAGCCCGGGCTCGTTAGGCATCTGGCAGCCTTCGATCCAGTGCAAGGCTGCCGCCCGCTGCGCAGCACTCAGCTGTTCGCCGAGCACGGCAGCCGCCGTGGTCAGCACATCCGCCGCGCTGTCGACCTGCCGATAGGTGTAGCCACCCTGAGGCAGCGCCAAGGTCGCGATGAACCGTGCAATGTCATCTGCCAGGTGGGCCACCGGCTCTCCCAACGCCTTGAGCGAGCCCACCGCGCAAAAAGCGGCCCAGACGTCCTCGCCGTCATAGCCCTGCCAACGCACGAAGGCGCCACTGGGCCGGCGCAGTGCGTCGATCCAGCCGACACACGCGTGGCGCGCCAACGGCTGCGCGTGCAATGCCGCAAGGCTAGCCGTGGCGCGGTAGGTCGCCCACAGGCACGGCTGCTCGGCAGCCTCGCTGAAGCGAAAGCCGCCGTTTTCCACCTGCTGCGCTTGCAACCAGGCAATCAACTGCAGCAGGTCCCACTGCGGTGCTGGCAGCCCTTGCTGAGCCAGCGCTCGTGCGGCCATTACGCCGTAGAAGCAGGCACGGGTGTCGGCCAAGTTGCGCTGGGCAAAGTCCGCGGACCAACTGAGGCCGCCATTGCTGCACTGCAGCCCTTCCAGCCAGGCGTACAACGCCGGGGCATCGGCCACCTGCCCCTGGCACACTTCGATTAACGTGCGCACGGCATAGTGGGTGGCCCAGACATCCGCCGTCTGCCCAGGGCACATGGCGTAGGCATCACCGTCGAACAGGGTTTGAAGCCAATCGGCAGTTTGGGCGCCATGGTCGATGGCGATACCCAGGTCCTTGAGCGTTTCGGTGCAATAAAAAGTCGCCCAGGCGTCGGATGGCATGCCCTTGCTCCAGGCGAACCCCCCGTCGCGGTTACGCCTGGACTGGATATAGCTGTGCAGCGCCGACGTATCGACGCTGTCGAGGCGCTCGACCCAGGCCAGGCTGCGGATCGCGGCGTACGTGCACCACAAGTCAGGCTGGCCGTTGCCCAGGCCGTGCCCTTGGGCAAGGGGTGAAGTGGTCATTGCTTGCCCCCCACGAAGCGCAGGTTGGTCTTCTTCCAGCTTTTTTGCGAGCCACCGCTCTTGTTGATGGCCGACAAGTTGTTGACGAACAGCACACGGCTCCAGCGCAGCCCCATCAGTTGCTCGGAACGTGCCAGCAGCTGCGCTTGCAATAGGCCTTCCTGGGCGTTGTCCCAATGCACGTCACGCTCAAGGATCAACGCGGCGCTGTCGTTCTGGCGATCGATTTCGATCACATAGCCGGTGGCGTCGCAGGCGCCGTAGACCACCTCTTCGACGGCGCGAATCTCAAGGTCTACCCCGGCCACCGCGATGCTGTCGCTGTCGCGGCCATTGACCAACAGGCTGGGGCTGCTCCGCCCGGGGTGCCAAGGCGCGGTAATAGTGACGCTGTCGCCGGTGTCCAGCCGCAGTAACGGCCGCGCGTACAGGTTCAGCGGAGTGACGACGAGGCGGCCGGTCAGGCCTTCGGCGGGCGTTACCAGCCTGCCGTCCGGCAACAGCAGCTCGAAATAATTCGTGGCCGTGGCCAGGCGCATATGCTGGTCCGCGCCTACGGCTGCCAGCGTGCCGGTCTCGGTACTGCCATAACTGGCGTCGTGTACCTCGCAGTGCCACCCGCGGGCCAAACGGTCACGAAACGGCTGGGTGTTGACCTCGCCCAACAGCATGATCGTGCGCACCGACTGGGCAAACGTGTCGAGCAGCTCCCGCTGCTTCAGGTAGCGGGTCAGTTGCACCAGTACGCCGGGGGCGATGAACAGCACCGTGGGCCGGAAGGTGTCAAAGGTCGTGCACACCCGTTCCCAGTCGGTGATGCCGGTGGTAAAGGGGTAGAGCCGTACATGCGACACGTCGAGGTATTCGCAGACGTTGGCGATCAGGTCACCGACCGGCACGATGTCCGATGGCATCAGGTTGGCCACCCGCGCCCCGGGCTGCAGCACCGCTCGCCAGTGGCTGGCGACGCTGACGGCATTCCAGATGATGTCGTGTTTCAGGCGCGGGGTTGGGGTTGGCTCGCCGGTGGTGCCGGTGGTGGCGTAGTACTTGGCCGCATCGCCAAGGGCTACGGTGCAAAACGCCAAGGGTTGGCTTTTCAGCGCGGCCTTGGCGGTCAGCGGCAATTGCTGGAACGCTGTGAAGCTGTAGGGGCCAATCCCTGCGTAATGGCTGCTGTGTTGCGCACGCGTCCAGACTGCTTGCAACTTGCGTTCATAAAATGCGGCATCGGGCACACGCCCGACCTGCTGTTGAAGTTCGCCCTCGGCATCCTTCAACACGCCGAAATCCTTATCGCCATGAACTAACATCGACTCGCCCTCTCGAATAAACAGTGCAGAGAATTGGCGAGCGACGGGGGTTAAGTAAAATACTTAATAGTAAGTAGCGGTGAGAGTCGGAAGGTATTACTGGGCCGAAATAGAGCCTTTTGCGCGTGTTGTATGTAGCGCTTTTCTGATCAAAATCAGCGAAGCGGCCTTTATTTCTGGCGAAGTATCAAACAAAGATCATTTCAATATTTGCCAAGTCTCATAACTTCGGCATGGACGTTTAGGCGCGACCCTATGGCGTGAACGGGCTGCAAAGCAGCCCCTACGCTAGTTGCACTTACACGGAAATCTTGGACCGCGCTTACACCGCGCAGCGCCACAGCCGGGCGATATCACCGGCACGCGCCTGCAGCAGTTCGCGGGCGTTGGCACACGCCTGCTCCAGGCTCATCGGCCCGCTGGCCAACGCAAAGGCCGCGTCGATGCCGTGGCCATACAACTGCTGATACCCCTCCCCCAGCGTGCCCGCCAGCACCACCACCGGTACACCATGGCGCTTGGCGACCCGGGCCACGCCCATTGGCGTCTTGCCACGCAGGGTCTGGGCATCGAAACGCCCCTCGCCGGTCAGCACCAGGTCGGCGCCTTGTACCAGCGCGTCCAGGCCGGCCAGCTCTGCTACCACCTCGACGCCAGGACGGAACTGCGCGCCCATGAACGCCTTGGCCGCAAAGCCCATGCCGCCTGCAGCGCCGCAGCCCGGGAAGTCACGCACGTCCTCGCCCAGCAATTGCGCACAGTGATCAGCAAAGTGCCCCAGTGCCTGGTCCAGTGCTTGTACTTGCTGCGGGTTTGCACCCTTCTGCGGGCCGAAAATCGCCGAAGCGCCATTGGCACCGCAGAGTGGGTTGTCGACGTCGGCAGCAACCTCGACCTGGACCTCGGCCAGTCGAGGGTCGAGGTCGCTGGCATCGATACGTGCCAGCTTTGCCAGGGCAAGCCCCCCTTCTTCCAATGCTTGCCCCTCGGCATCCAGCAGCCGCAGCCCCAGGGCGCGCAGCATGCCACTGCCGCCGTCATTGGTCGCGCTGCCACCAATGGCCAAGACAATGCGCCGGGCGCCCGCAGCCAAGGCGGCGGCGATCAGTTCGCCCGTACCCCAGGTGCTGCTGCGGCAGGCATCACGCTGCTGGGTGGGCACCAATTGCAGGCCACTGGCCTGGGCCATTTCGATGATCGCCGTGCGGCTCTGCGGCAGCCAACCCCAGCCGGCCTCGACGCTGTACCCCAACGGCCCACGTACAGCCAGGCGGCGTAATTCGCCCTGGCTGGCGGCCAAAATGGCGTCCATGGTGCCTTCACCGCCATCGGCCATGGGGCATTCGACCAATTCGGCATCCGGCCACACCTCGGCCAAGCCGGTGGCAATGGCGCGGGCGACACCGGCAGCGTCGAGGCTGTCCTTGAACGAGTCGGGGGCGATGACGATCTTCATGGGGATTCTCCTATCCAGATGAGCGGCATGCTGACAGTTGCCTGGCAAGGTGGCCTCGGTCAAATGCACAAGACGGCGGAGGCGTTGTTTGGGCAAATGCCTTTGGCCCACGCTTCACTCAGCCCGCAGCAGCTGCAACCCCAGGTACAGGCTGAGCATCCCCTCCATCCGCAAGGGGTCGACCTCACCCAGTTCAGCGATCCGCTCCAGCCGGTAGCGCAGGCTGTTGCGGTGAATGCCCAAGGCGTCGGCACAAGCCTGGCTCTGGCCATCATGGGCACACCAGGCGCGCAAGGTCGCAATCAACTGACCACTGGCGTCCTTGGCGCGGATGCGTTGCAGCGGCTGCAACAGCTCATCCAGCGCATCGTCATTACGATGCCGCCACAGCAAGGCCGGTAGCCGGTACCGCTCAAGGCTGAGCAGGCGCTCGGCCGGCAGCACCTCTTGCCCATAAGCCAGCAGGTCGCGCACCCGGCGATAACCACGGCGCAGTTGCTCCAGGCTTTGCGCCATGCACCCCAGGGCCAAGCGCTCAACCTGCCAGCCGTGACGCTCGAGGCGCTCCAGCAACCGCGCGTCGTCCAGCACCAGGCCCGCCGGGCGACACCACAGCAGCGATTGCCGTGCGGGGCTGACGCACCAGCTGTCCGGGTAACGGCTCATCAGCCAGGACGACAGGGCTTCGGCAGGCGGCCCTGATTCCAGCTCGAACAGGCAAGGTACCCTTGGCAGTTGCGGCTTCAGGCCAAGCTGACGGGCTTCATCGAGCAGCCGAGGCGAATCGCCGCTGCCCCCCAACAGCAAGGCCAGCAGGTCGTCGCAGCGTTGCCGCCGCCATTGCTGTTCAACCTGCAGGTGGCGCTGGGCCAGGAGCATTTCAGCAGTCATGCGCACCAGTTCGCCATAGGTTCGCAGCTGCTGGGGGTCGCCGGTCAGGCCCAACACCCCCATCAGCCGGCCATCGAGCATCAATGGCAGGTTCACCCCGGGCTGCACGCCTTTGAGGCACTTGGCCGCGTCCACGTCGAGCTCGACGATCCGGCCGTTGGCCAGCACCAGTTGTGCACCCTCGTGGCGGGTATTGATGCGCTCCGGCTCGCCACTGCCCAGGATCAACCCCTGGCTGTCCATGACATTGACGTTGCACGGCAAGATGGCCATCGCACGATCAACGATATCCTGCGCCAGGTCATGGTCGAGTTCGAACATTCAATGGTCCTTAGGGTGGTAGGCTTTGGTCTCGGGCACAGCGCCCTTGGTCAATCGCTGTGCAAAAGCACAAAGACAGGCACGCCGCTGTCCCCGAGACTCGTCAGGGCGAGCGCCGGAACAGGCGACGCGGTGACAACCATAACAACAGAGAACCCGATCATGGCACACAGCCCCGCCCCTGACCAAGGCACGGACACCACCCGCAACGCGCTGTATCGGCGCATCACCTTGCGGCTGATTCCGTTCATTTTCATCTGCTACCTGTTCAACTACCTGGACCGCGTCAACGTCGGCTTTGCCAAGCTGCAGATGCTCGACGCGCTGAAATTCAGCGAAACGGTATACGGCCTTGGCGCCGGTATCTTCTTCATCGGCTACGTCCTCTGCGGCCTGCCGAGCAACCTGGCGCTCAACCGCTTCGGCCCACGGCGCTGGATCGCGCTGATGATGATCGCCTGGGGCAGCCTCTCGACCTGCCTGCTGTTCGTCACCACCCCCACCGAGTTCTACACCCTACGCCTGCTGACCGGCGCGGCTGAAGCCGGCTTCTTCCCTGGCGTGGTGCTGTACCTCTCGCGCTGGTTCCCGGCTGCCCGTCGCGGCGGCATCATGGCCTTGTTCATGTCGGCGATTCCGGTGTCGGGGCTGCTGGGCGGGCCGTTTTCCGGCTGGATCCTCGAACATTTCGCCGCCGGCCAGCATGGCCTTGCTGGCTGGCAATGGCTGTTCCTGATTCAGGGCCTGCCCACCGTCGTTCTGGGTTGCCTGGCAATCCGCCTGCTCAGCGACGGCTACCAGAAGGCCGGCTGGCTGAGCCCGGCCGAACGCCAATTGATCGAAGCCGACCTGAAGGCCGATGCCGCCAGTAAACCCGCCACCACCGGTGACGGTGTGCTCGCGGTGTTGACCAACCCGTTGATCTGGACGTTCGGCTTCGTCTACTTCTGCATCCAGAGCGGTGTGTACGCGATCAACTTCTGGCTGCCGTCGATCATCAAGAACATGGGCTTCGACAACCCTTTGCTGATTGGCTGGCTGAGCGCCATTCCGTACCTGCTGGCGGGTGTGTTCATGATCGTCTGCGGCCGTTCGGCAGACCGGCGCAACGAACGTCGCTGGCACCTGGTGGTACCAATGCTGATGGGCGCCATCGGCCTGTTGATTGCGGTCAACTTCGCTGGCAACCCGACCATCGCCATCCTTGGCCTGTCGATCGCCACCATGGGTGCCCTGACCGGCCTGCCGATGTTCTGGCCAATGCCTACCGCCCTGCTCAGCGCAGGTGCGGCCGTGGCCGGCCTTGCGCTGATCAACTCGGTGGGCCAGATGGCCGGCTTCCTCAGCCCGTACCTGGTGGGTTTCATCAAGGACCAGACCGGCTCGACCGATGCTGCGTTGTATTCGTTGGCGGCATTGATCGTGGTCGGTAGCCTGGTGGCGCTGCGGGTAACGCGCGCAGGCGCGTTGGCCACGGCCAAGGCCAACTAGCACGCCTGTGTAGGAGCAGTCTTGTGCTGCTCCTACAGGGCAATGCCCCCGATCGTCGGCTCGGGTCAGCAACTCATCACCACAGGCGTCAAATGGTTCCAAAGGCCCCTTTGGAGAACCCCCATGACCCAGCACGCCGTGGCCCGCCTCGATCAGCTCGACCCCAACCGCCCCCTGCGTGTGCAGGCCGGCAGTGAAGAACTCATCCTGATCCGCCAGGGCGACCTGGTGCATGCCTATCAGGCCAACTGCCCGCACGCTGGCGCCCCGCTCGAAGAGGGCGTGATCTTCTCGGGGCTGCTGGTCTGCCCATGGCACAAGGCGGCGTTTGCCGTGGACGAAGGTGCGGTGTGCGAACCGCCGGCACTGGCCGACCTGCGCCGCTACCGTGCGTGGGTCAAAGGTGATGAGGTGTGGGTGGATGACCAACCCCTGGCCAAGGCCGAGCCCCCGCGGCACAGCGATGCCCGTTGTTTCGTGGTAGTCGGTGCCGGCGCCGCTGGCAGTGCCGCCGTCGCTACCTTGCTGCGGCACGGTTTCGCCGGCCGCCTGGTCTGGCTCGACCAGGAACACCAGCCGGCCTACGACCGGACCGCGCTCAGTAAATTCGTCATTGCTGGGCAAATGCCGCCTGATGAGGTCCCTGCCTTGCTCGAAGCGGATGACTTGCGCAAAGGCCACCTGATCCGTCAGCACGGCAAGGTCCGCACACTCAACAGCGAGAAACGCCAGATTATCCTTGCCGACGGCCAGCACATCGACTATGACGCTTGCCTACTGGCAACGGGCGGTAAAGCGCAACGCCCAGCGCTCCCAGGGGCAGACCTGCCGGGTGTATTCACCCTGCGCTCACGTGAGGACGCCGCGCTGTTGCTGGACGCTGCAGAACCCGGGCAGCCTGTGGTGATTGTCGGCGACGGTTTCATCGGCCTGGAGGCCGCCGCTGCACTGTGCAAGTACGGCCTGCAGGTGCACCTGGTCACCCGCCATCAGGTGCCGTTGGCCAAACAGTTGGGTGAACGCATCGGGCGCAGCATTCGCGCGCTGCACGAACGCAAAGGCGTGGTCTTTCACGGCCCCACCGAAGTCGAACGTTTCGAAGGCCAGGGTAAGGTGGAGGCCGTGTTGCTGGCCAACGGTGAACGGCTGCAGACGCCATTGGTACTGCTGGGCACCGGGGTCAAACCTGCCACGGCCTGTGTGCAAGGGGTGGCGCTGGCCGACGATAAATCGCTCCCGGTCAATGTCGAAATGCGTGCAGCACCTGGGCTGTGGGCCGCCGGTGATATCGCCACTTTCCCCCTGGCTGGCCGGCCCGTGCGCATCGAACACTGGCGCCTGGCCCAGCAACACGGCGTGATCGCTGCGGCCAACATGCTCGGCGAGCAGCGCCGCTACGAAGATGTGCCGTTCTTCTGGACCTACCAGCATGGGCGCACCTATGAAGTCCTGGGGCATGCACGGGACTGGAACCGCGTAGAGTTCGTCGGTCAGCCAGAGCAAGGTGACTTCGTCGCGCTGCAATGCGTGGATGAGCAGGTCGAAGCCGTCATCGCCAAGGGCTACTCGGATGCCATGGCGCAGCTGTCGCAGCGGATGAAGCGGCCGTTGCGCCTGGACGAGGCGCTGAAGCTGATTGGCTGACTTTTTAGGGTAAAAATCAGCTATGGTTTCCCCACCTCTAATAACAAGCATTTCGTGGAGCGCCCATGGCCGCGCACACCCCTTCACCCCGCGCCAGTGAACTGGCCGCCTTCGTCGACTGCCACTTCGCCGAGCGCGGCCTGACGCCAGAACCGGTGATTGCCGAATCCTGGTACCGCAGCATCACCCAGCACCGCCTGGACCCCGAGCTGCGCCACGTCGACAACATCCTCAGCGCTGCCGAAATCCGCCAACACCAGGCCCAACACGAGGCCTACCTGAGCATCGCCAGCCAAGGCGTCAGTGGCCTGGCAAGGCGTGTGGTGGATGCCGGTTTCGCCGTGTTGCTCAGCGACGCCGACGGCATCACCCTTGATGCCCGCCTGCCAGCCGACCACCAGCGTTACACCCGCTCAGGGTTGATCGTCGGCGCGCGCTGGGACGAGTCGATCGCCGGTACCAACGGCATCGGCACTGCCCTTGCCTCGCAGCAAGCGCTGACAATCCACCGCCAGGAACACTTCCTGGCAACCAACGCCCGGCTCAGTTGCTCGGTCGCGCCTATCTTCGATGCCCACAATCAACTGCTCGGCTGCCTCAACGCGACCTGCCTCTATAACGACGGCCCCAAGCAGGCCCAGCACCTGACCTTGCAGTTGGTAACGCTGTACGCCCGGCTGATCGAGAACAGCCATTTCCGCCAGCGCTACCGCGACTGCCTGACCTTGGCCATCAAGCCACGTGACGATTTCTCCGACCTTGCCGCCGAGCAACTGCTGGCCTTGGACGAAGGCGGCCGGGTGATCGGCGCCAATCGGGCGGCCTTCCTGGCGCATGCCGGCACACTGCTGGGCGTGGCAATCGAGCAACTGCTGCCCGCCAACATTGACCAGTTGCTCGACCTTACGCGCGGCGGTGCCCGTGGCACTCAATTGCACGGGCATGTGCAAGCGCATCTGCTGGACGTCGGCCTGCGCATACCGGCCGGCTACCGCCAATCCACGCCGTCGCGGCCCCTGCCCGCGCGGGCGGCTTACCCCACGCTTGAGCAATTGGCAGGCGAGGATGCACAGTTGCAACAGGGGGTGAAACGCCTGCGCAAGGTGCTCGACAAGGACATCGCCATTTTGCTGAACGGCGAAACCGGTACCGGCAAGGAGGCCTTCGCCCGTGCCTTGCACCAGGCTAGCCAGCGCCACGCCAAACCCTTCGTCGCACTCAACTGTGCGGCGATACCCGAGTCGCTGATCGAAAGCGAACTGTTCGGCTACCGCGCTGGCAGCTTCACCGGCGCCAACCGCAAGGGCATGAAAGGCAAGCTGGAGCAGGCCAATGGCGGCACGTTGTTCCTTGATGAGATCGGCGACATGCCAACGCACCTGCAAACGCGCCTGCTGCGGGTGCTTGCCGAACGCGAACTGGTAGCACTGGGCGCAGAGGCGCCGGTGACGCTGGATATTCAGGTGATTTCGGCAACGCACCAGGACCTGCAAGCCATGATCCCCGATAAAGGCTTTCGCGAAGACCTTTACTACCGGCTATGCGGCATGCGCATGACGTTGCCGGCATTGCGTGAGCGCAGTGACCGACGTGAATTGATCGAGCGGTTGTTGGCGGGGTTGCCGGGAGGGGCTGATTTGCGCTTGAGCGATCAGGCCCGGCGTTGCTTGTTGGGGTATGCCTGGCCAGGGAACGTGCGGCAGTTGCTCAATACATTGCGCCAGGCGGTAGCGCTGGCGGAAGGTGGAGTCATTGAGCTGGCAGATTTGCCGCAGGAGCTACTGGACCGTGCAGTGCCTGCCAGGCCAAAAGTGCTGGAACAGCAAGTCGAGGATGCCGAGGCGCGGCACTTGCTGGAGGTTCTGAAGCGAGAGCGCTGGAACATGAGCCTGGCAGCAGAGGCGGCGGGGATTTCGCGGTCGACGTTGTATCGGAAGATGAAGCGGTACGGGATCGTTCAGCCGAACCAGTTGGGGTGACTGTACCGGCCTCTTCGCGGGCAAGCCCGCTCCCACAGGTACTCCACAGATTTCAAGCCTGTGGGCTCTCCTCTAGGAGCGGGCTTGCCCGCGAAGAGGTCAGTTAAGCCAACCCTTATCCCTGGATGTACACCACCTGCGTGCGCGTGTACTCATACAACCCGTGCTTGCCATCCGCCCCGCCGATCCCGGACTTGCGCGCCCCGGCATGGAAGCCCTGCATAGCCTCGAAGTTCTCGCGGTTGATGTAGGTCTCGCCAAAATCGATCTCGCGGCTAGCCTTCAACGCCGCGTTCAGGTCGCGGGTGTACAGCGAAGACGTCAGCCCGTACTCGCTGTCATTGGCCAAGGCAATCGCCTCGTCCAGGTCATCGACCACCTGGATCGGCAGCACCGGCCCAAAAATCTCCTTGCGCATGATCTCCATGTCGGCGGCGCAGCCCGCGAGCACGGTCGGCTGGTAATGGAAGCCGGCCCCCAGGTCCGCCACCTGCCCGCCGGTCACCAACTGGGCGCCCTGCCCGACCGCCGTGCGCACCATCTGCGCTACCTTGTCGAGCCCGGCCTGATTGATCAGCGGCCCCATGTCCAGGTCGGCCTGGCGCGACGGGTCGCCGTAACGGGTCGCTGCCATGGCTTGTGCCACCTTGTCGACGAACGCGTCGGCCACCTTGCGCGCCACATACACCCGCTCGGCGCAGTTGCACACTTGGCCAGTATTGATCACCCGCGAGGCAACAATGGCTTTTGTCGCCAAGTCCAGGTCAGCGTCCGCGAGCACGATCGCCGGGGCCTTGCCGCCCAGTTCAAGGTTGAGCTTGGTGATGTTCGGCGCTGCCGCCGCCATGATCCGTGCGCCCGTGGCGACGCTGCCGGTAAAGCTGACCAGGTCGATACCGGCATGGCTCGACAGCCCATGGCCGACGCTGGCCCCCTTGCCACCGACGACGTTAAACACCCCGGCTGGCAGGTCGGTCTCGGCCACCAGCTTGGCGAACTCATAGCAGTTGATGGGCGTTTCTTCACTGGGCTTGATCACGATGGTATTGCCCGTGAGCAGCGCCGGCGCCATCTTGCGGGCGATGAGGAAGAACGGGAAGTTCCAGGGCAGTATCCCTGCCACCACACCCAGCGGCTTGCGCATCAGGAAAATGTGCTCGTTGGCACGGTCGCTGGTCAGTACCTCGCCTTCGAGGCGCCGCGCCCATTCCGCCATGTAGTCGAGGTAGTCGGCGGTGAAGTTCACCTCGACCTGCGCCAGTCCCGGCACCTTGCCGCCTTCCTGGGTGATGATGCGCGCTAAGCGGTCGGCATTGGCACGCACCTTGGCGGCGATCTGACGCAGGTAGCCGGCGCGTTCGATGGCAGGCTTCGCTGCCCAGCCTTTTTGCGCTTTGCGTGCCGCAGCAATGGCCCGCTCCACCTGATCGACCGGCGACTCCGGCACACGCCCCAGTAACTGCGCGTTGGCCGGGTTGTACACCTCGATCAGCCCCTCGCTGGGTACGAAGGCGTTGTCGATATAGTTTTGGTAGATCGCTTCAGTCATGGTCATCTCACTCCTGTGACGGGTTGTCGGCCAGTGACGGCTGGGCAGCCGGCTTGGCGCTGAATTGCTGCCAGGCGTTGCCTTCGCTTTTCAGGTCATGGGCACGCTTGATGAGGTACTGGTGCACCTGCTCGACTTGCTCGGGCTTGAGGTTGTCGGCAAACGACGGCATGCCATCCGGCACGCGGCCGCCATAGAGGATGCCGAGGAACATCTGGTGCTTGTCAGCACTGAGTTTGCGCAGGTCTGGCAGTACCCCGCCGCTGACGGCATGGATGCCGTGGCACTGTGAGCAGTTGCCGTCGTACAAGGCCGCACCGGCAGCGACAGTCTTGGCGTCGGCGGTCAGCGGTGGGGGTTCGGGCGCATTGGCGGGCGGCGCTGGCTCACGCAATTTGGCGGTACCGCCAATCTTGTAGGTCAGCACTTGCGAGAACGGCTGTACCCCGGCACGCAACGACAACGCCCCCGCAAACGTCGAGAAGGCCCCGCCCCAGCCGGCCATGAAGGTGACGTACTGCTCGCCATCGACCGAATAGGTGATCGGCGCTGCCATCACGCCACTGGCGGCGGGTGATTCCCACAGCTTCTTGCCGGTGTCGGCGGCATAGGCGATCACACGGCCATCGGCGCTGCCCTCGAACACCAGGTTGCCGGCGGTGCTCAGGGTGCCGCCGTTGAAGATGGTGATGTAGGGCACCTCCCAGGCCGGCGCCTGTTTGACCGGGTCCCAGGCGATCAGCTTGCCGGACCAGGTCTTGGCCATCTCCAGCAGGCCATCGGCACCCTCGGGCATCATGCCGGTGCGTAACCCCAGCTGGTACACGCTTTTGAACGGGTTGCGCTTGGGCGCCTCGGGGATGTGCTCGTAATAGGCCGACATGATATGTGCCGGGATGTACACCAGGCCGGTGTTGGGGTTGTACGACATTGGGTGCCAGTCATGCGCGCCCCAGAATGCCGGGGTCACCAGCTTGCGCTTGCCGTCCTTCCAGTAGGCCGCTGCCTCATCGTCGAGAATCGGCCGACCGGTTTTCATGTCGATGCCCTTGGCCCAGTTCACCGGCACGATATTCTTCGCAGACAGCAACTCGCCGGTGGCCCGGTCGAGCACATAGAAGAAGCCATTCTTGGGCGCCTGCATCAGCACCTTGCGTTGTTTGCCGTTGATCGGCAGCTCGGCGAGGATCATGTGCTGGGTGGCGGTGAAGTCCCAGGCATCACCGGGGGTGGTCTGGTAGTGCCAGGCGTATTCGCCCGTATCGGCATTGACGGCGACAATCGACGACAGGAACAGGTTGTCGCCTTTGGCCTGGCTGCGCCATTTAGGGTCCCACATCGAGCCGTTGCCAACGCCGATGTACAACAGGTTCAGCTCAGGGTCGTAGGCGAACGAATCCCAGGCCGTGCCGCCGCCGCCCCACTCGACGAAGGCATCGCCGTGCCAGGTCTTGCTGGCAATCTCCATGGCCTTGTCTTCAGGCGGCAGCTTGGGGTCACCCGGCACGGTGAAGAAGCGCCAGGCCTGCTTGCCGGTTTCGGCGTCATAAGCCGTCACATAGCCACGCACACCAAATTCTGCCCCACCGTTGCCAATGATGACCTTGCCATTGACCACCCGCGGCGCACCGGTGATGGTGTAACTGCGCTTATGGTCGTCGCGGGTGTCCACCGACCACACGCGCTGGCCGGTCTTGGCATCGATCGCCTCCAGGCGCCCGTCCAGCACGCCGACGTAGACCTTGCCCTGCCACACGGCCACGCCGCGGTTTACCGCATCACAGCACGCCTCACCGGCGCGATTGCGGTCTGACTGCGGGTCGTATTTCCACAGCAGCTTGCCGTTGCGGGCATCCAAGGCATACACCACGGAAAACGGCCCCGTGGTGTACATCACCCCATCGACCACGATAGGCGTGGCTTCTACACCCCGGTCCAGGTCGAGCTTATAGCTCCAAGCCAGGCCCAATTGATTGACGTTGTCCTGGTTGATGGCCTTGAGCGGGCTGAAGCGTTGTTCATCGTAGGTACGGCCGTGGCTCATCCAGTTGCCAGGTTCCTGGTCGGCCTGGATGATCCGCTTGCCATCCACTTCTGCAGCAAAAGCGGTTGCGCAGCACGCCAAGGCAAGGGCCAGGCAGCCCAAGGCGTGCGGAAGGGGCCGGCGGTTCGGGCCTGTTCGGTTCATGGTCGGTTCTCCGTTCTTGTTATGGCGACACCGCATCAGGCGTCGATAACAAACAGAGCAACGGCTGTGCCAGCATCACCCAGCACCCTCGAAACAGCCATTACAGAGCGGTTGCTAGCCAAACGACCGGGCAGTGGCTGAGGCCTGCGCATGCAGCAGCCATGGCACAGCTGATGCAGGCTTGGCACAGGTGTGTCAGCCACTGTGGCGGGCTTTCAATGGCGTGCGGTTGTGTGTAAAACAGGCAGACAAGCCCACTGCAAAGGACTCAACCGCATGATCTACCGTCCCCTTGGCCAGAGTGGCCTGCAGGTTTCCGCCCTTACCCTGGGCAGCATGATGTTCGGCGAGCAGACCAGCACCGAGGACTCACTGCGGATCATCGAAAAAGCCTGGGACCAGGGCATCAACTTCATCGACACCGCCGATGTCTACAACAGCGGGCGTTCGGAAGAAATCGTCGGCGAAGCCGTGGCGCGCCATCGCCAGGACTGGATAGTGGCGTCCAAGGTCGGCTTTGGCCCGGCCGACGGCCTGCCCAACCGCAGCGGGCTTTCGCGTAAGCACATCTTCAATGCCATCGACGCGACGCTCACGCGCATGGACCTGGATTACCTCGACGTTTACTACCTACACCGCGAAGACCACAAGGTACCGCTGGAGGAAACCGTGCAAGCCATCGGCGACCTGCTGCGCCAAGGCAAGATCCGCTATTGGGGCGTGTCCAACTTCCGCGGCTGGCGCATTGCCGAGCTGTGCCACCTGGCCGAGCGACTGGGCGTGACCAAGCCGGTGGTGAGCCAACCGCTGTACAACATCGTCAACCGCCAGGCAGAACCCGAACAGCTGACCGCTGCGGCCTACCATGGCCTGGGCGTGGTGCCGTTCAGCCCCTTGGCCCGCGGTGTGCTCAGCGGCAAGTACGCACCCGGCTCGGTGCCAGATGCCAGCAGCCGTGCCGGGCGCCAGGACAAGCGGATCATGGAAGTGGAATGGCGCCAGGAATCATTGGCCATCGCCCGCCAGATCCAGGCGTATGTCGAAGCCAAGGGCGTGGGCATCGTCGAGTTCGCGATTGCCTGGGTACTTAATAACCAACTGGTGAGTTCGGCCATTGTCGGGCCGCGCACCGAAGCACAATGGGACACCTATGCCGGCGCATTGAACGTGAAAATCACGGCGGAGGATGAAGCGTTCATCGATTCGCTGGTAACGCCGGGGCATGCCTCGACGCCAGGGTTCAATGACGTGGCCCATTACGTGAGTGGCCGACTGGCGCGCAGTTGATGGCAGGCTTTTGATTGAAGCCAAGGGGCCGAAAAGCCGCTTGGCAGCTCCACCGCGCTGCGGCAGATACAAAAAAAGCTCCCTATCTTTCGATACGGAGCTTTTCTTTACACGCCACACAATTGCCAGGCTTCACACCGTTCGATCAAGCACTCTGGTCAACCCGCAAGGTTGCAAGCACCTGTTCGAACGCCGAGCCGGCGGGTGCGTGTCTTACTCAGGTCGCACTTGGGCGGCCTGCATGCCTTTTTGCCCTTTTTCGGCAACAAAGCTAACAGTCTGGCCTTCTTTCAGCGACTTGAAGCCGTCCGATTCAATGGCTTTGAAATGAACGAAGAGGTCGTCGCCACCACCCGCTGGGGTAATGAAGCCGAACCCTTTTTCATCGTTGAACCATTTAACTGTACCGGTTTGTCTGTTGGACATGCTCTGAGCCCTCGATGGCTTATTTGATGCGTTTTACGTGAAATTACAACGAGGGCCTTATCAAACAACCAGCCCCTGCAGTGGCATATTGAGCGCTTTGGCGACGATAAGCTACTAAGAATTCCACCAAGCCGCAAAATAGCTGCGCCCTGTACCCGATTTCCCCCGCAAAATGGGGGCTGCGGCGGTAAACAAAATCTCCGTTTAATCGCCGGTGGTCTGCGCTGCAGCCGGCTTCAGGTAGCGCGAAGTCCAGTCAGCCAGTGGCAATGGGGGTTGCTGATCGACGATACGCCGCCAGATCAAGCCCAGGTCATGCCCGTTGAACATCGATGCCACCCCTGCCCCTTGCCACGCCGTGGGCGTGTTGGCAATCCAGTGCCCCTGGCTGTCGCGGTGGGCCATGTTGAAGCGGAAGGTGTAGTTGCCAGGGATGCCCATGCGCAGGTCGGTCACCACCAGCGCCCCGTTGATTTCGTCATAGCGCAACCAGTCATCCGTGAACCAACGCAGGCGCTGATGCAGTGGCGCACCGGCAAGCGCAGCAGCCAGCTCAAGGTTGCGTGGCAGGCGCTGCATTTCTGGCGGTTGCTGGTCGAACCCACTGCTGACGCCTTCGTAGTAGTCGCCGTCCGGCGTCTTGGCCAGCACGCGCCAGATTAGGCTGTTGAAGGCAATCGGCACGGCACGTACGTCGCTGACTGTGATGCCCTGTTGGTCCAGCGCGGCCTGAAAGCGTTGCTCCGCCTGCATGCGGCCAGCCAGGCCAAAGCCGAGGTAGGCCGTACTGAAAACCAGTGCCAGGGTCAGCAGCCGCACGGCAGTGCCCGTCACGCCCTTGGCGAGGGTGTAGATCACTGCCGCCAGCAGCGGCACGGTGTAGATAGGGTCGATGATGAACACCGCAGCCCAGCTTTGCGGAGTCAGCGCCAACGGCCAGAACAGTTGCGTGCCATACACGGTAAAGGCATCCAGCACCGGGTGCGTGACCAGCACCAGCCAGAACGCCAGAAACAGGCGCGGCACGGTATAGCCTTTGCCTGGCCAGCACCTGTTGACGCACCAGGCCAGCAGCAGCGCCAGCCCGGTCAGGACGAAAAGGGAGTGGGAGAACCCCCGGTGGTAGGTCATCTGCGACACGGGGTCAGCGTAGCGGATGACCACGTCCAGGTCGGGCAATGTGGCCAGCGCTGCGCCGTACAGTAGCGCTCGGCGGCCCTGGATGCGACCGAGCACAGTGCCCTGGAGGGCGGCGCCGAGTACGGCTTGGGTCAATGAGTCCAAGGCGGGATTTCCTGAGAGGATGACGCGTGAAAGCTAACCCCCTCTACCCTCTGGGTGCAAATGCGGCTCGGTGACAAAAGATGGCGGCTGGGTATTCACAACAACTGCCAGGTGTACACCAGGGTCAAGCGGTTCTCGTCGATATCACTGCGGTAGTTGGACCGTGCCATGGCATTTCTCACGCGAATGCCCAGGCCTTTCAACGCCCCACTCTGCACCGCATAGCCGATATCCAGGTCGCGCTCCCGGTCACGGCCCTCGTAGCCCTGCCCGGTATCGACATTATTGCCGGTGATATAGCGCACCGTTGCCGTCAGCCCCGGCACGCCCATGGCGGCAAAATTGTAGTCGTAGCGCACCTGATAGGAACGCTCGTCGGTGTAGGCGAACTCGTAGGTAGGCACCTCGTTGCCCAAGGGGGAGATATTGGCAAATACCCGCGGGAACGGGCTGTCGCCATAAATGCCCTGATACCCTGCATGGAAGCTGTGCCCGCCATGGCGGGCGGTGAACAGCGAGAAGAATGCCTGGTTATCGATACTGCCCAGCAGAGCGTCGCCGTCCTCGCGGGCGGTGAAATAGCCAAGGTTGGCGCTCAGCACCCAGCCACCGACAGGTTTGCTGTGTTTAAGGCCGACAAAGCCTTGCTCGTAGATATCTTCCAACTGCCCGTACCACAGGCTGACACTGCTTTGGTTCGCATTGAACGCGTAGTCGCCTCCCACATAGTTGAACGCATCACTTTCAGCCTGCCGCATCGGCACGTGGCCGAGCATGGCATTCATCTTGCCGTCGCCGCCCTCGTTGCGCAGGTGTGTTGAGGTCAGGTGCCCGGCTTGCAAGGTCAGCCCCTGCAGCTCGGTCGACAACAGGCTGGCACCTTGGTAAGTCGGCGGCAGCAGGCGGATATCACTGAACGTCAGCACTGGCAGGTTGGGCTGCAGTTCGCCCACCCGCAGCTCGGTTTTCGACAGCCTGGCCTTGAACGTCGGCGCCAGGCGGCTGTATTCGTCTGCGGCGCGGCCATCGCCATGCACCGGCAACAGACCGGTATTGACCCGGTCCGGGCTGCTGTCGAGTTTGATACCCAGCAGACCGAGTGCATCCACCCCGAACCCCACCGTGCCAGGCGTGTACCCCGATTTGAAGTCAAGTATGAAGCCCTGGGCCCACTCCTCGGCCTTGGACTGTTGATTGGCGCCGACAATGTCGGAGAAGTCGCGACTGAAATAGTAATTACGGGCACTGAGGCTGGCCTTCGAATCCTCGAAGAAGCCGCCTTCAGCAGCCAGCAGCGGTGGGCTGAGCAATGTCAGGCCAATAGCGACGCAAGGGGTGTGGTTCATTCCGAAGCTCTCTTGATCTTGTTTTTATGGAATAAAGCGCTGGGAACACAGGCATCATGGGGTGCGGCGCATTACCTCCCGCGCTTGAGGCCGCCGCAGAACGAGCAGCGCGTGGGCCAGCAGGCCGAACAGCAGGCCCCAGAACGCCGCCGACAGGCCAAGGAAGGACACCCCCGAAGCGGTGACCAAAAAGGTGAACAGCCCGGCATCTCGCTCAGCAGGCTCGGCGAGGCTGCGTGCCAGGGCTTCGCTGATTGCCCCGTACAGGGCCAGCCCGGCAAGGGCCGCAATCAGTGCCGCCGGAAATGCCGCAAACAGCGACATCAAGGTGGCCCCAGCAACCCCAAGCAGTAGGTACAGCACACTGCCGGCGACGGCCGCGACATAGCGTCGGCGCGGGTTTTCATGGGCCTCATGGCCTGTGCACAGGCTGGCGGTGACAGCCGCCAGGTTCAGGCCGTGGCAAGCAAAAGGCGCGAGCACGGCGCCACCGATGGCGCTGGCACTGATCAACGGGCTGGCCGGTGTGGCGTAGCCGGCGTTGCGCAGCACGGCCATCCCCGGCATGAATTGCCCGGTGAGGGCCACCAGCACCATGGGCAACGCCAGGCTGAACACCGCCGCCAAGCTGAATTGCGGGGCAATCCATTGCGGCGAGGCCAGTTGCAGCACCAACGCCTCGCTGCGAAACGCCCCGCTGGCCACGGTCACGACGGCGCCCACGCACAGTACGGCGGCCACCGCATAGCGCGGCTGAAGCCTGCGCATCAGCACATAGGTGATGAACATCGCCACCACCAGCAGCGGCTGCACCGGCAAGGCGCGGAACACCTCGATGCCGAAACTGAACAGGATGCCGGCTTGCATGCCGGCGGCAATGGAGCCCGGCAAGCGCGCGATGATGCGGTCGAAGGCCCCGCTGATGCCAATCAGCAGCAGGATCAGGTTGGCCACCAGGTACGCCCCCACGGCCTGCTCCAAGCCGAGCTCAGGCAGGGCCGTGACCAACAGCGCCGAGCCTGGGATCGACCAGGCGATCACCACCGGCACCCGGTAGCGCAGGCTGAGTACAGCGCCGAGCACTCCGCTGCCCATGGAAACGGCCCAGACCCAGGAAGACAGCTGGCCATGGGACAACTGCGCGGCCTCGGCAGCGTGAAAGATGATCACCAATGGGCCGGCGTAGGAGATCATCGTCGCCAGGCAGCCGGCGACGATGGCGGACAGCGAGCTGTCCTTGATCAGGGTTTTCATTACGCTTGCGCCGCCGTTGCCAGGCCATGGCGCTTGCCACTGACCAGGTGCACGGCCATGGCCAGCGCGGCAATCGCGCCAGGGATGGCGAACGCGATGAAATTCAGTTGCAACGGCAGGTTGATGCCCATCAGCGCGCCCCCCAGCAGCGGGCCGACAATGGCGCCATTGCGGCCAATGCCCGACGCCCAGCCCAGGCCGGTGGAGCGCACCGCCAGGCCATACATCTGCGCCGCGCCGGCATACAGCAGGATCTGCGTGCCGATGGTGGTGGCGCCGGCGATGAAGATCAGCAGGTACAGCACCGGCATCGGGCTGTTCACCCCCAACAGGCTGATCGACAGCGCGGCGGCGATGAAGAAGCCGACCTTGACCTTCACCAGGTTGTAGCGGTCGCCCAACCAGCCCCCCAGAATCGCCCCGGCCATGCCGCCGAAGTTCAGCGCCAACAGGAACGACAGGCTCGAACCCAAGCTGTAACCTGCGTTGGCCATCAATTTCGGCAACCATGAACTGAGCGCGTAGACCATCAGCAAGCAGCAGAAGAACGCCAGCCACAGGGCCAGGGTGCGCACGGCCAGGCCGTTGCGGAACAGCTCGACGACCGAGCTGCCAGCCCCCTTGCGGTCGGTTGCCTGAAGCACGTCACCAGGCTGGATGTCGCACTCGGGGTCAAGCTGTTTGAGCAGCTTGCGGGCTTCTTCGGTGCGGCCTTTACGTACCAGGAAGCCAATGGATTCTGGCAGGTAGTAGAGAATCACCGGCAACAGCAGCAGTGGTACCGCCGCAGCGAAGAACATCGACTCCCAGCCGAAACGCGGCAGCATGAAAATACCGACGCCAGCCGACAGCATGCCGCCCAGCGAATAACCACTGAACATGATCGCCACCAGCGTGCTGCGCAGGCGTTTGGGGGCGTATTCGTTCATCAATGCCACGGCGTTAGGCATCAAGCCGCCGCACCCGAGGCCGGCGATGAAGCGGTAGATGCCGAACTCGCTGGGGCTGGTGGCAAAGCCGTTGAGGATGGTCGCCGTGGAGAACAACGCGAAGCAGATGGCGATCCCCTTCTTGCGCCCGATGCGGTCGGCCAGGCTGCCGAATACCAGGGCGCCGAACATCATGCCGAACAGCGCATAACTGCCCAGGGCGCCGGCCTGCAGGGGCGTCAGGCCCCACTCTTTCATGATTACCGGCAGCACCACGCCGTAAATGAACAAGTCATAGCCGTCGAAGATCAGCAGCAGGCCGCACCAGGCCATGACCATCCAGTGGAACGCGGTAAAGCGCGCATTATCGATGATCGGGTGCACGTCAAGGGTTCGCATGGCATCTGTCTCTGTTGTTTTTGTTGTGGAGGAAAACGGTTGCCGGGGGGGCTGGCTCAGCCGAGGTCGCCGCCCCCTACCGGCAGCGTTACGCCGGTGATGTAGGACGCTTCGTCGGAGGCCAGGAAGAGGATGGCGCCGACCTGCTCGTCGATGCTGCCGTAGCGGTGCATCAGGCTGCTGTCGAGGGTCTGGTCGACGATTTGCTGGTACCAGGCCTTTTCCTGCGCGCTCTGCTCGGCGGCGTTGCGCGGTACGCGCCGTGGCGGTGCCTCGGTGCCGCCAGGGGCGGTGGCATTGACACGGATACCGCGGCCGGCGGTTTCGAAAGCCAGGCAGGCGGTGAGCGCATTGACGCCGCCTTTGGCCGCGCCGTAGGGCACGCGGTTGACGCCACGGGTGGCGATGGACGAGACGTTGACAATGGCCCCTGCCCCGCGTTCGAGCATGTACGGCAACGCGGCATGGCAACACCACAAGGTGGGGAACAACGAGCGGCGCACTTCGGCCTCGATCTGTTCCACTTCGTAGTGTTCAAAAGGTTTGGCCCAAATGGTGCCGCCGACATTGTTGACCAGGATGTCGAGGCGGCCGAACGCTTCGACCGCAGCGGCCATGACGCGGGCACAATCGCTGTGCAGTTCGAGGTCGGCGGTGAGGGTCAGCATGCCCTCCCCGGCCAATTCGTGGACCAACTCGGAGCGGTCCACCGCCACCACCTGCGCGCCTTCGGCCTTGAGCCGCCAGCACACGCCGCGGCCAATGCCTTGGGCGGCGCCGGTGACCAGGGCGACTTTGCCTTGAAATCTTGTGTTCATCAGTATTTCTCCATGCTGACGCGGACGCTGTGGGAGCGGGCTTGCCCCGCTAGCAGACCCCACGGTGGATGGCACGGGCTGCGCCCGTGTTCGCGGGGCAAGCCCGCGCCCACAAGGGCGGCCCCAAGGAAACTCAGGCCGCGGCGGCGAACTTCTCGTAGTAGAAGTTCGCCGGCGTAATGCCCTGCTCGCGAACGTACTGGCTGACTGCCTCGACCATCGGCGGAGGCCCACACAGGTACACGTCCACATCACCGTCATTGAGGTGGCGCGGTTCGATGTGCTGGGTGACATAGCCTTTCTGCGGGTACTGGCTGTCTGGGTTGGCCACGCAGGCGCTGAAGGTGAAGTTTGCAATGCGCGCCGCCAAGGCCTGCAGGCGGTCCAGTTCGACCAGGTCGAAGTCGTTGGTGACCCCGTAGATCAGGTGCACCGGGTATTCGCTGCCCTGCTCGGCGATCTTCTCCAGCATCGCGGTGAACGGTGCCAGCCCGGTGCCGCCTGCCAGCAACAGCAGTGGGCGTTGGATCGGCCGCAGGTAGAAGCTGCCCAGCGGGCCTGCCAGGCTCATGCTGTCGCCGGCCTTGGCCAGGTTGGTGAGGAAGCTGCTCATCAAGCCGCCCGGCACATTGCGGATCAGGAAGCTGACCTCGCCGTCCTTTTGCAGCGAACTGAACGAGTAAGCGCGGCTCTGCTCACTGCCGGGCACCTTGAGGTTGACGTATTGCCCCGGCAGGAACGCCAGCCGGCTCAGCGCCTCGCCCTTGATCGACAGGGCAATGGTGCTCGCCGACAACTGGCGCACGTCGCTGATAGCGGCTTCGAAACTGGCCTGTTCGGTCTTGCACACGTGGGAAGAGGCCGGAATGCGCACCACACAGTCGGATTCAGCCCGCATCTGGCAGGTCAGCACATAGCCTTCGGCGATTTCGTCCTCGCTCAGGGCGTCTTCGATGAAGTTGTCGCCCAGGTCGTAGCGCCCGGACTCGGCCTTGCACTTGCAGGTACCGCAGGCGCCGTCACGGCAGTCCAGCGGGATGTTGATGCCCTGGCGGTAGGCGGCGTCAGCCACGGTCTCGTGGCCAGTGGCCTCGATGAAACGGGTCACCCCGTCCTCGAAATTCAGTGCGATCTGGAAGCTCATGTTGCACCTCGCGGGCGAGCCTGCCCGCGGCGCGCCATGTGGCACACCGGGCGGCTCGCGTTACCTCGGTTCAGATGTGGTAGATGTCGATGACCTGACGCACGTAGTCGTTTTTCAGGACCACCTTCTTGGCCTTGATCAACGGCTGCTCACCGCGCAAATCGAGGGTGTAGAAGCTGCTGCCGAAGTAGCTGTCGGTGGTCTTGTAACGAAAGCTCAGGGTGTGCCAGTTGAAGCGCACCTGGCAGTAACCTTCGCCCTGTTCGACGATCTCGATGTTGCTGATGTTGTGCGAGGTACGGGTGTCCGGCACGGTCGCGCTGGAGCGCTCGGTCTTGATGCGGAACACCCGGTCCTCAAGGCCCCCACGGTTGCCGTACCAGATCAGCGAAATTTCGCTTTGTGGGTCTTCGGTGAGGCGGTCGTCATCGTCCCAGGACGGCATCCAGAAGCTGGCATCGGCTGCGTACAGCTCCAGCCACTGGTCCCATTCGGCGTCGTCCAGGTAGCGCGCTTCGCGGTAGAGGAAGTCGCGCACGGTTTCGTAGAGGCTCATTGCACGGCCTCCACGGGGATCAGTTGCTGTTCATCCTTGAGCGCCTGGATCATGGTGTCCTGCCAGTACTTGTGTTGCAGCACGAACAGGCCTTCGTCCTCGGTGCGCACGCCTGACAACAGCGGCTTGAGCTCGATTTCCTGGGCCGCCTCGTCAGCGCCCTCGACCCAGTGGGCAGCGCCGCGGGACATGTCGTTCCAGCCGGTGCCGCCGCCGTAGCCGGTCTGGCACGAGCGGAACTCTTCAAGGTCGTCCGGGGTGGCCATGCCGCTGACGTTGAAGAAGTCCTCGTATTGGCGGATGCGCTTGGCACGGGCGTCAGCGCTCTCGCCTTTGGGCGCGATGCAGTAGATGGTGATTTCGGTCTTGTTCACCGAAATCGGCCGGGCAATACGGATCTGCGAGCTGAACTGGTCCATCAGGTACACGTTGGGGTACAGGCAGAGGTTGCGCGAGTTCTCGATCATCCAGTCGGCGCGTGCCTGGCCGTAAACGGCGGCCAGCTGGTCACGGCGCTCGTAGGCCGGGCGGTCTTCTGGGTTGGCCCAACGGGTCCACAGCAGCAGGTGGCCATGGTCGAAGGAATAGAAGCCCCCGCCCTGCTTGGCCCAAGCGCCTGCGCTCATGGTCTTGATCTCGTCACCCGCCTCGCGCTGTTTGCGCTGGTTCTGGGTGGCGGCGTAGTTCCAGTGCACGGAGCTGACGTGGTAGCCGTCGGCGCCGTTCTCGGCGGTGAGCTTCCAGTTGCCTTCGTAGATATACGAACTGGCGCCGCGCAGCACTTCCAGGCCTTCGGGCGACTGGTCGACGATCATGTCGATGATCTTGGCCGACTCGCCCAGGTGCTCTACCAGCGGTTTCACGTCGGCATTCAAGCTGCCGAACAGAAAGCCCCGGTACGACTCGAAGCGCGCGACCTTGGTCAGGTCGTGGGAGCCGTCGCAGTTGAAGCTGTCGGGGTAGCCGGCGTTGCTCGGGTCTTTGACCTTGAGCAGTTTGCCGCTGTTGTTGAAGGTCCAGCCATGGAATGGGCAGGTGTAGCTGGCACGGTTACCGCGCTTGTGCCGGCACAGCATGGCGCCGCGGTGGCTGCAGGCATTGAGGAAGGCATTGAGTACCCCGTCCTTGTTGCGCGCGATAAAGATCGGCTGGCGCCCCATGGTCAGGGTGAGGAAGTCGTTTTTCTCGGGGATCTGGCTTTCGTGCGCCAGGTAGATCCAGTTGCCCTCGAAGATGTGTTTCATCTCCAGGTCGAACAGGCGTGGGTCGGTGAACATCTCGCGCTTGCAGCGGTAGATGCCCTGTTCACGGTCGTCTTCGAGCATGGCATTGAGGTAGTCGAATCCCAGGGACATGGCCAGGGTCTCCATTGTTATTGTTCAGACCGGGTCAGGTTAGGGATTCGACGGGTGGGGGACTATCCCCTTTGTGCAGAGTGCTATCCAGGTTCATTTATTTTGTGGCGGTTCCAGCCAATCGCGCCTCACCTTGTCCCGGGCTACCGACGCTGCCATTCTTTCTCGAAGGAATCCAATTCGTTCAAAAGCCTCCAACAGTTTGTATGCAGCGATAGACCGCGAATCAGCCTTACTTTGGGCTGGATATTTAACCAAGTCGTTGTACAGGAAGACCACATCCCTGTGAGTGCTTGACTGCGCACCTTCAACCACGGGGAGATCGCCCTTCACAAACTTTGTGCGGGTGTTAAATTCATCAATCCACGCCCCAGTACCTCTGCCTTGATAGGCAAGTAGATCTGCAAATTTATCTCCCTGCACATTACTTATACCTTCCGCGAATTCTCGGATTTTAGCACTTTTAAGTGTTGGTCGAAGATGCGACCCAGGCTTCTGTTCAGACGGTCTTGGCGGCGAAATTGTTGGACTACGGTCGCCACGTGGCGTGTTTTTTACTACCGCCTCCCCTACATGCCCAGTGGGGTCGATCCTATCCACCGGGTTGCCGCCACAATAGCAATAAGGGTTTATCCCACCGGCACCAAACGGGCTGAAGCTGTCGGGCGCATTGAAACGCATCAAAAACGAACTGAAGGCTCGGTATCCATCCCCCAAGATATAGTGCGTTGAAAGCGCTTCCTTTCGCTGTCCGTTGAATCGCAATACGGAAGCGCATAATTTATCATCATGCCCGTATACCGTGTACTGCACTGAACACGACACATCACGCCGCAAGAATCGCAAGACCGAACCTTGCATGTCCGTCGCGTAGAACGCGACTTGTCCCTCATCATACTGTGCCAGCGCCTGACCTGCGGCGCGTAATAAAGTCGATGTTTTGGTTCCAGGATACTTGACCAATCTCAGACCTTCCGGCGAGTAAAAATACAACTGCTGCGAAGTAGACATAAGTTCCACCATTTTATCCATGAAGGCAAATGATGGATCCGCGCTAATCTGCTCGCAACTGGCAGAAAGAACAGGTGCGAAGCACGGCTCCGCTTAACCGCGTCGCTTGAAGGTCTGCGATGGCAGCTCACCAAATTGCTGCCGGTACACCTCGGAAAACCGCCCCAAATGCAGGAAGCCGTAATCCAGAGCAAGCTCCGTCACACTCCGCACCCCACACGTGGGGTCACTCAAACACGCCTGCACCCGCTCTAGCTTGCGTTGCCGCACATAATGCTTAGGCGTGGTAGCTAGGTGCCGATCAAACAGCGCATACAGCGACCGCACGCTCATGCAGGCCTGCTCTGCCAGCACTTCAGCTGAAAGCTCGTGCTTCAGGTTGCGCTCGATGTAATCCAGAATCCGCTCCAGGCTAGCCGCCGGTGCACTCAGGCTTTCGCGCCGAATGTTGGTGCTCATCAAGGTCAGCAGTTTGCTGGCCACAATCTGACTGTAATGTCCCTGCACCCGCGGCAACGATTCATTCACCTCGGCTTCATGGCACACCATCGCCAGCAGGTTTACAAAGCCATCCAGCTCTTCCAATCGGTAGTGGTTACGCAGGAACCGCACGCCGCCATCCGGGCGATGCCAGCGTTGTTCGTCGCAGATCGAATCGAGCAGCCGGGTCGGCATCTTGAGGATAAATTTCTCGCAGTCTTCCGAGTAGGTCAGGTCAACCGGGTCGTCTGGGTTGATCAGCAACAACTCGCCCGGCACCAAGTGATGCTCGCGCTGGGGCCCGCGCCACAGGCAGTTGCCGTTGAGCAACACTTGCAAGTGGTAGATGGTTTCCAACGCAGGCGAGGTGACGCGCACGCTGCCGCCGTAGCTGATACGGCACAGGTCGAGTTCGGCGAACTTGCGGTGGCTAAGGCTGGCCTGGGGGTGGGCGGTGCGCGACAAACCGATGCAGTGCTGGCCCACATGCTGGTTCACATAATCGGACACAGCATAAGGGTCGGCGTGGTGAAACACGCTACTGCGCTCGCTCAGCAGGCGGCTTTCCATGGGCAAGGCACTCGGTTTCGTTATTGTTCTGGGCGCCGCGTCCTACGGGCCTTGGGGCCGGTGGTTGCGGTCGATCACGGTTATTCTATCGGGCTGGTCGCTGGGTACAGAGGCAGGCGACAGCCGGTGAATAGGCACACACTAAGCAAAAAGGCGGGGGTTGGGCAATGCGACCATTGGAATCGTGGGCGGATAGCGGACAACAGGGCAAGGTTAAGCGTGCGATTATCGAACACTATTTCATTTTTACGGTATCGCTATCTCCTGCCGCCCTGCCCACCCTTGGCTCCTCGCCCGAAACTGGCGCGGCGCAACGGCGAACAGCTCACGAAAACGCCGGTAGAAATGCGGAAAACTGACAAAGCCGCTGGCCACGGCCACTTCGGTCAAAGACTTGCTGGTGTGTTGCAGCAACTGCCGGGCATGGGTCAGGCGCAATTCCAGGTAGTAGCGCGGCGGCGTCGCCTGTACATGGCGGCGGAACAGCCGCTCCAGGTGCCGACGCGACAAGCCTGCATGGTCAGCGATTTCGTCGATGCCGATCGGGTCTTCGATATTTGCATGCATCAGCTCAAGGGCCAAGCGTACGCCCTTGGGCAGGCCGGGGTCGATGTCCGCTGCAGTGGCCGGGGCATCGCTCATCACCCGTGCGCGATCGCAGGCCAGCATCTGCTCCACCGCCCGGCGTAACCCGTTGCCACCCCTGTGTTCGAGCAAGGCCAGCATCATGTCCAGGGCACTGCTAGCCCCTACGCAACTCAGGCGCCGACCGTCCAGCACATGGGCTTGGCGGCTGACACGTACCTTGGGGAACAGCTCGCTCATCATCGCCCGGCCATCGGGGTGGAAGGCGCAGTCGTGGTCATTGAGCAGGCCCGCTTCGGCCAGGAAGTAGGTGCCGTTCCATAGACCACCCAGCTGGCAGCCATGCTGGTCGGCCTGGCGCAGCTTGGCGCGCAGCAGCGGTGCGCTTTCGAGGCGCACCCGGAACCCACCGCATACCAACAGGGTGTCTAGCACCTGCACATCGAGTTCGGCCAGTGGCGTGTTGACCGGCAAAGCGATGCCCAGATCGCTCATGACCTGTGCTCCATCACCCACTACCTGGATTTGGAACAGTGGCGTGGCGCTCATCAGGTTGGCGGTGACCAGGGTGTCCATGGCCGCAGTAAAGGCCATCATGGAGAAATGCTCACGTAACACGAAGGCGACGCGTTGGCACGGCATCGACAGCGAGGTACGGCCTGCGGTGTCCAGGTGGGCCAGGTTGGCGTTCTTGAGGGTGCTTTCGAAATGGCTCATGGTTTTGACTCAACTGCAAAAATCGCGTTGGTTTCTTCGCGAGCAAGCGCGCGCCTACAGGCAGCGCGCAAACCCAACGCTGGCACGCCCCCTGTGGGAGCGGGCTTGCCCGCGAAGAAGCGCTCACCGATGGAACAGGTTACTTGCTGGCCTGTGTCGCCGCCGCGCGCGACGCTTGCAGCCACGCGTCGAACTGCTGGCGATGCGCCGCAACCCATTCTTTGGCATGGCGGGTGATGTCAGCAGGCTTTTTCTCACCTTGCTGCATCTTGAGGTTCTGCGCGCTCTCGTCCGCCGTGGTGATCTGCATCAGCGACAGGAACTTGGTGGCTGCTGGGTTTTCCTGGGCGAATTCCTTGTTCAGCACCGCCTCGACCTTGTCGACCGCAAAGCCCAGGTTCTTGCCCTTGTACATCGTGTCGACATCGTTGTTGCCATCCGGCAGGTCGGTCTTCGGCACTTCCAGCCAAACCACGTCCTTGTCCTCCACCAGCACGGTGGAGATCCACTGTGGCACCCAGGTGAAGTACAGGATCGGCTTGCCTTCCTTGTAGCGGGTGATGGTGTCCGCCATCAGCGCGAAGTACGAGCCCTGGTCAACGTGCACGCTGCTGTCCAGGTCATAGGCTTTGATGTGGTGCGAGATGATCAGCTCGCAGCCCCAGCCAGGGTTGCAGCCGGTCAGGTTGGCCTTGCCGTCGCCGTCGGTGTCGGTGTCGAACAGCTTGGCGATCTCCGGCTTCTTCAGGTCGGTGATGTACTTGATGTGGTACTGCTCGGCGGTCTTCTTGTCGATCAGGTAGCCCTGCAGCACGCCAGGCATGATGTCGCCGGCCTTGACCATCACGTCATCGCCGCCGGCCTGCTGGTAGAACTTGTCATGCAGCTTGTCCCACAGGTGCACGGTGAAGTCGGCATCGCCGTTGGCCAGGGCCACCATCATCACGCCGTACTCGGTTTCCTTAGGCTCCTGGACCTTGTAGCCCAGCTCGCGCAGGCCTTCCATGGCGACTTCGCCACGGAAGCGCTCTTCGGCGATGGAGGGGAAGATCGGCGTCACCTTCACGCCCTCGCCCGGCTTGTCGGCCGAGGCGTTGGCGCACAGCGAGGCGATTACCAGGGCCAGGGCGCTGGCGCCTTGCAGGATGCTGCGGGAGAACTTGGATTCCAACATCGTCGCGTACCTTCTTCTGGTTTTTATGTCGTGTGCGGCAGTACGAATGTGTTTACGTCAGGCGGTCTTGCGCCGCCCTGCAGCGTGCCCTGAGCCGCATAGGCGCAGCACCGCACCCACGGGCCCGGTGTGGTACCAGCGCAGGCTCGGGTCGGCATTGGTGCGCGCGCCCATGGCTTGGGTCAGGCGGTCGAGGAAGATCGCCAGCAGCACCAGCCCCATGCCACCGACCGTGGCCAGGCCCATGTCCAGCCGGCCGATGCCGCGCAATACCATCTGGCCCAGGCCGCCGACAGAGATCATCGAGGCGATCACCACCATCGACAGCGACAGCATCAGGGTCTGGTTGAGGCCGGCCATGATGGTCGAGGTGGCCAGCGGCAGCTGCACGCGGGTCAGCATCTGGCGCGGCGTGCAGCCAAAGGCGCGGGCCGCCTCGATCTTGTCTTCCGGCACCTGGCGGATGCCCAGGTTGGTCAGGCGCACCAGCGGCGGCAGGGCAAACACGATGGTCACCAGCACGCCCGGCACGTTGCCGATGCCGAACAGCATCACCACCGGCACCAGGTAGACGAACGCCGGCAGCGTCTGCATCGCATCGAGCACGGGGCGGATGATGCTTTCCAGGCGGTTGCTGCGGGCGCAGACGATGCCCAGCGGGATGCCGATTACCGCGCAGAAAAACACCGAGGTGAGTACCAGCGCCAGGGTGGTCATCGACTCCGACCACACGCCGATCAAGCCCAGCAGGGTCAGGGTGACGAAGCACAGCAGCGCCATGCGCTTGCCCGCCAGCTGCCAGCCGAGCAAGGACGACAGCAGGATGCCAATGGTGGGCGGGATGCTCTGCAGGGTGAACTCGATGCCGTTGAGCACTTGGTCGATCGGCCAGCGGATGGCGCGAAACACCTCGCGGAAGTTGTGCACGAGGAAGTTGAGGGTAGCGGTGACCCAGTCGCCCAGGGGGATGGTGGCCGCCTGGAACGGGTCGAGCAGGCTGAATTCGGACATGGGGCAAACCTCGCGGGGGTCAGTGGCGGCTCAGGGACTGCAACGGCGTGCTGTTGGCCAGGCTGGAACACTGGCAGCGGCTGTTGAAGGTCTTGAAGAACGCGCGCACGTAATCGTTGGCCGGCTGGTTGATCAGCTGTTGCGGGGTGCCGATTTGCACCACCCGGCCGCCCTCCATGATCGCGATGCGATGGCCGATGCGGATGGCTTCCTCGATGTCGTGGGAAATGAAGATGATGGTGCGCTGCTGCTCGGCCTGCAGGCGCATCAGCTCGCCCTGCATCTCGTTGCGAATCAGCGGGTCAAGGGCCGAGAAGGCTTCGTCCATCAACAGGATGGTCGGGTCGTTGGCCAGCGCCCGGGCCAGGCCCACGCGCTGCTGCATGCCGCCGGACAGCTGGTGCGGGTAGCTGTGCTCGTGGCCGGCCAGGCCGACCTGGCTCAGCGCCTCGCGGGCACGGCGGTGCCGTTCGGTTTCAGCAACGCCGGCGATTTCCAGGCCGAAGGCGGTGTTCTGCAGCACGCTCATGTGCGGCATCAGGGCGAAGGACTGGAACACCATGCCCATTTCCTTGCGGCGCACATCGAGCAGGGCTTTATCGGACAGGCCGGTGATTTCGCGGCCGTTGAGGTGGATGCTGCCAGAAGTGGGTTCGATCAGGCGGTTGAACAGCCGCACCATGGTCGACTTGCCCGAGCCCGACAGGCCCATGATGACGAAGATCTCGCCACGTTTGACGGAAAAGCTTGCATCGAACACGCCGACGACGTGGCCGGTCTTGCTGAAGATTTCGTTCTTGTCGGCGCCCTTGCGGAGCATCTCCATGGCCATGTTCGGGTTGGGGCCGAACACTTTGAAGATGTTGTTTACCGAAAGAATCTCATCGGCATGGCTCATACGACCCTCGTTATTATGCTTATTAACCAATCTATCAACATCGCACTGTTCGGTAAGGCGGGTAGATCAGTGCGAGTACGCTTGGCAGTCCGTTCAAGAGCGAACGTGAGTCAACACCGGCACGCAGAAAGTCCTGCTTCAAAAAGTTATTCGACATCGATGTCTCAATGTCGCGCCGTGGGATTTACGTTATGCCTTGGCCCAGGGTGGGTCCAACGACATTTGCAGGGCGCTAATCATTACCTGAAGTTATCAATCAAGGCCTGAACCCCACCCTGCACTTGTAGGAGTAGCCTTGTGCTGCGAAGAGGCCCGCTCATACACTGGCTATGGGTCCCTGTACGGGCCCTTTCGCAGCACAAGGCTGCTCCTACACAGGACCTGAACCCTACCGACATGGTCAGACACTCCGAACCCGATCAGACCTTGATCAAGATGCCTTCGCTGCGCGCGGTCAAAGTCTTCGTCGCGGCCGCCAAGTACCAGAATTTCACCCGTGCCGCCGAGGCCCTGTGCGTCACCCAGGCCGCCGTGAGCCGGCAGATCCGTGAACTGGAAACCTACCTGGGTGCTGAACTGTTTACCCGTGTCGGCCGTGCAGTAGAGCTGACCGTGGCGGGTTCAATCTTCTTCGATGCGGTGCAGTTATCGTTCGTCAACATCTCCCAGGCGGCCGAGCGAATCCGCAGCAACATCAACCCCAAGCACGTGGTTACCCTGTGTTGCTCGCCAGCGTTTGCCGCCCTGTGGCTGGGGCCACGGATGCCGAAGTTCTTCGAGCAAAACCCGGACATCGACATCAACCTGGTGACCACCCAGAACTTCCTGTCGATGGAGCCTGGCGTACGGCCGGACATCTACATCACCAAGCTGGGCAAAATCCAGGCCGGCTACAGCTGCCACCCGCTCAACCATGATGTGGTCTACCCGGTATGCAGCCCGCAGTACCTGGCGCAGCACCCACAGCTGGCTACTTTGGAAGGGATTCGCGACGGCTCGCTGCTCAACCTCAGCCCCTACGGGCGCTCCCAGGTGGCCGAGCACGTCGACTGGAATGTCTGGTTGGCGTTCCATGATGTCGACCTGAAGAGCCGTGCCAGCACTGCACCGCATTTCTTCAATGCCAATGACTACAACCTGCTGGTGCAGCTTGCCCTGAGTAGCCAGGGCGTGGCATTGGGTTGGCACCACCTGGTGGGCCCGCTGGTGAACCAAGGCTTGCTAGTGCGGCCGGTCGAACAGCAGTTGGTGCTCAAGGATACCTTCCATTTCCTGGCCTTCAACGAAGACAAGGAACATGACGCCAGTTGCCGACGGTTGCGTGACTGGTTGTTGGCGGAGTTTCAGCCGTTGCTGACGGCCGCCACTTAAGGCCCGCCTCACTGCACCGGCAAGAAATTCATCAACAACAGGCTTTGCGCATAATTGAGTCCGATCCGCCGATAGCGCTCGTCCAGCAGCTCTGCCAGCAAATCCAGCCGCGCCACAATCTTGCCGAACTCGACGGCGAAACTCAGGTTGCTGCCCTCCTCCGAAATCTCGTTGGAGAACAGCAACAGCACGCCGTTGGCATCCTGCCGCTGGCTCAGCATCCACGTGGCTTTCTCGATATTGCGTGCTGCGTTATTGACGAACAGCGGGTCGATGGTGTCCGTCATGTAGAACTCGGTGCGCCCGCCATGGGCGGTAATCAGCATGCTGCCGATGGCGTAGATGAACGCGCCGACCCGGTCCCCGCGAAACTCCGGGCTCAACGCGTAACTCAAGGCGGCAAGGTCGCGGCGATTGCCCAATTGCGCCAACGGTTGGCGCTGTTCGATGGCTATCCGGATCTGCCGCTCGGCCGTGGCGGCATCGACGTAGCCAGACATCTTCCACTGGTTGGGGTTGCGCAGGTACAGCTTGTTCATCAGCAGGTACAAGCTCTGCAGGTTGTCGCGCATCGACAGTGTCGCCAGGCGGTCGACGCTGGTCTGGAACAGCTCGCTGGGCTTGCCGTTGCCGAACTGGCTGACGATGTCACGGCCCTGCTCTTGGGTACAGGCGCACAGGCACGTCAGGGCGCCTGCCAACAGCAGGCCGGGGACTATTCTGGAAGGGCTTGCAACCATCGGCACCGGGTCGATATTCGGCGGCCGCACCGGGGATCAGTGCAGCCTGGCCAAGCATAGAGCCCAAGAAACCGAAAAAGTGCGATGGTCACATGGCGTGACGCAACATCTCCACCACCTGCGCATGCAACGCCGGGTCACCACAAGCCACCACACACCCACCATGCTGGGCCGAGCTGCCATCCCAGGCCGTGATCACACCGCCCGCCCCTTCGATGATCGGCATCAATGCCTGCACGTCATACGGCTGCAGGCTCGCCTCCACGATCACATCGACAAAGCCCGACGCCAGCATGCAATAGGCATAGCAGTCGCCGCCGTAACGCATCAGCCGAGCCTTGCCGGCCACGGTCTCGAACGCTGCCTTGCGCGCGGCGGTGTCGAACATGTCCGGGGTGGTGCACATCAGCGTGGCCGAGGCCAGGTCGGCGCAGGCACGGGTTTTCAGCGGCGTGCCACTGCGCCAGGCACCTTCCGGGGTGCCGACGAAGCGTTCGCCGGTAAAGGGCTGGTTCATCACCCCTACCCGCGGACGCGTGCCATCGTTCAAGGCAATCAAGGTGCCCCACAGCGGCAAGCCGGTGATGAACGCGCGGGTACCGTCGATCGGGTCGAGTACCCAGGTCAAGGGGCTGGTGCCCACTGCCACGCCCTGCTCTTCACCCAAAATGCCGTGCTCGGGATAGCGCGCCTGGATCAGAGCGCGCATGGCATCTTCAGCCGCCTTGTCGGCCACCGTCACCGGGTCATACAACCGCCCGCCCTTGTCCTCGACGTCCAGGCTGGCACGGAAATACGGCGTGATCGCCACAGCGGCGGCATCGGCCAACTGCTCGGCAAAGGCGCGGAACTCGCCAATCTGTTCAGCACTCAGGGACATGGGGCAGGCCTCTTGAAGATGATGGGGGCCAGCATCATACCCGACAACCCGCGCCACAGCAGTCGCCTGCCATAGAAGCCATTATTATGCCACTATCGCTACTTCATTTAACCGTCACTCAATCGTTGTACTAGGATACCCACCACCTCCCGAATGCGGCCCAGGATGCGGGCCAACAGCCAGACGGGAAATTGCACCACCGGACCTCATGGACGACACGATGAATTCGCACCTGCTCTACCCACAAATCGGCAAAGTCATTGCCAGCACCGGCAGCCGCCAGTTTCCGCGCATGCTGCACGACCTGATCCAGGCTCACCTGACCATCGACGCCACGCACATACGCCTGCTGCCCGTGGCCCTGGCCGACCCTGACGCCAACGCGCCCGTGATCAACGAGACCGTATTTTCCTCGGACGTGCAGCCGAGCAGGGACTGCAGCGACCCGTCGCGCTTGCACCTGATTCGCCGCAAAGGCGACGCTCGCTACGAAATCCATGTGCTGCGCGCTGACTCCGCCTACGGCTTCTCCGCCTTCGAACGCAACCGCCTGGACGACATCTCGCCCCTGTTGCTGCCGATGCTGGAAAAGCACATTGATGCCCTGCAACCCGCCGCCGAGCGCGCCACGCAAGAGAGCCTCGAACAGCGTTTTCTCGACCGCCTGGCGCAATCGGGGTTGAAGCTGTCCGAACGGGAGCGCCAGGTATGCCTTGGCCTGCTGGCCGGGCATACCGCACCGGAGCAGGCCGAGCGGCTGGATTTGAAGGTGAATACGGTCGAAAGCTATTTACGCCGGGCGGCGATCAAGCTGGGTATCAGCGGGCGGCATTCGTTGATGCGCTGGATGTATACGGCAGTTTGATCTTGTAATCCCCTATTGGGCACGAGTCGCCGTGTAGGAGCAGCCTTGTGCTGCGAAGAGGCCGGTGATAACACCGTGAATCTTCGTTGCTATTACCGGCCTCTTCGCAGCACAAGGCTGCTCCTACACGGGTTGAGGTACAGGGCACCTCAATCCCGCGCCAGCGCCTCGATCGGGTCAAGCCGGGCCGCATTGCGCGCTGGCACAAAGCCGAACACCACCCCAATCAACGTCGAACAGGCAAACGCCATCACGATCGACGCCGGTGAGAACACCATCTCCCACTGTTTGACGAACAACTCGAACAGGTAGCCGATGCCGTACGACAAGCCAATACCGACCAGCCCGCCAAACAGGCAGACCATCACTGCCTCCACCAGAAACTGCTGACGAATGTCCGACTGCCGTGCCCCCACCGCCATGCGAATGCCGATCTCGCGGGTACGCTCAGTCACCGACACCAACATGATATTCATCACCCCGATACCGCCCACCACCAGCGAAATCACCGCGATCAGCGACAGCAGCAGGGTCAGCGACCGGCTGGTCTTTTGCACGGTCTGCATGATGCTGTCGAGGTTGTTGGTGAAAAAGTCCTTGGTGCCATGGCGTTGCAGCATCAGCTTGGTCACCTCCTCATCGACCCGCTTGCTGGGCACGCCGTCCTTGATGCGCACGCTGATACTGTCCAAGTGGCGTTGGCCAAGCACGCGGCCGGCAGCAGTCTCGTACGGCACCCAGATGTTTAGCTGGTTGCTGGCGACGAACAGGTTCTTGTTCTCGGCGGTGACGCCGATCACGGTGCACGGCAGGTTCCCCACCAGGATCACCTGCCCCAGCGGATCTACGTTGGGGCCGAACAGGCGCTTGCGGGTGTTGTGGTCGATCACCACTACCTGGGCCTGGCGCCGGGCGTCCTCGGCACTGAACACAATACCGGCGGCCAGGGGAATGTTGCGCACCTGGAAGTAGTGTTCGCTGACGCCATTGAGCTGCACATCGACATCCAGGTTGCGGTAGCGCACCAAGGTGCTTTGGCCGATCACCGGGGTGGCGCTGTCGACGTAGTACAGCGCGTTGAGCGCAGTGACGTCGGCGGGCACCAGGGTTTCGATGGTCTTCGCCCGGCTGTCTCCGAAGTTGCTGCCCGAATAGATATCGATGGTATTGCTGCCAATTGCCTGGATGTCCTTGAGCACGTAGCCCTTGGCCCCTTCGCCGATGGCCGAGATGGACACCACCGAGGTGATGCCAATGACAATCCCGAGCATGGTCAACAAGGTGCGCATGCGGTGCGAGATCAAAGCGATCCAGGCCATCTTGAAGGCCTCGCGGAACATCCCCAGGCTGGCGACCAGGCGCCTTGCTGGCGACGCGGCCGGTGCCGGCTCGGCCACCGGGGTGGGCATGGCTGCGGTGCCCGTGCGCCGGTCGCTGACGATCTGACCGTCGCTGACCTCGATGACCCGTTCAGCATGCGCGGCGACCTTGGGGTCGTGGGTCACCAGGATCACCGTGTGCCCGGCTGCGTGCAGCTCCAGCAGAATATTCATCACCTCTTTGCCGCTGGCCGTGTCCAGCGCACCGGTCGGCTCGTCGGCGAGGATCACCTGGCCACCGTTCATGAGCGCCCGGCAGATACTCACCCGCTGCTGCTGCCCGCCGGACAACTGGCTGGGGCGGTGTTCCAGATGCCCGGCAAGGCCCAGGCGCGTGAGCAGCTCACGTGCCCGGTCGTGGCGTTGCCCATGCGCAGTGCCGGCATACACTGCTGGAATCTCGACATTGTGCAGGGCATCCAGGTGCGGCAGCAGGTGGTAGCGCTGGAAGATGAAGCCAAAATGGTCGCGGCGCAGCGCCGCCAGCGCATCGTCGTCCAGCGTGCGCGTCTCTTGGCCGCCGACCTGGTAGCTGCCACTGCTGGCGTTGTCCAGGCAGCCGAGGATATTCATCAGGGTCGACTTGCCGGACCCGGAGGCGCCGATGATCGCCACCAGCTCGCCACTGTGGATCTGCAGGTCGATACCCTTCAACGCCAGGAACTCGCGGTCGCCGGCCAGAAAACTGCGGCTGACCCCCTGCAGACGCAACAACGGCTCGCCGTTGCTGCAGGCAACGGCGCTGTGTGCGCTCAGCTCGACATTCATGTTCATGCTCACGCCCCTGCTTCGCCAGACACCGGCTCACCAATCACCACACGGTCACCTTCGGCCAGGCCATCCTTGATCTGCACTTTGACGTTGTTGTTGATCCCCGCCTGCACGTTGCGCACCTGGGCGAAGCCCTTGGCATCGAGCACCCGCACCGGGAAGCTGCCGTCGCTATTGCGCGCGCCCAGGGCGGCCACCGGCACAGTGAGCACGCCTTCGGCCGTGTCGAGCACTATGTGCACCTGCGCGGTCATCGAGATGCGCAGGCGGTGCTCGGGGTTCGCCACCTCGAACAGGGCGTTATAAAACACCGCGCCATTGGGTTTCGTGGCGCTGCCATCGCTGTTGTCGGTGCTTTGCGCGTAGTTCTGCGGGGCCGGCTCGGTGCCGCGCAGCTTGGCGTAGTAGCGTTTGTCTTCACCGAGGATGGTGAAGTACACCGGTTGGCCTGGGCTGATGTGGATCACATCCGCTTCCGATACCTGCGCCTTGACGGTCATGGTGTCGAGGTCGGCCAGCTTGAGCAGCACCGGCGCCAACTGGTTGGCGATCACGGTTTGCCCTTCTTGCGTGACGATGCCCACCACATGGCCGTTGATCGGTGCATTGATACGGGTGTAGCCCAGGTTGACCTTGGCCGTGTCGATCTCAACCCGGGCACTCTGGATTTGCGCATCGAGCGAGCGCACGGCGGCCTGCTGCACCTCGTATTCGGACTCGGCGTTCTCGAAGTCCTGGCGCGATACCGACTCGTCGGCCTGCAGTTCGCGATAGCGCTCATACACCCGCCTGGCCTGCTTGAGCTGGGCCAGGCTAGAACGGCGCTCGGCCTGCAATTTGTCCTCGTCGACCTCAGCCTGGCGCAAGGTATTGCGCAGCACCAGCGGGTCGATTTCGGCCAGCCACTGGCCCTCGGTGACTTTGTCACCCAGCTTGACCTTCAATGAACGCAACTGGCCCGACACCTGGGCGCCGACGTCCACCTGCTTGATGCCCTGCAGCGTGCCGGTGGCCAACACGGCGTTCTCGATATCGCCACGTTCGACCGTGGCGGTAATGTACTGCGGCGGTTTGGCCGGGGCCTGAACGGCATACAGCGTGATGCCGGCGACCAGAGCCACGGCGATGCCGAGGCTGAATTTGCGGAATCTGGACTTTTCCATGAACACTCACTATCTCTCGGGGTTCGCATAACCCGGCCCCAGTGGGGCCGGGAAGGCCCATCTTTAAGGGGTAACCTTGCCGTGGTGCAGCGCCTGCCCGTCGTGCCACCAGGCCGCCAGGCTGAAGACATCCGGCACCTTGAGGATGCTGAAGTGGTCACCGGGCCCTTGCCACAGCGCAAGCGTGGGCATCAGTTGCTGCCAACCAGCCTGCATGGCGGCATGCTCGCGGGCATTGCCCAAGGCATCCAGGCCCGGGTCATCCACCAGTACCAGGCCGACCGGCCCGTGGTAGCTCAACGTTGGCCGGTAGGCCGTGCGCAACGCCGTGGCGAAGGTCCGTACGGTGCCGTCCAGCGCCCCAGGCTGCGACCGCGCCGGCAGCAATCCGACCCGCACCATGGCCGCGTGCAACTGGCTCAACTGCTGATCATCGCTGGCCTCGGCAAAGGCGCGTGGGTCAATACCCAGGGTTTTGCCGGTGGACAGCTGCAACGCCTCGATCAGCCGCTGCAAGGCTGCGCCCAGGGTGTAGGGCTGGCCACAGGTGCCGCCCTCACCCGGCGCTTCGCTGTCGATCAGTGTCAATGAACGCACCTGCCGGCCCTTGGCCTCGAACCGGGCAGCCATGGCATGTGCTACCCAGCCGCCAAACGAATGCCCGACCAGGTTCAGCGGCCCCTGCGGATAAAGCGCCTCGATGGCCCGCACATGGAAATCGGCAGCAGCCTCCACCGAAGTGTGCGGCACCGAGCAGCCGTCCAGCCCCCGCGCCTGCAGGCCGTACAGCGGCCAGTCCGGGCCCAGGGCCTCGGCCAGGCCAATGAAGCTGGTGACGCTGTCGCCAGCCCCCGGCACGCAAAACAACGGTGCATGCCCGTGCTGACCAGTCTGGATCGCCACCAAGGGCTGATAAGCCGCTGCCTTGGTGATGTTCGTGCTAGGCACAGTGTCCAATAGTTGGCCAAGCGCCTGACCCAGCGCGGCCACGTGGGGCGCCTGCATCATGCTGCGGTGGTCCCCCGGCACGCCCAGGAGCACCAGGGTCTGGGACGGCAAGGTCTCGCGCCAGCCCAGAGTCGACTGGCTGTCACTGCCCTGTTCAGCGCGCAGCAGGTGCACCGGCACGCTCAACGGTGAAGGGCGGTAATGTGCCAACGCATGGCCGTGCGCCAGTTCACGGGTGAAGTAGTGCAGCAGTTGCGCGTCGGTCATGCTCGCCCATAGCCCATAGAGCAACTGGTGCTCGCGGCAGCTGGCGACCAGCGTGGCAAAATCGGCCTGACCGGCTTCCAATTGCTGCAGGCGTGCCAGCTTGTCGGTGCCTGCCGGGCCTTGCGTGCGCCAGAACGTGCTGCAGTTCAACAGCAACTGCCGTTCGAGTGCACGTGGCCCCTCCCAGCGCGCCTTGCCCTGGTCGGCCAGGCGCGGCACATAGGTGTCGATCAAACCGAGAAATTCGACCTCCTCGTCCACACCCAGCAATTGGTTAGCCATTTCGAAGGCCACTACCCCACCGAACGACCAGCCTGCCAGGCGATACGGCCCCTGTGGCTGCACGCTGCGCATCTGTTCGACCTGGTAGCGGGCCAGGCACTCGAGCGTTTGTGGCTGCGGTTGATCGGCCGGAATGCCGGGCAGCCCATAGAGGGCGAAATCACCGGGTAGGTGCTGGCCCAGCACCGGGAAGTAGAAATCCAGGCCGGTGAATTCGTGAACCAGAAACAGCGGCGTCTGGCTGCCCCCTGCACGTACCCGGATCACCCCGCGGTGCGCAGCGTCAGGGCTGCCGAGCCTGGCCGCCAGCAAGGCCACGCTGGGGTGCTGGAACACATCGTTGATGGCCACTTTCAGGCCTGCCTTGGTCATCTTGTCGACCAGCCGGATTGCCGCCAGGGAGTGGCCGCCCAGCTCGAAGAAGTTGTCGTGCCGCCCTACCCGCTCCACGCCCAACAGTTCGGACCAGATCGTTGCCAACAGGGTTTCGGCTTCACCTTCTGGCGCTTGGTACTCGCGGTTCTGCAGGGCCTCGGTATCCGGCAACGGCAAAGCCTTGCGGTCGAGCTTGCCGTTGGGGCTCAGGGGCAGTGCCTGCAGGTGGACGAACAGCGCCGGCACCATGAAGGTCGGCAGACGCCCGAGCAATGCCGAGCGCAGCGCCTCCACCGGGAACAACTCCCCCGTGTAGTAAGCGAGCAACTGCTGCTCATGAGCGATCACCACGGCCTCCTTGATCCCCTCTATCCGCGTCAGGCAGGCCTGAATTTCGCCCAGTTCGATGCGCAAGCCGTGGATTTTGACCTGGTCGTCGTTGCGTCCCAGGTATTCGATGTTGCCGTCTGCCAGGTGCCGCGCCAGGTCGCCGGTGCGGTACAGGCGTGCACCAGGGCGGGTGCTGAACGGGTCGTCGAGGAAGCGTTCGGCGGTCAGTTCGATGCGGTTCAGGTAGCCTCGGGCGACTTGCACGCCGCCGATGAACAGCTCGCCGGCCACGCCTTGCGGTACTGGCTGGCCTTGGGTGTCGAGTACGTAAAGCGTGGTGTTGGCGATCGGTTTGCCGATTGGGGTGTTGTCCGGCGCCGTCACGCAGTGCCAGGCGCTCACGTCCACCGCTGCTTCGGTCGGGCCGTACAGGTTGTGCAATTCGACAGTTGGC